>Ga0136617_10003886_pt1 | contig 13353 bp, 10 predicted proteins | sample AntDrymUQ3222106_2_FD_129672 | JGI IMG/M metagenome (GOLD analysis project Ga0136617, IMG submission 129672) | Polar desert sand microbial communities from Dry Valleys, Antarctica - metaG UQ322 (21.06) | ecosystem: Environmental > Terrestrial > Soil > Desert | place: Antarctica: Dry Valley...
CGACCGTTGGCGCTCCCCTGGACGACACGGCCACTGTCGTCGACGGCGGCGGCGGCTTCCCGTGGGGGCTGCTTGGACTCCTCGGCTTGCTAGGCCTGATGAAAAAGCCGGGCGGCGCGACAGTCGCTCGCGACACCTATACGCCGCCGGCGGCGGATACGCGCCCGCGCAACGTCGGCACCGGCACCGCCACCGACGACCGGACCATGAACCTCAATCCACGCCCCGGCGGGACGAACGACCCGAACAGGCGATAGAAGAATCAAAGGACACAAAAAGGGGGCGCGGATTCCGCGCCCCCTTTTTCCATCTCGGACTAGCGACTGGCGCTCTAGCTTTTCGGCGTTGTTTTCTTCGCCGGAGTCTTCGGTGCGGCCTTGCGAGTCAGCACGCCGCAAACCGAGGTGAAGGCGTTTGCCGCCGCCGTCGCACGCCGTGGACGATCCCACGCCATCGCGGACTGATCACGGATGTCGACCTCGCCCTCATCTCTCACGATGGAGTTGTTCGGACCATAAACGGTGCTGCGAACGCGCTTTACTCTCACCGGCGCGCAGCGGATGTGGACGCGCTGCACGAGGCGGGTGTAGCTCTTCTTGTTTTCAAGGACCCGGGGCCGCGCATAATCCCAGCTCGTGACGGTGGTCCAGGTACCGGGCGAGGAGAGGGTCGCACTCGCCGTATCGAGCAGCACGCGGACGTCGGAATCCAGGTACACCTGCCGCCACGGCGCCTGTGCGGCCGCCACCGATGGGCCGGCGAATGAAGCCGCGATCACCGCTAACAGACCTGCTCTGCCAATCATGAGTTCTCCTCGGGCGTTCGACGATCCCGGATGCCGCGGAACCGGATCCGGAACCGCTGTGTCAGGGACTTGATAATAAGTGGCCGCTCGTGATTCCTGCCACTCCGTCGGTCCAGTAAACCCGCTCGCGGTGAAATGGGTCCGGCGAAGAACGGATCAGGCCAGGATTTTTTCTTCCCGGCGCCTGATCGTCCGATAGCATTCGCAGGCCGCCTTCTCGAGCCCCTGCCGGTCGGCGATCGCCACCGAGCCGCGCCCGTGAGAAATCAGTCCTTGCCGCTCGAGTATCCCCATCGCCACCGTCACTCCGGCACGCCGTACTCCGAGCATCTCGGCGAGAAATGCCTGCGTCAGGTCGAAGCTGGCTCTCCCGACCCGATCGTGGGACATGAGGAGCCAGCGCGCGCACCGCTGCTCGACGACGTGCATCCGGTTGCACGCCGCCGACTGGGAGACCGCCTCGAATACGAGCTGGCTGTACCGGTGAAGCAGCCGCGTGAGTCCCGGGCCGCCGGTGACGAGCTGGACAAAAGTCTCCCGCGGAAGTCGGCGGGCCTCGCCGGTAATCTGGCCGCACCCCGTCAAGCCCGTCGACTCGACACCGTGGAACGCCACGATCGGAGTGAATCCATCGTTTCCGACCGTCATCGCCTCGACCCCGCCCCCGCCCTCGAGGTGGACCACGAGGGAGATCACGCAATTCTCCGGGAAATACACGTACGTAATCGGACCCCCGGGCTCGAAGAGGATGTCCTTCGACTTGACGGTCACCAGCTCGCTGGCCGCGAGAAAAGTGTCGAGCTCGCCGGGCGGCAGGAGGTTCAGGAGCCTGTTGCGGCTGGCACGCCCGTTACCGGGGACGGAAGCCACCGCGATCTGCTCGGGCAGGGTGAAAGACATTGGAGGACCCGAATCTAATCAGATGTTCCACTCCCCGCTAATGGCGGGGACGCTCATGTTATCTTCGAGGGTGGAAACCAGTCATTTATCGCGGCCCTCCATCCATAGAGCAGAGCACAGAGAGCACCAAGACCGAAATCGCCCCACCGGAAGCCATGACCACACCCGCAGGACCGCAGGCGAAGGAGCGGAAGTACCGCTTCAAGGATGAATGGCTGGTTGCCCTCGTCGGCACAATGCCGGGTGTGACCCCTGAGCTGATCCAGCGGTGGCGGTCCCAGCAAAAGCCTTACGTCGCGCAGGCCCTCATCGACGGCGACGTCCTGTCTTTCCGTGAGATCGCGGAAGTCGTCAAGGATGCCTTCCGCATCGATTACGTCGATCTCTCCCCGGGCGCGATCGACAAGAACGCGATGCAGATTCTTCCGGAAAAGCTGTGCCGCGAGCACAACGTTCTCCCCGTCAAGGTCGATGCGAAGACCGTTCACCTCGCCATGGCGAACCCGCTCGATCAGGAAGCGATCCAGCGCGTGAGCTGGGCCACGAGCCGCGAAGTTACCCCGCTTTTCTGCCCGCCCGGACAGCTGGACAAGCTCGTGTCGGACACGCTTCGTCCCGACGCGTTGATCTACGGCCTGATCGAGAAGCTGGACCACGCCGCCGGCGTCGAGCAGATCGTCGATGAGAAGGAAGACGAGGCGGCGATGGCCCGCGTCCACGCGCCCGTCATCAAGCTCGTCGATGCCATCCTCGCGAACGCCATCAAGCTGCGCGCCTCCGACATCCACATCGAGCACGACGAAGCCTCGACCCTCGTCCGGTTCCGCATCGACGGCCTCCTGAAGAACATCATGGTCCTGCCGCGCTTCATCGGAGTGGGACCGGTCGTGTCCCGCATCAAGATCATGGCGGACCTCGACATCGCCGAGCGTTTCCGGCCCCAAGACGGCAGAGCCAAGGTCCGGGTGGGCGGCGAGGAAGTAGCTCTGCGCGTGTCGGTGCTGCCGACTCGCGTCGGCGAGAAAGTCGTCATGCGGCTCCTCAACGAGAAGTCCGTCCAGGTCTCCATGGAGACTCTCGGCTTCATGCCGCAGGTGTTCGAGCGGTTCAAGGCGTTGCTGATGCGCGAGCAGGGAATTCTGCTCGTTACGGGTCCGACAGGATCCGGAAAAACAACGACGCTGTACGCCGCCCTCAATCTGCGGCGCGGCGAGTCGGTGAACATCGTCACCGTCGAGGACCCCGTTGAGTACCGCCTGAGCGGCGTGAACCAGGTCCAGGTGAACGAGAAGCAGGGGCTCACCTTCGCCGGAGTGCTGCGCTCGGTGCTCCGCCAGGACCCCGATGTGCTGCTGGTCGGCGAGATTCGAGACGGAGAGACGGCGACAGTCGCGTTCCAGGCAGCGATGACTGGGCACCTCGTTCTCTCGACCCTCCACACCAACGATTCGATCGGCGCGATCGCGCGTCTCGAGAACATCGGCGTCGAGCCGTTCAGGGTCGCGGCCGGTCTGATCGGCGTGACCGCACAGCGCCTCGTCCGCCGGGTCTGCCCGCATTGCCGCTACGAAGCGCCGATCGAGGAGCTCCACCCGATGGTGCGCGCCGCGCAGCAGCGGCAGTTCGGCAGGGCGCGGCACGTGAAAGCCGCCGGATGCGCGGAGTGCGGATTCACGGGCTACTCCGGCCGGCTTCCCCTCGTGGAGTTCCTCGAGATCACGCCCGAGATCCGCGGGATGATCACCACCGGCAAATCAGGAGATGAGATCCGGGCGACATCGGTGCGCACCGGAGCGCTCCATTCCTTCGACACCGACGGTCTCTGGCACATCGCCGAGGGCGATACGACGGCCGACGAGGTAATTCCCTACACGGAGTTCGAGCGCCGCCGCACGCCGCGAACGATGGCCCGCGCCGCCCAGGAATTCGTCCCGCAGCTGGACGCGGACGGCGTCGCCAAGCCTTCCCGGGTTCTCCTCGCCGTCGGTGACAAGGAGGACCGCGTGCGGTTCAACGACATCCTGGTAGAGTCCCGCCTCACCGTGATGCTGGCAAACGACGGCGCCGCCGCACTCGGAATCCTCGCCCAGGATCCGCCCGACGCCCTCGTGGTGGGCCTCAAGCTTCCGATTCTGGATGGCCGCCAGGTGGTGCACGCCGCGCGAACGGTGATCGGACTCGTCGACATGCCGATAATCGTGATCGTCCCCGAGGGAGCAGAGCGCGAGGGCAACGAGCTCATGGCGCAGGGAGTCGATGATGTGCTGGTGGAGCCCTTCGACTCCGGACGCTTCCGCCAGCGGGTGACCGCGGTGATGCGAAGCCGCGGGCTCTGGGCCGAGACCGAGGAAGTGATGCGGCCGCTGATTCCGCAGGATGAGGCGGAGCGGCTCGTCGAGCTGAGGCTGAGCGGCGCGGTCGACTCCACTCCCGAGGAGCGTTTCGACAAGATCACTCGCATGGCGCAGCGCATGTTCAAGGCGCCGTTCGCCGCCGTATCATTCGTCGAAGGCGACCGGCAATGGTTCAAGTCCAAGCAGGGTCTACAGATCGCCGACACCTCACGGGACCGCTCGTTCTGCGGCCACGCGATCAACAGCAGCGAAGTCTACGTCGTCGAGGACGCGGTGCTCGATCCGATCTTCGCGCAGAACCCATCGGTGCTCGAGGAGCCGCGGATCAGGTTCTACGCCGGATATCCGGTGCAGGGTCGGGGCGGCCACAACGTCGGAACGCTCTGCATCATCGACACCGACCCCCGCCAGTTCACGGAAGCGGATCGCGAGACGCTGAAGGACCTCGCCGAAATGGTCGAGAAGGAGCTGCGGGCCAAACCCGCGTTCCAGCAGCAGTCACCTCCCGACTAGCCCCACGCGTTCAGCTTCCGAACCGGAGTCTCTCCGATTCGGGATAGATCTCTGCGCGGGGGGAGGTGAGGGTGTCCTCTTCGCCGACTACGCTCTCCGCGCCCGCAAGCGGGCACCCGGGAGCCCCAAAGCGCGCGACCACCCGCTCCGCGGGGAGGTCGCTGGGTCTCCTTGTCGCTCGCTGAAAGTCGCCTGCGAGGACACTCTCACCTCCCCCAGCACAGATTCTTATCCGCTCGACGCCTTTCGCACTTAAGTGCGTGGGGCTAGTCCGCGCAGCTGCCTTCCGCGCGGAATAAGGAACGCTGCTTCGGCGCGTGCCTTACCCTCCGGGCCGCGACGCCGCCTGGAAAGAATGGTCGATTCCGATCAACGGTCGCGCAAGGACGCTGCCCTCACATGGCCGGTGGAGGGAGCCGGAGAGGGGTTCTGCGTAAAAGCGCCCTTGCGCGAACCAGGCGATGATCGTTAGCATTGCTAACAACTTTTAGGCGACGCGGCAAGGAGACCACATGGCCATGCAGAAAGCGGTTTCGTTGGCGAAGATCAGGCAGATCGCGGTACCGGTCACGGACATAGTCGAGGCAACGCGGTTTTATCGCGACGTGCTCGGCATGCGTCACCTGTTCGACGCTCCGCCACAGCTGTCGTTCTTCGATTGCGGCGGTGTGCAGCTGATGCTGAGCGGACCGGAGGGCGGCGGGAACGAAGCCGAGCGTCAGCGGCCGGTTATCTACTACGACGCGGTGGACATTAAACAGGTTCACTCCGCGCTTGTCGCGGCTGGCGCCCCCACCATTCAGGATCCGCACATCATCGCCCGGATGGGAGGCCGCGAGATCTGGATCGGGTTCGTCGGCGACGGCCAGGGCAACATGGTCGGTCTCATGAGCGATGTCGCCGCGGCCTGAGGACCTCGCCGACCAGCTCCACTCCGCCGCCATCCACCTTCTCCGCCACCTGCGGCGGGAAGACGACTCCATCGGAATCTCGGCGCCCCGCCTCTCTGCTCTCTCCGTCGTAGTCTTCGCCGGTCCGCTGACCCTCGGCCAGCTCGCCACCGCCGAGCAGGTGAAGCCGCCGACCATGACGCGCATCGTGACCGGACTGGAAAAGGCCGGCCTGGTGAACCGCCGGGAGGACGCGAAGGACGGCCGCCTGACACAGATTCATGCGACGAAGAAAGGGCGGATGGTGCTGGCGGCCGGTCGCGCTAAGCGGGTCGAGACGCTCGCAGCGGCGGTCCGAGCCCTCGACCGGAACAGCCGACTGAATCTCGAATCAGGAATACGCGCAGTTCAGGAAGTCGTCTCCAGAATCGCCGCGACGAAGCGTCGGGCAGTCCCTGGCTGACAACCCGGCAACTTCCCTGCTGGTAGCTCGCACCGTGTTTTCTTTACTCGAGTCGACAAAGGCGACGAACATGGAGAAGAACAAGATGAATCGGCCCGCGACCGACCTCGAGGCGATGCGCCAGGACTTGCACAATGTCTACGACGGAGATCCCTGGCATGGGTCGTCGATCACCACCGTGCTGGATGGAATCGACGCCGACACCGCCGCGCTCCGCTCGGTTCCCCGCGCGCACACGATCTGGGAGCTGGTGCTCCACATGGCATCCTGGACGAGAGAGGTCTCGTCTCGCGTCGGCGGCGCTGACGCAAAGGATCCAGTCGACTGGCCCGAGCCCGGGTTTGGCGGGGGAGCAGCCTCCTGGGAAGCAGCAAAGCGGGAATTGGCCGCAGCGCACGCCGAGCTGGAAGAGCGGGTGGCCCGCCTCAAGCCGGACGAGCTGCTACGCTGGGTCGGAGATCAGCGTGACCCGAAGCTGGGAACCGGGCTCACCGTAGGAACTGTGATACGCGGGCTGCTCCAGCACCACACCTACCACCAGGGGCAGATCGCCATCCTTCGCCGGGCGGCAGAAAGCACTCGCTGACTGAGTTCGAAGGCGCCTACAGGGGATCCAAGTCATGAGTGAACAGTCGGACAGTTCAAGTTGTCAGTGGTTCCCAGTGGTTGTCAGTGGATTCACGCCAACTGAAAACCACTGAAAAACCACTGGCACACTTGAACTGATCCACTCACGACTCATTACCTGGATCCCCTGAGCCCAACACCGAACTCTGCGGCTCAGGGAATCTTAGCCCGGGCGATGGTATTGGCATCGGTGCCGAACCACAGCGTGCGTGTCGGCCCATGAAACACCATGTGCCGCACCGTCTTTCCACCGCTCTGCGCGATCGGCGTGACGGAGATCCACGACTCGGTCCTGGGGTCGAAGCCGACCAGCCGGTTCGGCTGAACGCCGGTCTCCACCAGCCAGAGACGATTGCGGTCGTCCCGCGCCATTGCGTACGGCAGCGAGGTCGCCCCGCTCGGCAGCGCCCACTCCCTCGCGGTCCCGCTCACCGGATCGAACCGCCCCAGCATGCCGCGCGTGAAATCTCCGTACCACACCGCGCCATCGGGCGTAGCCTCGAGCCGCCGCACGCGGGTGCGCTCGTTGGGCAGCGTGTACTCGGTGATTCGGAGTGTGGCGGGATCGACGGTGGCAATCCTGTTCGTCCCCAGCTGCGCGAACCAGGGGCGGTAGTTTTTGTCCATCACGATTCCATAAGGACGCGAGTTCTTCGTGCTGACCTCGGCGACCCGGATCTTTCCGCTTTTCGTGTCGAGGTGGCCAACGGCGTTTCCGGCCTGAGCGGTGAACCAGATGTCGCCGTTTCGGTCGAAGATCATCGTGTGTGGATCGCGCGGTGCACCGCCCGGCATCGGGTAAATGGCGCTCTTCCCGGTCTCACCGTCCAGGGCTCCGATCCGCGCGTTGCGGTTGCCGGCGAACCACACCTTTCCGTTCCTGTCGACGATGAGATTGTGGGGATGAGTTCCCGACTCGATCTCGAACCGCTTGAACTTTCCCGATGTGGGATCGAGGTGCGCGATGTAATTCCCCTCCTGCCCGACGAACCACACCCGTCCCTTCGCGTCGGCGTAGGGATCGCGCGGGCGGGTCTTCTCCCAGGGGACTGTCCACTCGGTGATCTGGACCGACGCCGTGGCTCCGGCCTGAGACTGTACGCCTGATGTCGCGGCCGCCGTAGCGGCAAGGGCGAAAAGGATGGAGCGCATGCTGATCCTCACCTAATGGGTCGGCTTGCAGCATACAAAGCGAGTAAGGACTTTGCCAGTCTCGGCGGCCATTCGTACATATTTGGTTCGAGCGCCCTGAACTCTTTGGGTCGTCCGAGTGTCTAACCGAGGTCGTCCAGCCCTCCCGTACCACCCACCCCCGCCACCGCCATGAGACATACTGCATTGAAGTCGGCCCTCTTCCTGAGTGTCGCCCTCCTCTCTGCTCCGGCCGCCGCCCAGCAGGCCCGGCAGCCCCGGACGCCCAGCCTCCCGGCGGCGCCCGACTGGGACGTTCTGCTCCGCCCGCGCGTACGCCCGGCCACGCCCACCGCGACAGCGATAACGCCGGCTGATCTTCAGACCCGCGTCTATCTCTTCGCGGATGATTCACTCAACGGCCGCCAGCTCGCCAGCGAAGAGAACTACAAGGCGACAGAGTACCTGGCCCGTGAAGCGAGCAGACTCGGTCTGGTTCCAATGGGAGAAAACGGCACCTATTTCCAGGCCATCAACATGGTAGAGCGTACGCTCGATCCAGCTTCGCGCCTCGCCGTCGGAGCGGTGTCACTTGCGCCCTGGACGGATTACGTGGTTCGCGATCAGGGTCCGGGAGCGCGCCCGCTCGACGGGGTGCAGGCTGTCTATGGCGGGAATCTCGGCGACTCTGCGTCAGTCATTGAACCGGCGGCGGCGGCCGGAAAGCTGGTCGTCCTCACCGTTCCGAGCACTGGCCCCAACGCAGGCCTGGCGAGGGTCAATCGCGGTCTGCTGACACGCTATTTCATCAACGCTGCCGGAATTGCCGTGGTCGCGCTCGATCATGCGACGCCGCCAGTACTCGAGAGCTGGAAGGAGGCGGGCCAGATGCTCAAGCGCGAGAATCCGGTCATTCGCCCTGTGCCCACCCTGCTCTACCTCAGCAAAAGGACGGCTTCCACCCTTCTCAACGCGAATGTGGACAGCGTGAAACCCGGCGCGCTCGGCGCGACGGTAACGGCCACTCCGCGGTTCGCGGAGTCGCCCATCAGGTATCCGGCGCGGAACGTCGTCGCCGCGATACGCGGCAGCGATCCGAAGCTTCGCGACGAGTACGTAGCGCTTGGGTCGCACAACGACCACGTCGATCATGACAGCAGGCCGGTTCCGCACGATTCCATCTACATCGTCCACCACCTATTCCGTACTGGTGGTGCGGAGGACCCCGCGCCACGCCTCACGCCCGAGCAGCAGACCCAGGTCAACGCTCTGCTGGCCGACATTCGCCGCAGGACCAACGGCGCATCGGCGCGACTGGATTCCATCTACAATGGCGCGGATGACGATGCGTCTGGCAGCATGAGCATGCTCGAGATCGCGGAATACTTCGCCGGACAGCGGGTTAAGCCGAAGAGATCTCTGCTCTTCGTGTGGCACGTCGGCGAGGAAGCCGGTCTCTTCGGGTCCGAGTGGTACACGGATCACCCAACTGTTCCACGCGAGTCCATCGTCGCCCAGATCAACATGGACATGATCGGTCGCGGCGGCCCGGGTGATATCTCGGGCGTCACCAGGGATGGAACCAGATACGCCGGCAACCCCGACCACATTCAGCTGATCGGTGCCCGGCGCCTGTCCACACAGCTCGGCGAGCTGGCGGAATCGGTAAGCAAATCGCAGCGGCGTCCCCTGCTCGTGGATTATTCCATGGACGCCAACGGCCACCCGCTGAACATCTACTGCCGCAGCGACCACTACGAGTACGCCCGCTACGGCATCCCGATCGTGTTCGTCACGACCGGCGGCCATGCCGATTACCACATGGTGACCGACGAGCCGCAGTACCTCGACTACGATCGGCTCACCCGGGTGACGCAGTACGTGGCTGACCTGGCGGGCAGGCTGGCGGAGCTGCCGAATCGTCCCGTCGTCGATCAGCCGAAGCCGGATCCGAAAGGACAATGCGTGCAGTAGTGCTGAAACTGGCTATTGGGACACTCCCGTAGCCAGTATCCAGTAACCTTCATCGTCCCCAACCAAACGCGATGAAGCCCAAATCGAATACGATCCCTGAGCTCGCGGGCATCGCGAGCTATGAGGGTGCTGCCCGCATCGGCTACCCGGTGGAAGAAAACGTCCGCCGGCTGTTGCGCCTGCACTGGACCGAGCGGCGATTGATGGACGTGATGCTCGCACATTTCGCTTCGACGCCGGTGTGGGAGGTGAAATGCGCGCTGGCGCTTCACCAGTGGTATTGCGCCGAGCACGCCCACTGGCTGCGCGCGAGAATAACGGAGATGCGGCACCCCGCGCCGCCGCTCGATGAAGCTCCCGATGCCGCGCTCGACGTGTTTCTCGAGGAAGTCCTGCGCGCTGAGACCACCGAAGAGCTGCTGACGGGCATCTACGGCGTCGCGCTGCCCGCTCTCAGGGATGCTTACTACAGGCACATCGGGCATACGAATCCGCTGGTCGATCATCCCAGCGTGCGCTTCATGCGATTCGCCCTGGCCGAAGTAACGGAGGCAACCGAGTGGGGCGCGCGAGCTCTGGCCGGTTCGACCCCGACCACCGATGCCGCCGCGCGCGCGTCGCAATGGCGCGAGCACCTCGAGCGCTATCTCGACTCCGCGCACGGAATCGCGGGCGATCCCGTGATCGACATCGCTGATGGTGATGCGCATAGCGGCTCCGCCATCCGCGCGATGGAGCCACCACTCCCGCCCACGCGCGCCAGTCAGCCTTTCACGGCTGATTTCACGCCTGCCCGCGACGGCCGGTTCCATGGTCTCCATAACTTCGAGTTCCCTCCCCAGCTCGTATACAACTCGCCCGAGGTGCCGGCCGCCGAGCGGAATCTCGCGCTCCTCTGCAAGCGGACACTCGAGATGGATGTTCCAGAGGTGATGTCGTCGTTTCTGTACGAGCGAAAGGACCAGCCGTGGGACTTCTACCTGGACTACTCGCGCCAGCTGTGGGACGAGGCGCGCCACGCGATGATGGGAACCGTTGCGTTCGAGGCGCGTGGTGTCGACTGGAGAAAGATCCCGCTCAACGTCGGGTTTTCGCTGAGGCTCAACCTCCATGCCTCGCCGCAGGAAAGGCAGATACTGCTGTACGCGATCGAGCAGTCGCTGATGCCGGCGGAAACGGGAAAACGGTTCGAATATCAAACCGCGGTCGCAGCGAGCGACGACCTCTCGGCGCATTTCCATGACTACGACTGGGCCGATGAAGTGCTCCACGCCCAGATTGGCCGGCGCGCGCTCAGACGCGAAGGGATCTCCCGGGAGGATGCGATCACGCGCGGCGAAGAGATTCACCACCGCACCTGGGCCGCACTCGACAGCTACCGGGCCCGCGAGCCACAGGCCTACTGGTGGCCGGACTTCGTGAGAGAAGCGCTGGGGACGGAGACCGCGTTCACTCGAACCGGTGAAGCGGTACCCGGCATCTTCGGCGAGTAGTGGGAGCTCGCGCCTGACCTGAGAGCCGCGGCATTGGCCCGCATTTCGCCTCAATGGTGAATTTCCACTTATCTCACCACAAGGATACCTGACCGCTCATGCCCGTTATCAATTACACCAGCCGACCTGCTGGTCGTGCTCTTCTTCTGCTCCCGTTCGCGCTCACGCTTGCTTGCAAGGGCAGGGACTCAGGCGGAAACGTCGAGAGCGCCCAGACCTGGTCTCCAGCAAAGCTCACCTCGGTGCAGGGCGTTCCGGCAACCGAGATCGAGGCAGTCATGAAACGCAGGCTCGGCGGTGATCGCCCCGCGAAGATCGACGACGATCAGTGGGGACACACCGAGCGCCTGTACAGGCTTTACGGGAATAACCCTCTCTGGCTCACTTCCGAAGGTCTCCATGACAAGCGGACCAAGGCGCTGACCAACGCGCTGCTTGCCGCGAACGCGGATGGAATGCGCATGGACGACTATCCAATCGGGCCCCTCGCTACCGCGATCGCTGCTGTAAAGCAGTCCGGGAAGCCGACCGCCGAGCAGCTCGCTACGGCCGATGTCCTGCTGACCGCCTCGTTCGTCGCGCTCGGCACTGATCTGCTCACCGGCCAGATCGATCCGCGCACCGTCTCCCAGAGCTGGCACGTGGACCCCGAGAAGGAGAACGTCGACAGCGCGCTCGTCCGGAATCTGCGGTTCGAGGCATTGGACAAGGCGCTGGCGACAATGCGGCCGACCGACCCGGACTACGCCGGGCTCAGCCGGGAGCTCCAGCGGTTTCGCGCCATCGTAGCGAAGGGTGGATGGCAGAAGATTCCCGGGACGAAGAACGTCAAGCCCGGTGAGTCGGCGAACGCGGCAGTGCTGGCCGCGGTGCGCAACCGTCTGGCGGCGGAAGGAATCATTGCCGCAACGGGACCCGCGACGTCATCGATGCTGCCCTCCCTCCAGGCAGGAGCCGGCGCTGACGCAAACGTCTACGATGCGGGTCTGGCCGGCGCAGTCGCCATCTACCAGTCGCGTCACGCCATCAACGTCGACAGCGCGCTGGGCAAGGAAACCATCGAGTCGATGAATCTCCCGGCCGAGTACCGACTGGGAGAGATTGCGGCCAACATGGAGCGGTTCCGATGGCTGCCAAGGAGCTTTGGGTCACGGTACATCTTCGTTAACGTGCCGGCGTTCCGGCTCGAAGCGTACGACGCCGGGCAGAAAGTGCTGGAGATGAAGGTGATCGTCGGCCAGGAGTACGAGGACCGCGCGACACCGGTGTTCGCCGACTCGATGGAGACGGTGGTGTTCCGCCCGTACTGGAACGTGACACCCGACATCGCGCGCAAGGAGATCTTCCCGAAGGGCCAGGCGTACTGGGAGAGCGAGAACATGGAGACCTATCGCGAAGGCGGTGCGCTACGAATCAGGCAGCGACCCGGACCGAAAAACGCGCTCGGCTTCGTGAAATTTCTCTTCCCCAACGATTACAACATTTATCTGCACGACACACCGAACCGCGAGCTGTTCGACAAGGATGTTCGTGCTTTCAGTCACGGCTGCATCAGAGTCGAGAAGCCCGAGCAGCTGGCGCAATGGGTGTTGGGCTGGGACGGCAGCAAGGTGAGCGAGTGGATGCAGAACCAGCCCGACAATCGAAGCGTCAAGGTGCCCAGGAAGATCCCTGTGTACATCGCGTACTTTACCGCCTACATCAACAACAATCAGCTGTACTTCGGTAACGACCTCTACAGTCGCGACGACAGGCTGGTGCCACTGGTGATGGGCGGAGCCCTGCCGGGGAAGGAGATCGTGGATGCGGTTCAGGCGTTGAGGAGGATTGCGGACGCGTGAGCCAGGCGTATGGCGTTGGCGAATGGACCCGATGTTGCTTCATTCCGGCTGGGTCCGGCAGAAGATTTGGATGCTTACTTTTTTGACTCGACGGCGGAGGGACGGCACATGAGGTGTGTGAGACAATTCCAGGCGATAACACTCGCACTGACAGCGGTTTTTCTCGTTTCCCCGCAGGCGATCAGCCAGGGCCGACCGATAACCCCCGGCCGCCCGATCAATCCCGGCCAGCCGATTCCCCACCCCCCCCCCGCAAACCAGGCCGTCTTTAGCCGCTCCCGGGCCCGCCCCAACACCGGACTGCGGTGGCTTCCGCACGAGCTGCCCCGTTTCCCGGCGGGGGCCGGCCTTGCCGGCGGACA
>Ga0136617_10003887_pt1 | contig 13352 bp, 8 predicted proteins | sample AntDrymUQ3222106_2_FD_129672 | JGI IMG/M metagenome (GOLD analysis project Ga0136617, IMG submission 129672) | Polar desert sand microbial communities from Dry Valleys, Antarctica - metaG UQ322 (21.06) | ecosystem: Environmental > Terrestrial > Soil > Desert | place: Antarctica: Dry Valley...
GCTGAGATCGACCGCCTGGCGGCGGTCGCGGAGCGACTGGGCGTCGCCGCCGGGGTCGGGCTGCGCATCAATCCGGTGGCGCCGCTGCTGGGCGCGCGGATGCGGATGGGAGGGGCCGCCACCGCCTTCGGGATCGACGAGGACGACCTTCCTGCGGCCGTCGAGCGGACGCTCTCCCACGCCGGGCTGCGGTTGCGGGGGATCCACGTTTACACAGCGACGCAGGTCTTCGAGGTCGCACCACTTTTGGAGCACTGCCGCGACGTGGTGGCGCTCGCCCTGCGGGCCGCGGACCTTGCCGGCCGACCGCTCGAGACGATCGACTTCGGGGGAGGGTTCGGCGTCCCCTACTTCGAGGGGATGGGCGAGTTCGACTTAGCCGCCTTCGCCGAGGGCTTCCGCCAGCTTCGCGCGGAGCACGCCACCGATCCACGCATCCGCGACGCGCGCTTCCTCGTGGAACTCGGCCGCTATCTCGTGGCGGATGCCGGCGTTTACGTGATGCGCGTCGTCGACGTCAAGCGGACGCGGGGCACGACCTTCGCCGTCACCGACGGCGGGATGAACCATCACCTGACCGCGACCGGCAACATGGGCCAGGTCTTCCGGCGCCCGTACCCCATCCTGAACCTGACCCGGATGGACATGCCGGAGGACCAGGCGATCACGGTCGCCGGCCCCCTCTGCACCCCGCTCGACTCGTTCGGCTCGGGCATCGCTCTCCCCGAGACCCACGTAGGCGACCTTATCGGCGTCTTTCACTCCGGCGCCTACGGCCTCACGGCGAGCAACGTCGGCTTCCTCTCGCACCCCCTGCCCGCCGAGGTGCTGCTCCTGGGCGGCGATGCGCACCTGCTCCGCGCGGCTGGTCGTGCGGAGGACGCCCTGACGGGCCAGCAGCGGCTGCCCGAAGCCGCACGGAGCGCCCCTTCTCCGCTGGGACACGGCGCCGGTGCCTGACGCGCCTGGTGTGAGCGAAGGTGGCGCGACGGGAGGGTCACGCATCCGCATCCTGGACGCGACGGGAAGCGACCCGCGGGCATGGGACGAGCTGGCGGTCCGGTCGCCGCGCGGCGAGGCGTTCCAGTCGCACGCCTGGGGCGAGCGGAAGCGCGTCACCGGCTGGCAGCCGAGGCGGTACCGGATCGTCGATGACGATGGGCCCCTGGCCGTCGTATCGTTCCAGGAGCGGGACCTGCTCGGCGCGCTCTCCCGCCGCCTTCCCACGGCGGCGGCACGGTCGCTCGCCGCACGGCTGCCCCACCTGCGCCTTGGCTACGCGCCGAACGGCCCGGTGCTGCTGCGCGACGGGACCTCGGCCGCCCGCGCCACTCTGTTGGCCCTGGCCCGCATCGCCCGGGCGCGCCGAGCCGGCCTGCTGCTGGTCGAGCCCTTCTGGCAGGCGGGCAGCGCAGAGGCAGTGGCGCTGGAGGGAGCGGGCTTCCGAGCAGCGCGTCGACCGATCCAGATCGCGACGACCGGCATGCTCGTACCGCTCGAGGCGTCGGACGAGGCGCAGCGCCGGCTGCTCAACGAGAACGTGCGCCGGAACCTGGGGCGCGCACAGAAGCTCGGCGTCGAGGTCGTCCAACTGCACGCGAGCGGGCAGCCCTCGCGGCTCGAGGAGGCTCTCGCCGCCGCCTACGAGATGCTCCGCCTGACGGGTGAGCGGCGAGGCTTCGCGGCCGGCCTGCGTGCGCCCGAGGACCACAACGCCGGCCAGGCAGCGCTCATCCGCAGCGGGGTCGCGAGCCTCTGGATGGCGTACCACGAGGGGCAGCCCGTGGCGCACGCCCTGGTGCATCACAACGGGCAACGCGCGTTTCTGTTCCAGGCCGGGGAGAGCCGGAGCGATCCACGCCGCCCGCCGGCCAACTTCGCGCTGCAGTGGTCGGTCCTCCGCTGGGCGGCGGGCGAAGGGTTCCGCGACTACGACCTCGGAGGAGTGGACGATCACGAGGCGCGCGGCCTGCCGGAGGACGAGCGGCACCCGATGTGGAACCTTTACCGCTTCAAGTCGCAGTGGGGCGCGCGTCCGGTGCAGACCTGCGGCGCGCAGGAGTATGCGACCTGGCAGGTGCTGGGCGACCTGGTCAACCGGGCGTGGGCCGCGAGGGATCGCGCCCGCGACTGAACTCCCTCGCCCTACGCTGGAAGCGTCAGCAACCAGCACGCGGAGGACTCTCGATGGGGAGTTTGCGCGCGGCGTGCAGCCGCCTGCCAGGCGCGCAGCAATCGCCTGATCGTTCTGCCACCGGCCGGTACCGACACCCGGCTCGCTGGGCCGAGCTCTCCGCCCAGCGATAAGCTAGCGTCAAGTACGAGGAGAGCCCGGGCGAAGGCGGTCTCGCTAGCGTGTGCTGGTGCTTGCGACCCTCGTGACCGCGGTGATCAGTGGCCTGCGCGGCGAGCTCGTCCGCGTGGAGGTCGATGTGGCCCCGGGCCTGCCCGTCTGCCACATCGTCGGGCTGCCCGACACGGCGCTCTCGGAAGCCCGCGAGCGCGTCCGCGGCGCCATCCGCAACAGCGGCTTCGAGTACCCCCTCTCGCGCATCACCGTGAATCTCGCGCCGGCCGATCAGCGCAAGCGCGGTGCAGCGTACGACCTGGCCATAGCCGTCGGTGTCCTCGTCGCATCCGGACAGATCCGCACATCCGGCGGCGCGTGGGCCTTACTGGGCGAGTTGTCGTTGGGAGGAGCCGTGCGACCGGTGGCGGGAGTCCTGCCCATGGTCGCCACCTTGGCGCGGGCGGGATATGAGCGCGTGGCGGTGCCGGCCGGGAACGTCGATGAGGCTCGTCTGGTGGCCGGCGTGGAGGTCGCGGGCGTGGATGGTCTGGACGATGCAGCACGCTTGGTGGCGGGGCCCCGCGGCCGGCGGGCGGCTCAAGCCGAGCGTCGGCCCGACCTGGCGGTGAGCGGTGCGGGGGGAAGTCAGCGGTCAACCGCCGTCAGGACAGCCGACAGCCCGGCCGCAAGGGGCGTGCCGGATCTGGAAGCGTCTGGTGACCGTGTCGACCTGGCCGACATCCGTGGCCAAGCGAATGCTCGCTGGGCGCTGGAGATCGCCCTGGCGGGTTCCCACAATCTCTTGCTCGTAGGTCCTCCCGGGGCTGGCAAGACGCTGCTGGCGCGGTCCATCCCCGGCCTGCTGCCGCCGCTCGACGACGACGAGGCTCTGGAGGTAACGGTCATCGAGAGCGTGGCGGGACGGTTGATGCGCTCCGGACTGCGGCGCGACCGACCGTTCCGGGCACCGCATCACACCGCCTCCTATGCGGCATTGGTTGGCGGCGGCCCGCAGCTGGCTCCTGGCGAGGTCACGCGCGCCCATCATGGAGTCCTCTTCATGGACGAGCTGGCGGAGTTCGACCGCGATGTGCTCGACGCCCTTCGTCAGCCGCTCGAGGATGGGACCGTCGAACTGGCTCGCGCTCGTGGCTCCATCCGATATCCAGCGCGTCTCCAGCTCGTCGCGGCCATGAATCCCTGTCGGTGCGGATGGCACGGCGATGCCCAGCGCGCGTGCCGTTGCGGCGATGGAGAAGCCGATCGATACGTCCGGCGCGTCAGCGGGCCGCTGCTCGATCGCCTGGACCTGCGGGTCGAGATGCCCCGAGTCCCGCCAGCGGAGCTGGTCGGCGCTACGCCGGGCGAGTCGAGTGGGGTAGTCGCCGAGCGGATCGCGGCGGCGCGTGCTCGAGCCCTACGTCGCGATGGCGGTCGCCCGAATGCCCACCTCGCAGGCGCGGCTGTAGTGGCCGCCTGTCGCCTGCAACGCTCCCAGGAGGGGTTGATGCGCGAGCTTGCCACCGCCGCGCACATGACCGCGCGTGGCGTGCATCGTGTGTTGCGAGTGTCTCGGACCATCGCGGACCTGGCCGGGCGCGATGGCGTCACCGACGCGGACCTGTTGGCAGCGGCGGGGCTGCGGGACCCGGCGGCGCTGCCGTCGCTGAGCGCGTGAATCACATGGTCGCAGCGATGACCGAGCGTGACGCCTGGCTAGCCCTTGCCTCGGCGTCCGGCGTGGGAGAGACCATCTTCTGGGGTCTCGTGGCGGCGCATGGGGGAGCGGCGGAGGCGTTGCGCGCGGTGGCCTCCGGCTGGAAGCCTCGCGACGATGAGCTGCGCATCACCCGACCCACCCGCGCGGCCATCGTGTCCGCATTCCGGGAGCCGGGCACGGTCGCTCGACGGGTCAACGAGCTCGGGCTGTGGACGGTGACGCCCCTGGACACCGGTTTCCCCGTGCGCTTGCGAGACATCGACCCACCGCCCGCGACGATATTCGGCTGGGGAGACCTGGCCGGCCTGTCGGCGCAGCGGACCGTGGCCGTGGTCGGCACGCGACGCCCAACGCTCGACGGCAGGACGCTTGCCGCACGGATCGCGACGAGGCTGGTGGCGGCTGATGCCGTGGTCGTGTCGGGGCTCGCCATCGGCATCGACGGTGCCGTGCATGCCGCGACGGTGGGTGCCGGGGGCCGCACGGTGGCCGTCATCGGCGGCGGACACGCCCATCCCGGCCCCCGCGCTCACCGGGCACTATCGCGAGACATCGTGGAGGGCGGCGGCGCGATCGTGTCGGAACATGCGCCCGACACGTTGCCCACGCGTGGCACGTTCCCGCGGCGCAACCGGATCATCAGCGCCCTGGGCGACACCACCATCGTGGTCGAGGCACCCGGCCGCAGCGGCGCCCTCATCACGGCGCGTCACGCACTGGAGCAGGGCCGGTCGGTGCTGGCGGTGCCGGGTCGTCCGGGTGATCCGTCAGTGGCGGGCTGCCTCTCCCTGCTCCGGGACACGCCGGCGCGTCCTCTGACGGGCCTCGATGAGATGATCGTGGACCTAGGCTATGACACCGTCGTGCACGCGTCAGCAGCTGGGGGAAGGCTGTCGCTGGCGGCCGCTCTGGCCCTCTTGGGGCCAGTCGAACGGGCCGTGGCCGTGCGGCTGGCACGCGGTCCGGCGAACGCCGATGCGCTGATCACCGAGACCGGCCTTGCGCCGCCGGTCGTATCGGGCGCGATCACGCTTCTGCTGCTGAGAGGCTGGATCGCCGCCGTGGGACCGGCCTACCTGCCAGCCGGTCCCTTGCTTGCGGCGGACCTGCGGTAGTCACGCACCGGGACCACCGGATGGCTATGCACCGGCAGCACGCGATCCTATGGTGGCCCGGTGATCCGAGACGTCATCATCCACATGCAGAACGAGCAACCGCTCAAGGCAGACGTGGAGCAGATGCCCACGCCCGCGGACTCGTGCCTGATGTGCACCAACCTGCGCTATCTGAACGGCAAGAAGCCTGGCTGGTCCGACCGCACCGACTCGTGGTTCATGATCCCCATGACCATGATCCGGTTCGTGGAGGTGCCGCAGAGCTCCATCTCCGGTGTGGAGGGCAGCCTCCCGCTCGGCATCACGCCAGTCAGCGATGGCGAGCCGCACGTCTTCGAGGATGTGGAGCCCGACGCGGACCTGCTGCGCCGCATCCGAGAGGCCTGACCCGGCTCACGACGCGCCCGCGCGCACGCTCGCGCGAGGCGATCGGGGGCCTGACCGTGCCCGCCGGAAGCGCCGTACGCCGGTGCTAGACTCCCGCCGATGACGAAGAACCTCGTGATCGTCGAGTCGCCGGCAAAGGCGCGGACGATCGAGCGCTACCTGGGCGAGGACTTCCAGGTGCTCGCTTCCTACGGCCACGTCCGAGACCTTCCGGAGAATCCCGGCAAGGGCAAGTTCGGCGTTGACGTCGACCATGACTTCGAGCCCGAGTATGTGGTCTCGGAGGACTCCCGACGTCACGTCGAGAAGATCACTCGCGAGGCCCGCAAGGCCACGTCGGTCTGGCTGGCCACCGACCTCGACCGCGAAGGGGAGGCCATCGCCTGGCACGTGGCCGAGGCGGCCGGCGTACCTGCTGCCAAGCAGCACCGGGTGACCTTCAGCGAGATCACTCAGCGGGCCATCCTTGATGCCTTCGAGCATCCGCGCTCCATCGACGCCAACCTGGTCGATGCTCAGCAGACGCGCCGCATCGTGGACCGCTTGGTGGGCTACACGCTGAGCCCGCTGCTCTCCCGCAAGGTGCGCGGCGGCCTCTCGGCTGGTCGCGTGCAGTCCGTTGCGGTTCGCCTGGTGGTCGAGCGCGAGCGTGAGATCAAGGCCTTCCAAGCGCGTGAGTACTGGACGCTGGAGACGCTGCTGGCCACGGCCGACGGTGCCACCTTCGATGCCGACCTGGTCAAGGTCGACGGCAAGGCAGCAGAGGTCGCGGACGCGGCGACCGCCACGGAGCATGTGGCGGCCCTGCGCAGCCTGCGACCGACGGTCGACAAGGTCTCCCTTCGTACCAGCAAGCGGGGACCGGCAGCACCCTTCACCACCTCGACCCTCCAGCAGGAGGCCAGCCGCAAGCTCTCCTACAGTCCCAAGCGCACCATGTCGGTGGCTCAGCGGCTGTACGAGGGCATCGAGCTCGACGGCGAACCGGTGGGGCTCATCACCTACATGCGCACCGATTCGACAGCAATGGCCGGTGACGCCCTGAGCGAGGCGCGCTCGGTCATCGCCCAGCGCTACGGCGACGACTACACGATGCCCAAGGGTCGGGTCTTCAAGACCAAGTCGAAGGGCGCCCAGGAGGCCCACGAGGCCATCCGTCCCACAAGCTTCGGGCGCGACCCGGAGTCGCTGGAGCGCCACCTGAAGCCCGACGAGCTCCGCCTGTACCGGCTCATCTGGCAACGCGCGCTCGCCTCGCAGATGGCCGAGAAGCGCCTGGAGACGACTGCGGCGGAGCTGTCAGCCGGTCGCTACGGCCTGCGCGCCAGTGCCACGAAGACACTGTTCGATGGGTTCTCGCGGGTGTACACGGAGGGCCGTGACGACGAGGCGGCCGAGGAAGAGGAGCGAGAGCGCCAGCTGCCGCCGCTGGCCGAGGGCGACGTCACGGAGGTCCGCGACGTGACACCGACGCAGCACTTCACCGAACCGCCGCCACGCTACAGCGAGGCGTCGCTCATCAAGGCGCTCGAGGAGAACGGCATCGGCCGCCCGTCCACGTACGCCGCGACCATCTCCACCATCATGGACCGCGGCTACGTCCGGGTAGAGGAACGGCGCCTTCGCCCCGAGCAGATCGGCGAGATCGTGACCGATCTGCTGGTGGAGCATTTCGGCGAGTTCGTGGACCTCGGCTTCACGGCGGAGATGGAGAAGCGGCTCGACGAGATCGCGCGCGGGGAGCTGGCTTGGGTGCCCTTGCTGCACGAGTTCTACGGACCGCTCAAGGAACTCGTGGACACGAAGCGGAAGGAGCTGAAGCGCAGCGACTTCACCACCGAGCCCTCCGACGAGGTCTGCTCGGAAGGTCACCCCATGGTCAAGCGCATGGGCCGCAACGGCTGGTTCCTGGCCTGCTCGCTATACCCTGAGCACAAGGAGTCGCGGCCGCTGCCGGGTGAGGAACCGGAAGTGCTCGAGGTCGAGGGCGTGGGCGAGACCTGTCCGACTTGCAACGAGGGCACGCTGGTCGCACGCCGCGGGCGGTTCGGCGTCTTCGCCGGCTGCTCGCGCTACCCCGACTGCGACTACATCAAGAAGACCGGCCCCCCGCCGCCGCCGCCATTGCCCTTCGAGGTCGAGTGCCCCAAGTGCGGTCAAGGGCAGGTCATCGCGCGCCGTGCGCGCCGCACGGGCAGCGTCTTCTATGGCTGCTCGCGCTACCCCAAGTGTGACTTCACGACCAGCCGCGAGCCGGTGGGGGCGCTCCATGACGCCGATGCCGGGCCGGTGGCGCGGAATGGCGAGACCGGCATCTGCCTGCGGTGCGGCGCGGACGTGCCGTTGCCTGAGCCTGTGCCCGTTGGTGAGAAGCTGCCCGGCGGCCCGCCCGACCCGGCGGCCATCGCGCCACGCCGTGGCCGCGCCGCCAGCACGGGTCGCCCCTCGCCCGCTGCGACCCGTAAGGCCAAGGCGGCTACGGCGCGTCCGGCCTCTGCAGTACGACCAGGGCGCCGCCGCCCGCCGGCTGCCAGCGCCGCGTGAGCGGGCCGGACAGCGCCCCCGAGGATGCGCGGCCGGCACTCGATCGGTTCCTCGGCTCCCTCGCTGCACGCGACGCCTCGGAGCACACGCGACGCGCCTACGCCACCGGCGTGGGGCAGTTCATCAGCTGGCTCGACGCGCATCCCGAGACTGGCCGTGACTGGCGCGACCCCTCGCGCCGCCAGCTCCGCGCCTTCCTCGGCGCCCTCGATGCGCAGGGTCTGTCACGCCGATCGGTGAGCAGCCGCCTCGCTGCGCTGCGCTCGTTCTATCGGTACGCGCGCCGGCAGGGCTGGGTGGCGGGCGATCCCTGGTCGGCCGTGAGCACGCCTCGAGTCCCGCGTCGTCTGCCGGCGGTGCTCGAGGTGAGTGACGTGGAAGGGATCCTGGACGCCATCGGCGGCACGGGTCCTGTCGCCGGCAAGGGCTCCGGACCTGGCGACGTGCTTCTCCTGCGCGATCGCGCCATCGTGGAGACGGCCTACGGCGCGGGATTGCGGGTCAGCGAGCTGTGCCAGGCTCGCGTGGCGGACCTGGACCTGCGCCGCGGTGAGCTACGGGTCCTGGGCAAGGGTCGCAAGGAGCGCATCGGACTGCTAGGCGCCCCGGCCATCGACGCCTTGCGGGCATACGTGGACGAGGCGCGACCCGCCTTGCGCAGCGGCGTCGAGCTGCCGGATCCAGGGAGGCTCTTCCTGAACGCATCGGGGGGCCCGCTCACGGTGCGCGGCCTGCGCTATCGCGTCGACCGGCTGTTCCGCCTGGCCGGCGTCCCGCCTGGTGCCTCGCCGCACACGCTGCGGCACTCCTTCGCCTCACACCTTCTGGAAGGAGGCGCGGACCTGCGTGTCGTGCAGGAGCTGCTGGGCCACGCCAGTCTGGCCACGACCCAGGTCTATACGCATGTCTCGCCCAGCCGGTTGCGCGATGCCTACCGTGGTGCGCATCCGCGGGCAAGCCTCGAGACGCGTCCGCCGCGACCGTGACGGCGCGCAACCTGGCGAGGGCGGGAGCCATCGTGGCGGTCGCCTACCTCGGCTCGCGTGTCCTCGGCTGGCTGCGTCTGGTGGTCATCGGCAATCTCTTCGGCGCCGAGTCCGACCTGGACGCCTACTTCACGGCCTTTCGCATCCCCGACCTCATCTATCAGCTGGCCGCGGCCGGTGCCGTCTCCTCGGCGCTCATCCCAGTGCTGGCCGGGCTGCTGCACAAGGGCCAGCAAGAACACGCCTTCCGTGTCGTCTCCACGGTCATCAACGCCATGCTCATCGCGCTCGTCGGCGTGTCTATCGCGATGGCCGTCTTCGCCCCGCAGATCGTGCCCATCCTGGCGCCCGGCTTCGACGTGGTGACCGCCGAGCTCACGGTGCGCCTGACACGGATCATGCTCCTCTCGCCGATCCTGCTGGCCATGGGCGCCGTCATCTCGGCGCTGCTCAACGTGGAAGGTCGCTTCGGCGCAGCGGCCATGGCGCCGCTGCTCTACAACCTGGCCATCATCGGCTGCGCCCTCGTCCTGTCGCCGTGGCTGGGCATCGATGCTCTGGCCGTGGGCGTGGTGCTGGGCTCGCTCCTGCACGTAGCGGTGCAGCTGCCGGCTCTGCGCGGGCGCTTCAGCTACGACCTGGCGCTGGACCTGCGCGATCCCGCCGCGCGCCAGACCTTCCTGCTGATGGGGCCGCGTGCCATCGGGCTGGGCGCCAGCCAGATCACCTTCATCGTCAATACGGCGCTCGCTACCGGCCTGGCGGCGGGCTCCGTGGTGGCCTATAACGTGGCCTTCACCATCCTGCAGATCCCCATCGGCGTCATCGGCTTCCCCCTGGGGGTGGTGCTCTTGCCAGCCATGTCCAAGGCCTTGGCCGCAGGCTCCGTGGCGGAGTTCGGACGGGTAGTGGTGCAGGCCCTGCGGCTCATCCTCTTCGTGATGCTCTTCGTTACCGCGGTGGGCCTGGTCCTTCGCCGCCAGACGGTCAGCCTATTGTTCGACTACGGCAACTTCGATGCGGCGGCGCTGGCCCTTACCTCGGACACGCTGGCCTTCTTCCTGCTGGGCACGGCCGCTCACTCCATGAACGTCATCCTGGCGAGAGCGTTCTACAGCGGTCACGACACGCGCACGCCGGTGATGGTGGCGGTCGCGTCGGTGGCCGTCAATGTGGCCATCTCGGTCGCCACCGTGGGTGCGCTGGGCCTGTCAGGCCTGGCCCTGGGCATCGCCGTGGGAGGCTGGCTCGAGGCGATCGTGCTCGCCTTCTTGTTGTGGCGACGGAGCGCTGCCATCGACATGGCTTCACTGGTGGCGGCAATGGGCATCTTCGCCGTGGGCGCCGTGCTGGCGGGAGGCGTGGCCTTCGGCACGGTGCGCCTCACCGAGGTGAGCCTCGGCACGGACCCCGGCAAGCTCGGCCTGCTGCTGCAGGTGGGCCTGGCCACCTTCTCCGCGGCGGCGACATACCTGCTGTACAGTCGGCTGGTGCGTGCTCCCGAGTTGCCCCGTGCCCTCGGGTTGATCCGATCGGCCGTCCGGCGCGGATGAGCGATCATCCGTGACACAAGCCCTCTCCCTCCTTGCCCGACGTGACACGCTGGAAGATCCCCGTGAGACGCCATTGCGACTCACGGCCGGGGCGCGCGCCAAGTCGCCAGCCAGCTGGAGGTCAGCGCGGGTAGTGGTCGATAGGGGCTCCGGGCCCATCGGCGCCCAAGTTCTCACGCGGCGTCTTGGCCCAGGTCCCTTCGGGTTCGGGTACGCGCCGCGGGGACCGATCGCCACGAGGCGGGACGAGTCCAGCCTGTCGGCTTTCACCGCTGCGCTGCGCCGCTTCGCCAGACGGTATCTTCACTTCGCCGAGCTGTCCGATGGCACTCCAGCCGCGACGAAGCTCCTCATTTCCTGTGAAGGACGGGTGACACAGCCGTACAGCGGCAGGACCGAGGCCGGCGCTCGGGCCATACGGTCTCCTGACGTGGAACCCGAGCGGTGAGCGGATCGGAATGGCTCCTGGCGGGCTCTGCGCCGCGGCCATCACGGGTCCCTCGAGGCCATGGATGAGGCGACCGTGACGGCCGGCGGAACGCTCACCTCGGACGACGCTGCCTGGGACGACTTCGTGGCCACGTCGGCCATGCCCAGCTACCTTCAAACGACCGCCTGGGCGGTCATCAAACGAACCAACGGCTGGTCTTCGTTTCGGGTCGTCGCCGCCGGTCGTGCCGGACCGATCGGCGCCCAGATGCTCGTCCAGCGGCCACGCGGCCTGCCTTGGGCACTGGGATACGTGCCGCGTGGGCCGATCGGCTCGGTTCCGCTTGACGCGGCGGCGCTGCGTGACTTCACGGAGCGGCTGCGTGACATCGGCCGCATGCGTCGAGTCGCCTCGGTGCGCATGGAGCCCGAGGCGCTGAAGGGCAGCGGCCTGGAGGAGTCGCTGATCGCGCTGGGCTGGCGGAACGTGCCCAGCGTCCAGCAGGACATCACCCGCATCATAGAGATCGATAGACCGGCCGAGGCCGTCTGGAACGGCTTCCACCGGAAGTGCCGCCAATCCATCAACAAGTCGGAGCGACAGGGCGTCCGGGTCGTGGTCGGCGACGCTTCGCGGCTGCAGGAGTTCTACCGGATCCATGTGGAATCCATGGTCCGTGTCGGGATCGTCGCGCGCGCGCCCACGACTTTCCAGACGATGTGGGAACAGCTTTCATCCCGAGGCATGGCCCACTTGCTCTTCGCCGAGCTTGAGTCCACACGCGAAACCGTCGGCACGCTCTTCCTCGTCTCCTGTGGGCCAAGGGTCGTCGATCTCTACGGCGGCACCACGCTCGAGGGCGCAAGGATCCGTGCCAACTACCTGCTCAAGTGGGAGGCGATCAAGCGCTGTCAGGCATGGGGCTACCGCGAATACGACCTGTGGGGCCTTCCCCGCAAGGGCATCGCGCAGTTCAAGGCCGGCTTCGGCGGGCGAGAGGAGCGATACATCGGAGGATGGGAGTTGCCGATCTCACGACTCGGTGCCGCCGTCCTTTCCGGTGGCGCGCTGGCGCGAGCTCGGTACCGCCGGCTGCGCGGCGTCGATGAGCTGCGCGACCCCGATGCGGACGCATAGATCAGGCCGGCACGGATGGGGTAAGGTCGCCGCGACGGGCGCTCCGCTCTGATCTGGAGGACTTTGTGACCGGACCGCGACAGCGCGCAGCATGGCACCCGTTCGGGCCGCTGCTCGACGCCCCTGGCGCCGGCGGGTTGTGGGCCGGGCGGCTCATGGAGCGGTCGGGCGACTGGATCCTGCTCATCGCCGCGCTTGCTCTTGCGTGGGACCTCACGGCTGATCCGGCCGTGGTGGCCGTTCTCATCCTCGTGCGGATCCTACCCCGGGCAGTGCTGCTGATCATCGGGCTGCCGGCCGAGGCACGCCGGATCGCGGCGAAGCTCTTCTTCCTGATCACACCGATGCGCGCCGTTCTGGCCGCTGGGCTGGTGCTGTTGGCCGATGCGGATGGTCTTCCCTGGCTGCTCGCTGCTGTGGCCGCGAACGCTGTGCTGTGGGCGCTGGCCGATGCCGTCCGAGTCGAGTCGGTGGCCTTGCTTGTGCCGCGTCTCGTCCTGGGCCGAGCGGTCCTGCTCGATGCCACGACCGAACGCATCGCGATCGTCCTCGGGCCTGCCAGCGCGTGGCTGATCCTGACGATCTCAGGGGTCCAGGCAGCCCTCGCGGCTGCGGGGCTCTTGCTGGCGGCCGCCAGTGTGCTAGTGCTGGGCCGGACCGGGCTGGTCGCTGGGCTGCGCGCCGGCTCTGCGGCCAGCGCGACCGGACGCGAAGATATCCACCCTGCCAGGGGACCTGCCTGGGATCTGGTCAAGGCACATCCCACCCTCACCCTCATGGCCGCCGGATCGTTCGCAGCCGGGGCGTTGTGCACTAGCCTGATCATCGTCTTGATGGTGGTCACCACGGAGCGGCTGGGTGGCCAAGCATCGTGGCTCGGCTGGTTGCTGGCCGTGGTCGGTCTCGGAACGTTGATCGGCCCCGTGGCGATGATACGCGTGCTTGCCCATGTCACCGCCCAGCTGCTCATCGCAGCAGCGGTGATCATGACCGCAGCCGGTGTAGTGGTCATCGGGCTGACGAGTTCGCTCCTCGTCGTCCTGATCAGCCTTTTCGCGCTCGGCCTGGTGGCGGTCAACGCTGGTGCCATCGTAGCCACGGTGACACGACGGCTTACAGCGGCGGACCGCCTCGCCGACACCTCACGGGCGATGCTCAGTGCATCAGTGTGCGGCCAGGCGACTGGCGCC
>Ga0136617_10003888_pt1 | contig 13350 bp, 13 predicted proteins | sample AntDrymUQ3222106_2_FD_129672 | JGI IMG/M metagenome (GOLD analysis project Ga0136617, IMG submission 129672) | Polar desert sand microbial communities from Dry Valleys, Antarctica - metaG UQ322 (21.06) | ecosystem: Environmental > Terrestrial > Soil > Desert | place: Antarctica: Dry Valley...
CGGCGGTCGTGGCGATCGTGGCGATCGGGCTCGTGCTCGTGCTCGCGTTCCCCTCGGCGCTGCGACTGGACCTGGGCAGCGCGCAGTCGCTCGACGACGCGACGTCGGGGCGCTATGAGCTGATGCGCGGCGGCGTCGACCTGGCCGCCGACCGCCCGCTGTGGGGCTGGGGATCGGGCGCGTTCCCGGAGGAGTACCTCGCGCACGGCTTCGGCGCGCGCGGCGACGCCGTCTCGGCCTCGCACACGATCCCGCTCACGGTGGCGGCGGAGCAGGGCCTGATCGGGCTCGCGGTCTACCTTGCCCTTCTGGCCACGGCGCTCTACCGGTTGCTGGACGGCGCGCGCGGCGATCCCTACCGCGCCGTCGTGGCCGCCGGCTTCGTCGCAGTCGTCGTGCACACCTGGATGTACGCCGCGTTCCTGGAGGACCCGGTCGCGTGGACGCTGCTGGCCGTCGGGGCGGTGCTCGCCCGGCGCCCGCGCAGCCGGCGCGGCGAGACGGAGCGACCTGGCGCGCCGGAGCCGGAGCCGGCGCCCGCCTAGTACAGGCGGCCGATCCGTCTAGGGCCCGAGAAGTGCGGCCGGGATGACCGCGACGCCGTCGGGCCGGCGGTACGCCTCTTCGCCGGTGGTGATGACGATGGCGTCCAGCAGCTCGCCGCCGATTTGCCTGGCGAGCCAGTTGAGGTGCCGGACCGAGTCTTCGCCCGGCGCCTTGCTCAGCTTGGTCTCGATTGCGACGACGCGGCCGTCGTCGCGTTCGACGATGAGGTCGACCTCGCGGTCGCCGCGGTGGGTACGCAGGTGCCCGACGCCGGCTTCGGCTGCCTGAGCGTAGATCCGCACGGACAACGTCACCAGCGACTCGAACAACGCGCCGAGCAGGGTGCCGTCACGGGGGATGCGGGGCCCGGGCGATCGTCCCTCGAGCAACTCGTTCGCGGTGGCGCCGAGCAGACGGGCTGCCAAGGCAGGGTCAGCGAGGTGATGCTTCGGCGGGAGCGCAAGTTCGGCGATGTGGTTGCGCGACGGCTTCCAACCAGGCACCTCGTCGAGGATGAACAGCCGCTCCAGCACCTCGCGGTAGGGCTGCACGGTGCTCCTAGCCGGCTTGACCTCGTGTCCGCTCGTGGAGGCGTCACGAATCTTCTCGAAGGAGGTCGTCGTGGCGGTCGCGGCCGCGAAGGCAGTCATCCAGCGGCGCAATGCGTCGGGCTTGCGCACCGGATGGCCGAGCTCGGGGAAATCGCGATCGACGACTCGCTGCAGGTAGCTGTCCAGCTGCGCGCGGAGAGGGCGACCCGCCAGTCCCCGCAGCCCCGGGAAGCCGGAGCCGAGAATCTCATCGGTGTAGTCGCTCAGCTTGAAAGCGGTCCGGCCGCTCACGGGTGGCCGGCCCCCGGCCAGCAGCTCCGCGAAGCTCACCGTGGCGGACCCCGGCAGCCGTTCGGCGAGCGACAGAGGCCGCAAGCGCATGCTGACGACGCGACCGCCGCCCGAGTGCGTACCCGCGGCCTTCGGTGACGCCGAGCCGGTCAGCAGGAACTGGCCGGGGGCCGCGCCGGCGTCTACGGCTCGGCGCACCTTGTCCCAGACCGGCGCCAGGTACTGCCACTCGTCGATGAGCACCGGAGCGGGCGCGTCCAGCAGGCGGTCCATGTCAGCCTCCGCTACGGCGCGCGCGCCTGGGTCGTCCAGCTGGTAGACGGTTGCGGCACGCTGGGACGCGGTCGCGGTCTTGCCAACGGCCTTAGCGCCCTCCACGGCGACGGCGGGAAGCGCTGCCATCAACTCATCCAGCGCGTCATCGAGGATCCGTCGCTGATATGCCGAGCCTGTGACCATTGCGCCCACGCTACCATTTCGGGCAACGCTACGCTCCACCGGCGGGCATATGTACACTACCTTTCCGGGCAATTCCACACTACAAGCTCGGCCGGTTCATGCCGTGCAACACATCACGCGCAACCCTGCTGCCGGAAGGAGCCGTGAAGGTGATGAGTCAGCCGCCTCGCTCGGAGCCCAGGCGCCCGGATGCGATCCCGAGGTCCTCCATCCGCTCCCACGCGGGGAGCGGGTCGGCGGCGGCGTCCAGCGTCAGCGCAGCGTCGCCGACCCCGTCGATCGGCCCGGCGAGGCACCAGAGCTCCGCCTCGGCATGGCGCTGCACCAGGGCGTCGGCGAGCGGGAGCTGCAGCGGGTCGAAGACCGCCACGGCGCGCGGCGTGCCGGGCAGCTTCATGCGCTTGGCCTGGCGGCGCGCGATCGAGCGGGCGATCGCGGCGGGCAGCGCGCCGAGCGTCCCGTAGGAGACGCGCGCGGGTTCGACGGCCAGGGCGCCGGGCGCCTTCAGCAGCGCCTCGGCGGCCTCGCGCCGGCCGAACGCCTCGAGCGCCGAGGGCAGCAGCAGCACCAGCAGCGGCGGACCGTCGGCGCCGCCGCGCCGCGTGAAGATCATCGGTTCGCTCCCACGCGCGGCACGTTAGCCTGCGACGCGCCGCGCGGCCCGTTGCGGGGCTTCTCGCACGCTGCCCGAGCTCACCGCCTGGGTGCGGGAGCGCGCCACACGTACAGCCTGAAGCCCTCGCGGCGGCCGGGTGGCATCCGCGCGACGGAGCGGATCTCGCCCGTGTCGGCGAAGCCGGCGCGCTCGGCCACCCGCTGGGACGGGTGGTTGTCGCGGTGGGCGAGGATCTCGAGCTCGCCGATCCCCAGCTCCAGATGTGCCCAGTCGCGCAGCAGCGCCACCGCCCGCGGCGCCACGCCTCGCCCCCGTGCCGGCGCTGCGGTCCAGTAGCCGATCTCGCCCCGGGTGTCGTCGATCTCCATCAGGCCGATCGTGCCGATCAGCCGGTCGCGCGCGTCGGCGACGGCGAGCGCGATCCCCTCGCCCGCGGAGGCCTCGGTGGCCGCGATGGCGAGGAACCGGTAGGCGTCCTCGCGCGTGTACGGCGACGGAACGCTCGTCCAGCGCGGGATCTCCGGGTCCTGGCAGGCGGCGACGATCGCCGGCACGTCGACAGGCGCCAGCGCGCGCAGGGCGATCTCCCCGTCCGAAAGCCTGGGTGCGCGGATCGCGGGCACCCGCCCAGTGTGGCGCAGCGCCGCCACTGCACTCCGGCGCGCCGCGCTGCGCGGATTCGAGTCCTGCCAGCATGCCGCGCCATGGATCGCCCGCTCGCCCGTGCCGTCTTCTGGGCCGCCACCGCCACGCTGGCCTGGACGCAGGTCGGCTACGGCGTGTTCCTCGCCGTCCTGCGACGCATGTGGGGCAACCCGGTGGCGGTGCCGGCGGGCGGCGACGGCACGCCGAGCGTCTCGCTCGTCGTCGCCGCCTACGACGAGGAGTCGGTGATCGCGGCGAAGGTGGCCAACGCGCTCGCGCTGGACTGGCCGCGCGACCGGTTGGAGGTCGTGGTCGCCGTCGACGGCGGCGCTGCGCCGGGCGCCGACACCACCGCCGCGCGCGCCCGCGCCGCAGGCGCCGACGTCGTGCTGGAGCTCCCGCGCGGCGGCAAGGTGCGCGCGCAGGACGCCGCCGTGGCGGCGGCGCGCGGCGAGCTGCTCGCGTTCTCGGACGCGAACGCGGCCTGGGAGCCGGGCGCGCTGCGCGCGCTGCTGGCGCCGTTCGCCGACCCCTCGGTGGGCTACGTGTGCGGCCAGGTCGGCTTCGTCAACGAGGGGGGGACCAATCAGGAGGGCCTGTACTGGCGCTACGAGATGTGGCTGCGGGCCAACGAGTCGGCGCTCGCGTCGGTGACGGCCGGCAACGGCGCCATCTACGCCCTGCGCCGGATCGCCTACATGCACGTGGACGCGGTCATGGGGCATGACCTCGCGTTTCCGTTCAACGTCGTCAAGCGCGGGCGCCGCGCGGTCTACGCGCCGGACGCGCGGGCGACGGAGAAGATGGTGCCGTCGATCGAGGGCGAGTGGGCGCGCAAGCGGCGGATGATGAGCCACGCGTGGCCGATAGTCCTGCGCGGCGGGCTGCTCTCGCCGCGCGGCTACCCGCCGCTGTACGCGCTGATGCTGCTCTCGCACCGCGTGCTGCGCTACGCGTCGCCGCTGCTGCACGTGGCCGCGGCGGCCGCGACGCTCGCCCTGCTCCGCCGCGGGCGCGCCTATCGCGCCGCAGCGCTCGCGCAGGCGGGTCTGCTCGCGGCGGCCGCGGCCGGCGGGCGCGTCCGGCTGCGCCCGGCGCTGCTCGCCCGCTACTACGTCGCCACCACGGCCGCGGTGGGGGGCGGGCTCTACGACCACCTGCGCCACGGCACCCCCGCAGGGTGGGAGGCGCCGGAGGGGACGCGGTGAGCTACCGCGGCAAGCGGGCGTTCGACGTCGTCGTCGCCACGACCGCGCTGGCGGCCGCCGCGCCGGCGCTCGCGATCGCCGCCGTGCTGATCCGGCTGGAGACCCACGGCCATCCGATCTACCGCCAGCGCCGCGTCGGGCTCGGCGGCGAGCCGTTCGACCTCTACAAGCTGCGCACGATGGTCAGCGGCGCCGAGACGATGGGGGCGGGGCTGGCGGTCGACGCGGGCGATTCGCGCATCACGCGCCTGGGCGCGGTGCTTCGCCGCACGTCGATGGACGAGCTGCCCAACCTCGTCAACGTGCTGCGCGGCGAGATGTCGATCGTCGGCCCCCGACCGACCGTGCAGGTGCAGGTCGACCGCTACACCGGGCGCCAGCGGGGGCGGCTCGCCGTCCGGCCGGGACTGACGGGCTGGGCGCAGATCCAGGGCCGGGCGTCGCTGCCGTGGCACGAGCGGATCGAGCTCGACCTCTGGTACGTCGAGCGCGCGTCCATGCGCCTCGACCTGATGATCCTCTGGCGCACGGCGCGCATGGTGCTCGGCGGCGACGGCTTGTACCGCGGCGAGACCGGCGGCTGGCGTGAGCCCCCGCGAACCTGAAGAACGCCCGCAACAGCGCCGAACTCGAAACGCAGCCGGCCTGCCACTTCGGCCGCCTCGACGAACTCGGCGAGCAGGTCCTTGGCTTCCAAGCCGAGCTTCGCAAGAGCGCCAGCCCGTTCGACTGGACCTTCGCCCGCCAAGACCTCAACGCCCTGCTCGACCGACTCGATCAGCGCGGCCGACTCGCGCCAGCCCCCTGAACGAACTTCCGTGAGCCGGTACTGGCGACCGCGTCGAGCGTGGCGCGGACGTGGAGCGTGGCGATCGCGGCGGCGCGGGTGGCGTTGCCGGCCTCGATCGCACGCAGCAGCTCGCGGTGCTCGGCGTCGACCGCGGCGCCGCGGCCCGATGGCGTGAGCGAGCGGCGGGTGGCGACGACGATGCGGTCCCAGAGCCGGTCGACGGCCGTGGCGCTGACCGGGCTGGCCGCGAGACGGTCGATCGCCTGGTGGAACGCGCGGTTCTCGGCGACGGTGCGGTCGTGGTCGCCGGCAGTGGTGCCGGCGACGCGGCGGGCGGTGAGCTCCGCGTGCAGGCCTTCGAGCGCGGCGCGCATGAGCAGCGCGCTGCGGAGTTCGTCCGGCTCCATGCCGGCCACGCGCAGACTGCGGGCGTCGCTGCCGGCCAAGCCGTGGCTCTCGAGCCGCCGCAGCGCCTCGCGCACGGTCGGGCGCGAGACGCCGAGGTCGGCCGCGAGGCCGAGCTCCGCGAGCCTGGCACCCGGAGGGAGCTCGCTACGGCCGGTCGTGACGGTCGCGGAGCAGGAGATGGCCGAGCGCGCCGAGGCGCTGCACCGCGAGGCGGCTGCGCTCTGCTTCATTGCGGCGTCCGTGAACTTCCCCGTCCGCCACGAGCCGCGTACGGTGGTCGCATGACCGCGATCGCCGGCATCGCCGTGCCCGACAGCGAGACCGCCCGCGCGGCCGAGGCGTTCGCCCGCGAGCGCAGCCCGTGGATGCTCTACGCCCACGCGAAGCGTGCGTACTTGTGGGCGGCGCTGCTCGCCCACGGCGAGCGGTACGACGCCGAGGCGCTGTTCGTCGCCGCCGTGCTGCACGACATCGGCCTCGCCCCCGGCTTCGAGGATCCGGTGCGCCCGTTCGAGATCGTCGGCGCGGGCGTCGCCGTCAAGCAGATCCCGGACTGGGAGCAGGCTCGCCGCGACAACGTCTACCGCGCGATCGTGCTGCACATGGCGAGCGAGATCGCGGCGAGCGAGTCACCCGAGGTGCGCCTGCTCGACGCCGGCGTGACCTGCGACGTCCGCGGCCGCGACCTCGAGCACGTCGGCGACCGCGAGCGCGACGAGATCCTCCGGCAGCTGCCGCGCGGCAGCTTCAAGCCCGAGTTCGCTGCGCTGATGCAGCGCGAGGCCGAGCGCAAGCCGTCCAGCGCCGCAGCCGTGCTGATCGGCCACGGCATGCTCGACGCGATCCGCGACTCCCCCTTCGCCGACACGCCCAACCCGCCCGGCTGAGGCGACCCGGCCGAATCGGCGAGGCCGCTCCCGGCCGCGATCGGCAAGGCCGCCCCGCCCGCGATCGGCGCCCCCAGTGCCCGGTCGATTCGAAGAATCGGTTTGACGCGCCGACCGCCCCACGGCGACCATCGCCGTCTCAGACCTGGTCGCGTTCGGCGTGCGCGACGCGGCCGCTCTCGCTGCCAAGGAGGTCTCCCCATGACCACCGGTCACATCGTCCTCGCCCGCGAGGGCACCCGCCGCAAGCTGTACGAGTCGCCGCTGGCGCGAGCCCCGCGAACCCAAGCGGGGTCCGACCCATATAGATTTCTCCTTGACCGATTCAGAAGGCGACGCTACTGTATCGATACAGACTCCATCCGAAAGGCGGCTCCCATGCTTCCCATCCACGCACAGCTTGCGCGCCGCGCCACCGAGTCGACCGTGCGCTCGGCCCTCCCGCACGCGCCGGTTGCACCGGCACCGGAGCCCGGTCGTGCGGCCACCACGCGGCGCCTCTTCGCCGGCGGCCTGCTCGCCCTGGCCGACCGCATCTCACCGGAACCGGTAGAACGGTCCCGGTGGGAGAGCGGGTGACGCTGCAGACGATCGCCGACGCCCTGGGCGTCTCACGTACGACGGTGTCCAACGCCTACAACCGGCCGGACCAACTGGCCCCTGCGCTGCGCCGCAAGGTGCTGGCGACCGCCAAGGGCCTCGGCTACGCCGGTCCGGACCCGGCTGCGCGACGGCTGCGGTCCGGCCGGCGCGGCGCGATCGGGCTCATGTTCTCAGAGCGCCTCTCGTACGCGTTCACCGACCCCGGCGCGGTCGCCTTCCTCCAGGGCCTGACCGAGGCCACCGAGGCCAAGGGCTACGAGCTGCTGCTGCTGCCCGGGATGCGCGGCGAGCGCCAAGAGGTCGTCGCCGTCCGCGACGCCGTCGTCGGCGCGTTCTGCCTGTACTGCATGCCCGACGGCCACCCGGCGGTCGCGGCGGCGCTGCAGCGCGGGCTGCCGGTCGTGATCGTCGACGAGCCGCGCTTCCCGGGCAGCTTCTTCGTCGGCATCGACGACCGCGAGGGCGCGCGCCGCGCCGCCCGGCACGTGGTCGAGCTCGGCCACGAGCGCGCGGCGATCATCGTCGACCGGCTCGTCGACGACTACTTCGAAGGCCTGGCGGACCCTGACCGGATCGCGCACAGCAACTGCAGGACCGCCCGCGAGCGCGTGGCAGGCTACTCCGCCGGCCTGGACGGCGCCCACGGCGTGCCCGTCTACGACGCGATGAGCAACTTTCCCGAATGCGGCGCGCGCGCTGCGCGCCGCCTGCTGTCGCTCTCGCCGCGCCCGACCGCGCTGCTGTGCTCCACCGACGTACTCGCGTTCGGCGCGATCGAGGCGCTCCGCCAAGACGGCCTCGATGTACCGCGGGACGTCTCGGTCACCGGCTTCGACGACGTCCCCGCCGCCGAGCAGGCCGGCCTGACGACCGTGCGCCAGCCGCTGGTCGAGAAGGGGCGCGAGGCAGGGCGCCTGCTGATGGAGCGCGACACCGAGCGGGAGGTGATCCTGCCGCTCGAGCTGGTGGTGCGCGGCTCGTCCGCGCCGCCGCCGGCCTAAGGGACCTTCTCGGGCCCCTTGTCGATGTAGCGCGCGCGGAACGTCCGGATCGCGTCGAACACCTTGTCGTTCATCGACGGGCACGAAAGCGAGTGCGTCCACGCCGTCGCGGCGACCTGCGGCGTCATCCCGGTCGTGTTCTCGTAGAGCAGCATGTGGTAGCCGTCGTTCTGCTCGCCGAGCAGCGCCTCGAGCCGCTCGACGGTGGCCGCGGGGGTGCCCTTCTTGTATTGGACGTTGATGCGGCCGTGCTCGAGCGTGTGCACGAGCTGGCCCAGATCCGGCGTCGTCCCCGGCGCGTAGATGCCGTCGTCGTACCAGTCGGGGAAGTGCGCGCCCGACGTCGGCGGGTTCGTCGCGTAGTCGGCGGCCACGAAGTCCTTCTCCTCGTGGCCAGCGCCCTCGTAGGCCGGGTTCGCGAGCGTGCATCCGGCGGCCTTCGCGGCGGCCTCGTAGTCCGAGGTCTCCTGGGGCGGGAGCCTGGCCGCGGCCACCTCGGCGGGCGGCGGGGCGTTGGCCTCGGTCTCGTCGTCACCGGAACCGCCGAGCGCCGACGCGATCGCGAAGACGGCCACGGCGACCACGAGGAGCCCGAGCAGGGCGCCGCCCCCGAGCTGCAGGCGCTTGCGCCGCGCGACGGCTGCGGCTTCCTTGCGCTCGCGCACCATCCGCTCCTGGCGGCGGGCCTCCTTTTCCTCCTGACGACTGGCCACAGGCCAGATAAGGCTAGCGAAGCCTCATGCGCCGCCCGTGCGCCGGTGGGCGCGCGCCGGCGGGAGTGCATGCCCTGGATGCCGCAGCAGCCGTGGAGGAGTGAGCCCTCGCGGTCGACTCGGCAGGCCGGCTCGCGGTCCCGGCAGCGGAACCTTCCCGGCTCCCCGCGTGTTTGCCGCACGAAAGGGGGACTCTAGGGGCTCGGGTCCAATCCTGAGGATGTGAAGCGCGTCTCGTGCGACTCCCGGCATCGGTCGACAATGCGAGCACCATCGAGGCCGCGGCCGGGCGGCAGCGTGCCCACGTCGGCTCGCGCGCGCCCGCCCGGTTGCTGCGCCTGGCGTCAGACGACCGCCTGGTCGAGCTGGTCCGGGGCGGATCCGAGCCGGCGTTCGAGGTGGTCTTCGACCGCCACCACCGGGGCGTGCTCGCGCTCTGCCGCCACATGCTCGGCTCTCCCCAGGAGGCCGAGGACGCCGTGCAGCACACGTTCCTCGCGGCCTTCCGCAACCTCGCCGGCTCGCGCAAGGCGATCCAGCTGCGCCCATGGCTCTACACGATCGCACGCAACCGCTGCCTGTCAGTGCTGCGCGCGCGGCGCGAGAAGCCCGCCGGCGAGCTCGAGTCGCTCTCGACCGAGCACCTCTCGATCGCGGTCCAGCGCCGCCAGGACTTGCGCGACATGCTGCGCGACGTCTCCGGCCTGCCCGAGGACCAGCGCGCGGCGCTCGTGCTGTCCGAGGTCGGCGGCGCGTCGCACGACGAGATCGCCCAGGTGCTCGGCGTGCAGCGTGAGAAGGTCAAGGCGCTCGTGTTCCAGGCGCGCTCCTCGCTGATCGTCAGCCGCGACGCGCGCGAGACGCCGTGCGCGGACATTCGCGTCCAGCTTGGCGAGGTGCGCGGCGGCGCGCTGCGGCGGACGACGCTGCGGCGCCATCTCCGCGAGTGCCCCGGGTGCCGCGAGTACCGCGCGGCGCTGCACGAACAGCGCCGCGCCCTGGCGCTCGCGTTGCCCGTGGTGCCGAGCCTCGCGCTGAAGGGCGGTGCGATGGTTGCCGCCTCGGGGACGGGCGCCGCGGTCGCGGGCGGATCGGCGGCGACCGCGCTGACCGCGAAGGTGCTGGTCGTGGCGGCGCTCGCGGGCGGCGGCGCCGCGGGCGTGAGCGCGGTCACCTACGATCAGCCGCCGGCGCGCCCCGCGCCCGAGCAGCGCCGCGACAGCGCGCCCGAGCCGCCGGCCGGCGCGCCGGCGCCGGCCGTCGTGACCGGCGAGGAGCAGGAGGCGGCGCCGGCTCCGCAGGCGCAAGCGCAGCCGGCTCCGCGCCGGCGTGCGAAGCGGCGCACGGCCGCAGCCGGTGCGCGCTCCGCGCGCCTGCCCGATCCGGCCGGGGAGCACTCGCCGGCCGCCCCCTCCGAGCGCCTGCCGCCTCCCGCGCCGGAGGAGCCCGGCACGGGCGCACAGCCGCCGGAGCCCGAGCAGTCCCCCACGCCGGAGAGGTCGCCTAAGCCGGGGAGCTGGGCTAAGCCGGAGAGGTCGCCCAAGCCGGAGAAGCCGGAGAAGCCGACCAAGCCGGAGAAGCCAACCCAGCGGGCCAAGCCGCCTAAGCCGGAGAGGCCGGAGAGGCCGGAGAAGCCGGCCGAGCCTGAGAGGCCGCCCAGGCCGCCTAAGGCGGAACGGCGGCTTGCCAAGCCCGAGGAGCCGGCGAAGGCGCCCAAGCCCGACCCGGCGCCTGCTACGCCGACAACCCGCCCACCGCCACGCCGACCCCGGGGGTCGGCGACGGCGGCGGCGGCGGGGACGAAGACGACCGCGGAGACGAAGACGACGACTAGTTGAGATGGACGCGCGTGTCAAGGGGGCGCTGGGGTTGGTTGTTGTTGTTGGTCATGGTGGTGGTGTTGTGGTCGGGCGATCGGTGCGAGGCAATCGACGACTGTCACTGTGAGATGCGCGGGTCGGGACCGCAGGACAGTGTCCGGTCGTGAGCTGCCTCGGATTAGGGTCGCGAGTCGGATCGCATAGATGGGCCGGGGGTCTTTCGGAGCGTTCGCGCGAGGCGATCGATGAAGCGGCGGATCGCCTTTTCGGTCGTCTCGATCGCGACCACGTCGGGCCGTCCGCCAGCGGGCGGCAGTGGCGCCGCGGCGATCGAGAGCTCGTGCAGATCCAGCGCGACCCACAAACGCGCAACACTCAACCCGCGACAGATGCGACGCACGAAGACCAGCCCCACGCGTCCATGCTGACTAGGATCCCCGGCCGCCGTGGACGCCGCCCAAGCCATCGTCCTCGGGATCGTCCAGGGGCTCACCGAGTACCTGCCGGTCTCGAGCACCGCGCACCTGCGCATCGTCCCCGCGTTCATGGGTTGGGAGGACCCGGGCGCGGCCTTCACCGCCGTCACCCAGCTCGGGACGATGGCGGCGGTGCTGCTGTACTTCCGCGCCGACCTGTGGCGCATCGCCCGGACGTGGCTCGCCAGCCTGCGCCGGCCGGAGCTGCGCTCCGAGGTCGACGCCCGGATGGGCTGGTACATCATCCTCGGGACGATCCCGATCGGCGTCTTCGGCCTGATCTTCGCCGACCAGATCGAGACCGGGGCGCGCAGCCTCTACGTGATCGGGACCACGCTGATCGTGCTCGGCCTCGTGCTGGCGCTCGCCGAGCGGGTCGCTCGCCGCGACCGCGCGATCGAGGACATCACCCGGCGCGACGGCATCCTGATCGGCCTCGCGCAGGCGTGCGCGCTCGTGCCCGGCGTGTCGCGCTCGGGCGCGACGATCACCGCGGGACTCTTCCTCGGCTTCGACCGCGCGTCTGCCGCCCGCTACTCCTTCCTGCTCTCGGTGCCGGCCGTCGTCGTCTCCGGGCTCTTCGAGCTGCGCAAGATCGGCGAGGAGGAGAGCGCCGGCGTGGGGCCGACGGTCGTCGCGACGCTGCTGGCGTTCGTGGTCGGCTACGCCTCGATCGCCTTCCTGCTGCGCTGGCTGACGCGCCACTCCACGGCGGTGTTCGTGGCCTACCGCGTCGCGCTCGGCGCGCTCGTGCTCGTACTCGCCGGCGCCGGCGCGATCAGCTGACCACGGCGGTCGGCGCCAGCAGCAGCTCCGAGCACTCGAGCTCGCTCTCGGCCGCCCCGTTCGGCACCAGGCGACGGCATTCCTGGGCCATGGCGTGCGAACGGGTGAACTCGCCGCGCAGCTCGTAGAGCGTGGCGAGCGCGAGCAGGACGGAGACCTGCGGCTCGTTGTCGGGCAGCCGGCCCGCCAGGCTGCACGCGCGCAGTAGCGCCTCCTCGGCCTCGGGCGCCGACCAGCCGCCGGTCGCGACCAGCGCCTGCCCGAGCGACGACAGCAGCTCGACCTCCGAGCGCGTGCGCTCCGACCCGGGCGCGAGGCGCTCGGCGACAGAAAGCGCGGCGCGCAGGTGGCGGATGCCCTCGGCGTGCGCGTTGCGGCCGAACGCCCGCTCGCCGGCCAGGCGCAGGAAGCGTACGGCGCGCTCGGGGTCGCGGCCGGCCGCGAAGTGGAAGCCCAGCTCGGCGGCCATGTCGGGCGCCCCCTGCCCGTAGGTGTCGGCGAGGTGCGCGCCCACCCGGGCGTGCAGCCGCGCCCGTGCATCCGCGGGCAGCGCCTCGTAGAGCACCTCGCGGTGCAGGTCGTGCGGGAAGGCGGGGCCGCAGTCGCGCGCCTCGATCAGCCGCGTGCGCTGCGCGAGCTGGTCACAGCGCAGCGCCACCGCTTCGGGATCGCGCTCCAGCGCGGCCGCGACCGTCGCGGTGGAGAAGTCGCGCCCGGCCACGCTCGCCGCGCCGAGCACCTCGGCGTCCTCGGGCCCGAGGCGGTCGAGCTGGTCGCGGATGTGCCCGCAAGGTCGGCGGGACGCCGGCCTCGAGCGTGGCCTGCGGCCGGGCCAGCGTCATTGCGCCGCCGGTCTCCGCGAGCGTCCCCTCGGCCAGCCAGTGGTCGAGGAGGTTGCGCATGAACAGCGGGTTGCCGCCCGTCCGCTGGGCGAGCACGGTCGCGAGGCCGGCCGCCAGCGGGGCGGATGGGAAGCACGCCTCGACGTAGGCGGCGACGGCGTCGGCCGGCAGGCGCCCGACGGCCAGCTCCTCGCACAGCCCGCGCACGCAGAGCTCGTGCACGAGCGCGGCGACGGGCGGCTCGCCGTCCGGCCCGACCGGGCGGTAGGTGACCAGCACCAACAGCCGCGCCGGCTCGCGGCGGCGCAGGAGTGCCGCGAGCGGGTCGAGCGTTGAGTCGTCGGCCCAGTGGAGGTCCTCGAGCACGAGCACGAGCGGCGCCACGCCGCAAATGGCGTCGAGCGCCTCGGTCATCTCACGCACCATGCGCGCCCGCGTGGCGCCCTGCGCGCGCTGGCGGACCGCCTCGGCGGCCGGACCGTCGCCGAGCAGCCACGGCAGCTCGACCAGCCAGGTCGGCGCCCGCTGGGCGAGCGCGGCGACGACCGCCTCGCCGTCCGTGCTGCGGGCCAGCGCGCCGAGCGCCTCGAGCACCGGCATGTACGGCTCGCCCGGCCCGCGGTGACCGAGGCACTGGCCGGCGGCGGCGAGCGCGCAGGATTGGCCGGTCGCGCCCTCCAGGAACGCGTCCACGAGCGTGCTCTTTCC
>Ga0136617_10003889_pt1 | contig 13349 bp, 11 predicted proteins | sample AntDrymUQ3222106_2_FD_129672 | JGI IMG/M metagenome (GOLD analysis project Ga0136617, IMG submission 129672) | Polar desert sand microbial communities from Dry Valleys, Antarctica - metaG UQ322 (21.06) | ecosystem: Environmental > Terrestrial > Soil > Desert | place: Antarctica: Dry Valley...
ACATCGTCCGAACGTTCGAGCTACGGCTGCATTACCGGAGGCGCTTCGAGCGACGGAGCGAGACGCCGCTCGTCCTGATGACCCGGCGGCGGCGGCTCGACGCCTTCCTGGTCGAGCAAGCTGCAGCGGCGGGAGTGGACTTTCGGGATGGTGTCACCGTCGGAGGTCTAACGATGGGGCCGGACGGAGCCGCGCTGACGGTCGGCGGGCGACAGGTTCGAGGGCGCGTCCTCGTCGGCGCGGACGGCGTCAACGGCGGGGTGGCGCGGTCCGCCGGCGTCGGAGGCGGGATCCTCTATGGGGTCGCCCTCGAGGGGAACGGCCCCCTGCTCGACGGGCAGCGTGGTCGCGCGACCGTCGAGCTCGGCGTTGTGCCGGGCGGCTACGGCTGGATCTTCCCGAAAGACAGTCACGCGAATTACGGCGTCGGCGGCTGGGCGGCGGAGGGGCCGCGCCTGCGCGGTCACCTGCGGCGGCTGTGCGACGTGCACGGCGTCGAGTTCGACAGGCTCACCGACCTGCACGGCCGGCGGTTACCGATCCGCCGTACGACCGCCGCTCGCCGCGGCCCGGTCCTCCTCGTCGGCGACGCCGCGGGGCTCGTCGACCCGCTCTCCGGCGACGGCATCTACGAGGCACTCGTCTCGGCCCGCCTCGCTGCCGCTGCGATTCTCGAGAGTCGGCTCGACGACTACGAGGAGGAGCTTCACGCGACGCTCGGCCGCTTCGCTGCGACCTCGTGGAAGGCGAAGCTCGTCCTCGACCGCCACCCCCGGGCCTCCTTCGAGCTGGCGCGCATTCCAGCGGTATGGCGCGTGATTGCAGGCCTGGTCACCGGCGACGTCACTCATCCGAGTGAGGCCCGCGGCCTCGCCCGCCCGACGCTCCGCCTGCTCGCGCGCCTCTAAAGCACAGCGCCGAACCTGCCGATTCCTCCCGCGACGCCTCATGGACCTGAATGCCCTCCTCCGGCGCGCCGTCGAACTCGGCGCGAGCGACATCCACTTCAAGCTGGACCAGCCGCCGATGCTGCGTCGCGACGGCGTGATCGCGCCTCTGGAGGAGTGCCCGCCGCTGAACGAGCAGAACCTCCTTGCCGCGCTCGAGACGTTCACCCGTGTCGCGCCTGACCGGCTGAAGATGTTCCACGAGAGCGGCGATCTCGACATCGCCTACACGGCGGAGGGCCTGCCGCGCTTTCGCGTCAACGCCTTCCGCCAGCGCGGTGCGATCTCCTTCGCCCTGCGCGTCATCCCGCGTGACGTGCCGAGCTTCGACGAGCTGAACTTGCCGCCGGGCGTGAAACGGCTTGCCGAGGAGCACCGCGGGCTCGTGCTGGTCACCGGCGCGACCGGCTCGGGCAAGACGACGACTCTCGCTTCGATGATCGACCACATCAACCGCACGCGCCACCAGCACATCGTCACGATCGAGGATCCAATCGAGATCCTTCATTCCGACCGCAGCTGCATCATCAACCAGCGCGAGGTCGGTCTCGACACCGAGAACTTCGCCCAGGCGCTCCGCCGCGTGCTCCGTCAGGATCCCGACACGATCCTGATCGGCGAGCTCCGTGACGCAGAGACGGCTCAGACCGCGCTCCAGGCCGCGGAGTCGGGTCATCTCGTCTTCTCGACGCTGCACACGATCGACGCCGCCGAGACCGTCGGCCGCATGATCGAGTTCTTCCCGCCCGCGAAGCAACAGCAGATCCGCTCCGTGCTCGCCGGGGTCCTGCGCGGCGTGATCAGCCAGAGGCTGCTGCCGCGGCTCGGCGGAGGCCGGGTCGCCGCGGTCGAGCTGCTGGTCATGAACGCGCGCATCTCCGACCTGATTCGCGACGAGCGCACCGAGGAGATTCCCGACGCTGTCGCGGAGGGCGGCTTCTTCGAGATGCAGACGTTTCAACAGGCGCTGATCGCCCACGTGCTCGCGGGCACGGTCGAGCGTGAGGTCGCAGCGGCCGCCTCGACCAACCACCATGATTTCCTCGTCGCGCTCGGCCAGGCGGAGAAGCGGCAAAGCCACGAGGTTGCGATGGAGCAGGCGGTCGCATCGGCAGAGGTGGAGGAGACTCCTGCCCTGCGCGTTGTCCGGCCGGTCGCGGGAGGTTGAGCGCAGTCTAATGCGTGCGATGCTCGTTGCGGCTCTGCTCGTCCTCGTGCTGGGCACCGGTACGGCCTCCGCGGACACCTTCGAGGTCGTCCCAGACTCGCCGGCGGTTCCGCTCGTACTTCCGAGCGCCGAGACGCCGAACGAGGCAGGTTCACTGCTGCTCCCGCCGGACGTCTTCGCTGCGCCGTTTCTACCCGTCGTCGAGCTCTCCTACAACGAGCTGCACGCCCTCTGGCTGCGCGCAGCCGCCGCCTACGGGATTCCATGGCAGGTGCTCGCCGCGATCAACAAGATCGAATCCAACTTCGGACGCAACATGGGCCCGAGCTCCGCCGGCGCGGTCGGCTGGATGCAGTTCATGCCCGACACCTGGCTGCGCTGGGGAGTGGACGGGAACGGCGACGCGATCGCGGACCCGTGGAACCCCGAGGACGCCGTCCACTCCGCCGCGCGCTACCTTGCCGCGGCCGACGGCCGAACGGACATCGTCCGCGCGATCTTCGCCTACAACCATGCACAGTGGTACGTCGACGACGTGCTCGAGTTGGCGGCGCTCTTCGGCGCGGGCAAAAACAGCGACGTCGTTTTCACGCTCGACCGGATCGCCCTGGCGCTGGAGGACGCACAAGAGCAGGTGGCGACAGTGGGCGAGGAGCTACGGGCCGCAGAAGAGCTGGAGCACGAGCTGACCATCCGGGCAGACTCGCTCGTCCAGGGCGCCGACCAGCTCGGCTCGCTGCTCTCAGACCGGCTGATCGCCCAGCAGGCCGCGTTCCAGGCCGACCAGGAGCGGTTCGCCGCGAGCGCCGAGACCGCCCGTCTGCGCGCTGAGCTCGAGCGGGCCTCGGCCGCGCTCGAGGTAGCGACGAGCGGTGCGCACGCAGCGTCGTTCATGCCCGCCGCGGCCGGCCTGCTTCGGATGCCCACGCGCGCCGACGGCTACGTCTTCCCGGTCGGAGGAGGCCCCGCGACCGTCTCGGTGGGGCACGACCACCACGACTACCCGGCCGCGGACATCGTCGCGCCGCTGGGAGCGCCCGTCTACGCGCTCACGGACGCGGTCGTCCTTTCCCTCGTCGACGACGGGCGCTGCGGCACCGGGCTCACGCTCGGCTCGCTCGACGGACTCGAATGGCTCTACTGCCACCTCGCCTACCGCGACGTGGGCTTAAAGCCCGGCGCCATCGTCACGGCCGGACAGTCGGTCGGCCTCGTCGGCTCCACCGGTCGTTCGACCGGCCCCCACCTCCACCTCGGCCTCAAGCCCGCCCGCTACCCGCAGGAGATGCCGTGGTTCCAGGAGTTTGCAGACGTCGCGTTCACCTGGCAGGACTCTGCGGCTAACTCGCTCGGCAACCCGATCTTTGCGCTCGTGTCGCCGGAGGTGCCCGCGGGCGAGGTGGTCGGGTTCACGCTCACGAGGTCTTGAGTTGCGGGCCGGATCTGCCGAAGAGAGTGGTATGACTGCGGGCCTCTTCGCGCGCGGGCCGGCCATTGCCGTGCTCGTCGTCGCCGCGCTGCTGGCGACGGCGACGCTCACGCTTGCCGCGACATCGGCGAGCCCTCCGCCCGCGTCCACACCCGCCGTCGCGGCAGAGCCCACTGCGCTCGTCGTCCCGGACGTGCGCAAACAGGCGTACGTCTTCGCGAAGGGCACGCTCGAACAGGACGGCTTCGCCTGGCGCGTCGAGGGTGGCGTCCCCGGCTACGCGGCCAACGTCGTCGTCGCACAGACTCCGGCGCCGGGCACGCGTGTCGTCCCCGACGGCGCGCCGATCGTCGTCCTTCGCCTGACCCGAAACAGTGTCTACGCGCAGGAGGGCACGCCCGAAAACCGTGCGCCGTATCCCGGCAAGCGCGCCCGCCTGGTCGGCGCGGCGACGCCGAAGCCCAAGCCGAATCCGAAGCCGAAACCGAAGCCCGCGCAGGCCGTCGCCGCAGCTGCGGCGCCGAGCCCCGCCCAGCCGAAGTCGGCCAAGCCGCCCGCCGCTCCGCCGGCCCGCAAGCCCGCGTTCACCGCGACCGGTGTTCCGGCCGAGCCTCTCGACGAGATCGCGCTCCCGGCGCGTGCGAGACAGCTCGCCGCCTGGGTCGAGGCACACCCGAAGCGCACGCCTCAGGCCGTCAACCACTGGCTCTACCAGCACAACTGGATCGTCACCGGCGCCCGCTTCGGCTGGTCGCAGGGAGCGGAAGCGCTGCGGATCCTGATCGCGGTCGACGCCCGCACCCAGATGCTGTGGGGTGTCGGTAACAAAAGCGAGCGGCACGCGCGGCGCGCCCTGGCGCATGTTGCGTCGAGGGCGGGTTGAGGCGTCTTCGTGCGCGTCTGGTTCGCGACGAGCGCGGCTACAGCCTCGTCGAGCTCGTCCTCTCGATGGCGATTCTCGGTGCCGTCATGACCTCGATCAGCATCCTGCTCGTCAGTGCCACCAATTCGGAGGTGGACATGAACCGCCGCTTCCAGGCGCAGACACAGGCCCGGCAGGGCCTCGACCGCCTTCGCCGTGAAGTCCACTGCGCGATCTCCGTTGCCACATCGGGCGGCGGAACGATCGCCACGCTGACAATCCCGGCCACGTGCCCGACGGCGGCGGGCCAGACGTCGATCACCTGGTGCACCAAACCAAGCGGAAACCGCTGGGATCTCTGGCGCTACCAGGGCGGAAGCTGCAGCGGCACCGGCCGGAAATGGGCCTACGCGCTGACACAGGGGAACGTCTTCACCTATACGGCGCAGAACACGTCCAGCCTCGCGTACCTGAGCGTGAATCTCCCGGTCAATGTGCCCGGCGCCAAGACGCAGAGCTCGTACGTGCTCGAGGACAACATCGTGCTGCGGAACAGCACCCGGACGTGAGGCGCCTGCGCCTAGTGCGGGACGAGCGGGGCTTCAGTCTCGTCTTCACGCTGCTCACGATCCTCGTCACCTCCGTGACCATCACCACGGCGATCCAGTACACGACCTCGAACTCGAGCAACGCGGGCCGCTCCAAGAACGACCAGATCGCCTACGCGCTCGCGGAGGCCGGGCTCGCAAACGGCGCCTCGGTGCTCTCGAAGCCGTCGAATAACGCTCTCGACCCGACCATCCTGCCCAGCTCCGAGCCGGACGAGAACAATCCCGCTCATGCGAACTACATCCTCAAGTACGACGGTGGGACGGTGAAGTACTGGGGGGTCCTTACCGGTCGCCAGTGGCTGATGCACGGGCTCGGGATCGTCACCGACCCGACCGGCAAGACCTCACCCGTCCGCCGCGAGGCGACGTCGACGATCAAGATCCAGCCGACGCTCAAGCAGGCGCTGAACTCGAACGCCTGGAACTACATGTTCGCGAAGGGGACGTCCGCGGCGTGCGACGTCAAGCTCGAGAACAGCGTCGCCGTGGACGCGTCGATGTACATCCTCGGCGACCTCTGTCTCTACAACACCTCCTCGATCGTCAAGGCGGCAGCCCCCGACTCGACCTCGCTCGTGGTGGGGCAGCATCTTTACGTCAACCCGCCGTCGCCGACGGTCGGCACGTCGGGCGCGAAGATCGCGATGGCGCAGATCAACGGTGGCTGTCGGTACGGCGGGGTCGCGCCAGGGACGGCGGGAGAGACGTGGACGGTGCCCTGCACGACGTCGCAAAAGGTCTACGCCGATGCGATCAGCAGCGACGCGCTCGTCAACGACGGCGGCCCGGTTGCGGACTTCGCCTTCTGGTACGCGAACGCGAAACCCGGCCCAACGCAATTTTGCAGCTCTCAGAACGGATCGCCTTCGGGTATCTCCCCGACGGCGTTCGAAGCGACCGGATCGACGACGATGAGCCCGGCGGCGGGGCCGTACAGCGCCGGCTCGTACAACCTGACGCCGACGACGAGCTACACGTGCCGCTACTACGACATCGCGCCGGCAGACCAGGATGTGCTCGGCGAGCTCTCGTGGAACCACACGACGAAGACGCTGACCGTCAAGGGCGTGACCTTCATCGACGGCTCGGCCTATGTCTCGAACAACTCGACCAACAAGTACGTCGGGCTGGGGACGCTCTACCTGTCCGGCACGTTCCGCATCGACGGCACCTCACAACTCTGCGGCGGCCTCATCTCCGGCAATTGCGACTTCGCGACCTGGGACCCGAACAGCGCGATGCTCGGAATCGTCACGAACGGCACCGACGCCTCCGGCAACGGTTTCCTGCTCCAGAACTCCGCTCGCTTTCAGGGGAGTATCTACGCCACCTCGAACGTCCTCGCCGAGAACTTCACCCAGTTCGACGGGCCGATCGTCGCGAACAGCTTTTCGCTCGAGAACTCCGTGCAGACACATGAGTTTCCCACCATCACCTCGGTGCCGGTCGGCTGGCCAGGCAATCCGACGGTGTACGCCGAGCCCCAGCCTCCTCAGAACTACTCCGGCTAGGTCTCAGGCTCCCCCAGTCGGGGGATTCTCGGCTGCTCAGGCGCGCGTTTACTGCGATCGAGGTTCTTCATCGCTGCGGCTCGATGTTGACGACAGGAAGGTTCCGCAGTGGATCGAGGGCTCGTTACACCCATCTCCCGGCTACGCGCACGCTTCCTCGGCGAAGCGGGCATCGCGCTGCCGTTCGCGCTCGTGACGCTGCTGACCGCGGGCGCGCTCGCCTCGAGCGCGGTCGCCTACTCGAGCTGGAACTACGGCTCCGCCAAGCGCAGCGACGCCGACTCCCAGGCGCTCGCGCTCGCCGAGGCCGGGCTCAACTACGCCTACTCGACCCTCTACAACTCCGGCACGCCGACGATGGACAACGCCGTCCCGCCGCGCTCGATCACGCTTTCGACGGGGGACGCGAGCTACTACGGCACGCTCACGGCAAACACCTGGAAGCTGGTGGGGATCGGCACGGTTCGCAATCCCACCGGCCCCGGCAGCGAGCCCGTCGTCCGCACCGTCACCGGCAAGGCCTCCCTCGGCTCGGCGCAGCGAGGCAGCTCGAACAACGCCGTTTGGAACTACGTCTACGTCGACGACCCGACCGCGACGACGGACATCGGGAACTCCGTCGACGTGAACATCCCACTCTACGTTCGCGGCAATCTGCGCCTGCTGAACTCGGCGCAGGTGTCCGGCTACGCGCTCCAGGTCGGCGGGACGGTCGAGTTCTTCAATTCGAGCCATGTCGGTACGGCGGACGCGCCCGTCCACGAGGTTCACGTCGCCGGCGGCTGCCGGATCGGCTCGACCGGCGCCTTCGTAAAGCCGTGCGGACCCTCCCAACAGACCTACGCGACGATCTCCGACTCGACGCCGACCGAGTTCGTCAAGCCGCCCGTCGACATGAACGGCTGGTACTACAACGCCCAGCCAGGGCCGCGGCACCCGTGCACCGTCGGCAGCTTCCCGGGCGGCTTCGACAACGATTCGACGCCCAACAACCTGCGTGCCGCGGTCGACCTGACCCCGAGGGATCCATACGACTGCCGCGTCTACGACCCGTCCACCGGCGTGCTCCTCGGCCAGCTAACGTGGAATCCGAGCACGAAGGCGCTCACGATCGCCGGCACGATCTACTTCGACGGCCCGATCGTGTTCAGCCAGCTCAACGAGGCGTACTACGCCGGGCGGGCGACGATCTACGCCGCTGGGAACATCACCTTCGCCAACTCGACTACGCTCTGTGGCGATCCCAGCTGCGGCCCCAACTGGGACCCGCAGCAGAACCTGCTCGCGTTCGTCTCGGGCGGAAACTTCAACGTCGGCAACAGCGCGAAGTTCCAGGGCGCCATCTATGCCGTCAACGACTATGCAGAGCAGAACGGCTCGACGGTCTGGGGGCCGATCATCGCCCGCCGCGTCTCGCTCGCCAACTCAAGCGTGAACCACTACGTGCCGATAGGAACCCTGATGCCGGGTATGCCTGCGAGCTACGAGGACGTCGTGACGATCACCAACGAGCCCGGCAGCTGGGGATAGAGATGAGCTTTGCCCTCTCAGCGGTCGCGTTCGTGCCGGGCCTCGCAATCGGGAGCTTCCTGAACGTGGTCGCCGCGCGCGTCCCGCTGAAGCGCTCGATCGTCAGCCCCGGCTCGGCGTGCATGCGCTGCGGACACGAGCTCCGCTGGTACGACAACGTTCCTGTGCTCTCGTATCTCGCGCTGCGCGGCCGCTGCCGCGGCTGCGACGCCCGGATCGGCTTCGTGTATCCGGCGGTCGAACTGCTCACCGCCCTGCTTGTCGCAGCCTCCTTCCTCGCGTTCGGCTGGTCGGGGGAGTCGTTCGTCGCCGCATTTTTCTGCGCGACGCTTGTGACGGTGTCCGCGACCGACCTCTCGCACCGGATCGTCCCGAACGTGGTCGTCCTACCCGCGGCAGCGATCGTCCTCGTCGCGATGACCGCGCTCGACCCGAGCGCGGAGTGGGCGCTCGGGGCCTTCGGCGCGGCTCTCTTCCTCTTTCTCGCTGCGCTCGCCTATCCGAAGGGCATGGGCATGGGCGACGTCAAGCTCGCGCTCCTGCTCGGCGCGATGCTCGGACGGGTTGCTCCCGTGGCGCTGATGCTGGGCATGGTCGCGGCGCTCGTGCCCGCCGTCGTCTTGTTCGTGCGTCATGGCAGCGCCGCGCGAAAGATGGGGATCCCGTTTGCGCCGTTCCTTTCGCTCGGCGGGATCGTCGCGCTCTTCTTCGGTGAAGAGCTGCTCGACGCGTATCTGAGCTCCTTCTAGCTGCGCAAGATCGGAATCCGCAGGAGCGGATTCCGATCGCGCCAAGACCCTGAAGGGTCGCTTCGCTCCCTCCACAGAACGAGCGCTTTAGTGCTCGGGCTGCGCTGCCGATAACTCGAACGAGGGATATGGACAGCAAACGTCCACCGAATTTGCGCACGGTCGGCACGACCGGCAAGGACACTGCCGCCACCGGCGCGCAGCCTCTCGCGGCGCCTTTCGGCGTCAACGCGATGGCGGAGCTGATCGTCGACCTGCTCTCGGCGACCGGGCTCGTCCCGCCGGACAAGCTCGCGCTCGTCCGGGGCCGGGCCGGCCAGGGCTCGATCGCCCAAGCGATCGTCGACGAGGGAGTCGCTCCGCCGGAGGGGATCGCGCGTTCCCTCGCGGTCCGGTATCACGTCGCGCTCGTCGACCTCGCGCTCGCAGGCGTCGACACGGCAGCGGCTGAGCAGATCCCGCTCCACGTGCTCGAACGCGTCGTCGCGATCCCGTACGCGCTCGAGGACGGTACGCTGCGCGTGGCTGTCGCCGATCCCGGCAACCTGCACGGCCTCGACGAGCTCCGGCTAGCGACGCGCTATCCGGTCGAGCTCGGCGTCTCCTCGAGAGAGGACATTCTGGCCGAGCTGCGCCGTCTGGCGCGGGCGTCGGAGGCATTCGGCACGCGCGCAGTGCTGGAGGAGGTCGACGCCGACTTGGGCATCGGCGAGACGGACGAAAGCGACGACCTCGAGGCCGAGGATGGGGTCTCCGACGCGCCGCTCGTCCGCCTCGTCAACTCCGTCATCTTCCAGGCCGCCGAGGACGGCGCCTCCGACGTCCACTTCGAGCCGCAGGAGGCCGCGCTCGTCGTTCGCTTCCGTGTGGACGGCGTGCTCCAGGAAGTGCAGCGGATCCCGAAACGGATGGCCCCGGGCGTGACGACTCGCTTGAAGGTGCTCGCGAAGCTCGACATTGCAGAGCGCCGGAAGCCGCAGGACGGCCGCATCTCGCTGAACGCCGCCGCGGCCGGCCGCACGCTCGATATCCGCGTCGCGACCTTGCCGACCGTCGAGGGCGAGAAAGTCGTCATGCGCCTTCTCGACAAGTCGCGCCGCGCTCCGACGCTCGAGGAGCTCGGCCTTTCCGACGACATGCGTGCGCGGCTTGCGGAGATCCTCTCGAAGCCGACCGGCGCCCTGCTCGTCACCGGCCCGACCGGTTCCGGTAAGTCGACGACCCTGTATGCGGGACTGACGACGATCAACCGGCCGGAGATCAACATCATCACCGTCGAAGATCCGGTCGAGTATCGGCTCGCAGGCGTCAATCAGGTGCAGATCAACAACCGCGCCGGGCTGACGTTCGCAACGGCCCTCCGCTCGATCCTGCGCTCCGACCCCGATGTGGTCATGGTCGGCGAGATCCGGGACGGGGAAACGGCCAAGATCTCGATCGAGGCCGCCCTTACGGGTCACTTCGTTCTCTCGACGCTGCATACGAACGATGCACCGAGCGCGATCACGCGCCTGAACGAGATGGGCGTCGAGCCCTTCCTCACCGGCGCCGCTGTTACCGGCGTCCTCGCCCAGCGGCTGGCGCGGAAGCTCTGCTCACACTGTTGCGAGATGTACCAGCCCTCGGTGGACGAGCTGCTGCAGTCGCGCGTCGCGCCCGACGTTGCGCTCGCCTCCGACGGGATGGCGTTCTACCGCAAGAAGGGGTGCCCCCGCTGCAACCAGACCGGCTACAAGGGCCGCGTCGGCGTCTACCAGCTGCTGACGATGACCGAGACGATCGCGCAGCTCGCAGTCGCCCGGGCCAGCCGCGAGGACGTCGAGCGGGCAGCGATGGAAGCTGGGATGCGCTCGCTCTGGGACGACGGCCTCTCGAAGGTCGCGGCCGGCCTGACGTCGGTCGAAGAGCTTGCCCGCGTGCTGGTCTAACAGGCTGCTGGGTCGTCGACAAAGCGAGGCTCGGACGAGCGGAGCCCCACGCGCGTCCCGTGCACGATCGCGACGGCGCCGGCCGAGAACGGTGCCGTCCAGACACCCGTGCCGCACACCGGCACCTGGATCGCTCGGGTCGCGCCGGGCTCGACGCTGCGTTCGACGACACGCCCGTCCGGCAGTTCGAGCCGAAGCGGCATCGGCACGTCGCCCGGATTCGAGAGCTCGAGCTCGACCCGGCCCGCCAGCTTGCCGCCGGCGGTTGCCGGCCAAACGCGGATCCCGCCCTCGGCCGCGAGGAGCCCGCTGAAGTAGCGGCCGGTCATCAGGAGCTGCAGCTGTGGCGTTCCGGCGGGTGACCAGAGCGTCTTGGTCGGGCCGGATGCGAGGCGCAGCGCGTCGCGGAGCACGAGCCAAGAGCCGTGGACGTCGGCAAGGATCGGGCCGGCGACGCCGACGAGACGCCCGGCTCCGTCTACGGCTGCAAGCGGCGTCGCGAATGGATCGGGCCGGCCGGACGCGGCCAGCAGCACGAGGCGCTGCACCGAGCGGTTCCAGAAGAGCGTCGTGTGCAGGTCGGCACGGGTCGAGCGCGGCGCGACGACGAGCGTCACCGGGCCGGTCGCGGCGGCGTCGACCCAGGACGGGTCGGCGGGAAGGTACACCGCCCTCAGGGTCGCGCGGCTCTCCTGGTAGTAGGAGGAGGCGGCTGCGGTCATAGCCGCCCCGGCAAGCGCCGTCGTTGCGAGCGCCAGCACCGTCGCGAGCCGAGGCCGCATGGATGCTGCGAAGAGGACGATGCCCGAGAGGATCGCGCCTGCTCCGGCGAATGCGAGCGACGCCAGCCCGACGTCACCGAGCCAGCGCTCGAGCTGCCGCAACGACACGAGCACGAACGACTGGCCGGAGCCGCCGCCGGCGGCATAACCGGCCAGGGGCACGATCGCGGCCGCGGTGGCGGCCACTGCCGCGAGGAGCGCGTGCGCGCGGAGCGAGGGCCAGCCGCGGCTCGCATAGAGGGCGAACATGCAGATCAGGAGGGGGAGGGCGTAGATCGCATAGCGCTCCTGGACGCGGCCGACGTCGCCGACGAGCGCGGCCTGAAGTAGCAGGAAGCCCAGCAGCGAGAGGGCAAACACACCGAAGGCGAGCTCGCCGCGCGTGCGCGGGCGCGCGAGCGCGAGCGCGAGCCCGAGCAGCGCACCCGGCACGATCGCCCAGCCGACCGCGTAGGCGAGAACCAGTGCGTTCACGCCGATCGCCTTCGCCGCGCCGACTGGCTCGATCGAGTACGACGTCAGGCTGCCGTAGAGGCCGAGCGTGCCGCCCAGAGCCAGAGCCAGGCCACCCGTGACGAACGCCAGGCTCACTCCTGCGACGAGCCAATGCTCGCGTAGCGTCTCTCGCAGCCGTCGCTCGCGGAGGCCGATCGCGACGACTGCGATCAGGTAACAGAGTGGGAGGACGGCGAGCTGGAGCCTGCTGAACGCGGCCAGGCCGGCGCAGGCGAGAAACGCAAACTGGAGCCGCAGCAGCGGGTGCTCGACGGCGGATACCGCCACCGCGACAGCCGCAAGCGCAAATGGATATGCGAGCGACTCGGCCAGCAACGAAGACGAGTAGAGGAGCTCCGGCAGGACGACGGCGAGTGCAGCGGCCGCGACCGCCAGCCGGTCGCCGACGCGAAGTCGGCGCGCGAGCAGGAAGACCGGGATTGCCACGAGCGACATCGCAACCGCGTTGAGACCCTGGATCGTCCGGTACGCGATCCCGACGTCGTCCCACAACCATGCCGGCGCGGTCAGCAGGGGATAGAGGAGCGGCAGGAACTGCGCACTCTCGCCACGGACGAGCGGCGTGCCGCTCTCGAGCAGCGAGCGGCCGAGCTCGGCGTACATGTACTCGTCCGGAAAGTAGCCGGGGGTGGAGCGGCGCCAGGCGAGCAGCAGATGAACTGCGCTCGAGAGAAGGACAATCGACGCAACGGCGAACCGCGGCGCGGCGAGCCGGCGCGCGACGACTGCGAGCCGCGGCGCGGCCGTGTCGGTCAGCCGTGCAGCAGCGTCCACGGCGGCCTTACTGGGCCTGGACGTCGCAACCGAGGACCATCAAGGCCTCGACCGCTTCGGTGACGAATTGCGTCGCCTGCCCGGCACTCGCGAAGGTATAAGGCCCGGGGCGGACGGCCTCTGCGCCGGTGCCGTCGACTGGGAACACCTCGGCCTCGACGATGCACGAGTCGCCGTGATCGAGTGCGCGGAGCACCGCCACAGAGCGCCCGGCCTTGCGCGCGTGTCGGACGAAAAGCTCCTTGTGCGCGGCTGAGGCGGCGGTCACGAGGACGCGTTGGCGGCGGCCTGCGCGACCGTCTCGCGATCGACGAAACCGGCGAGCTCGAGCGTGACATTTCCGAAGCGGCTCAGTACGAGCACGCTCGGATCTTGGCTGGCGCCGAGCTTCGTCAGCAGCGCGCGGGCGACGTTTTCGTTGAGGACGTTGAGGGCGAGAAAACCGGCCCCGCCGAGCTTCGCGCCCGGCTGGGCTTCCGCGGCCGCGAGCTCGTCCACACGGGCGCCTGGGACGACCAGCGAGACGACGACGACCTCGTGCT
>Ga0136617_10003890_pt1 | contig 13349 bp, 10 predicted proteins | sample AntDrymUQ3222106_2_FD_129672 | JGI IMG/M metagenome (GOLD analysis project Ga0136617, IMG submission 129672) | Polar desert sand microbial communities from Dry Valleys, Antarctica - metaG UQ322 (21.06) | ecosystem: Environmental > Terrestrial > Soil > Desert | place: Antarctica: Dry Valley...
AAGAGCTTAAAGGATAACTCCAGGAGCAAATCCGAGGTCAAGCGGTAGTCACCCCTGAAACCGGCCGTCGCTGAGCCAATTGGCCAATAAGCGTTTTCGGGTCGGTGACGGGTTCACTACAGGTGAAATGCTCGCAAACATATGCGGTTGGGCTGTCATTTATAAGAGGGCGATCACGTAAGAGAGGAATCAGCTCGGAGCTTCGACTATCACCGGGTGCAGCTTGGGCGACCACCCTATTTGGAACGTAGGCCTGCCATACCGCATTTCGTAATAATCGAGTCTGAAGTGACTCATGCTGACCGATAATGGCGATTTCTTTGGGCGTCCCGAGATAGAAGTCGAGAGCGCAAAGGGCGCGCCCGAAACCAGATGGATATCTGCGCATGGGATCAGCAATGAGACGCAAGATGGTGATCGCCCTTCGTCGGTACTCCTTGTTATCCGTTAAGGCGGCGAGGCGTAGCAACACTTCGGCGGCCACCGAATTCCCGGAAGGAGTGGCGTTGTCAAAATAATCCTTTGAGCGGACGATCAGGCGCTCATGACTCTTGCCGGTGTAAAAGAATCCTCCGTCTTGATCATCCCAGAATTCGTCGATCATCTGGTTGGTCACAGAAAGGGTTTCCTCAAACCATTCCAGTTCTCCCGAGGCCTCGTACAGTGTAAGGAGTCCGTCACAGAGGAAAGCGTAGTCTTCCAGATAGGCATTCAGTTTCGCCGTAGCGTCTTTGTACGTTCTCAGAAGCAGTCCATCGCGGCGTAAATTGTCGAGGACGAACCGGGCATTGTGTCTGGCAATCGCTAAATAATCTTCGCGGTCAAGAATGGCCGCAGCTTCAGCAAAGCTCGCCAGCATCATTCCGTTCCACGCCGTCAGAATCTTTTCATCGCGATCAGGTTTCACGCGGTTTTCACGAAGCTCAAAGAGTTTGCGCTGCGAGCGCTCCAGTGATTGGCGAAGGTGTTCGGGGGTGACTTTCGCCTTAGCTGCCACGTCTTCGAGGGGTCGAGTCACAGTTAGAATGTTTTTACCTTCAAAATTCCCACTTTGAGTTACGTCGTAATAAGCACACAAGAGTGCTGAGTCCTCCGGGTCCAGGGCAGACGCGATTTCTTCGGGACTCCATACAAAAAACTTACCTTCCTCGCCTTCCGAATCGGCGTCTTGTGTTGAGTAGAAGCCGCCGTTGACATCCGTCATCTCCCGCACGACGTAATCGAGGATACCTTCGGCGGTTCGGCGCGCTGACTCGTCTCGGGTCAGCTGGTAGTAGTGCAGATAGACCCGGGAAAGGAGCGCATTGTCATAGAGCATCTTTTCGAAATGCGGTACCAGCCATTTCGCGTCCGTCGAGTAGCGGTGAAAGCCACCGCCGAGCTGATCGTAGATTCCGCCGTCGGCCATCTTGCGGCAGGTATTTGCGACAATGTCTAAAGCTTCCTGGCTTCCGGTGCGGTGATAGACCCGCAGCAAATACTCTAAGGTCATGGCCGGCGGAAATTTAGGCGCCCCGCCAAACCCGCCGTTAACCGAATCATAGTTCTTAACGATCGCTCTGAAAGCGTGGTCCAGGAGCTCCTGCTTTAAGGGTTCATTGGATTCGTGCGCCAGACTCAGGCGATTCAGTTCGGCAAGGATCGAGGCGCCGGTTTGCTCGATATCCTGAGGCCGATCCCGGTAGGCCTCCGCCATACTGATGAGGACCCGAGGAAATCCGGGCATGCTGTATCGATCTTCAGGAGGAAAATACGTTCCGCCATAGAAGGGGACACCTTCAGGAGTAAGAAAGACAGTCATCGGCCATCCGCCATGCTGCGTCATCATCTGAACCGCGTTCATGTAGATCTGATCCAGATCCGGTCGCTCTTCGCGATCAACTTTGATACTGACAAAGTTCTCATTCATAAGTTGCGCAATCTCTTCATTTTCGAATGACTCGTGCTCCATCACATGGCACCAGTGACAGGCTGAGTATCCAATGCTCAACAGAATTGCCTTGTTTTCGGCGCGGGCTGTGGCGAACGCTTCATCACTCCAAGGGTACCAATCGACAGGATTATGAGCGTGTTGCAAAAGATAAGGGCTGGTTTCGTTAATTAACCGGTTCGTGTGTTTGTGATCTGACATACCCACCTCGTTTTGTTGTGCCGCTATCCAAATATGTTTTTTAGATTCGAGTCATTGTACCGCCCAGCGTGAAGATCAACGAATGCGAGATGCGTTCAAGCATTCGTAACAGTTTCTCGTACGGTAATTTGCAGTCGGGAAGGTGGACCCTGTCCCCACCTCAATTTTAAAAATCACTTGCAATGCCTAGATGATTGAAGTTTGGCAGGTGCTCCTTCCTCTGCAAATAATCGCCGCTTGGGTCGTCTCCAAAGAATTGAACGCCTTGTTAAATGGAAACTGGTTCCGCATTTGCTATACTCGCGCAACTGAATGGCGATTCATTTTAACTGAGCTTCTTGGCGAAGGATTAATTGATGGAACGGGAAACGCTGGAAATGGATGTCGTTTTTGTCGGTGGCGGACCGGCAAACTTGAGTGGCGCATTGCATCTCGCGCGGTTGATCGCGAGCCATAACGAAGCAGTCGCAAAAGGACAGGGTCAGGCGAGGACGCTCGGCGAGATCGAGATTGGCGTCATCGAGAAAGGCGCGTCTGTCGGTGCTCATATCCTTTCCGGAGCAGTGATGGATCCGCGGGCGCTCAGGGAATTGATTCCAGATTTCATCGAACAAGGGGCGCCAGTTGAGTCTCCAGTCAAAGAAGATTACTTCCTTTACCTGACAGAGAAGCGTGCGATTCGGTCCCCGATAACACCACCGCCCCTTAAGAACCACGGCTACTATATCGTTTCGTTGAACCGCCTCACGGCCTGGCTGGGCGAGAAGTGCGAAGAGGCAGGTGTGAATATCTTTCCTGAGTTTCCAGGGGCGGAGATGCTTTACGATGCCGCTGACCGTGTAATTGGTGTTCGCACCGGTGATAAGGGAATCGACAAAGAAGGGAAGGCGAAAGCTAATTTTGAGCCGGGAGTTGATCTGCACGCGAAGGTTACCGTGCTCGGCGAAGGTCCTCGCGGTTCGTTAACCAAGAAACTTACCGAACGTCTCGGTCTTGACGAAGGCCGGGAACCCCAGGTTTACAGTATTGGCGTCAAGGAGCTATGGGAGTTGCCGGATGATCGATATCCCACGGGCCGCGTGACTCACACACTGGGTTTCCCGTCCGATGCGCACACGTACGGAGGGGGCTGGATCTACGGAATGCAAAATCGCATTCTCAATATCGGCTATGTAACCGGTCTCGACTATCAAGATCCGCTGCTCGACCCGCACGCGGAGTTTCAACGATTCAAGTCGCATCCCTTTCTCTCCCGCTTACTCGACGGCGGCAAAATGCTCCGTTACGGCGCCAAGACAATCGCCGCCGGCGGCTATTTCGCCATGCCACGAATCTACGCCGACGGTGTGTTACTCGTAGGCGACTGTGCTGGGTTTCTCAACTCCCAGCGACTTAAAGGGATTCACTCAGCGATCAAGAGCGGCATGCTGGCTGCGGAAGCCATATTCGAGGCACTGTTAGCCGGAGATTTCTCAGCACGCCAGCTGCAACGATATGAGCAACTAGTTAATGACAGTTGGATCATGCCGGAGTTGCGCAAGGTGAGGAACTTTCATGCGGGGTTTAAGCATGGACGTTGGCTGGGGTTAGTAAACACCGGGCTACAGTTCATTACCGGGGGACGGGCCTGGGGGATTCTCGATCGGACGAAAGCGGAGCCCGGACATGAAGTGATGAGAAAGCTATCTGCGTACGGATATCGCGGCGACAACATCGAACAGCGGTACAACGGGCTTCGATTCGACGGCAAGACGACTTTCAACAAGCTTACCGACGTCTACCATGCCGCGGTTGGCCACGACGAAGATCAGCCGGCGCACCTGCATGTCCTGGACACGAACATCTGTTCCACTCGTTGCGCTGAGGAATATGGCAACCCTTGCCAGCGTTTTTGTCCGGCCGCGGTTTACGAGATGGTTGACGATGGTACGAACGGCAGGCGCAAACTTCAGATCAATTTTTCAAACTGCGTTCACTGCAAAACGTGCGACATCATGGATCCGTACCAGATTATCAATTGGGTGACTCCGGAAGGCGGTGGCGGGCCGGATTATAAAGGAATGTAGGGAAACGAGGTCGCCGTTAACTCAGATTCACTTATTCCTTACCCTCTTCGGTAACCGTAAAGTTCACCTTACCGCGCATGACCTCTTCCAGGGCGATGCGGGTGGGCTTGTGCTTCACCGGATCTATTTCGATGCGTGGGCGTGCGCCGCGCTGGAGCTGTTTGCTTCTCTTTGCCGCGAGAATAATGAGCCGATACTTGGAGTCGATTTCCTGGGCCTGAATCTCATCTAAGGCATTTTGAAACTCTGTGTTGGTTGTTGACATGATGGCTTCCTCCCGTTACCACTCATTCAAGATCAATTTATTAGGAGTCAACTTCCGAACATTCGGGACGAAGGCTCGGTTGCGGGTGTTTCTGGACTGCAGGTCCCCTGGTTCGTCATCTCAAAAAACACTCTCGATAACTCGCTTAATCTTTGGCTCCTGCCGGGCTCTGCGTGCTCTCTCGGCCTCGATTATACAGCTCAGCTGTCCGGCGGCCCTTTCCACCTCATTATTGATAATCACATAGTCAAACGTTTTGTAGTGCTTCAGTTCCTCGGGGGCGTGTCTCAGTCGGAGCTCCAGCTCCTCCGATGAATCGGTCCCTCGGGCTATTAAGCGCTGTCGCAATATCTCAACCGATGGAGGTAGGATAAAAATACTGACCGAATCTGTGACTAACTCTCGTACGCTGGCTGCCCCTTGTACATCCACTTCGAGAATGATGTCGCGTCCTTCAAATACTTCGCGAGAGACTTGATGGCGGCTGGTTCCGTAGAGATTGCCGTGCACCTGTGCCCATTCCAGAAATTCACCATCTGCCTTCATTGCATTAAACTTTTCCGGAGTAACGAAGAAGTATTCGCGTCCTTCAACTTCGCCATTACGCGGCGAACGAGTGGTGTATGAAACAGAGTAACTAAGATATGGCACATGCTTCAAAACCCGTTGGATGAGAGTGCCTTTCCCGCCACCCGAAGGAGAACTCACAACAAAGAGAATGCCGCGCGTCGACTCCTCAGGAGCGATGACGTCGGGTCGCTCAAACGTTTTCTGTTCACTCGACATTCTGGACCTGCTCGCGAAGTTTTTCCACCTCGGCTTTGATGCCGAGTGAGGCCTCTTTGATTGAAAGCTCTGTTGATTTGGACAGCGTGGTATTAGCTTCCCGATTCAGTTCCTGTAAGAGAAAGTCGAGCATCTTCCCGGTCTCGTTCGGCGAATCCAGAGCCTCGCGAAATTGGCTGAGATGACTGCGAAGTCGAACCATCTCTTCACTGACATCACTCCGGTCAGCCAGATAGGCGACTTCCTGAGCCATTCGAGAAGGATCAAGCTCAACCAGCTGGCTTTCCCGATTGAATAGTTCCCCAATTCGCTTTTGCAGGCGCATCCGATAGGTCTCAACCAGTCCACTCGCTGCGGATTCGATAATCGGAACCAGAGCTTCAATATTGTCGACTCGTTCGCGCATCTCTTTGCGCAGCGTCTCGCCCTCCTGGGCTCGCATATTTTCCAGTTCCGCCAGTGCTTCATCGAGCGCACGGTCAAGACCGGCAATCATGCCTTCGTTGAGACCGTCGCGTGCGGCTTGCAGCGCTCCCGGAAGCCGCGCCAGGACATTGATATCCAGGTCGCCGGCGATCTCGAACTCCTGCTGCATTTCTCTCAGGGCATTTACGTAGCCGGTAATCAGCGGACGATTCAACTCGTAGGCAACCTGGGAAGTGCGCTCAAGCGTAACGGTTACATCAACGCGACCCCGAGAGAGCCGGGCACTGATGCGACGTTTAATCTGTCCTTCCAGCGGCGAGAGTTCTCCCCCCAGGCGCAGATGCACATCGAGAAACCGGTTGTTAACCGTCTTCAGATCGACGGACACGGAAAAATCATCTCCGGTTGCAGAGCCACGCCCATATCCCGTCATTGATTTCATAGTCTTTTGAATATCAGTCAGTTGTCAGTTGTCAGTAGTTCCTTTTGGTCGAGCTTGCCTGGTTCTTTGTACTTAGTGCTTTGTACTTTGTTCTTTTTGGTTTTGTTAGCTCCGCTCAGCGTGGAGAAGAAAAGCAAAGTACAAAGTACCAAGCACAAAGTTCACAGCTCATAACATTGAATCCGAGTCACTTTGCTACTGACAACTGACTAACCGACTGACAGTTCTTCTTGTTCATCCGCAAACTGAAGCTCATAGAGTTTCTTGTACTGCCCGCCCCGAGCCAGCAACTTCGCGTGGGTGCCCATTTCAATAATCCGTCCTCCCTCCATTACCACGATGGTGTCGGCGCGGCGGACAGTAGAGAGGCGGTGTGCAATCACGATGGTCGTGCGGTTGCGAACCAGGTTAGCTATGGCGCGTTGGACGTAGCGTTCGGATTCTGCGTCCAGGGCTGAAGTAGCCTCGTCCAGAATCAATAGCGGCGCATCAACCAACAATGAGCGCGCGATGGCCAGGCGTTGACGCTGCCCGCCGGAAAGGAAAACCCCACGCTCGCCGACAATCGTTTCGTAGCCGCGCGGTAGTTCCATAATGAAGTCGTGCGCAAAAGCGATGCGAGCAGCTTCTTCGATTTCAACTTGCGTCGCGTCGGGCCTGCCGTAGGCGATGTTATGAAGAACCGTGTCATTGAAAAGCACGGTTTCCTGGGTGACCAGCGCGATTTGGCGTCTTAAGCTCGAGAGCTTCACGTCGCGTAGATCGACCCCGTCCCAGAGCACGGCACCGGAAACGGGATCATGAAAGCGCGGAAAGAGCTTTGTGAGCGTCGATTTGCCGCCCCCGGATTCACCTACGAGTGCGACCATCGCACCGGCGGGAATCTTCAGGTCTATATTGCGCAATACCGGGCGCCCCTCATTAGCGTAACCGAAAGAGACGTTTTGTAGTTCGATGGCGTGCTTGAGTGGCGGGAGTTCGGGTGCGTTCACTTTCTCTGGTATTTCCGCGTGCTCGTCCATCACTTCCCAAACGTGATGTGCCGCCGCCAGGGCCTGCTCCATGCTGTTTTGCAGTCGCGACAGTTTACGCATGGGATCGTAGCTGCGAAAGAGAAAGAACAGAAAGGTCAGAAACTGGGCCGCGTTCATGCGTCCCGCTATGATCTCACGCTGACCGAAGAAGAGAAGAAAAACTACGAAGACGACCCCCAGCATTTCAATCGTGGGCGGGGCAAATCCGGAGATGCTGGCAGTACGCAAATTCGCTCGGACGATCCTCCTGGCTACGTGGGTGAAACGAACAGATTCGCGAGCCTCAGCGCGATACGCCTTAACAATACTTTGATTGGATAAGGCCTCCTGAGCGGTATCGGTGAGCTCCTTGTTTCCTTCAAAGCTTTCGCGCGCGAGATTGCGAAGCTTGGTGCCGAACCTTGCCGTTAGTACGGCAATGATTGGTGCGATGGTCAATGAACCCAACGTCAGTCGCCAACTGTAATAGAAGGACGCGGAGAGAAATGCTATCAGCGTGAAACTCTCGCGGAGCATATCGCGAATCGTGCCGGTGACTGCGGTTTCTATTGCCGCCGCGCTGGAAACCAGCCGCGAGACGAGATAGTTGGTACGGTGACGCTCAAAGAAACTCGCCGATTGCGAGAGCAGATGACTGTAGAGATCCTGACGGAGCTTGAGAACGGCGGACTGACCTATGCGGGCCATCAGATAGGTTGAAAAGTACTCGGCGATTCCTTTGGTGAAGGTGAACGTCAACAGCAAAATCGAAATAATCTTCCAGGCTTCCAGACCCGATGGTGGGATGATGTGCTGCAACCCGAAGAGGGTAGGCGTGCGCTCGCCGCTCCCTTGCGCAAAGGCTTGATCAAAAATGGGCACGATCAGGGCGCCGATCGCGCTCTCCAACACGCCCACCAGCAGCATCGCAATAGTCGCAAGAGTGAAAATGCCCCAGTGAGGTCGTAGGTATTTGAGCAGTCGTCTCAGATCATGCATTGGCGGTCGCGAAACTCTCTGATCCGTAGGTAAAAGGAAGGTTTGATTACGGCTGTGAAATTAAAGAAGCAACTATACTTACCCTTGCTTAACGGCGTCAAGGCTAAGTAATTTACTCGTTTTGGACCTTCTCGTGGTCGCCTCGTGGCAACCTTTGTCGATTGATGACCGCTAACTGAGTTATAATTCGATTGCGATTTTCGCTGAATCAAATCACGCCCCCACAGGTCACAAATCTTGGAACAACAACAGCAAGCAGCTATTAAGTACGCGGGGAAGCGTCTTCTTATCGTCGACGACGACGCGGACATGCGGCTCCTCCTGGCGGAGTATTTCCGCCGCCTGGGATTTCAGGTTGAAGAGCGGGAAAGTGGGGCCACGGCGTTAGAGCCGGCCGTAGGTGGGCGGTATGATTGCTTTATCCTTGATGTTTCCATGCCCGGTATGTCCGGATTTGAGCTCTTGAAGCGCGTTAGAAGTCGGGGAGTGCAGACTCCCGCTCTGTTCTTAACTGCCCACGATGCCCTTGATTACAAAGTAGCCGGTTTCGAGGCCGGAGCTGACGACTATCTCGCAAAGCCTTTCAGCCCACGCGAACTCGAATATCGCGTCGATGCCCTGCTCAGGCGCTCTGGTACGGTTCCCGAAGCTAAAGACGGTGAGCGCATAGAAGTTGGCGACCTGGTAATAGACAAGCGTCGGCATGAAGTAAGCAGACACGGTGAGCGCATTGACCTCACACCGCTTGAGTTCCAGATTCTCGAGTTGCTGGCCTCTGAACCCGGACGTGCCTGGTCCCGAAATGCACTATTGGACCACGTGTGGAGCACCGACTACGAAGGTTATCAGCGCAACATCGACCCGCACATCAATCGTCTGCGAAAGAAACTGGAGACTGATCCTAAGAACCCTCGATATGTGCTGACTGTCCGTGGCGTCGGCTATAAGCTTAATGAAGCGCCGTGACTAGTCCTTTTGTTGCCCCATGCTATCCTCTCAGTGGTTGACGAGTGAGCTTCCCAAATCAAAATTTGCCTGGCTGAATTTGGTTCTCACCTTTCTGCTTTCGGCATGCGTCCTTCCGACGCCGGGTCAGAACTCTCCAAATACCAGCTCCCCATCCGCTGTTCCGCGCATTCGGTGGATTCCACATCCCGGTGTGCGCCGATACAGACTACAAATAGCTAGCGACGAACAATTCAACAACATCGTCTACGACGGAGTCGTCAACGGACGTGAATACATTCCGCGGGATCTGACACCCGGTCGCTACCATTGGCGGATCAACTCTGCCGAGTCTCGGAATCAGCGCTTTCTCAAGTTTGGGCAGTTAGAGGTGAGAGTGCCGTCAACGAGTGGCGCCGACATTCCCGGCTGGTTAGCTACCACGGGTGAAGTCTCCGCTCTTATGATCGCCCAACTTCGCGCAGATCGGGAGGTGGACTTTCTTGCCACAAATTCGACTGGTACGGTCTACGCGCTCGATAGCGCGCGCGGTACCGTGCTTTGGACGGCGCGTTACCCCATGGGCGTAAAGGCGGTCAGTCCGGCGGTCCGGCAGTTTGTACCTCTGGTTCTGGAGTCTGGCAATAATAGGACTCTGGTGATCGTAAAGTTCGAGAAATGGCTGCGCGCGCTCGAGGGCCTTAGCGGAAGAGAAGTATGGCAAGTAGAGATGCCAGAGGGCATAATTGGCGGAATCGTCGCCAACCTCGACGATGAGCCCGGATCAGAGATCTATTTAACCGACGACAGTATTAATAAGTTACTTTGCCTGAATGCTCTGACAGGCCGAATAGCAAGTGAGATCAAGTTGAGTGGTCGGCCGGTTGGTCCACCCGTGCTTCTGAACACGAAAAGCTTTCGCGGCCTACTGGTCCCCTTGCAAGAAAACGTTATTGAAGTGCGCAGTGGCGCCGGTGAGCTTGTTCAGTCCGTTCCGCTGTCGGGTGATCTAACGACTGCGCCGGTAACTGTTGATACATCACTGGGCACACAGATGATCGTAGGTACGAAGGACGGGTTAATAGCTTTCGAGACGACCGGCTTTACCTCTCTTGGCCGAACACCGATCGAAGGCGGTCATTACCCTACAGGCTCTCTCGCGATTGTGGATCTCGATGGCGACAAGTCTTCTGACCGGTTACTCTTGATCACGAATCTCGGTCGCATCGTGGCCGTTAATCCTTCGGACCGCAAGATCAATTGGTTTGCTGAGGGGTTTAGTCCAGCTGTTACCATGGCGTTTGGGGATCTTAATGGTGACGGATTGCTTGATGTAGTGGTGCCAGATAGCAAGAATTTCGCGGTCGGTATCTCTGGCTATAGTGGAGAGCGGATTTGGGAGGGTCCCGCTACGGGCAATGGCGACCGGTCCACGAATTCGCCGACATCCGTAAAAAACTTAGCTGCTGCAAACCTGAAAGACGGAAGGATAATTGTCGTCGGCAACGACCCGGTCGCCCCTGGACTGAGGGCGGTGGAACTGAGGAAGGGCCTAGCCACGGCGGCTAAGGAGTAGGAGGAAAGTCATCTGAATGTTGTGGATACTTGGCGCGGCGCTGATTGCCATCTGGTTTGTCCTAAAATTTATTCTTAACCAGGGCGGCTTCTCCCATATCCTGCTACTAACGGGGATCTCCGTGCTTATCGTGCAATTTGCGGCCTACCGAAGGGCCAACTATCAGAGAAATTCGTCCCGGCGTTAGCTTGACCCCCTCATAACCTTCGGCAACAATGAATCGCTCGATTGCATCAAGAGAAGAGGGCGCTTTTCACGTCCCGGGCGATCAAACCCAGGGCAACTCGAATTGCAATAGAAGTTAGGAGCTTGTCATGATTATCAGCCACCTCGTTCTCAGATACCTTCTCGTCGCGCTCTGCCTAACTTGCGTTTTGAGCTCGAGCGCACCGGCGCTTGCTCAAAGCGATGTGCCGCGGCAAACCGTCGCCATAACTTACCCTCTCGATGAGACCATCAATGTAAAGTTTCGCGGCACTACGCTCTTGCCCAGACTCAAGGGCGAGGCGAAGGTGCGGCGTGCCGGACGGCGTGGTACGCGAGTCGAACTTAGCCTGGACGATCTGACGCGAGCCTCAGAGTTGGGTGGCATTTACACCACCTATCTCTTGTGGGCGGTCTCGCCGGACGGGCGCGTCGATAATCTGGGCGAGATCAAGAGAAGCGGAAGTGGATTTATTAATTCAAAGCTGGACGTTACCACTCCGCTCCAAACCTTTGCCCTGATCGTGACCGCCGAGCCGCACTTCCTGATGAAAATTCCCAGCCGCATGGTGGTGTTGGAAAACCTACCGCCTCAAAGAACGGGCGGCAGTCAGATAGCCACCGTTAACGTGCAATACATCGGAAATTCAAGTGACTACTTCAGAGACAGTCGGGTACCGGAGATTGCTGATCGGGATTACCGTGACACACCGGTCTCGCTGTTGGGTGCGCGGCAGTCATTGAATCTCGCCAAGTTCGCCGGTGCGAATCAGGATGCGCCCGCAGAGCTGCAGCAGGCAGATGAGGATTTGCAGGCCGCGGAAAAGGCCTGGAGATTCAATCAGCAATCCGCTGAGGTTGATGTACTGGCGCGTAAGGCGATCTCATCCGGGGCCCGGGCCGAAGAGATGGCTATGGCCCGACGCGCCGCGCGTTTGCGCCGCGAAGATATTCAACGAAGAGACGAGGCATTGCGGACTGCTGAGAAAACCGCGGAGAGTGCACAAGCCGAGATCGATCACCTACGCACGGCCCTTGATCGGGAACAGCGCGCGCGCGAGCTGGCTGAAAGAGATGTCGCCACGGCAAACGAGCAAACTCGCGAACAAAGAATTGAAATCGCCCGTCTCCGCGATGAATTGCAAACCGTCAGGACTGAAGGCGAGGCGGCGAAGATCAGGGTCGCACGTTTTGAAGGTGAGAAGCAGGCCGAGGATGCACGGAGGGACGCAGTCCTGCGCGAGCAACAGAGAATTGCGGCCCAGGCCACACTGAAGCAAACATTGGCGCAGTTTGGAACGTTGAAAGAAACGCCCAACGGCCTTCGCCTCGCGTTGCCGGAGTCGATGTGGACCGGCGCGCGCAGTTCAGATCTGGTGCCCAACGCGGCAGCCAAACTCGAGCCACTGGCCGCGCTACTTGCTAGTAACCCTGACTATCAGATTTTGATCGAGGTCTATACCGATAACAAAGGCGACGAGGTCTCGCTGCAGCAGCTTACCCAGGACCGCGCACGCGTTCTGTCGGAGCGGCTCCAATCTGCTGGAGTGGATCCATCTCGAATTCAGGCCAATGGCATGGGCGCGTCAAATCCCCTTACAAAGAACACTACCGTTGCGGGCCGTTCTCGCAATCGCCGCACGGAGATAACTTTGACTCCCAATGCCGCACGGTCGGCGGCGAATCAGTAGGCAGACGGCAGGAGCAGGAGGCAGGAAAAACGATCTTCTTGGTTTTCGTCGCAGGTCTTATTCCTTAGACCCTTGTGTTATTGATCTCTGAATTTTTCTGAACCTGCCCCCTGCTCCTGCCGTCTGCCTCCTTTGAATCCCGTGTCCCCACTCGGACTCTTACAACTGGTCGGTTACAGCATCGGAGCGGTCTTGCCTCTTTGGATGGGCGCTCAGCTCATCTCCCGCCGTCACAAGTTGACCAATCTGGAGCGCGTTCTTTTTGCCCTGGCACTGACCATGGGGGGATGGCACACGAGCAATCTCTTCATAACTTTGCACGGACTCTTTGGTCTCGGTGTCGAAACGTGGAATACGCTGCTGCGACTTGCGGATTCCGTCGCAGTCGTCAGTATTACCTTTGCCTATTCATTCCTGCTCCACGTTCATCTGCATCTTTGGGCCGACTCCAAAGGACGGCCGCTAACCCGCAACGAAAAAATCCGCGTTTATCTCTGCTACTTCCCGACGATCTTCCTGTTAGTCGCCCTCTGGCAGATTTGGACCGGCGACTACGCGCCGATGCTGACCAAGTTGAAGTTTTTCGTCTTCCCGTTCGCCTTCTGGATTGCTTATGTGCTGGGATTGATAGCTGTTACCGAATTGCTGATCGCTCGGAATAGCACGAATCGCAGCGAACAACGGATCATGCGCACTCTGGCCGCTTCCTTTGTGGCTATCGGCATCGTGATTCTCGCGGCGTTAGCGCTGGGCTTAGGTGAGGGAACTCCAGTTGGCCTTTATCTTAAGACTGTCGCCAACCTGG
>Ga0136617_10003892_pt1 | contig 13345 bp, 11 predicted proteins | sample AntDrymUQ3222106_2_FD_129672 | JGI IMG/M metagenome (GOLD analysis project Ga0136617, IMG submission 129672) | Polar desert sand microbial communities from Dry Valleys, Antarctica - metaG UQ322 (21.06) | ecosystem: Environmental > Terrestrial > Soil > Desert | place: Antarctica: Dry Valley...
CAGCGCAGAGTTGATCGCGCCACGGCGTCTGCGGCCAGCGAATCCTTCCCGACGTGTCGACTCGAGCAAACGGTCGATGGTTGCCGTGCTCATGGCCAATAGACGCTGCCGAACGTCCGCGTCCAGCGCGAGATGCCCATGGCGCTCCATCGCCGCAATCAACAGCGGCTGCGCCGCCTTGAGCCGTTTGCTGCAGATCCGGTCGGCGGCTTCCCACAGAATGATCAGCGCCTGCCGAACCGCATCGTCGTAGATACGCTCACGCGGTCGCCGCTCCGCAGGTTTGGCCGCGCTGCAATTCAGGACACGAATCGCATGCTTTCGATGGTAGCCGGTCAACCGCACGAATTCCTCCAAGATCTTCGGCTTGTCCTTGCCGCTGCTCGTACGATAGCGCTGGCCCACTCCTACGATCAATTCCTTGCGCGTCGCCATGCTCAGTTGCCTCCGCATTGGGTGCCCCCGCCGTCCATTCCGACGGGTAGCAAAATACGTGAGGCAACGGCCCGACCCTAGTAGCAAAAATCATGAGTCAATGCGCCGGCCAAGATGATTGTCGTTACACCGGGCATCCTGCTTGACGCTGTCCAGGTCACGGTGCCAAAGCAACTGTGGTTCTTGAAGCCCCGAGACAGAAGGCCTCTGAAAGGGGGTTGAGCAAGCACGCAGGCCGCAACGCGAGTGAAGCCTGAGCAGATCCCGAGAGAACTGCTGCAGACGCCGACCCTTCAGGAATTTGGGGAAGGCCGCCGCGCTTGCGCGGGAGCAATCGACCGAAGAACGTCCAGTGGTCGGTCGGGGTATTTGGCGCAGCCTGCGTGCAAGGCGAAGTGCGCAACACGGGAGACCTGGTCGAGCGGGATCGCAACCCGAACACGCTATCAGGGGTGGCTCGGCTGGGAGTCGGAGGGGCTCATGGTACCGATGAAGCGGGTAATGACCGTGGAGGGACGGGGCCCTGGTTCAGGGTGCTTCGCAAGGAACGGACGAGCGGGAGATTGGTGATGAACCTGACAGCCCAAACAAAACTCGAAGAGTTCCGAGAGAAGCTGTACGTGAAGGCCAAGACGGAGCCGGCGTACCGGTTTTACGTGCTGTACGACAAGATTCACCGATGGGACATCCTGGTGGAGGCGCTCAAGCGGTCGAAGTCAAAGAAGGGCGCAGCCGGAGTCGATGGGCAGAGCTTCGAGGACATCGAGAAGTACGGCGAGGGACGCTGGCTCAAGGAGCTGCAGGAACAACTGCAGGGGAAGACCTATCGGCCCCAGCCAGTACGCAGGGTGCTGATACCGAAGCCGGGAGGGGGAGAGAGGCCGTTGGGAATTCCAACCATTCGCGATCGAGTGGCGCAAACGGCAGCGAAACTCGTCCTGGAACCCATCTTCGAGGCTGACCTGCGCGACGAGGCCTACGGGTACCGACCCGGGCGCTCTGCCGTGCAGGCGGTGCAGGAGGTGCATCGGGAGCTTGCCCGAGGCAAGACCGAGGTGCTGGATGCGGACCTCTCGAAGTACTTCGACACGATTCCGCACGCCGAGTTGATGCAATGCTTGGCGAGAAGAATCGCGGATGGAGCGGTGCTGAGCCTCATCAAGAGGTGGCTGAAGGTGCCGGTCGAGCAGAGGGACGAGAAGGGCAGGCCAAGGTACAGCGGAGGCAAGGGCTCGAAGCAAGGCACGCCGCAAGGGGGTGTGATCTCGCCGCTGTTGGCGAACATCTACATCAACCGGTTGCTCAAGGTCTTTGCGGCCAGCGGGCTGGGACGCAAGCACGGAGCGAGGATCATCTCCTACGCCGATGACTTCGTGGTGGTATCCCGCAAGGGCGCCGCGGAGGTGTTGACGCAGGTGGAGCGCTGGCTTGAAGGGCTGAAGCTGACGCTCAATGACACCAAGACGCGCATCGTGGACGCGAAGGCAGAGAACTTCCGTTTCCTCGGGTACGAACTGGGACCGATGATGAACCAACGGACTCAGCGCAGGTATCTGGGCGTCCAGCCATCGAAGCAGGCCAAGGAGAAAATCCGGGAGAAGGTGAGTAAGGCCCTGCGGCGCGGACGCACGGAGCGCTGGGAAGTCATCCGGGACGAACGCAACGGAATACTCCGCGGGTGGGCGAACTATTTCGCCTATGGTTCACCGTACGCAACCTTTCGCCTGGTCGATATTCATGTGGCGCAACGGGTGCGCAATCTCCTGAGGAGGCGGCATAAGCTGCCGCGCGCGACGAGCCGCTTCAGTTACCCAGAGGTACATGGTCGCCTCGGCGTAATCGAAGTCAGACGCCTCCTCTCGACGCATGCTGGCACGTGAAACCTGTCCGAGAGCTGGATGCGGGAAATCCGCACGTCCAGTTCGATGAGGGCGTGGAGGAAACGGATCGTGGGTACGACTCGGCGAGATCGACACCGCGTAAGCGGGTCATCGCAACCGGCGCCGCCAAACCCGAGCGATACCGCGCCTCCACGCCGCCTCTACATCCGTAGTGAGGAATTAACGGACTGGGGTTGGCCGAACGTACGGCTCGACCGCGTCCGCTTTCATGCGATAACTTGCGTTACCCACGCCGGTTTCGGAGCGGATCGTCTGCAGCTCGCCACTGATCCAGACAGCGTCTATTTGCTGGTCGCTCTTGTAGGGCTTCGCCGTTGTCACGTGGATGATCTGATTCGACGGCGGCGGCGGGGTGTGGATGCACGCGCCGAAATAGGGCACGAGCAGAAACTCGGATAACTGACCTCGTGCGCTCTCCAGCGGAACGGTGAAGCCGGCGATGCGGATACGCGCGCCGTGGAGCGACGGCACGATCGGTGCGTTGTCGAGCGCAGCGCGCAATTGCTCGAGCGCGTTTATCGCTCGCGGATCGGCATCGCTGAGACCGCCCAGGTTCAACGCTTGGAGATCCTTGAACGGATTCCAGTCGGCCGGCATGAGCGCCTCCCACTTCGTTTCCGCGAACCCGGCAGCGGCAGGCGGCTTCTGCGGCAACCGGTCCCCCACCTTGTAGCCCGACTTGTCCGCGGCTTGCGAAACGACAGGCGTGAGCAAACACGAACCCGCCAATAGTTTAAGCAGCGCGCGACGCTTGCTGAATGCTTTTTGCATGCGACCTCCTTTAAAGCCGGGGCGTGAGCCCATCCGCGAGTGAAAGTTTATACGCACGATAACCGGGCAGGAGGCTAGCGAGCACACCCATTGCTACGACTGCGCCCAGCAGCACCAGTTCACCGCTTGCGACATACCTCTGCTCGATGATGAGGCCGTAACGCGCCGCCGCTACCGGAGCCAACGTCGCAGTAAGGATTGCCAACAGGATGACGCCAGCGACCGCGCCAGCCAGCGTTATGCCGACCGCTTCAATCATCAGCAGCAGAAAAATTTCGCGCGGACGGGCGCCAACCGAACGCAGGATCGCGAGCTCGCGGCGACGCTCATTGAGGCTCGCCAGCACGACAGCCACCAGACCCGCCAGACCCACTGCAACAACCATCCCCGACACTGCGAGCAACACTCGCTCGGCAATGCCGACTACCTGCCACAACTGATCGAGCGCAACACCGGGCAGCACAGCCATTAGCGGTTCGCCTTCGTACTCGTTGCTGTAGCGCTGCATGCGAAATACCGCTGCACGGCTCTTGAGTCCGATCAGCGCGGCCGTGATGTTCTTCGGCGTTAGATCGAACTTGCGCACATACTCTGCGGGAATCGCCACACCGGGCATCGGCGCGCCGCCCTGCCAGTCCAAATGAATCGCTTCGATCGCTTCGAGCGGCACGTGCACCGAGCGGTCTACCGGCGTGCCAGTGCGCGCCAGGATACCGACGACCGTAAAAGGTTTGTCGGCATGTTCCGCACCGATATCGCTCGCACCGTGGTTTAAGACGATGCGATCTCCCGCGCGATACTTGAGTCGCTCCGCGACTTCCGCGCCGACGACGGCTTCGAACAGGTTCGCGAAACGCGTGCCGGCGGAAAAGGTGAGCGTCTGCTCACCGCTGTACCGAAAGTGGTCGAAGTAAGCGGTCGAGGTCCCCACAACGGAGTAGCCGCGGTGCGAGTCTCCGAGGGACAAGGGTATCGCCCACGCTACCAGCGGATGTGCTGCGAGGTGCTGAAAGCTCTCCCACTTGACATTGTTCGTCGCTTCGCCGATCCGAAACACCGAATAGAGCATGAGTTGCACGGGGCTCGTACGCGCGCCAATGACGAGATCGGTGCCGGAGACCGACTGCGCGAAACTTTCACGCGCATCGTGGCGCACGCGCTCCACGCCCAGCAACAGCGTGACGCTCAACGCGATCGCGATCAGCGTCAGGCCCAACGTAAGACGCCGATTCCACGCACTGCGCCCCGCCAGATACAAAAGATGACTCATGACCCCTGAGGCTCTCGATCTGCGCGATTGATCGCCGCCAGATCGATTTCTCGCGTGAACGCACGGGCGAGCCGGCGGTCGTGACTCACGAAAAGCAGCGTGGCGGCGACGGCATCGCACTCTCGCAGCAAAAGTTGCAGGAAAGCTTCCTGTCGATCGGCATCGAGCGCGGACGTGGGCTCGTCGGCAACGACAATCTCCGGGCGGCCGAGTAACGCGCGGGCTGCTGCGACGCGCTGTTGCTGCCCCACGCTCAACTCCGTGACGCGGCGCGTGAGCAAGGACGCGTCGATATCCAGATGCGCCAGGAGGCGCAGCGCCTCGCCTTGCACGGAGTTTCCAGCCGAAACAGCCTGTGCGCGCCGCCGCGCCGAAAACCGGCACGGCAGCACGACGTTCTCGATGACCGACAGGTACGGCACCAGATTGAAGAGTTGAAACAGGAAACCGACGTGGTCGGACCGAAAGCGGTCGCGCAGCGACGGCCGCATGCTGCTCAAATCGGCGCCAAGCACGCGAACCCTACCGTGCTGCGGGGTCAGAACGCCGCCCAGGAGCGCAAGCAGCGTGCTCTTGCCGCTTCCGCTTGGGCCGTAAATGAAAATGCGCTCGCCCGCGTCAACGACGAGCTCCGCGATGTGCAGGCACGCCGCCGACTGTCCGGGCCAAGTGAACCGCAGGTTGTCGAGACGAACGATGGGCGCCGCTGTCATTGCTCACCAGGAAATATTTCGGTTACGGGTCGTGAGCCTGGCGGCCGTCTGCTTCTTCGCGCCGGCCACCTGCGCGTCGACGCGCCTCAGTTTCGGAAACGCATCGAAGAGAGCCACCGTCAGGCCCTTCAAGTGTTGCGGCTGCTCGCAGCGAAAAGTGATTTCGGCGAGTAACGTGGCGTGCTCGCTCTCAGTGGCTTTGCCGGCGCGTTGGTCCTTTGTCGGGGCAGGCGTGCCGCCTTGCGAAGCACTGCCATTCGCTGCAATCTGCGCTGCGATCACCGGCGCATTGAGCTTGACCGAGTTGCGCGCGCAGCGTGCCTCGGGCGAAGGCACGAAGAAATCTTCGGGTTTCTGCAGGCGCTCCACCATCTGACGGACCGCGCCTTTCTCCTTGTCTGTTCGCGGTGTGCGCTCGAAGCCAACGAGGTTCTCGAGCGGACTCGAGAACGCGAGCGTCAGCCGCTCGCCTTCGACCGCAACTTGCAGGCCCGCTATACCATGCACGTGCGCGTGATCGGAGGCGGCTGCCGCATCAGTCGCTCCTGCCAGCGTGGAAGCGCAGGCCAGGAGCAATTGCGTATTGCGCATAAACCGTGTCATTTAGAACCTCCTCGGACTTCGCCGAAAGTCTGTGTTTAGTGGCGGAACGTCTGGCTCCATCGCTCTCCTCGTTTCCCGCGGGCTTTCTGTTCTAGAACTGGACGCGCACGCCAGCCTGGGCACTGCGCTTGCCCAGGGGTGCGATGTCCTTGATGATCGAGACATGATTGCGCGCTTCCTCGTTTAAGAGATTCACGCCGCGCACGAAGAATTGAGCGCTTCCCTGATCCGCGAGCGTCACCGTGTAGGTCAGCGCGGCGTTGCCCATGGTGTAGGCATCGGTCGGAAGCTCGTTCGGCGCGACCCGGTTCTGGTGATCGATGTAGGTCACGTCGAGCCGCGCCCCCACGCCACGCTGCTCGTACGCAAGGCCCGCGGTGTAGCGCCGTGGCGGGATGCGCGGCAGCGGCGTGCCCGTACTGCGATCCTCCGCGCGCACGTAGTCGAAGCGCAGAATGAGGTCGAGGAAACCGGGTTGCTCCAGAATGCGGAAGCGGCCTTCCGTTTCCAGCCCGCGAAAGCGCGCGGGCACCGCGCGATAGGCGAACTCCGGCAGGATTTCTTCGCCGGAAATATCGACGACGTTATCGCCGTCGGCATCGAGCGGATTCGCTTCGCCGTCGGCGCCCCGCGTGTTGCCGGTCCCGAACAACTGAATTTGAATGCACTGATCGCGCCGCCCAAGTCGCGCACCTCGCCCGCGAAGTCGACGCGGCTCGATTCGATATCGATGGTCACAGCCGGCTCCGCGACGGTACCGTATTGCTTGTCGACTCCCGAGTACGACACGCCGACGTACCGCGCTCCCACGTGAGCGAGCCGCCGAGGGCGCCGCCCTCGGCGCGCGACGCGCTATTGGGCAGCGTTCCCTCCGCTTCCATAGGCTGGGGATCTTGCGCACGCAGCCGCGCCGAGCGCGCGAACCCCTTGATCTTCAGGTCGTCGGTATCACGCATGTAAACGTCAGCGTGCAGGGCGCCGCGACCGTTCCCGACCTCGAATACCGCACCGCCCGCCTTCTCGCGTTCAGCGCCGCCGAAGCGCGCTTCGGCACGTCGGGTGATGCTCGTGAGCGGCGTTCGGGGAATGCGGTTGTCGATTACGTTCACCACGCCACCCACGGCGCTTCCGCCGTAAAGCAACGCTGCGGGTCCGCGCACGACTTCGACGCGCTCGATGATGAGTGGTTCAACGGCAACATCGTGGTCAAAGCTCAACGAAGATGCATCGAGCACCGCGGCGCCGTTGTCGAGAATGCGGATGCGCTCGGCATCGAAGCCGCGGATCACCGGGCGGCTCGCGTTCGGCCCGAAATAGGTCGAGCTCACTCCGGGCAAGCCGTTGAGCGTCTCCCCCAGCGTGCTGCTGCGGCGCAACGTAAGCTCGGTCCCTTCGAGTACCGAGATTGGCGCAGCGAGGTCGAAAAGGTCACTGCCAAGGGGATTGCCTGTCACCACGACCGGCGGCAACCGCGTCGCTAATTGTGCGCCTAGCTGCGAAGTTCCAGGAGCGGTCTCTGCCGCTACTGCCGGGGCGAAGCCGAGGGCCAGCGCGAAAGCTAAGCGCGTTCTCGTCGGTTGCATTGCGTTCTCCTGTGTTGCGCGAACAACGCGAAACGGCCGCGCGCGACGCGCGGACCGCATTGCTCGTGTTCTGTCTGGAATGCGGCAGCCCAGAAGGGTCCGGGCGCGGTCTACGGGAGAAGCGGGGGACTGCGCGAGACAGCAGGTATGGCCTCGACGCTGGTACGTTCAGCGGACGTACGCAGGCACAGCTCACAGGTATTGCCCTCGAAAAGGACGATACAAGGCGACCCGTGGTTGCCGCCGAGCACTTGCCCTAGAGCAAAGTGGTACACGCATAGATTGGTCGGCGCGTTCTCGTCGTGATCCTCGTGATTGGGCTCGCCGTCCCGATGTTCGATGTTAGAGCCGGGGTCCGCGCCCGCGGCATGCCACGTCGCATGCGTGAGCGCCGTCTGCTGCGCGATGAGCAACAGACCTATGAAAAACAGCTGCCCCAAGGGGCGCAGCGAAATCGATTTGGACATTCTGTGACGCTCAATTTCTTACCTGCCCAAAGGCCGCACAGCCCAGTGCTCGTCCCCGTATAGTTGGCGCAAGCCGCGCACATTCAGACCTCGGGTCTTTAGTGTTGATGCAGCAGCGCGTGCGGCACGGCAATCGTTGCGATTCCCGCCGCGATCAGCACCACTTGCCACAGTGTACCGCGGGTATTCGCGACGCGTTGTAAGCCGGGGATAAGGTCCGCGACCGCAATGTAGATGAAGCCCGCGGCGGCGAGAGCAAGTACATAAGGCGTCGCTTGCCGCGCGTCCTCCAGCGCGAAATAAGCGGCGACGCCGCCCACGACGGATGCGAGGCTCGACGCGAAATTCATCGCAAGCGCCTGCGCACGGCTCAAGCCGCAGTCCAGCAATACCATGAAGTCCCCTACTTCCTGCGGCACTTCGTGCGCGACGATCGCCAGGGTGGCGGCGATGCCGACCGAGGAGTCGACAACAAATGCCGACGCGATGAGCACACCGTCGACAAGATTGTGGAATCCATCGCCGATGACGACCAATGTCGCGACGTCGTCTCTCGAACCCATGAGCGCCGCGACCGGTTACGTCGTGACTCCGATGCTCATGCCGATGCCGCCATAGCGCGGCCTTTTCCAGCAGGAAGAACGCCAATATAGCGGTGAGTGTCGTGGCGAACAGCGCCTCGACGCTGTTCGCTTGCAGAACGGCCTCGGGCAGCAAATGTAAAAACGCGGCTGCCAGCATCGCGCCCACGGCGAAACTGACCATTCGCGGCACCCACGCCGACAGCACGGTAAACGACACCAGGGCCGCAGCCAGCAGACTGAGGGCTCCGCCCGCGACACTTGCGCAAATGATCCAGAGCATCGTCTGAGCGCAAATGCTGAAGCGGGCCGCCCTCTAACTGGCAAATAACTGGCAAAGAACGCGGACGAGAGGGTCTGCGTTAGTGGCCGCTAACCCGCCATTCCGCTCTGTAATTGGTGGGCCTGGCTGGAATCGAACCAGCGACCAAGGGATTATGAGTCCCCTGCTCTAACCGACTGAGCTACAGGCCCTTTATTGCAAACTCTCGGAGGTCAGCACCGTCTAACGCGGCACGCGTGGTGCACACGCCAATACGTTAGCGCACAAACGCTGTTGTGTGCGCGAAAAGCGAGCCTATGAGAGCGCGGTAAACTCGGATAAGCCGAGCAAGTCCACACCGCCTTCGTTCTGTAGGAATGAACCCCTGCCGCCGGCGCTTCCATCGTGGAACGCGCCGCGCGGCGCGCAAATCGTGCAGCATTACCTGTTCCCGCTTTTGAAGCCGAGCTCGGTTGCGGTAGTCGGAGCCTCCGAGCGGGCGGGCACGCTCGCTAGAGGCGTGACCGAGAATGTCCTCGCGAGCCCGTTCTCCGGCGATGTCTTTCTCGTCAATCCGAATCACCGGCGCGTGCTGGACAAGCCCGTGTATTCGTCGCTGGCCGACATAGGCAGGCCGATCGACCTCGCCATCATTGTGGCGCCAGCGGCCGCCGTCCCGCGCATCCTGAACGATGAGCGCACGCAGCTCCGCTCCGCCGTTATCATGTCTGCGCCAGAGAGCCCCGACGGGGCGACGCCTGCCGACTGGCGCCGTGACATCGCGACGATTGCCTCGGCGCGAAACGTGCGCGTTCTCGGGCCAGGCGCCTTCGGTGTCGTCCGTAGCGATATTGGCCTGAACGCGACGTTCTGCGCACCTCCGACGGTGCGTGGAAACCTGGCGTTGGTGTCTCAATCGGGAGCCGTTTGCACGGCGATGCTGGATTTCGCGGCGCCAATGCGCATTGGTTTCTCGTCGGTGATTTCTCTCGGCGGCGGCATCGACGTCAGCTTCGGCGAACTATTGGACGCGCTGCTGCTCGATTCCGAGACCGAGGGAATCCTGCTTTACGTTGAATCAATTGCCGACGCGCGCGGATTCATGTCCGCACTGCGCGCCGCGGCGCGGACCAAACCCGTCGTGGTGCTCAAGGCTGGCCGGTCGCTTGAAAATATTGAAAGGGACATTCTCTCGTTGAGCGTCGGAGTGTCTCCGGACGAAGTGTTCGATGCCGCATTGATGCGCTCCGGCACCGTGCGCGTACGAACCTATGCGCAATTGTTTGCCGCCGCGCGCGTGCTAGGGATGCGTGAGCGCGCGAAAGGTGATCGCCTTGCGATCGTATCGAATGGCCGGGCACCGGCGCTGTTAGCGGCTGACAGCGCATTGTCCGCAGGCGTTGCGTTGGCACGCTTTGGACCGACGACCGCGTCCGCGCTAAAAGAGCTGCTGCCAAAGGACATCGTTCGCACCAATCCACTGGATCTACGAGGGGATGCCTCCCCCCAACGCATGGCAGATGCCATGGCGATCGTCCTATCCGACCCGGAAGTCGACGCGGTCATCGTCCTCCACGCTCCGCGCCCTGCCGCGAGTGGGATCGATGCGGCGCACGCGGCGGCCGCCGTTGCGCTTGGGGCGAAGAAGCCGGTGCTTGCATCCTGGCTCGGCGCGATCAATCGCCCGGACGTCCACGACACGCTGGAGGCTGGCGGTGTCGCGAATTTCTTTACTCCGGAGAATGCTGTCGAAGCCTTTTCCTTCCTAGCCGCCTATCGACGGAATCAGCAATGGCTGCTGGAAATGCCCATTGCGCAGGTGGATTCGCTGCCACCGGACTTTGCGGCGGCGAATCGTGTTCTGACCGGTTTGTTGGACGACCGCGCGGAAGCGCCCGACTTGATAACCTTGTCGGCTGCGTCAAGTCGCCAACTTTTGACCGCGTTCCACATGACAGTCGCGGAGGAGGTTGCGTTGCCTCAACACGTGAGTGAAGGCGAAGGCGAATTTCCGCGCGGCCAACCATCGAGTTTTCCCATTCCCGCGATACGAATCATTGTTGCGACCGATCCGGTATTTGGTCCTGTGATCATCTTGGCGCCTGCGCCGCAGACCCCGCCGGCCCTTGCGAAGCGAACCGCGATGCTCCCGCCATTGAGCCGGCGGCTGGCCGAAGACATGATCACCGGTGCGCGGCGACAATCGGGTGCCCTACCGGACGCGGCGGTGGAACCGCTGGTCCAACTACTATCGCATGTGTCCGCGTTGGTTTGCGCGCTTCCTTGGGTGCGCGAGTTGCAGCTCGATTCGGGCGCTGTTTTCGCCGACCGCGCGGAAATCTCGTCGGCGGAAATCATCGTTGATCCGCAGCGCAGCGGTAGCGGCGACTATGACCATATGGCCATCCATCCGTATCCGTGGGAGCTTGAAGCAGACGTGCAGCTTCCCGATGGGACGCACGTGCGGGTGCGTCCGATACGGCCGGAAGATGCGGAGCTCGAACGCACGTTCGTGGCATCACTGTCGGAAGAGACACGGTACTTCCGCTTCTTCTATCGACTGCACGAGTTGACTCCCGCAATGCTCGCGCGCTTCACGCAAGTCGACTACGGCCGCGAGCTTGCGTTGCTTTCCTTGACGGACGAGGCGGCAACAGGCGAGGGGAGCGCGATCGTCGGCATCGCGCGCTACACCACCAATCCGGATCAGGTGAGCGCGGAATTTGCGGTCGTTGTCGCCGACGCGTGGCAGCGTCGTGGCGTCGGGAGGATGCTCTTGCAGCGGTTGATCGCGGCTGCCAGCAGGCACGGGTTCAAGCGACTACAAGGGACCGTGTTGCGTACCAACGACGCTATGCTCTCGTTTGCGCAGCGTCAGGGTTTTACGTCGCGCCCTGATCAGAACGATGGCGAGCAGGTGGCGGTAGTACTCAACCTCGCCTGACCTTTATTCGCTCTCCTTGGACCCGCCAGTCAGGCCGCAACGTTTGCGTGTCGGGCTTGAGCTCGGTCGCGCGGCGACGCGCCCTTCGGCCCTTCGTGCCTCCCTCGGCCTGACGGCCTCGGCCGCCGCGCTCACTCGCCCTCCAAAAAGCTCCTCAGCTTCTCCGACCGCGACGGATGCCGCAGCTTGCGCAGTGCCTTCGCTTCGATCTGCCGGATGCGCTCGCGCGTGACGTCGAACTGCTTGCCGACCTCTTCGAGCGTGTGGTCGGTGTTCATCTCGATGCCGAAGCGCATGCGCAGTACTTTCGCTTCGCGCGGCGTCAGCGTGTCGAGAATGTCCTTGCACACGTCGCGCAACGACGCATTGACGGCGGCATCGGACGGCGCGACGGTCGACTGATCCTCGATGAAATCGCCGAGATGCGAATCATCGTCGTCGCCGATTGGTGTCTCCATCGAGATCGGCTCCTTCGAGATCTTCAAGATCTTGCGGATCTTCTCCTCGGGCATCTCCATCTTTACCGCAAGTGTCGCCGGATCGGGCTCTTGTCCGGTCTCTTGCAGGATCTGGCGCGAGATCCGGTTCATCTTGTTGATCGTTTCGATCATGTGGACCGGAATGCGGATCGTCCGCGCCTGATCGGCGATCGAGCGCGTGATCGCTTGCCGGATCCACCACGTCGCGTAGGTCGAGAACTTGTAACCGCGACGATATTCGAATTTGTCGACAGCCTTCATGAGGCCGATGTTGCCTTCCTGGATGAGATCCAAGAACTGCAGGCCGCGGTTCGTGTACTTCTTGGCGATCGAGATGACCAAGCGCAGGTTGGCCTCGGTCATCTCGCGCTTGGCCTTGCGTGCCTTGGCTTCGCCGGTCGACATCTGCTTGTTGATCTCCTTCAAATCCTTCAAGGGGATCATCACGCGCGCTTGTAGATCGAGGATCTTTTGCTGCTGCTCGACGATCGCTTGCCGGTACTTGGCGAGCTGCTCGCTGTAGTTATGCTCGGCCGCGACCTCGCGATCGATCCAGCGCAGCGAGATTTCGTTCGCCGGAAATGCGCGAATGAAATCGGGCCGCGGCATACCGCCCTTGTGCACGACCAGATCCTGGATCTTGCGCTCGATCTGCCGGATGTTGTCGACTTCGGTGCGCACCGAATCGCACAGCCGCTCGACCATCCGCGCGGAAAACCGGATTTGCATGAGCTCCGCCGAAATCTTCTTTTGCAGATCGAGATATTTGGGCGACCGATGGCCTTCCTTCTGCAGGACTGCGAGCAGGCGCGTGAAGTGCCGACGGATGGTCGCGAAATGTTCGAGCGCCGCGACTTTGAGGCGTTCGAGGTTCTCGGCAGCAATCGCAACCGTATCCTCTTCGTCCTCCTCGGCGTCTTCGTCGTCGTTATCGTCGATCGCCGTCAACTGTTCGTTGAAGTTGGCGAGCCCGTCGACCAAGTCGTCGATCTTGAGCTCGTCCTTCGCGATCTTGTCGGCGAGCTCCAGGATCTGCGCTACCGTCATCGGGCAGGCGGAGATCGCCATGATCATGTGCTTCAAGCCCTCTTCGATGCGCTTGGCGATTTCGATCTCGCCCTCGCGCGTCAGGAGCTCGACCGACCCCATTTCGCGCATGTACATGCGCACGGGATCGGTGGTGCGGCCGCCTTCGCCATCGAGCGCGGTCAGCGTGGCCGCAGCTTCTTCGGCAGCGGTATCGTCGACTTCGCGGCCGCCGGTGGCGCCGTCTGCGAGCAGGAGGGTATCGACATCGGGCGCGACTTCATGGACCTCGATGCCCATGCCGTTGATC
>Ga0136617_10003893_pt1 | contig 13344 bp, 7 predicted proteins | sample AntDrymUQ3222106_2_FD_129672 | JGI IMG/M metagenome (GOLD analysis project Ga0136617, IMG submission 129672) | Polar desert sand microbial communities from Dry Valleys, Antarctica - metaG UQ322 (21.06) | ecosystem: Environmental > Terrestrial > Soil > Desert | place: Antarctica: Dry Valley...
GGTTTGAAAAACGGCGCATGGCGTTTTCCGTCGGGACTAAGCCGATCTTCGTCGCTGTAGAGAATCTCCGCCTCGGGATGATCGCGGATGGCGCACGCGAGCTCGTAAAGCGCAAAGGGCGCGAGCAAATCATCGTGATCCACGCAGGCGATGAAGTCGCCGATCGCGAGCTCCAAAGCGTGGTTGGTGTTCTCAGCAATGCCGAGGTTTTGCTCAAGCCGCCGAACTCGGATTCGCGCTTCCTTTTGGTCCCAGCTCGCCAGGGTGGCGACGGTCTCCGGATTCTGGGAGCCGGCATCAATCACGCAGAGTTCCCAGTGCGCGTAGGTCTGCCGCGAGATGGATTCGAGCATCTCGTCGAGAAATTGAGCGGGCGTGTCGAACACCGGCATGAGCAGGCTGATCTTCGGCAGTGCGTCCCACGCTGCGCATTGGCGACGCTGTTCGTCCAGCGCGACGGCGTCCGGCTCATGTTCGGTTATCCAGAGCGTATAGCGATCGCTGACGGGCTCGGGCGTCCGGATGCATTCCTTCACCGGAGGCGGTACCGCCGGGGAGGCCCACCAGCCGCGGAGATTTTTTGGCGCACGCCTAATTTCGCGGACGATCTTTTCTCCAAGTGGCCGACGCTTTTTTTCCTCCGCCGGGACGGGAATTCGGAAGCAATTGCCTCGTTTCCGGCAGGCCGCTTTCGCCATTTCCAGAATCCGCTTCTGCTCTTTTACTTTCTTGTCCAGCTTGTCGCGTTCGGCGTGGGTCCGTTCGACCGTTTCCGCGAAATTTCTCAACTGCTCCACCTGCGAGTCCATGATGAGTTGCGCTTTCGCCCGGTCGCGGCGAAGCGACTCGAACTCGCGGACGGTGTTTGCCTGGTGTTGGATGACACGCTGCGCTTCCGCACCCGAAGCCAGCACCGACTTCAGCCACACCTCACGGACTTGCAACGCCGCGCGGTCGCGAGCGGCCTGCGCGCCACGGGCCTCAGCTTCGAGCCGCCGGTCGGCCAGCCGATAAACGGTGGCGGCGTCATCGCTGAACAACTCCGAGAATAGGGCCGTCTCCGCGCCATTCTGCGAAGGTTGAACGGCAATCCCGAGCCCAAGCCCTTCACTCCGCTCGGCAGTGGGACGCATTTGTGTCCATTCCTGCCAAGCAGCGCGGACACTGTCGCACCGCTCCAGTTGCACGCCATGCAAGAGAACGAGCGCATCCGGCGCAAGTTTGCTCTCCCAAGCCGAGAGTTCGCCGCGAAGGACCTTCCCGGAATCGCAATCATCGATCAGGAGGAACCCCACGCTCTTCTCCGGCACGGTCTGAGCCAAATCGAGGGGGAATTCAGCCCTCAGTTCCGCGAGATCGCTGTAGAATTTATCGCCGTGAGCTTTCCCTTCGCACCACGCCGCATCCTCGGTCTCCGTCCCTTCCCGGCGCGATGCAATGCAACGTGATCCCGGCGATTTTTCGCGTGCTGCCTGGCACAGAGCGAAAAACGCCTGGCCGTCAGCGAAACCGAGTGCCACCATTACTCTCGGTCTCGTCATTGCGACGAGATCGTAGAGAACCGGCAAATGAAGCCGGGTGGCGCCGCCGGTGTAAAACTGCGGCTGAAATTCGATCAGGCTCGGGAATTTCTCGAACATCAAGGAGTGCCGGAGCGAAGAATCGAACGGGTGCCAACTCGCATGAGTCGGAAACTATCCATCCTGACCATCCCTTGCGCCAGTTCGAGCGAATAAACAAAAAACGCGGCATGCCCTTTCGGGCAGGCCGCGCTTTAGACTCAAAAGGTGTTTGTTACCGCGAAGCCATTTTCTTCTGGGCCGCCTGAACCATCGCGAGATGCTTCTTCAGCACGGGCAGAGTCTTGCCGGCATAGCTCTTCAACTCGGGATCAGCTCCCATTTTCGCCTGCTTGTCATAGGCGGCGATGTCCTTCTGATGGTCGGTGACCATCATCCCGAGCCAGGCTTGGTCGAAGTTCTCCATGTCCTTCTTCGACATCTTATCCATCTTGTGGCTGGTATCGAGCTTCATGCCTTTTTTCTGGGCGATGGCCATGAGCTGGTTGTTCGCCTTGGTGTGGTCGGCCACAATTTTGCTGCCAAGCTTTTTGACTTCCGCGTTTTGACTTTTGTCTACGGCCATCTGGCCCATGTGCACTTCCTTCATGCCGTCCTTCGCCGCCATTTGCATGAATTGCCGGTCCCCGTCGGCCATGGCGGCGCCGGCCATTTGCGCGGAGGCTCCGGGGCTTGGATTTGCCTTGGCCGCGTCAGATTTGCGGGGCTTTTGGCCCACGCCGGCCATTGAGCCTACCCTGCCCGGTTCGGGCGTTGGTGCGTCCGTGGTCGCAGCTGCTGGCTTGCTTTCGGCCTCCTGAACTCCTTGCGCAGAAGCGGTGCTGACGAAGCAAAGCGCTGTCATCGCGCCGGTCAGGACCGTCAAACGAGAGATTAAACTGGTGTTGATTTTCATAGATATTTTCGGTGAGGTACTTGTTCTGGGCCGGTATCCCGGCAATTACACTTTCGCACGCACGGAGAGGCTTGGACGTGAAAATCCGGCGAGTTTGGCCGGTTTTCGTTCGCTCAAGTATCGTCTCTCGAACGCCCGCGAACCGACTTTTTACGATGCCCGAGGGCTTCGTCAAGCCGAAGGTCTGTTTTTGATGCGAACTCTTAGCGGAGGCGCGACCTCTCGGTAGCCGCAATCCGCTCCGTTAGATCTGCTTCTGGGAAAGCGATCGGGGGTCCGCGCCGCTGTGCATTCCCGGGTCGGTGATGTAAGCTGGCGGATCTTCATGGGTGACCATTTGCTTTTCTGCAGCGACCTTGCACGGCGCCCCCCCGGCTGCGCGATCACGCGAATCGAGGGATGGTGCTTTGCGTCGAAGCCAATCGCCGCACTGTATCTGCATCGTTCGGGCCGTGACTACGAACAGGTGCCGTATGGTTTTGAGCGCGCCGACGTCGGCCAGGTGCACCCGCAATACTCCAGCGCCCCACGCTCTGGTTTCCGGTTTTCGACCTCGCACGAAATCGCTGCGGGAGCGCTCAGCCAGTTGCTCGTGGAGATTTCTCACGCGAACGGGACGCCAGAACTCCACCGCATTTCGGTGCAGTTAGAGACCCGAGACGTCCAGACAATAGAACTGGATGGCGTAACGCGACGTGAGGCGACCGGTGCTGAGGCCGAGCTGCAGGAAGCGTCCGCGGTCGAGACGCGGCTGCGCCGCTCGCTGGACAAACGACCCGGCCTCACCCTGCGGCTCGATATCATTAACAAGTGCAATCTGCGCTGTGTGATGTGCCACTTTAGCGACGACGCAATCTTTCGGCGGCCGACGAGCCAATTCAGCGGGGAGCAGTTCAAGGCGTTCTTCGACGAGATTGGTCCGTCGGTCCGGCGAGTGATGCTCTCCTGCGGGGACGAACCATTAACATCGAAATTCCTGCCCGAAATTTTGCGCTACCTGGCCGATCAGCATCCGCACGTGGGCATTGCATTTTGCACAAATGCGATGCTGATGAACGCTCCGGTGCGCGAGCTTATCATGGCGACCCGGGTGGAACGTCTGCTCTTTTCCATCGATGCCGTGAGCAAACGACTTCTCGAATCAATTCGGATCGGTTGCCGGTACGATCAGCTTGTCGGCAACATCATCGCGCTGCGCGATCTGAAGGAACGCCATCGCTCGGACTCTCCGGCTTTCGTCTTCAATTTCGTGATGATGAACCGGAATATCCATGAAGGACCGGCTTTCGTTGGGATGGCGAAAGCGCTGGGCGCGGAGGCGATTGATTTTCGCCACGTCGTGCCGGATTCAAACTACTCCGAGCCCGAGCAGCTCCTCTCCGGTCATAAAGAAAAGTATAACTATTACCGCGATCAAATTGTCGCGGCGACCAAGCGCCTGGGAGTGGAATGCTGTCTGCCGCCGAGCTTCGAGACGATCGGACGATGGTCGCCAGTGAACGAGCCGCAGGTGGACATGAGCGACTTCGAACGAGTCGTGACCCAGGAACCATCCACGGGATCGGCGGGAAGCGCGACGAACGGCGTAAAAACGCAGCCTGCCTTCATCTGGGAAGGCACCGTCACGGAGGAATTCCTGCCAACGTTTTGTCACCGGCCCTTTTCGGAAATCATGATCCGGGATCAGGATGAGGTGCTGCCATGTCCGTGGCACGGAAAGACGCTCGGGCGCCTGAGCGAAGGAAGGACTCTATCGGAGATTTTTCTGGGAGACGATTTCGCCCGGCTGCGCCTCAATATGCTGAAACCCGAAGGTGATCCAGGGTGCGCACATTGTCCGATCAAGTCCGGGCATCTCCCGACGGACGCCGCTTAACGTAGGAACTACTTCGATGAAGTGGTCTTTCGCACCGGAGGCCCTGCGTCTCGGTGAACTATAAACCGCGAATCCTGATCAAGCGCCGGCAGGCGTTAGGGGACGTGATCATGACGACCCCGATCGTCAGACGTCTTCGGCAGGAACTTGGCCGGGACGCCATAATCAACGTGGCCACAGACAACCCTTCCGCGTTCCTGAACAACCCGCATATCGACGCCGTTATTTCTGGAGGTGACCCGACCGATGGCTATGACCGCATGATCGACCTGGACCTGGCCTACGAGAGGCGCCCCGAGATGCGTTTTCGACGCTTACTCCGAAGTGGCGTTCGGAAACAAGAACTACGACAAGACGACCTCTCTTTGGCCGTCTGAGCAGGATTCTGCCTTTGCCGACACCATTCTCCGGAACAGTGGGCTAGAACCGGCCAAGACGATAGCCGTGCACATGCAGTAACTTGGGAAAACCGTACCTGGCCGCGAGCATTTTGGCACCAGGCGCTTTCCGATCTCCTTCGCCAGGGCGTGTCAGTGCTTCAGATCGGCGCACGGGAAGACTTCAGTTTTCCGAATCCCTTGGATTACCCTGGGCCGGGGCGAACGGTGGATCTCACAAAGCGGCTGACCGTTCACCAGGTTGCGGCGCTCGTCTCCCGCGTCGCTCTTTTCCTCGGCAGCGACTCCTCCATGCTGCACGTCGCTGGCACGACCGAGACGCCGATTGTCGGGCTCTTTACCTCTGTCAAAGGTGATTACCGCGTGCCTTTTCGGCACGGCTGCACAATCGTAAGACCACAAGGGGACTGTTACGGCTGCCTGGCCATGGAGGAGCCTCCCGAGTCACTTACTGTCGCTGCCGTCGCGGCGATTTCGTTTGCCTCAGCCAGATCACGCCCGAGATGGTCATCGCATCCGTCCGGGCAGCGCTGCGTGGTCGGACGCAGTCGAAGGGCTCTTCTCACGCCGCCTAGTGTCTTGGCTAAAGGGAAGGGTCGGTTTTTTGATACGAACGCTCGACGCGAAGCGCGACGTCCCGGTAGCCGTAATCGACTTCATAAATTTGCTTCATGCAGTCGATCGACTTCCCCGCATTCCCCATCTGCTCGTAGACCAGGCCCAGATTATACGTGATCTCCTTCTTCATCGGGTCCATCGAGAGGATCTCACGCGTCGCTTCCTCCAGTTGTTTCGCCGCCAAATCCAGCATCCCGAGCTGTTGGTAGCAGCGGCCTAACAGATTCATCGCCTTCAGCCGGGCGTTTGGGTTTTGGCGCGCCCGTTGCAGCTCCGCGAGCGCCTCTCGAAAATGGCCCGCGTGCAAAAGGTGTTCCCCCAGTTCGAACCGCAGCTGCAAGTCTGTCGGATTCCGCTCCGAGCGCTTTCGCGCTTCGTCCACCAAACTTTCCGCGCGCACTTTCCTGGCCGCTTCTAATGCAGCCGTTCTGTCGCCGTAGGACTCGTGCTCAGGTCCATGTTCTGCGAGAAATTGTTCGTGCTCGGCGATCTCACGCGCGGCACGTTGTTGGGCGAGATCCGAAACCTTCCGCACAAGGCCGGCGTCGGTGTTGTTCGTCAGCTCAGCCGCGTACTGAAACCATGCCATCGCGCTTTCGAAATCCTCTTTTTGCTCCTGCAGGTCGCCGAGCCGCCGCGCATAATCCACGCTTTCCGGCTCCGCCTGATGCCGCTCATAGGTTTCCGCGATTTGCTGTTCGAGCGACTCCCCGGTGAGCGTCATTCGACTCTGTTGCTCGAGGGAGACGGCTAACTCCTTGTCCTTGATCAGGTCACGATAGCTCTCGGCCTGATTCCAACCGCCAGTCTTCATGGACGCCCGGGCGGAAGCGTCTTTTCCGAGGCGCAAAGCGTCTGAATCGGTCGAGTCCGCCTCCGCGATCCGGGTGTAGGTCTCCACTTCCTTGTCGCTCTCACCCATTTGGTGATAAAGCCGCGCCAGCTCATGCAGGATCTTTGTGTCGCGCGGCTTTTCCTCGAGCAAGGTTTGCAGCGCGAGCACGCCGATTTCGGCCCAGCCGGCCGCGATCGCCGCCTCCTTCAGCAGGAGGTTCGCCTGGCGGTTATAGGGTTCATCCTCGAGAACTTTCTCGATCAACTCGATCGCGCGCTTTGGGTCTTTCTTCAGTTCCCGCTGTGCCTTCAGCACGCCGAGGGAAGCGGTCGAGACATTGAAAAAGCCTTTCTTCTCCGCCTTCGCCTTGGTCGTCTCCGTGCGGCGCAAAAGCTGGCGGCCGGTCAGGAATTCCGGCTCCTGCTTCAGGACGCCCTGTAGCAAAGAAATAGCGTATCCGAAATTCCGCAGCTCGATGGCCGCGACCGCTTTGAGCCAGTGGCTCCGCTGGGCCTCGCTCAACTCTTTTTCGTTTTTAACGGGCATGGCCAATCCTCACAGCAAATCCAACTGCGGCTTCTCCTGTTTCGCGAATGCAACTTTCGTCCGCGCCGGCTTGGTGGACGTGGCCGCGCCCGTCCCATTCGGGTTTTCCAGGTGCGCTAGAATGGTTTTTGCGCGCTCCAAAATCTCCCTGGGCAATCCAGCCAGCCGCGCCACCTGGATGCCGTAACTTCGGTCCGCGCCCCCGGGCACGATCTTGCGCAGAAAGATAATCTGCTCGTTCCATTCGCGCACCGCGACGTTGTAATTGCAGACGCCGCTTCGCTCCTCGGCCAATTTCGTAAGTTCGTGATAATGGGTCGCGAAGAGCGTGCGCGCCTTGATTTTGTCGTGCAGAAATTCCGCCACGCTCCAGGCGATGGAAAGGCCATCGAAGGTGGAGGTCCCGCGGCCGATCTCATCGAGAATGACAAGGCTTCGCTCGGTCGCATTGTTCACGATGTTAGCCGTCTCATTCATCTCGACCATAAAGGTAGATTGTCCGCGCGAGAGGTCATCGTTCGCGCCTACCCGAGTGAAGATGCGGTCGACCAGCCCGATCTCTGCGCTGGCCGCAGGCACAAAGCTCCCGATCTGGGCCATCAGGACGATGAGCGCCACCTGGCGAATGTAAGTCGACTTCCCGGCCATGTTTGGTCCGGTGATAATGGCCAGTCGCATTTGCTCCCCATCCAAAGTCGTATCGTTAGGCACAAATTTCTCTTCGGCCAGGTTTTGATCGAGGACCGGATGCCTGCCGTCTTTGATCTTCAGCTGGAGCGACTGATCGAGCTTCGGCCGTGCGTAATTAAAGAGCCTTGCGGTTTCCGCGAGGCCACAGATCGCATCCAACATGGCAATAGCTGCGGCTGTGCCTTGAATCGCGTCCAGGTCGCCAAGTGTCTCGTCGCGGATTGTCTGGAAGAGTTGGTATTCCAACTGCCGCGACCGCTCATCGGCGCCCAAAATCTGCGCCTCAATCTCTTTCAGCTCGGGCGTGACAAACCGTTCGCCGCCCACGGTTGTCTGCTTCCGCGTGTAACGCTCCGGCACCGCGGCGAGATTCGATTTCGTGATTTCAATAAAATAGCCGAACACGGAATTAAACCGCACCTTGAGCGACTTGATTCCGGTGCTTGCGATTTCGCGTTCCTGCAGCTCGCCGACCCAGTTTTTCCCTTCCCGTGACGCGCGGCGCAGCTCATCGAGGCCTTCATCAAAGCCATCCCGGAAAATTCCGCCGTCTTTCAGGGTGAACGGCGGATCTTCCACGACCGCGCGCGCGAGCTTCTCAAGCAACTCAGGCATTTCCTGCATTTCCGCGTGAATCTGGACATGGCAGGCCTCGCTTGCGGATTTGTCCCGGCCGAAATTGGTGCGTTCAATCAGTTTTCCGAGTTCGCGTTTCAACGCAGGGATCTGCTCGAGGGAGTTGCGAAGCGCGACCAGGTCACGCGCGTTTCCTGCGACCTGGCTGAGTCGTCCGATCGCGCGTTCGATGTCGCGCACAGATTTCAATGCCGTCCGCAACGACGCGAGTAATTCCGGCTCCTGGAGCAGGTCCGCAATCAGTTGCTGCCGGCGCTCAATTTCGCGCAAATTCCGGAGTGGCTGCAGAATCCAAGCGCGCAATTTTCTCCCGCCCATCGGCGTGACGGTCCGATCCAGCGCCGCGAGCAAGCTTGTGTCCCGCGCTCCGCGCGACGCGACAAGTTCCAGATTGGCTTGCGTCGCAACATCGAGCACCACGTGTTCGCTCGCCACCTCACAACGCAACGACGTGAGGTGATCGATCTTTCGACGCAGCTGATGCTTCAGGTAATGGACGATCGCGCCCGCCGCCGAAACTGCCGCGCCCATCGCACCACAGCCAAAACCGTCGAGAGATTTGACCCCAAAATGCTCGCAGAGCGTGAAGACGCCCTGCTCCGGGAGGAAGGCGTAGCTGTCATGCGCGATGGCCCCTTCTACCTCCATGAAGACCTCCCTCTGCTGATCGCTAATCAACAACTCCGAGGGCGCAACGCGCGCCAGTTCATCGCGCAATGCGCCCATCGTAGTCACTTGGAGGAGACGGAACTCGCCCGTGCTCAAATCAGCGAAAGCGAAGCCAAAAGCGTTCGGCGCCGCATAAATTGCCCCGAGGTAATTGGCGCGCTTCGATTCCAGCAGATCCAACTCGCTGACTGTCCCCGCCGTGATGATCTGCGTGATCTCCCGCGAGACGATCTTGCCTGGCTGCGGCTCGCTCGTCTGGTCACAGATCGCGACCCGTCGCCCGGCCTTGATTAGTTTTGCGAGATAATTCTGTGCGGCGTGATATGGCATCCCGCACATCGGCACGCCGTTCCGTTTCGTGAGGGCAAGATTGAGAAGCGCGGAGGCCTCTTTCGCGTCCTCAAAAAAGAGCTCGTAGAAATCCCCGAGCCGAAAGAGAAGCAGCGTGTCGGCCGGAACGCTCGCGCGCAGCCGCTGGTACTGCTGCATCATCGGCGTCAGCGTTTCAGCCATGGAGCAGCTTCGAATTATCGCTCGGGATTGGCGAGTTTGTAATTGTCCCAATCATGTCTCCTCGCTGGAAGCGTTACAGCCTCGGATCGATTCGAAATTGCAAACGCGGTTTTGCAAGTTCCTTAAAGTGGGAAAGCGCTCTAGGTTCCTCGCACGCTCTTGCAAAATATGAACACATTCCGCTCCTCTCTCTTCCTCTGCTTCAGCGCGGTCATCGCGCTTCCGCTTCTCAGCTATGCCGCCGACACTCCCGCGGCCCAAACGCTGACTCCTGGCGATAATCTTGTGATCGACGGGATTCCGCCGATTCCCGCGGAGCTGGTCGATCAGGTCGGCCGATACACGGAATCACGCGCGGCGGTGTTCTCAGATTGGCATCCGACGAAGCCGGAGATGCTGATCGGGACGCGCTTCGGCGACACCGCGCAGGTGCATCTCGTTGTCCAATCCGGAGGCGCGCGGACGCAGCTCACGTTCTTCCCCGATCGGGTGGATGCTGCTTCTTACAATCCGGCGAAAGGCGATTCGTTCGTTTTCACCAAAGGCGCGGGCGGTAATGAGTTTAATCAGAATTACCGCTACGATTTTTCGACCGGCGGGATCACGCTCCTGACCGACGGTAAGTCGCGCAATTCCGATCCGGAATGGAGCAATAGCGGCACGCTCATCGCCTACAACTCCACGCGCCGCAACGGCGCCGATACCGACATTTACGTTTCCTCGCCGAACGACCCGAAGAGCGAAAAAATGATCGCGGAAGTGAAGGGCGGCGGCTGGCTGATCGCAGATTGGTCGCCGGACGATAAGCAACTGCTCGTCGTCGAATATGTTTCGATTAACGAGAGCTACCTCTGGCTTTTCGATGCGCAGACCGGCGCGAAGAAAGAGATCACGCCACGCGCCGCGGCGGGCGCGGAGAAGGTCTCCTACGGCAAATCGCTCTTCTCCGCCGAGGGCAAAGGCGTCTTCGTTACGACGGATCGCGAATCGGAATTTCAGCGCCTCGCCTACATCGATCTCGCCGACGGCAAACACACCTACCTCGCGCCGGACGCGAAGTGGGACGTGGATGATTGGGACCTGAGCCACGACGGCAAACTGATTGCCTACACCTTGAACGAAAACGGCCTCAGCACGCTGCACATGATCGAGGTGACCGCCGGCAAAGGGGCGGTCTCCGCGAAGCCGCAGAAAGATCCCACCTTCACACCCGCGCTCTCCGCGCCCGTCATCTCCGCGTTGCGCTGGCATCGCGATCCGAAGCAGGCGCTCCTCGCCTTTAACGTGAACAGCGCGCGTTCGCCGTCCGACGTTTACACCTGGTCGGTCGCGGGCGGAAAGAGTGTGACCGCGCGCTGGACCGCGAGCGAAACCGGCGGCATCCCGCCGACCCAGTTCGTCGAGCCCGAGCTGGTGCGCTGGAAATCATTCGATGGCCGCGAGATCAGCGGGTTCCTCTACAAGCCGGACACCGCGAAGTTCCCCGGAACGCGCCCGCTTATCATCAACATCCACGGTGGCCCCGAAGGCCAGTTCCGCCCCGGATTCGCCGGCCGGAACAACTACTTCATCAACGAGCTCGGCTGCGCGATTCTCTTCCCGAACGTGCGCGGTTCGTCCGGCTATGGGAAAACTTTCCTGCAACTCGATAACGGCTTGAAGCGCGAAGATTCCTACAAGGACATCTCGGCGCTGCTTGACTGGATTCCGAGCCGGCCCGGCCTCGATAAAGACCGCGTCATGGTCACAGGTGGTTCCTACGGCGGGTTCATGACGCTCGCGGTCGCCTCCAATTATGCCGACCGGATTCGCTGCACGCTCGACGTCGTCGGCATCTCGCATCTCGCGACGTTCCTGAAAAACACGGAAAGCTATCGCCGGGATCTACGCCGCGCCGAGTACGGCGACGAACGCGATCCGCAAATGTTGGAATTCATGGAGCGCACCGCGCCCTTAAATAACGCGCAGAAGATGACGAAGCCGATGTTCGTGGTGCAAGGCGCAAACGATCCGCGCGTGCCGAGAACCGAGGCGGTGCAAATAGTCGATACGCTAAAGAAGCAGGGCACCCCGGTCTGGTTTCTCATGGCGAACGACGAAGGCCATGGCTTCGCGAAAAAGAAAAACGCTGACTACCAGTTCTACTCCACCATTCAGTTCATTCGCGAATATCTGCTCGGCGCGTCGACGCCGGAGGTGGCCAAGCCGGCGTCATAGGTCTGCGCGTCGTCATCTTCGCCGGCTTTGTAGCCACGTGCCCTGTGGGCCGTGCGGGACGCGTGTGGTTCGCCTTCTCCCGCACGGCCCACAGGGCGCGTGGCTACAATCGCTGCGAGCGTCGAGGGACGTTCACACGACCTGCACACCTTCGGTCGCGGTTCGCTGCGCGAAGAGCTCACTGAGCCGCTGCGTCACCGGGCCGATCTTTCCCGTCCCGATCGTCTTCCCATCCACCGACGTGATCGCCGCCAACTCTCCCATCGTCCCGGTGCAGAACATCTCGTCGGAGCTGTAGATGTCGTTCACCGACAGGTCCGTCTCGGCGCACTCGATCCCCTGCGCCGCGCAGATTTCCAGAACCGTGGCACGCGTGATTCCTTTCGGACATGCGAGCACGTAGCTGGTCAAAACGCTCCCCTGCCGCACGACGAAGACGTGGGTCGCGTTCGTCTCGGCGACGAAGCCTCGCGTATCGAGCATGAGCGCATCGTCCGCGCCGGCCTCGTTCGCCTCGATCTTCGCCAGGATCGAGTTCAGGAGGTTCGCGTGGTGAATTTGCGGGTCGAGAATCTCCGGGGTTGGGCGTCGGATTTTGCTTGTCATGAGCGAGAGGCCCGTCTTCGCGTAGACTGGGGGTTTGTGTTCTGCCAGCACGATTAATGTCGGCCCACTGCTGTTGAGCCGCGGATCCATGCCGGAGGTAATTTTAACGCCGCGTGTCAGGGTCAAGCGAATGTGCACGCCATCGCGCATCGCGTTCGCCGCAATGGTTCGCTTGATCTCTTCGATGATCGCTTCGTCCGGCGGGACCTCCCGGAAGGCGAGCGCGTGGGCAGAGCTGCGCAGCCGGGCGAGATGCTCGTGCAGTTTAAAGATGCGCCCGGCATACAAACGCAAACCTTCCCAGACCGCGTCGCCCCCCTGCACCGATGAGTCGAATGGGCTGATGCCAGCCTTGTCGCGGTGAATCAGCTCGCCGTTGATGTTGATCAACAGGTCGCGGTTCCTTTCGTTGAACTGCTGCAGCATCGTTAGTGCAATCGGTAGCGGTGGAGTCGTTCGTAAACGGTCAGGCACTCCGCGTAGACCGAGTGCAGCCGCTCCGGCACTTCTTCGTGTTTGGGCTCATACGGTCGAAAAGAAGTCGAGCGTTCGACTTCCGCGTACCAGTGCTTCGCCCAAATGCCATCCGTGTTCCGCGGCCCGGGGGGCCACGAAAGCATCGCTTCCAAAAACGGAACACCAAGCACGTCGCATAACGACTCCAATGCGGTCCGTGGATTGCGTAAGACATCGCTAGCCTCGAGCACGGGCGGAATCCGCCCGCGCTGGGAGCGGACGCAATCGAAAATCTCTCCTTGTTGCACGAACCCAAGATCCTCCACGGTCGGATCGTAATTCTTCTTCAGATACGACGTGATGACTTCGCGCGGATCGCGAATCAGAAAGCAATTCGTCACGCACGCGAGCCAGCTGCGATCGATCTCCGCCAGTAAGTGATGGGTCATCTGCTTCTGGTAGAAAATCGGTTTCATGTTGCTGGCCGGCCCGCTCACGAGCCCCACTACTTTCCGCCAGTCCACCTCGCCCGTGGCAATTACCTCTGCCGCTCCTGGATGCTGGGCCTCCGTCGCCTGTAGATAGTGAGCATAGAACGGTTCATCGACGACGCAGGTGTCGGGCCGGTTGCCCCACGAGCGCATCATCGCCGTGGAGATATTCCGCGGCCCGGACCACATCGCGATGCGGATCGTCTCATTCATTTCTGTGGCGGCGGTCTCTGACCGTCGCACTATTCTCCTCCGTTCCCGCTCTGAAAGGCAAATAATGCACGGTCGCAGACCGCCGCTACAATTTGGAATGGCGCA
>Ga0136617_10003894_pt1 | contig 13344 bp, 9 predicted proteins | sample AntDrymUQ3222106_2_FD_129672 | JGI IMG/M metagenome (GOLD analysis project Ga0136617, IMG submission 129672) | Polar desert sand microbial communities from Dry Valleys, Antarctica - metaG UQ322 (21.06) | ecosystem: Environmental > Terrestrial > Soil > Desert | place: Antarctica: Dry Valley...
TCATCGGTGACCCCAAGCAGGCGATCTACGCCTTCCGTGGCGGCGATGTCGTGACGTACCTGCGTGCTGCCGCCGACGCGTCCACGAGGGCGAGCCTGGGCACCTGCTGGCGCAGCGACGGTGGCCTGCTGTCATCCCTGCAGCAGGTGTTCGGCCAGGCCGCGCTCGGGCACCGCGACATCGCGGTCCGACCGGTGCGGGCCGCGTACCCCGATCGGAGGCTGCTGGGTGGCCTCGATGCACCGCTGAGGCTGCGGGTGGTCGGCCGGGAGCAGGCCGGGGCCGAGCCCGCCAAGCTGCCGAGAGTCGGGCCGCTCCGTGCGCTGATCGCGCAGGACCTCGCCGGCGACATCGTCGGCCTGCTCGACAGTCCAGCGCGGTTGAGCATCGACGGCGGTCCGCGTCCGGTGGCGCCGGGTGACATCGCCGTCCTGGTGCACCGGCACGCGATGGCCGCGCTCGTTCGCGACGCACTGGCCGCCGCGGGAGTTCCTGCGGTGTTGTCGGGTGCTGTCAACGTCTTCTCGACCGCGATGGCTCGGGAGTGGCTGCGGCTGCTGCAGGCCCTCGAGCAGCCGCACCACACCCGCCGGGTGCGGACCGCCGCTCTCGGGTGCTTCGTCGGGTGGGACCCCGGGAGGCTGTCCGGTGCCGGCGAGGCTGCCATCGACAGCGCGATGGACCAGCTGCGCCCAATGCTGCGCGGCTGGTCCGAGCTGCTGGCCCGCCGCGGGGTGCCGGCGCTGCTGGAGACGGTGACCGAGCTGGGGTTGCCGAGCCGGCTGCTGCGGATCGAGAACGGCGAACGCGAGCTGACCGACCTGCGGCACGTCGCGCAGGCGCTGCACGCGGTGGCGGTGGCCGAGCAGCTGGGGACAGCGGCCCTGGTGGAGTGGTTGCAACGCCGGATCACCGACGCCGATACCGACCCGTCCGAGGAACGCAGTCGCCGGCTGGAGTCCGACGCCGACGCGGTGCAGGTGGTGACCGTCCACCGCAGCAAGGGCTTGCAGTTCCCGATCGTGTACGTGCCGTCGGGGTGGGATCGGCACAAGGACAGCCAGTTGGCCATCCTGCGTCTGCACGACCAGAACGGCGCACGAGTGCTCGACGTCGGCGGTACGCACGGCCCGGACCGCGCCATAAGCAAGGCCGTGCACGACGCCGAGGAGTCGGGAGAGGACCTGCGCCTGCTGTACGTCGCGATGACGCGGGCCCAGTGCCAGGTCGTGACCTGGTGGGCACCGGCGAACACCACGGCGACCGCACCGCTGCACCGACTACTGCTCGGGGGTCACTCGCCGGGCGCCGAGCCGCCGGCAGTGGTGGCTGTGCCAAGCGACGAGGGCGCTGGGCAGGCGTTCGCCGAGCTGGCGGCTCGCTCCGGTGGCTGTATCGCCGTCGAGTCGGTGCCGGGTGGTCCGGCGCCGCGCTGGCAGCCGCCCGCGGGTGCGCCGGAGGATCTGGCCGCGGCCCGGTTCGACCGGGACCTCGACACGGCGTGGCGACGCACGTCGTACACGGCGCTCACTTCGGCGGCGTATGAGGCCGCTCATGGGACTGGTCACGGGACTGCTAACGGGGCTGGCCCTGGTCCCGCGGTCGGCAGTGAGCCGGAGGCGCGGGTGCTCGACGACGAGGCGGTGACCGCCGCACCCGTGGCACCCGCCGCCGGGGCGGATGCCGTCCGCACACCGGCCGAGGCCGCGCTGCGCGGCACCGTGTCGCCGATGTCGGATCTGCCGGCCGGGACGGGCTTCGGGATCGTGGTGCACTCGCTGCTGGAGCAGGTGGACACCTCCGCGCCCGACCTATCCGTCGAGCTGGCGCAGCGCTGCCGCGAGGTGCTCAGCCGCCGGCCGACCGGGTCGCTCAGCGCCGACACCCTCGCCGCCGGACTGCTGCCGGCGATGCAGACCCCGCTCGGTCCGCTGGTTGACGGGGCCAGGTTGTGCGACGTGCAGCGCGCCGACCGGCTCACCGAGCTGGACTTCGAGCTGCCGCTGGCCGGCGGCGACACCCCCACCCGATCGGCCGGGACGGTCCGCGAGCTCGCCGGGCTGCTGCGCGACCGGCTTCCGGCCGGGGACGCCTTTGCGGGTTACCCGGACCAGCTCGACCTGCTCGACGACCAGCGGTTGCGCGGCTATCTGGTCGGCAGCCTCGACGTGGTGCTGCGTGTACGTGCCTCCGACGGTGACGTGCGGTACGTCGTCGCCGACTACAAGACCAACTGGCTGGGGGAGGGCTACCCCGGCTCGGGCGAGCAGCTGACCGCTTGGCACTACCGGCCGGCGGCTCTTGCCGACGCCATGGTCTCCGCGCACTATCCGCTCCAGGCGCTGCTGTACCTGGTCGCGCTGCACCGCTACCTGCGCTGGCGACAGCCGGGTTACGACCCGGACCAGCACCTGATGGGTGCGCTGTACCTGTTCATCCGCGGCATGTGTGGCGCCGACACGCCCATGGTCGACGGTGCCCCGTGCGGCGTCTTCGGCTGGCGGCCGCCCCCGGGGCTGGTCGCCGAGCTGTCCGACCTGCTGGCGGGGCGGTCCGCATGACCACCGCCGCGATGACCGCTGCCGCGGCGACGGGGACCAGCCAGGACGTCCCGGTCGACCCCCACGACGTGCGGTTCGCTCAGGCCGCGACCGGGCTGCTGCGCACCTTCAATCAGGCCGGCGTTGTCTCGGCCGCAGACGTTCACGTGGCGCGGCGGCTCGGCCGTCTCGGCGAGGAGCCCGACGAGCGGGTGCTGCTCGCAGTCGCGCTGGCCGTCCGAGCCGTGCGGCTCGGCTCGGTCTGCGTGGTGCTGGCGCAGGCCCGCACCACGGTGAGCTCAGACGACGAGTCCCGGGTCGGCGTCACCGACCTGCCCTGGCCGGACCCAGATGGTTGGGTCGCCGCGTGTGCAGCCAGTCCGCTGGTCGCGGTCGGGTCAGCCACCGACGCCGGGGGCGGTCCGGGCCGGCCGCTGCGGCTGGTCCACGACCTGCTCTACCTCGACCGGTACTGGCGCGAGGAGGAGCGGGTGCGAGTCGAGCTGGACTCGCGCGCCAGCCGGGCGGTCGGCGATGTCGACGAAGAGCGGCTGCTCGCAGCTCTCTCCGCGTTGTTCACGAGCCCGGAGCCGGATCGGCAGCGGCTGGCGGCCGCCATGACCGCGCTGCGCTCGGTCAGCGTGCTCGCCGGTGGCCCTGGGACGGGCAAGACCACCACTGTGGCCCGTCTGATCGCGCTGCTGCGGGACCTGCACGGTCCCGATGTCCGGGTGGCGCTGGCGGCACCGACCGGCAAAGCGGCGGCCCGGCTGCAGGAGGCCATCGACATGGCCGGGGTCAAGGAGGGCCTCGGCGTCGCTGACGTCCAGGCATCGACACTGCACCGCCTGCTCGGCCGGCGCCCGGACAGCCAGAGCAGGTTCCGGCACAACCGGGACAACCGGCTGCCGTACGACGTGGTGGTGGTCGACGAGACCTCGATGGTGTCGCTGTCGATGATGGCCCGGCTGCTGGAGGCGGTCCGACCCGAGGCGCGGCTGGTGCTGGTGGGCGACCCGGACCAACTGGCGTCGGTCGAGGCCGGGGCGGTGCTCGGGGACCTGGTCGAGCGGCCCGCGCCCGCCTCTGCGCAGGTGCCGGCCGGGCTGGTGGACGTGGTCGGCGACGACCTGGAGGCCGGCGAGACGGCTACCGACGCCCTGCGCAACGGGATCGTGCGGCTGCGGCGCCCGTACCGGTTCAGCGGCGCGATCGAGGAACTCGCCACCGCAGTGCGGACCGACCAACCGGAGCAGGTCGAGGCAGTCCTGCGCCGTGGCGACCCGTCGGTCGAGCTGGTGGAGACCGATGCCGGCGCCTGGCGCCCCGGGCCCGCGCTGGACTCGCTGCGGGCCGACGTCGTCTCCGCCGCCGCCGCGCTCGTCGACACCGCCCGCGCCGGGGACGTGGACACGGCGTTGAGCATGCTGGGGCGGCACCGCCTGCTGTGCGCCCACCGGCGCGGACCCTACGGCGTGGCCCGCTGGACCGACGAGATCGAGGGCTGGCTGGCCACCGACCTCGCCGGCTATCGGAGCAGGGAGCAGGCCGAGGGTGAGTGGTATGTCGGCCGCCCGCTGCTGGTCACCGCCAACGACTACGACGTGCGGCTGTACAACGGCGACACCGGCGTGGTCGTCCGCCACCCCGACCGCGGGATCGTCGCAGCCTTCGGCCGCGCCGGGAAGGCACTGCTGCTCAGCCCCAACCGGCTGTCGGCCGTGCAGACCGTGCACGCCACCACCGTGCACCGCGCGCAGGGCAGCCAGTTCGAGCGGGTATCGCTGCTGCTCCCGCCGGCCGACTCGCCGCTGCTGACCCGCGAGCTGTTCTACACCGCGGTGACCCGCGCGGAGCAGCGGGTCCGCGTTCTCGGTTCGGTGGACGCCGTGCGGCTGGCCGTGTCGCGCCCGATCGTGCGGGCTAGCGGCCTGCGCCGCCACCCCGGGCTCTGACCCGGGAGCCGCTCTCGCGAACTGCGGGGAGTCGGCTGGTCATGGATGCCCGAACCAAGCCACTTTCCCGCAATTCGTGATGGGTCCGCGCAGGACAGTGGTCCCGCTTGCTCAACCGGGCGCCCAGGTCGGGTCGCGCCCGGCCAACCCCAAGGCGCGGTCGAAGGCTGGTGCGTCCGGCGGTACGTCGACGACCGGGCCGAACAGGCCGTCGCGGGAGCCCGCGAACTCCGGCTGCGCCGAGGCGGTGGTGAAGGCGAGGACCGCCGCGGTGCTCTGCTCGTCGCAGCGGAACGGCTGACCGGTCGCGCGGGCCAGGTCCCAGCCGTGCAGCACCAGCTCGTCCAAGGCGACCACACCCATGTCCGCGGCCGGCATCGTCACCCCGCCCGCCTCGGCGGTCCCCTCCCAGGCTGCCGGGTCGCGCCAGGCCTCGACCAGCTCCCCGAGCCGCTCAGGCAGCACGGTGCGCCAGTTGGGGTCGAGGGTGTCCGCGGACGGTTTGGGTGGGCCGCTGCGGGTGGCGTCGCCCACGGGCGGGGTGGACTTGTGGGCCGCCAGGGTGAAGGCGAGCGTCAGCCCCGTGATGTGGTCCAGCAGGGCGCCGACGGGGGTGTCCGTACAGGGGGTGGGGTCAGCCAGCTGGTCGTCTGCGACGCCTTCCACCAGGCGGGTCATCTCGCGCGCAGGCGGCTCCAGGTCGTGCATGACAACCTCCTCGTCCCAGAAAATGTGCTTCCGCGGAACCATTTCACCTCGCCTGCCGGCCCGCCACACCCGCCGTGTCCGGTCGCAGCACAGTGGCTCGGTTACAGCACGTCCGCCAGCAGCCACCAGCCCCCGAGCCCGAGCGACCCCACCGTGACGGCGAGGAACAGACCCACCCACCCGATCGCCGGGACCCCGGTCAGCCGAGCCAGCTGGTCGGCGTCGGAGCTCGGCGAGCGGCGGCGCCGCCGCGATCCCTGCAGCTCGAGCACCGGCCGCGGGGCTGCCAGCAGCAGGAACCAGGCCAGCACGTACGCGAACGTCGACTGCGCCGCGCCCGGCAGCCGCCAGGACACCGCCAGCACGACGGCGCCGCTGACCAGCACCGACCACAACCCGAACCAGTTGCGGATCTGCACCAGCAGCAGCGCCAGCAGGCCCAGCAGCAGCCAGAGCAGCCCGACCGCGTGCCCGGCGCCCAGCAGCCGGGCGGCGGCCAGCCCCAGCAGCCCCGGCCCGATGTAGCCGGCGGCGATGGTGACCACCATCCCTAGCCCGGTCGGTCGCCCCCGCGACACGGTCAGCCCGGACGAGTCGGAGTGCAAGCGGATGCCCACCAGCCGGCGGCCGGTCACCAGCGCAGCGACGGCGTGCGCGCCCTCATGCACCAGGGTCACCATGTGCCGGGTGGTCGACCACGCAGTTGTCCACACCAGCGCCGCAGCGACCAGCCCCGTCGCGGCCACCACCGCGTCCGAGGGCGGCGGCTGCTCGGCCAGGATGCGGAGCCACAGCTCGCCGAGGACGGCTCAGACCACCCGGACGCGCAGGTAAGTGGAGCGGAGGCCGAAGGCCAGCCGCAGCGTGTCACCCGACACGGTCACCGTGCGCTTCGTACCCACCAATCGCAGCGTATCGACGCGGCCGCCCCACTTGCCATGCCCGTCGCGGGTCACCGCCCGCACGCCGGTCAGCCGGCCGAGGCCCCAGATCTCGGCCACCCGGCCGCCGTCGACAATGGTCGACCAGGAGCGGTTCGGGTTGCCCGACCAGCGGTCGAACCGGTCGGTCCGGAACCGCTGGTAGGGCAGCGTCGTGCCGACGGACTGGCCGCCGTTGGACGACGAGTACTCGGCGATGATCGGCTCGCCCCGCCAGGTGCGGATCGCCCCGCCGCTCGCCCGCACGGCGGCGTTGGTCGTCGCCACCTCGTCGCCACGGCCGCCGTACACCTGGCACGACGTGGTGTCGCACAGGTCGTACCCGCCCTGACCGGCGGAGCCGTCTCGTGCTCGCTGGCGGTGGAACTGCGCGTACGTGCGGGCCGCGACCGCCTGTGCCTGCAGGGCGGCGGGTTGCCACGACGCCGGCGACTCGCGCGGCACGACGCCGAACAGGTACTTGTTCATGCGCAGGACGTTGACGACCGACATGGCGTCGGGGTTGCCGCTGTAGGTGCGCAGAGCACCGCGATAAGCCGTCGGCGCGCCGGCGCGGAACAACTCGACCGGTCCGCCGCCGATCAGCTCCGCGGCCCCGTCGATCGAGCGCCAGCGCTTCCGGGGGGACGGCTCCCAGCTGCCACGGCGGTGCATCTCGAGCGTGGTCGAGTGCCCCGAGGTCCAGCGCAGCCGCCACTGGGTGAGCCCCGGCAGGTCGGGCAGTCGCCACCGCGCGCCGGTGGCGACCCGGCGAACCAACAGCCGGGGCTTCGCACCGACGACGAGGCCGCGCGTGGCGGGAGTGGACAGCAGGATCCGGATGCGGCCGCGGGTCACGCCGACCCTGGTGCCGGGGTAGTACACGTCGAGAATGTGTCCGGCGCTCTGCCCCTCCAAGGCGCGACCCTGCGCGCCGTACTGCGACATCCCACGACCGTGCCCGAAGCCGCGTCCGTCGATGTGCAGGTCCACGCTGGCGGCGCGCGGGATTGAGGCCCGGCTGTCCTCGGGACCGGGGGCGGCGGCCCCGCCGGGCGCCGAGACGGCAGCACAAGCGGCGAGGGCGACAGACAGCAAGGCGGCGATGCGCGAGGTGCGGCCAACAGGCATGCGGCGGGCTCCGAACGATGGGGGTCGTCCGAGCGTCGTGGGGTATGCACCGAATCCGGAGGGACTGTCGACCTGCGCACCGAACGTTCGACCCGGATCGGTGCGTACGGTTGGACTTCTCGTGTTGTGCTGGACGTGAACGCTTCGATCTGACTGGCCGAACCGCTTGACCAGGAACCGTCGGCGGGTTCGGATGGAATCCTGCGGCAGGTCGAGTTCAGGGAGGGGTGTCGGCGGCGTTGCGGACTCTGCGATCGGCACGGGTGATCGTGGCTGTCGGCGTGCTCGTCGCCAGCACCTCGATCGCCGCCCCAGCCGCCCAGGTAGTCGGAGCGGAGCCGAAGATTGACGCGTCCACGGTCGATCGGCCCGGGTCGGGTGACGAAGCGGCCGTGACCCTGGGTGACCTGAGGGCAGCCGAGCTGACCGCACCCGCCGCACCTCGTTCGTGGGCGCGCGCCCGTCGTGCGCCCGGCTCGCCCCCCCGCGGTGACGGCTCCCCGCGCGCCGGTGACCCACAAGCCGCCTCCGTCGCTGCGGTCGCTGCCGTCACCGACGACGGGCTGCCCCGGCCGGCGCTGCGGGCCTACCGCAACGCGGAGCGGGTGCTGGGCCGGGTCGACCCGTCCTGCCGGCTGCCCTGGACCCTGCTGGCCGGCATCGGTGCGGTGGAGTCCAGTCACGGTCAGTACGCCGGCGCGGTGGTCGGGCGGGACGGCCGCTCGTCGCCGCTCATCTATGGGCTGCCGCTGGACGGGTCGCCCGGCATCGCCTCGATCGCCGACTCCGACGATGGTCGCCTCGACCGGGACGAGGTCTGGGACCGGGCGGTCGGGCCGATGCAGTTCATCCCCACCACCTGGGCGGTGATGGGCGCCGACGGCGACCGCGACGGCATCCGCGATCCGCACGACCTCGACGACGCGGCTCTGGCCGCCGGCGTCTATTTGTGCAGCTCAGGCGGCGACCTGTCCACCGTTGCCGGTGCCCGAGCGGCGGTGTACCGCTACAACCACTCGTACCGCTACGTCGACGTCGTGTTGTCGTACGCCGCCGCGTACGTGCGTGGCGACTACCCGACTTTTGCCGGCGCGGTCCCTGCAGGGGGCGAACCCGGTGCCCAGTCCGGTGTCCAGTCTCCAGGCGGTGTGGCTGGTGGGGGCCAGCAGCCGGAGTCCGGTTCCGAGCCAGGACCTAGCGTGCTCGCCGCCGGGCCGTCGACCGGCACGGGACCGGATCACGGCGACCCACCCGTCGCCGACCCACCCGCCGCCGACCCACCGGCCGACCCACCGGTCGACCCGCCCGCCGCCGTCCCACCGGTGCATGCTCCAACCGGGCCCTCTCACGACCCGGCTGACCAGCCCCCGACGAACCTGCCGGCGAACCCCCCGACCCACCCGCCGGTGGAAGAGCCAACCGAGGAGCCGACCGAGGCACCGACCGAGACACCGCCCGAGGAGCCGGACCCCGCCGAGGAACCGAGCGAGGAACCGACCGAGGAACCCACCGAGCAGCCCGAGCCGAGCGCGGTGCCGGTGCCCGGTACCGGCGGCCAGCTGGTGGACGTGACCGGGCCGGCCGAGCCGTGCGACTCGGTGCAGGAGCCCGGCGCGCGCGTGGCGCAGCCTGCCCGGTGGTGCGTCGGCGAGCGTGGCGCCGGGAACCTGGTGGGCCTGCCGGCCGAGGTGGACCACGACGGTGACTGCACGATCGAGCCGATGCGAGACGAGCTGGTCGGGCTCGACCTCGCCGAGGCATGGGTCGAGGTGCGCGTCCGCCGGGTGGTCGCCGACGGCGACCTCGTCCGGCTCGAGGTCGAAGCCTTCCAGGTGCTCGAGCCAGTGGCCTGCCCGGACGACGAGCCGGCACCGGACCAAGACGAGGAGCCCGCACACCCGTGAGCGACCCGCGACCGGCCCTGCTCGGTCCGGACGCCATCCGCCGGGTGGCCCCGCGCGGGCCGGCGGGTCAGTGCAGCCAGCGCAGCATCTTCGGCTTGGACAGCCGGCCCCACGCCGCCAGCGCATCCTCGTCCAGTTCCTCGGCCCGGTGCTGCAGGCGGGCATGCACTCGCCCCAGCGTGAACGCCGCGGAGCTGCTCGCGGATGTCGCAAGCTCCCGGACGAGCACGCGCAGCACCACGCTGTCGTGGTGCGCACCCAGCGGTTGTTGCAGGTGCTTGGTGCGCTTGCGCAGCCGGCGTGCGGGCTTGCCGATCACCGGCTCGGCCACCTCGAGGGTGTAGCGCAGCCGCTTTGCCGCTTTGCGGGCCTCGTGCAGGGCACCGTCGCGGTCGTCGCCGGCGAGCTGCTCGGCCGTCGCCATCCGGTGAGCGAGCCGCCGGTACGCCTTGCGCGAGTGTCGCCGCAGCCGGCCGCGCGCCGGTCGGTCGGCCTGCTCGGTGAGCGGCGGGTCACGGGTGAGGCCGTCCAGGTCGTCCAGCAGCCGTAGGTAGCGCTCGGACGTGAGCACCGCTCCCACCTCACCCCTCGCCCCGCGGCTGGTGTGGCGCAGGTGGCGGCGCGCCACCTGGCGCGCGTTCCGGGTGGGGCGATCCGCCGGTTCACCCGCCAGCAGCCCGGCCAGCTCCGCGTCGGTCACCTCCAGGTCGCGGGCAGTCGACAACGCGAGGCCGAGCCACCGCAGCTCCGCCTCCAGGCGGCGCGCCTCGGTCTCGACGAACAGTGGCCGGTGGGCCGCGAGCACGCTGCGGATGCGCCGAGCCGCGATCCGCAGCTGGTGCACCCCGTCCTCCTGCTGCGCGCGGACGTGGACGTCGTAGGCGGTCAACGCGTCCCGGAGCCGTTCGAGGTGGGCACGCAGCACCGCACCGGCGGTGGTCTGCTCGCCATCGCCATCGCCATCGCCATCGCCATCGTCATCGTCATCGTGATCCCCGACCGGGAGACGCTCGCGGAGCGCCCGGCGCAGCTTGGACTGCACGCGAGACGGGTGGATGCCCGCCTCGCTCAGCCTCTGCGCGGCTGCCGCCAGCAGGTCGCGGTCCCCGTCGACGAGCTCGACCTCGATCTCGCGCCAGGCCGCGGCTTCCGGCGCCCGGGCGGTGCCCTGGTCGAGCAGCACCCGGGTGCTCACCGCATCGTCGGCAAGTACGGCCAGCACCCGTCCGTCGGTGCCTTCCAGGTGCCGCTCGACCCGGTGGGTGCGGATGTCGGCGACCGGGACGAGCTCGGCACCGCGAGAGGCTCCGAGCACCAGCCGGCGGATCAGGATCGGTGGGCGGCGCGACCTACCCACCGGTCGCTGCAGCTCGAGCCTGGTGTCGCTGCTGCCCGGTGCCGAAACCTTGAGGTGCCAGCCCTCGTCGCTGCCGCCGAGGCGCCGGCGCAGAGTTATCCCCGCTTGCAGCAGCCGCAGGTCGGCCGTGTCGTGATAGGTGGCGGCCAGGTCGTGGCCGCGGTCCGCGGTGACGGTGGCGACGCCGTCCACCCGCAGGTCGGGCACCTCGGTCGAGGGGGCTGTCTGGAAGGTCTGCTCGACCTCGAGATGGGTAGAGGTGTCCGGAGCCATCCGCCGATCGTGCCCGATGGGCGGCGCAGTCAGCTCGCCCGGGCCCCGAGAAATGCGGGGTGCTGGCGGCGTTGGACTTGATCGGGTCCCGCGAGCCGCCACAACTCCCGCACTTCGCGGGAGCGAGGGGTTGTACGGGCGAGGGGCGGCGGCCGGGCTCAGGTGTTCATCCGCCCGATTCTGAGGTTGTTGCCGAACGGGTCGCGCAGACCCATGTCCCGCCCGTACGACTGGTCAGACGGGGCCTGGGTGATCTCGACGGACTTCGCGACGAGCTCGGCGTGGACGCCGTCGACGTCGTCGCTGCTGAAGGCCAGCCAGCCACCACCGGCGCCCTTGCTGACCAGGGCGCGGACCTCGGCTGCGGTGTTCGGGTCGTGCGCGGGCGGACCGGGACGTTCCAGCAGAATCTCCTTTGTGTCACCGGGCACCCGTACCGTCAACCACCGCATGAAGCCGAGATCGGCGTCGGTGGCGACCTCCAAGCCCAACACTCCGACGTAGAAGTCGAGCGCCTGGTCCTGGTCGAGAACGTAGATGGACGAAAGCCGGTTCGAGGTGATGTTCATGGGCGCAGACGCTACGGCGCGCGACCCCGCTCCCGCTTCTCCGAAAGCGACGCATGTGTGCCCGCTCCGCCCGCCGGGCCGACCGGCCTCGTCCAGGCCATGGTGAAACAGCCGGGAGCGGGTGGCAGCGGTCCTCGGGCTCGGTAGCGCACCGGTGACACGCCGACGATCGCGGTGAAGGTGCGACTGAACGTGCCCAAGCTGGAGAAACCCACCGCCAGGCAGACGTCGGTGACGCTCTGATCGGAGTCGCGCAGCAGCACCATCGCCCGCTCGACCCGTCGTCGCTGCAGATACCGGTGCGGCGTCTCGCCAAACACCTGCTTGAACGTCCGCACCAGGTGGGCGGGCGAGATGTGTGCGAGTCGGGCAAGCACCGCCAGGTCGAGCTCAGCGTCGTACGCGCGGTCGATGGTGTCCCGCACCCGCAGCATCGCCCGGTTCCGTTGCTCGCGCGCACGCCCACTCTTCGACGATGAAACCTGGCCGTTGTAGGGACGACGAGCCTGTCTCATCGTCGGTCCTCCAGGCCGCCGGCCATCGTGCCGCTCAGCGATAGGTGATGCCGTCGTGGTCGACCGACACCCGGGTGCCGCCCTGGCCCTCGATCAGGTCTGGCAGTTCGGTCAGCGCGCCGATCACGGCCTCCCCACCGGTGAGCTTGGCGAACTCCACCGCCGCGTCGACCTTGGGTCCCATCGAGCCGGCGGCGAACGCGACATGGGACAGGTAGTCGGGGTGCGCGCGGGCGACGGCCCGCTGCCCCGGGGTGCCGTAGTCGGCGAGGACCGCCTCCACGTCGGTGGCGATGATCAACCGATCAGCATGCAGCTCGCGCGCCAGTACCGCGCTGGCCCTGTCCTTGTCGATCACGCCTTCAACGCCGACGAGCTTGCGGGTGCCCGGGATGTACATCGTCGGGATCCCGCCCCCGCCGGCGCAGATCACCACGCAACCCGAGCGCAGCAGCAGCTCGACCGGCCGGAGCGCGAACACCCGCAGCGGCAGCGGGGACGGCACCACCCGCCGCCAGTGCTCGCCGTCGCGTCGGACCGTCCAGCCCCGGCGGGCTGCCAGGGCGCTGGCCTGCTCGGCGGTGTACACCGGCCCGACCGGTTTGCTCGGGTCGGCGAACGCCGGGTCCTTCGCGTCGACCTCGACCATCGTCAGCAGCGTGGCCAGAGACTTCTCCATCGGCAGCAGATTTCCGAGCTCCTGCTCGATCAGGTAGCCGATCATTCCTTCGGTCTGTGCGCCGAGGACGTCGAAGGGGTACGATGTGTCGTCGCCGCCGTGGTCGCCGCCGTGGTCGCCGCCTGGCGCACCACGGGGGCCGGCGTCGCGTGGGGGGCCCAGCGTGTCGGCATAGGCCGCGGCTTGCAGCGCGAGCAATCCGACCTGCGGGCCGTTGCCGTGCGAGATCACCAGCTCGTGCTCCATGGCAACCGGGGCCAGCGCGGCGCACGCGGCCGAGATGCTGGCGCGCTGGTTCTGTACGGTCATCGGCTCGCCACGGCGGAGCAGCGCATTGCCGCCCAGCGCCACCACGATCCGCACCCCCAGACCGTAGCCGCAGCACAACTAGGGCGAACCGACCGATGCCGCAGCCGTTCGGCCGCTGCTGGCTCAGAATCGACTACGTGCCCCTCGGCGGTGGGCGTTGATCCATCGCCGGTGACATTCTGACTGTCGGCAGGGCCGCTCGTTGGGCTCGCACGCGCTCGCCGTCCCGTGCGAACGCCCGCTTTTTTGACCGCCTCGGCTGCTGGGCCGCCCGGAGCACGAGGTCATCGGTCGCAGCATCCCGTTCACGCACCCCGACAGCGTGGCGGCGGACGGTGTTGCCGGGAAACGGCTCGGTGAGTTTGTTACGTCCGGCCGGATCGCTCGGCCGTCGCTGTCGGTGACCCGGCGAGCGGTCCGGGGATAGTCCCGCGGACGGGCCTAGCGAAAGTCCCAGCGAAAGTCCCAGCGAAAGTCCCAGCGA
>Ga0136617_10003895_pt1 | contig 13343 bp, 13 predicted proteins | sample AntDrymUQ3222106_2_FD_129672 | JGI IMG/M metagenome (GOLD analysis project Ga0136617, IMG submission 129672) | Polar desert sand microbial communities from Dry Valleys, Antarctica - metaG UQ322 (21.06) | ecosystem: Environmental > Terrestrial > Soil > Desert | place: Antarctica: Dry Valley...
CGCGACGTTGATCGGTTCTACTTTTTCGTTCGGGTTATACACAAAGAGTTAAGGTTGGATTTGTTCGGTCCAGAGAAATTGATAAGTGGCCAGACCGTTGAGCGCGAAGGAGGCGCTCGCGAGTGTTGCCTCAGTAGTCGTTAGGCGGCGAGGCCCATTTGTCAGGAGAAGAAGAAACATCCAGGGCAGCAGAATCATCGCGTAGCGATAGGAAAACTGCCAGCCGCCGGGATTGCCGTGCAGCCACAGAACCAGGGTGAGAAGACCGATCGCACTCCAGCAGACGGCGCGATACTTTCCATCTTCGCGAAAAAGCAGAAAGAGCAGCGGACTCGCAAGGAGAATGGAAGCACCAAAGCCGTGTGCCCGCAGGTAAGGGAAGTGAGGGATGTCAGTGAAACCCTCGAAAAGCATTTTGTAGGCGTTCCAGGGAATGGCTTGGAGTGAAAACAAGCCGTGCCGGTACCACGGCTCCTGCAAGACTCCGGGAATGTGGGCGTAACCGAAATCGAAGGGCGAGCCGAAGCGGGCGAGGTTGTATCCGAGCGTGCAAAAGCCCAGAACGACGGGGAGAACGAGAAAGGAAGCGATTGTTTGCCAGTTTCTGCGCAAAGCTTCGAAGGCCAATCTCCCGGCGCCCGGCCCGAACAATCGCGGCCTTCCGGCCCAGAAATAGAAAAAGAGAGGGAGGGTCAGAACCAGCTCGGTGCGGTTGCCGAAAGCCAAAGCGAAGCAGGCACCCGCCAGCCACGGCTTTGGCCTAACGAGTGTGAAGTAAAGCGCCATTACCTCGCCAAGCAGTGCGAATCCGAGCGCCACCTGCCAGGCGCCGCCGAAGCCCAGGTTGCACCAGGTCCAGGTGCCGAAAACGGGATAGAGCGAAAAGAGCGCGCGTTTCACAAGCGACACATCAGCCACGGCGGAGAGTTGGAAAAAGAAGTAGACGCACATTCCCGCGATGACGGCTCCAATGACACGGCCGGGGAACACTTCTATCAGCTTCGCCTCTTTCAGGAGCGCGACCGGGAGCAGGGAAAGCACCGCGCCTAACGGGAAAGCCGAGTAATACTTGCCAGCAAATGGAACCGCTTCGTTCAACCAGGACGGCGGCTGAGCGGTCAGACCCAGATCCCCGTGCAGAAGCGCATCCGCGATCCGGTAGGTGTAATCCATGTGGTGCATCTTCCCGTTGGTCGAGAAGTAGAAAAACACGAACGCAATCAAACCCAGGCTGATAGCAGTGTTCGTCCCCGTGCGCGCCGTGTTGGAGACGGCTGGATTGGGAAGGGCCCCAGCCACCAAACTAGACATCCAGATTGCGGACGTTGAGCGCGTTGTCCTCGATGTATTGCCGACGCGGCTCGACCACGTCGCCCATCAGGCGCGTGAACATCTGGTCGGCTTCCACGGCGTTGTCGTCGTTCAGATCGACCTTGAGCAGCTTGCGCTTGTTCGGGTCCATCGTGGTGTTGAACAGCTCCTTGGCATTCATTTCACCCAAGCCTTTGAAGCGCTTGATTTGCACGCCGCGCCGTCCGATTTCGACGATCTTTTGATGGATTTCCGGGATCGAGAAAAGCGGATGCGAGACCGCTTTTTCGCCTTCGCCCTCGATCAGCTCGAAGATCGGACGATCGCTCGCGGCGTAGTGATCGACTTTCAGTCCTTTGCGCGCCAGCTCGCCAATGAGTTTTTGAATGGTCGTGGCCTCGTGCAGTTCCACCTTTTTCGCGCGGCGCCGCGCGCCATTCAGCTTGGCGACCGAGACCGGAACGAGGGGCAGAAGCTCCTGTCCCATCTCTACATCGAAGAGATTGAGATCGAGGTTTTGTTCGTGAAATCTCCGCAGCCCCTGCTCGTCGTGAAAGTAGTGGACGGTTTCCTCGTTGCCGTCGCGCACTTTCACCAGATAGGTCGGGAGTTTGCCGGACTTCGGATCGCGCGCGCTGAGGAACGTTTCGAAATCTCCACCATGCCGCCGCACGGATTCGCTCAGCTTGGCCAGCTTTTCGAGGGACTCGAGGATGTCTTTCAACTGCGCCGTGCTCAGCTCCTTGCCGTCCGCTAGATTCTTCAAACGAACGTCCTCTGAGCCTAACGAGATCAGAATTTTGTTCAGCTGAATGTCATCATCGACGTATTCCTCGCGTTTCTTGCGCTTGACCTGATAGAGCGGCGGCTGTGCGATAAAAATTTTCCCCGCCCGCACCAGCTCCGTCATCTGGCGATAAAAAAAAGTCAGGAGCAAGACGCGGATGTGCGAGCCGTCCACGTCCGCATCAGTCATGATGATGATGCGGCCATAACGAAGTTTGGAGATGTCGAAAGTGCCTTCCTCTTTGCCGCCGTTTCCGCCATTGCCGTCCTTCAGGTCTTCCTTGGGCTTGCCAATGCCGGTCCCGATCGCGGTGATCATCGATTGGATTTCGGTGTTCTTCAGCGCTTGATCGAGCCGCGCTTTCTCGACGTTGATCAGCTTGCCGCGAATCGGCAGAATCGCTTGATAACGCCGGTCGCGGCCTTGTTTGGCGGAGCCACCAGCCGAATCACCCTCTACGATGTAAAGCTCGGTCAGATCAGGATCGCGCTCGGAGCAGTCTGCCAACTTCCCCGGCAATCCGCCGCCAGTGAGCGCGCCTTTCCGAATGGTTTCACGCGCTTTTCGGGCCGCTTCGCGAGCTCGCGCGGCGGTCAGAACTTTTTCAAAGATGCGTTTCGCGATCGGCGGATTTTGATCGAAGAAAGTCATCAACCCCTCGTAGACGACCGAGTTCACCACCCCATCAATCTCGGTGTTCACGAGCTTCACCTTGGTCTGTGACTCAAAGCGCGGGTTTGGCAGTTTGATGCTTAGAACGCAGGTCAGGCCTTCCCGCGCGTCATCGCCGGAGATCGCCGGGTCCTTGTCTTTCAGAAGGTTGTTAGTCTTGGCGTATTGATTGACCGCTTTGGTCAGCGCGGTGCGAAATCCGGTCAGGTGCGTTCCGCCGTCGGGATTCGGAATTGAATTTGCGAAGCAGAGGATCTGATCGTTGTAGCTGTCGTTGTACTGTAGCACCACGTCGACGAAGACTTCATCGCGTTGCCGCGAGAGAATGACCGGTTTTGGATGGATAACCTGTTTGTTCTCGCCCAGCTGGCGGACGAATTCCTCGATCCCGTGTTTGTAGAGGAAGGTCTCCTTCTTCGGGGTGTCGCCGCGCTCGTCCGACAAAACGATCTCAAGTCCCGGGTTTAGAAAAGCCAGCTCACGCAACCGGCTCGCAAGGCGCTCGAACTTAAACTCGGTCGTGATCGTGAAGATCGTCGGGTCAGGGAAAAAGGTGATCAGGGTCCCTGTCGTCTTCTTGTTCTTCAGCTCTCCAATGATCTCGAGCTTCTGCGTGGTCTTACCGCGCTCGAATCCCATGTGGTAAACCTTGCCGTCACGCGAGACCTCGACCTTGAACCAATCCGAAAGAGCGTTGACGCATTTCGCACCGACGCCATGAAGGCCCCCGGAGTATTTGTAGGCGCCCTGCCCGAATTTTCCCCCGGCGTGCAGGTTCGTTAGCACCAGCTCGACCGCCGGCATCTTGAATTTCGGATGCATGTCGACCGGAATGCCGCGGCCGTTGTCGCGGATGGAAACCGACCCATCGACATGGACCGCTACTTCGATCTTGCTGCAATAACCGGCAAGATGCTCGTCGATCGAGTTGTCGAGAACCTCGAAAACGCAGTGGTGTAGTCCGCGCTCATCGGGGTCGCCGATATACATCCCGGGCCGTTTCCGAACTGCTTCCAGCCCTTCGAGTTTGTCGATTTGGGCAGCGTCGTATTTCTGGCTTTGACTAATGCTGGTCGCGGCGTCGCGAGATGATTTCGAGGCGGTAATTTCGTCCTGAGTTTCGAGCATAAAACGGCAGAGCATCTGCCGGCTCTAAAGATAGGCAGGAACCCCGTCGCGGACAACACTTTTCTCTCCAAGGAAAGCAGCCGATTTCCGCAACAAATTGTGAGCGTGAGAAATGTCAAGCCCACTATGTTGTGGCCGAGGACCTCAGACCTCAGCCCGCATAAAGCGTGTCGGAACGGCGCTTGACCGGCTTGCTTTCGACCCCGAACTTAGCCGCGCAAATATGCGCTGGCAGACGCTGTATGAGGGCCGCTGGATTTTTGCGATCCTCGCGCTTTTAGCAATCACTGCGTCGTTTCTTACGACATGGCTGGCGCTGCCCTTTGTCGCGCTCATCGTTTACACCTTCGCCTTCTTTCGCGATCCGGAACGCAGCACGCCCTCAGAGCCCGACGCAGTCGTAGCCGCGGCTGACGGCGTTGTGGCAGACATCATCGAAATTGAAGAGGGCGATGTGCTGAAAACGAAAATGAAACGCGTCGGAATTTTTCTTTCGGTTTTCGATGTGCACACAAACCGCGCTCCCGTTGATGGTCGTGTAGTTTACCGTGAACATCGCCAGGGGCTCTGCCTCGACGCGCGCAGTGCCGATTGCTCGAGCAAGAACGAATCGATGACCTGGGCCTTCGAGAATCCGCGCGCGACACTCGTGGTGAAACAGCTCACTGGCGCAATTGCGCGGCGGATCGTGGGTTGGTCGAAAGTTGGAGACGTCCTGAAAAAGGGTGAGCGATTCGGCATGATTCGCTTCGGTTCGCGAACGGAAGTATACTTGCCACTCGAAGCCACCGTCCTAGTCAAGGTGGGCGATCGAGTGGCCGGTGGCGCCACGATCATTGCGCGACTCCCCGGAACATGAGCGAGCAGAACCCCAAGATTTATCTGCTGCCGAATCTGATGACGGCGGGGAATCTCTTCTGCGGGTTCGCCGCAACCCTCAAAATTGTCCAAGGCGCGCTCTTGCAAGGGACAGATCCGGATGCAGCCGCGATCCTCTTTCACACCGCTATCTGGTACATTCTCGGCGCCTGTATTTTCGATCTTCTCGATGGGAGATTGGCGCGTCTGGGAGGTCAGGACAGCGCTTTTGGCCGCGAATTCGATTCGTTAGCCGACACCGTTTCGTTTGGGCTCGCGCCGGCTTTGATGGTCTATCGCATCGTGCTAGTCGATTTCCCGCGCGCTGGTTGGGTGGTGGCGTTCGTCTATCTCCTGTGCGGCGCGCTCCGGCTGGCGCGTTTCAATTGCATCGCAGCGAATGGGCAATCTACGGGAGCTGGGAAAAACTTCCGCGGCTTTCCGATTCCGGCCGCAGCGGGACTGATCGCTTCGCTCACATTGTTCATGCTGTGGTGGTTCGGCGAACGCGACCACGACATCGGCCGGTGGAAGTGGGTGCTGCCGCCGTTGATGCTGTTTTTGTCTTTCATGATGTTCAGCCGATTCAGCTATCCCAGTTTTAAAGGGGTAAACTGGCGCACCACGCGCTCCCTACCGCGGTTTCTCATCATCAGCGTGGTGCTCATCTTCACGGTGATGAATTACGAGTGGATGCCGGCGATCCTCTTCCTTAGCTACCTCCTTTACGGTTTTGTCCGCCCGTGGGTTTCGAAAGCGTGGAGACGCGAGATTGAAGAGGAGATTGAGAATGACTCCGTCGGCGGCGATCCAGTCGAAGACGTGCCTTGATGCGTCGTAGCGCATGCGGCCCGCTTGCGCCGGTTCACGCAAGTCAGAGGCATGCGCTACAGATTTAGCTGCGTAAGAATCTCGGGATCGCGAACGTCGGCCCACGCGCCGGTGAGTTCGAGGGCCTGCACTTTCTTACCGGATTGTGCGAGATCGCGAACCGCATCTGTCAGTTCAAATTCACCGCGCGGTGATCGTTGGAGGCGCGCGATGTAATCGAAGATGCTCGCTCTAAAAGAGTAAACGCCGGCGTTGTACCACGGACTTGTCGTCTCTCCCGGTTGCGGCTTTTCGCGTAGATCGATCATCTCGAATTTGTCGTTTACGAAAACCGCGCCGCCTTGGCTGACGTCGTCGCTTCGCTTCACGCTGATCATTGCTTCGACGTCGTCCGCCGGCGAGGTGAGGCGAGGGTAGTTCGAAGGTTCGAGCAGAATATCGCCGTAGCTGAGCAGAAACGGATCTGATCCACAGAAATCGCGCGCCAGTTCGACCACTTTGCCGGTTCCGTCTTGCACAATCTGCGTCGCATAATCTACGCGAACTCCGAACGATGAACCGTCGCCAAAAAATTCGCTGACGATGTCGCTCCGCCAGCCGACGATGAGAAGAACTTTATCGATGCCGGCGGGCCGCATCCCCTCGATGATGTGCTGCAGAATCGGTTTGCCCTTCACGCGCAGCATGGGTTTCGGCAGTTCGCTGGTCAGCTCGCGCATGCGCGTGCCACGTCCGGCAGCCAGCAGCACCGCCTTTGTCATCGCAGCCATTGCCAGACGTTTCGGTGCGTGCCTTCGCATTTGCAATCTGTCTTTGATCCGTTCAGCGTCGCGCGATGCGGATGCAGTTTTTAGCGAAATATCGTGAGACCGGGCTTCTCATCATGCGAGTCGGCCTGGGCGTGCTCTTCATCATCCTGACTGGACCGGTGCTGCTAGCGGGGCCATCGCGATGGGCGAGTTTCGGAAGCGCGATCCGAAACCTTGGTCTGAATAATCACTTTCAGTTTTGGGGATTTCTCGGCGCCCTTATCGGATGCCTGGGCGGAGCGCTGATGATCTTCGGGCTGTTTTTCCGACCGGGAGTGTTGCTCGTTCTCACGATCACATTCGTCCATTTGCTCGGCGCGCTGGAAGGCGGAACTCTTCGAGCCAACCTTGCCGCGGTCGAACTGGGACTGATGTTGCTCGGCCTGCTTTTCGTCGGCCCGGGCAAATATAGCGTCGACAAGAACTGACGATGAGCTCGTTAGGCCGCCTAGAATCTAATCGAGAACCCGCCGTAATAATTCCGGCCCGGCGCGGGATCGATCCCGGTGTTGGCGATGCGGGCATAATAATCTTCATCGAAGAGGTTGTTGATGCCTGCGTTCACGCTGATGATTTCCTTGTAGACCTGCACTTCCGCAGTCAGATCCCAAACCGCGTAAGCCGGCACGAAGCGCTCGTCGGTATTGGCATCGTCAGCGAAGCTCTCATCCACAAACGTGCCTAGGAGCGCGATCTTGCAACGATCCCGCCAGCGGTAAATCACGCCGGTGCGAATGAGATGATCCGGCGCAAACCGCGGTGTTTTTCCATCGAGCGAACCGCTGACGAACTCGGCATCGAGCAAGGTGGCGTTGGCATAAAGACTGAGCGATCCGAAACGCTCGCCCGAACTCTTCCCCGCGGGCGGCGCCCCTGCTTCCTTACTCATCGCTGGCGACGATTGAAGGGAACCAGCGTCAAGCAAACCGATGAGATCCACTTCCGCCGCGATCTCTGCGCCGTAGTGCTTGGCTCGTCCGACATTCGACAGCGTAGTTCGGTTGCTGTCAGGGACCGGGACGATTCCGATTTGGTCTTCGAACGCCAGCAGGAATGCGCTCATGTCCCACGTTATCCAGTCACGCGGAGCGCCTCGGAAACCCAGTTCGTACTGCACCGCCTTGCTCTCCTTCAGGTTCTGCGGGACCTCGGTGGTGCCGCCCGTGGGCACCGATTGGGTGAAAATCTTGGGCCGGTACGATTGCGAGACGTTAGCGTAAATTTCAATCTTGGACGCGACCTCGTAGGCGAGACCCAGACCGAAGAGTGGCACCGTTTCGCGATCATCTTCATCAGCGAGCGGGTTCGGGTTCCCCGCTTCTCTCTTGTCCTCATTGAGGTTCTCTTTCACGCCCTGCCAGAAATTTTCAATTCGGACGCCGGGAATGATCGAAAGTCTTCCCCACCGGAATCGATTCTCCAAGAACAGCGGCAAATAAAAAATTTCGCGATCGCTGTCATTGCGCAGCACGCCGCCGCGATCGTTCGGGGTCACTCCACGCCGATCTTCCCGCGGCGAATCGGTGTGATAGGCCTGCACCCCGGCGGCTACGGTGTGATCTCCGCCCCAGAGCTGGTAGTCATGCCGCAGGCGCGCGTCGAGACCGACGGTGTAGAATTTTTGATCTTCGATCGTAGTGGTATTGGCCACCGCCGTAGCCGGATCAGGAAGGGTCCCGAAACCGCCGCCGCGCTGGCGAGCGCTGAAGCGGGAATAATATCCGCCCCAACCCGTAACCGTCAGCCGGGTTGCTTCCGAGAAATCCTTCTCCCAAGCGAGCGAGGCGAAGTAGCGCTCCAGCTCGAAGAAATCGAAGAATCGCGAAGTCGCATCGCGGTCCGCGTTGTAGTTCACAGCCCCCGGACCGGTGGAGAAAGTCAGCCCTCCCGGCTCGCCATGTTCTTCCTTGTAAGCCTCGAGACTGAGGATCCATCGGCTGTTGGTGTTGGCATCGAGGACCAACTTGAGATTGCCGGCGTCGAGCGTGAAGTCGCTGTTGGCATCGCGGAACCCATCGCTCGCGCGGTGATTGTAGTAGCCGTAGTAGCCGAGGCGGCCGCTGGTGCCGTCGAGGTAAGTGAAACCCGAGTAGTAATTGTCGCTCCCAAACGTATTTGTGGTCCCGAATGAAAGCGGCCGATCCGGGCGTGGCCGGTGCGTGACGTAATTGAGCGCGCCGCCTGGCTGCGGGCCGTAGAGAAGAGCAGCGCCGCCGCGGAGAAATTCCAACCGATCCACCGTGTCGAGCGGCGGGCTGTAATATGCCTCAGGGTAACCAAACTGATCGGCGTGGATCGGGATTCCATCTTTCAGCACTTGTGTAAACTGCACCCGGCTGGGATCCAGTCCGCGATAGCCGATGCTGATCAGCGGCGTCGTCTCCTCGCTAATGTAGAGGCCAGGCGTTTTAGCCAGCGCTTGCCGATAGTTGTTATTCGTGATCCGCGGAAACTCATCCAGATCGATCACGGTTGTCTTCTTGCCTGAGTAAATGCGCGTCCCTTGCACTGCTGGCAAATAGGGCGCCTGGATGGTCTCGTCCGATTCCGCTTCGGCTTCAACCCGTACTTCAGCCATGTTCGCGGTCAGAGCTTCTTGTGCGCAAGCGACCGCGGGCAAGACGAGGCAGAGCGCAAGCTGCAGAAAATTGCCAGGGTTCGTCACAGGCATACCTTAACGACCGCGACGGGGTTTGCTCCCGGTTGGTTGCTAACTTTTAGCGGTGAATTGCCCTGCGGGGTCTCGCCAACACTTGCACCTACAGATTAACTTACACTTACACATTCCGGGGAGATGAAAGCAGAGACGTGTAAGTGAAAGTGAAAGTGGAGGTGCAAGTAAGGATGAGTCAGCGCGTCTTGCTGGAAACCGATTTGCGCAGGATCTGATTGCGCACCCGCTCGCCTAACAAATCCAAAGCGGAGACGAGCAGAAACATAAAGAGCAGGACAGTGGCAAATTTGTTCCACTGATAATACTCCTGGTAGGTGTGCAGTTGCAGACCGACCCCCCCGGCGCCCACAATGCCAACAATGGCCGCGGAACGGATGTTATATTCCAACATCCAAAGCGAGTAACTCCAGACGAGCGGTTTGGCGTGTGGCCAAAGGCCATATTGAAAAGCCTGAATGGTTCGCGCGCCCAGTGCGCGCAGCGCGCGCGCCACATCGACATCCACGGATTCGAACGCGTCGCTGAAAAATTTTCCGAGGTATCCGACGCTGTAGAAGGTGAGGCCAATTACGCCTGCGAGTGGGTTCGGTCCGACAATGGCGACGGCAAGCAGAGCCCAAATGAGGCTCGGCACGGTCCGGATGCCATTCATCAAGAGACGCGTGATGAGAACCAGCCAGCGCGGCGAAAGAGTTTGGGCGCCGGCGATTGCGATCGGAATGGAAAGGACAATGGCGAAGGCTGTCGCCATGACGGCAATCTGAAATGTTTCCCAGAGGCCGAGCAGGGTCTGGCCGGTGACGGAAAAATCCGGCGGGAAAAAGCTGCTGAGGAAACGGCGGATATTTGCGATGTAGTCAAGATCACGACCGGAACCGCGCAGGACTCCGGCGGAACTCACCACCGCCACGAGGAAGAGCAGGAGCGAGATGTTGAGCACGCCGAGGCGCTCGTGCCATTTTAGGTCGACCCCAGGAGGGTCGATCGGTCCGCGCGACTGCGCCCTCGGCTCAACTAGTGGAGGCTGCATGAATCTCCCGAACTCGCCATTGCTCCGGGTTCATCGGATCGAGACTCAGCACATAATCGGCAAATCGCTCCAGCAAGGCAGGATCGTGCAAGACACAAAACGCGGTTCTCCGATGCTGATGTGCTTCCTGCCGCAGAAGACCGAGGACATGCCCGCAAAGATGCGTGTCCAGATTGGAGACCGGCTCATCGGCCAGCAATAGTTCGGGTTCCTGAAAAAGAGCGCGCGCGACCGCGGCGCGCTGTTGCTCGCCTCCGGAAGTATCGGCCGCGCGGCGATGCAGGTACGCACTGAGACCCAAGTCTGCCAGCAGAAGAGTCGCTGCCTTCTTATCGGCGCGGGGAAAGCGAAAGAGCGTCCGCCACCAAGGGTAACGGCCAAGACGACCGCAAAGAACATTACGCAGGACGCTGCTGTTCTGCGCCAGGAGCAAATTTTGGAAAATAATTCCGACTCTGTTTTGGTAACCAGACGCTTTGTGCAGGCAGCCGACGTTACAGGAAAACGTTACATCGCCCTCCGTGGGCTCGGTCAGTCCGGCGAGACAATTCAGCAGACTGGATTTGCCGACACCGGAAGGACCGACCACCGCCACGACGCTTCCCCGCGGCACTTCCCAATTAAGATTTCGGAAAAGCCAGCGTCCGTTGCGCTTCAATCCCAGCCCTTTGATCGAAAGATGCGGCAGAGGCTCCGCCCGCGGAGTTTCGTTTTGCTGCGCTAGCGGCAGATCATTTCGCATCGCCCAGAAAGTCCAGCGCCTCGCGAATGGATCGGAGATGCTCTTCTGCGTTCACCGGAACCAGCTTGGAAGTAAAGACCTTGTCGCGCAATTCCGCGTTTTCCTTCTCGTTCATTGCTTCAAGGGCTTTGCGCAGTGCCTCGCGCTCTCCTTCCGAGATGCTCGATCGCACCGCGATCACGTGGGTCGGGACAGGCCCTTGCTCAGCGACCTTCTTTAATTTCGCTCGTTGCTCGAGCGTAAGATGTTTGTCCTTATCGAGCACGTAATAACTAACCGCAGCTGCTTCCGCCTGGCCGTTCAGGACGCGCTCTACCGCGGAGACGTAGCCCGTCCCATAAAAGAGGTTGCCCGTCCCAAAGAACTCCTCCGGGTTCGGTTTGCTCAGCAGACCCTTCCGTTTCAGGTCATAAACCGGGATGAGATAGCCGGAGGTGCTCGTCTTGCTCGCGAACGCCACCGGTTTGCCCTTCAAATCCTCGACTTTGTTATAGGGCTTTTCTTTCAACGCGAGCCAGTAGCTCTGATAAGAATTGCGGCCATCAAGCTCGCCCGCGAGTAAGATCTCACCAGCGTTCTTCTTCTGGGCCACGACCATATCCGTCGCGCTGAGATAACCGAGATCGACCGTGCCATTGGCGAAGCCTTCGATGATTACGGACGAGGAGAGGGGAACGATCACTTCTACCGGTTTGTCGAGCTTCCTGGAGAGAAATTCCGACAAGGTCTTTCGCTCCTGAAGCATTTGGTCCGGGTCCTTGTCCGGTTTCAGGGCGACCACGATTTTCTCAAGTCGGACTTCAGCTTGAGCAGCGGAGGCAAAGGCGAGCGTTGTAGTCAGAGTGAGAAGGAGCAGGAATCGCGATTTCATGGATGACGGAGAACTCTAACCTACGCGAGGAAGCCTTGCTGCCGTTAGGTTGCGTTTTTTTAGCGGCCGGTTGCGCGCGGGTGCGGCATCGGGGCGCGGGCCACGTCTTGTGATTCGGGGTTAGGCCAGTAGATTTCGCCGGTGCAGAGAAAACAGCATGCGTTCACATTGATCGAGATCGCGATCTCGGTTTTCATCCTACTGCTTTTACTCGCGCTCGCTGTCCCGAGCCTGAATGGCGTTTTGGCTGACCGCCGCCTCCGCCGGTCGTTAGACGATCTGAACAATTTTGTGCAGAACGCACAGGAATTGAGCGTGACCGCGCGCCGCCCCTATCTAATCGTGTGGCAGGAAGGCCAGCTCGTGCTTCGCCCCGAGGCCCTCACTAAAGAAGAGGAGGATGCGCCGATGCCCGCTTTGCGACTCCGAAAGGGGGATGCCTTTCTCCTTGAATTGCCCGCGGCGCTGATCGAGGACCCACCGGTGGAATGGATCTTCTGGCCCTCCGGCACCTGCGAGCCGGCGATCGTTACCTTTAAAGGCGCGGACGGAACCTGGAGTGCGCGTTATTCGACCCTGACGGCCCGCCCTGAGCTTTCCAGTTATGCCGCGCGCTAAGAAATCGGCGGGTGCCTTCGCACTTTTCGAAGTGCTGATCGGGTTGTCGATTTTTGTCATCGGAATCCTGACTCTCGGTCGGTCGGTGGAGAATTGTATGAACGCGAGCGCGCTGAGTGCGCAGGAAGATCGCGTGCGTCAGATTCTGGCGAATCACATGGCAGAGATCCAGGCCACGCCCGGTTCTCCGGATGCGAAGAAGGAGGTCAAAGTCGAGACCGGTTACGGCATGGTCAAGGTGACTCAGAACACGGCGCCGGCGAATCTAAAGGACGACAAGGATCAGGACCTTGGCGGTATCAACCTGGTGACAGTGACCGCGGAATGGACGCGGCGCGGCGTGGTGCAATCGCGCAAAGTGGAATTTTATGTTTACCGCGCGGGCTAATGCGACCCAGCGCTCCGGGTTCACCCTGCTCGAGATCGTGCTCGCGGTCGCGATCCTCGGGATGATGTCGCTCGCCATCTATCGGTTTGTGCAAACGAACATCACCGCGGTGCGGGTTTCGTCCGACCTGGGCAGAGTGAACGCGCAGTATTCCGGCTTCGCAAATCTGATTGCGTCGGAGTGGCAAACGTTGCCGTCCGGAAGAGGCGCGATGTTGGGGGAGCCGTTGAAGTTGAATGAGCGATCGCGCGACGAAATCACCTGGACGAGCAGCGCCGGGCCCGGGCTTTTGACGCGCTATGCCGCGGGTGAATATCAGGTCAGCATGCGGCTGCGGCCGATGGCGAAGGAGAGCAGCCAGATGGAAATAGGCTTTGTCCGCCAGGCAAAGGCGGACGCGGAGATCGGCGAGACCGAAAGCGAAAGCTGGGTGCCATTGCTGGCGAACGTGCAGAGTCTGCAAATTCGCTACTTCGATCCGCGCCTGAACACGTGGGTCGACAAATGGACCGACACGGTCACGCTGCCGCGGCTGGTGAAAATCGCGATTGGCCGTGGTGACGACGCCGTTCCATGGGAGGCGATTGTCGCGCTGGGGAGGACGCCGCTTTGAAATATAGGTCA
>Ga0136617_10003896_pt1 | contig 13340 bp, 5 predicted proteins | sample AntDrymUQ3222106_2_FD_129672 | JGI IMG/M metagenome (GOLD analysis project Ga0136617, IMG submission 129672) | Polar desert sand microbial communities from Dry Valleys, Antarctica - metaG UQ322 (21.06) | ecosystem: Environmental > Terrestrial > Soil > Desert | place: Antarctica: Dry Valley...
CTGGGACGTATACTTCGGCCCGCTGAAACTGGGGCGCTTGGACGAACGGCGGCGACAGATCGAAGATCACAAAGGCCGGTTCGTCAGGAAGACACTGTTGGTAGTGTCTTGAGTCTGGTGGAAAAGTAGAAATCGCGTCATCATCCAGCGCAGTTTCAACCCAACTGACGCGCCCGCTTGGCGGCGGGTGCCGGAGGATGACGCGATGGCAAAGGATAGCAGGAACGGATCGATCGGTGAAGGCCGGGATGGGGACGCCGAGACGAGCTTGGACACGCTGATTCGTCAACGCGCCCGGGGGCTCATCGACGCGATTGTCGAGGAAGAGTTGGCGGCGGCCTTGGGCGCCGCGCCGTCCGAACGTCGTGGCGACACGCGCCAGGGCTACCGTCATGGCACACGGGAGCGGACGTTGACGACGAGTCTGGGGCCGACCACGTTCGCGATGCCGCGGGCCCGTGTCCAGACCGCGCCCGGTGCGACGACGGAATGGCGCAGTGCGCTGGTGCCCCGCTATCAACGTCGCAGCGACCAAGTGGATGCCGCCATTCTCGGCGTGTACTTGAGCGGGACCAACACCCGCCGCATCAAGGGCGCGCTGGCGCCGCTGCTGCGCGGTGGGCCGCTGTCAAAAGACGCCGTCTCGCGGCTGGTGGGCCGACTGGCCGAGGACTTCGACACGTGGCGCCGACGCGATCTCGCCGCGGAAGGGATCCGCTATCTCATCCTGGACGGCTGGTATCCCAAGGTCCGCATTGGCCGGCAGCGCGCGCGCGTGCCGGTGCTGGTGACGCTGGGCGTGCGGGCGACGGGCGAGCGGGTCGTCCTCGACCTCCGCCTGGCGGGCGATGAGAGCACGGCCGCGTGGCGCGACGTCATTCGCAGTCTGGTCGAGCGTCACGTGGGCATGCCGACACTGGCGATGATCGACGGCAGCGCGGGCTTAGCCGCGGCCCTGCGGGAGCAGTGGCCGACGCTGGCGATCCAACGCTGCACCGCGCATAAGCTGCGCAATCTCGAGGCGAAGGCCCCGGTGCGTTTGCGCGAGGAGCTCGCCGAGGACTACCGCCGCATGATCTACGCGGACACCCGGGCGCTGGTCGAGCACGCGCGCGGACGCTTTACTAAGAAATGGCGGCCGCGGTGTCCGGCCGTGGTCGAGTGCCTCGACGAAGCGGGGGACGACCTCTTCACCTTTTTGCGCTTTCCGTCGGCGCAATGGAAGGCGTTGCGCACGACGAATGCGCTGGAACGGATCAATGGAGAATTCCGCCGACGCACGAAGACGCAAGCGAGCTTGCCCAGTCAGGATGCGGTACTGCTGTTGCTCTTCGGCCTGCTCCGCAGTGGCCAGATCAAGCTGCGCAGGCTGGTCGGCTGGGCCAAGATGGAGCGGGTGAAGGAGGCCGCGTAGGGCAACCTGCGATCACGTGCTGGTGATGACGCGCTCACGCTTTTCCACCACTTGACAGACACGACCATCAGCACTTGCAGGATCCAACTTTTACTGGCGTGCCTATAACGGTTCTTCAAACCGCCGCCTTCACCGAATTTGGGAGAGAAATCCCCATTTTCCTGCAATGACTCCGGGCACACTCGCGAACAAGCACTGAGAATCCGAGGCGCACCGATGGCGCGCGTTGTGCGTCGTTACGGTTGCTGTGAGCGTCGCCCCGGCTTCTCCGGCTCACCTTGCGCGTTGGACCGTGCGCCAATCGGCTGGACGAATTCTTGGACACTACGGGCTCCGGCAGTTACACCTTCGGCGAGAGGTTCAGGTTCCTGTACGAGGTGAGACTGCCTGCGGGCATACTCGCCGGCGGCGCGATACGTTTCCAGCCGGTCGGATTGAGAAAACGTCCCGGCGCCATTTCTCTCCAGGCATTGCTGTCATGCCGCACATAGACGAAGACGCCAGGATTCGAGAGGCGCAGCAGCCGGCGCCCGCGACTGACAGCGCTCTGCAGCAGCCACGCATCTTCCGCCAAATTGGTCTCGGGGTACCGCAGACCTTGCCGGAGCATTTCCTTTCTGTAGACGAGCGTGCCACCATGAACATTGCCGACAAACATCCGTTCGTGCAGTTGTGGCTCGGTGGTCCAGAACTCACCCTGTGGAAGTGCCAGCACGAAAGCATTCTCCAAGCCGGTGATGTCGGCTTCAGCCGCCACAATCGGCGCCACCTGATAACGCAGCCGGTCAGCCGCATACCAATCGTCATCATCCCAATGGGCGATGATCTCACCCTGCGCGTGGTGGCAGGCCAGGTTACGTTTTGCGCCGATGGAAGCGCGCGCGGGCTGATGTAGATAACGCACGCCAGGACGGTCGCAGACCAAATCACCGATGGGATCGTCACTGTCGTCGACGATCACGAGTTCCTTGTTCGGGTAATCCTGGGCGAGAAAATGCTGCAGCGCGAGACGCACGAACGGTCGCCGGTTGTAGGTCGGCATGATGCAGGAAACGAGGGGCCACTCTCTGCCGTGGGGTGGAGTATGCGGCGAACAGTACAAATACCGATCGTCGCCCAGTAAGGCACGAATGGCCGTGCTCGGCTGCGGGTGCCAGAACGCGGTGCCGGTCTCCTTTGCACTGGTATTGCCCGAATGCACCATCGCAATGCAGAGCGCCGGTTCCAGCAAGTCGCAAACCACCCTCCCGGCATTGTTCAGGACAAAGCGCGTGTCCTCGCCAATCGTGATGTCGGGAAAGTTGTTCTCCTTCCAGAACGTCTTGCGATAAGCCAGGGTGCTTCCCGCCATCCACCCCGACCCAGGCCCGCCGTACCTGTATTCCCACGCGCGATCGGCGCCGGCGTCGTAAAAGGCAAGACGGCTGGTGCCGCACACATCCGCGGGGCGATCGAGCAACGCGCGAAGCTGCGAGCGAACGCGCCATGACGGATACCAATCATCGTCATCCCAGTGCACGATGAACTCGCCCCGTGCCTGCTCGCAACCGAGATTGCGCTTGGCGCCGATCGTGCGCTTCTGGTCGAGACGCAGGTAGCGTATGCGGGCGTCGTTCGGCACGCAGTCGCCGACCGCGTCGGGGCCATCATCGATGATCAGGAGTTCGAGGTTGGGATAATCCTGGCGCAGGAAGCAGCGGATCGATTGCGTCACGAACGATCGACGGTTGCAGGTCGGCATGATGCAACTGACCAGCGGGCAGAAGAGCACAGTAGCCGGATCCGCCGCGGACACCGCGGCGGGAGCGGCGTCCCTCGCTGGTGGCTGTAGCGGCCGTCGAACCGTGATCACGCCTGGCGGCGCGAAGTTCTGGCACGCATCGCCGCGGCAGTGTGATCGGTAATCAGACTTCACGCCGCGCAGACGTGCGCCGCAGAACCTGTCCTGATACAGATGCTTGCTGGTTTCGAGGCGGCGCGCTTCTTCCGCTCGACGCCGCGCCGTAAAGGGCGAGCGATGCACATAAGCCGCCCCGGCCCACAGGCCGCGCCAGCCGGCGCGGGCGGCGCGAATGTTGTAGTCCATCTCCCAACACGGGCCGAGCGCATAGTCCTGGTCGGCGCCGCCGATCGCCTTGATCACGTCGCGCCGCACGACATAGCAGAAATCCGCAAGACTGTAGAGCGGCTCCAGCGTGTGTGCCTCGTTGCCAAATCGCAGCGCGGCCTCCTGTGCCGTGCGGGCAACCGCACCGGCTGTGGCGCGGCTGTGCGGGTAGACGCCTTGCTCGTTCCAGCAGAGGTTGGTTGTTGGGCCCGCCAATCCATTGCGCGGGTCGGCATCGAGGGCGGCCAGCAGATGCGTCAACCATCCCGGCCCGACCAGTGCGCCGCTCTCGAGCAGCACCACGACGGCCGCGTCGCTCACGGTCGCGAGCCGGTTGAAGCATGCCGCGGCGCCGCGCGGTTCCGTGGTCCCCGATTGCGGCAGATCGCGTAAGGCCGCCACCTGTGCCTTAGTCGGTTCATCCGGGCCATCGAGCAGAAGCAGCAGCTCATAAGCGCCGCCGGTGTTCGCCTGGAGATTGGCGAGCGTCGCCTGCAGCCGCTCGGGTTCGGCATAGAGGTGGATGCCAATACAGACGCGCTTCATCACATTGATCCGTTGATGTGACGACGGCGATTCTCAATCACGGCGAGTCCAAGGTGATCGTCCTCAGCCACTCCGCCCGCCGCCGTCCACAGACGCACGACGCCATAGCCCGCCATTTCGATCCGGCGCAGCGCCGCTTCTACCGTGCCGTGGGCGTAGCGCACGTCATGAACCAGGATCAGTCCGCCCGCGCAGACGAGTTGCGCGGCAAGTTGAAACTCGGCCCAGACGTGTTCTTCCGTATGGATGGAATCCAGCAGGACCGCATCGTAGCGCTCGCCCGCTGCCAACGCCGCGGTCATGCCGGCGTGGGCGTCAACCGTGCGGGCTTCGATGCAGGTACGCAGCGGCTCCGCCAACGTGGCCCACAACTCGTCGCGCTCGGGATGCAAGTACGGATCGAGTGTGACCACGCGACCGCCGTCTCGGTACGCGACCGCCGACGCCAGGCAGGCGGCCGATACGCCGCGCGCCGTGCCGGTTTCCAACACGCGCACGCAACCATTCGAGCGGATCAGGTAATGCAGTGCCGCCAGCAGCGGCAGCGTCGCAGGGTCGCGGACCTGCGCCGTGTCGCCAGTGGTTCTGCCATAGAACGACCAGGCCAATCCGGTCATCCCATGACGGCCAACCCAGGGACGCAGCGCATCGAGGAACAGCGCATAGCCGTCGCCGCAATCGGCTGCGCCGACCAGTGGATCCGGCACACCCGCGAACAGCCCCTGCCATTCAGCGTACTTGCGCTTGGCCCCGCCGCTGAAGTGGAGCACGCGTACCTGGCGCCCTTGCCATTCGGCACGGACGCGCGCGCCCTCCTGCCTGATCTGCACGTCCTGAGCGTGCAGCTGAACGTTGTAACTCGAATCGAGTTCGACGCCGCATCCCAACCGGGCTAGCGCAAGGTTGAAGACGAACTGGTTGCGCCACCAGACGGTGCGATGATCGTCGGCCCACGCGGCTGCGTTCGACATCGCGCGGATCACGCCATCCACTGCCAGCAGCGCCGCGCGCCCGCCGGCGAAGATGCCATCGTTCACGACCAACGAATATGCCGCCTCCTCGGACGAGATCGACAATCTGTGGAGGTCTGAGTGGTTGCCGCCATAAACGCACGGCAACGCCTTGCCGAGCTGATCGAGCGATCCGTTGTTGCCTTCACGGCAGGCGAGAATCGATCCCTCAGGACAGGCGTCGAGCGCGGAGAAGACGGGGCGCAGATCGCCCAGCACCAGCATGTCCGCATCGAGACAGAGATACTGCCGGGCATCGACGACACGCGCCACCGAATAGAGCACCGCCTTACTCATCGGATTGATCGGTGCGTGCGGCCGGCACTGGATCAGCGTACCGTGGTACTTCGCGACCACCTGTTCGCAAGCTGCGTTGCTGTTCAGCCCGAACACCACCAGCAACACATCGTGACAAAGGCTATTGGCGCCGAGCGAACCGAGCATGTCGTCCAACATCGTCTCGAAGCCTGGTGAGACAACGGTAGCAATGCAGCGATCGGCGCGGGGCAGGACCGTGGGCAGCGTGATCTCGGCGCGGCCCAGACAGTCGAGCCTCGTCCTGACCGGCACGTGATTCGAGATCTCGTGCACTTGCGGATCGAGCCAGACGGCGTGACAGTAGTCCCAACGGTTGGTCCGGACGATCAACTCCAGCAGTTCAGCGCCGGCGACGTTGGCGTCGATCGTCCGCGGCGGCTCCCCAGCCCTGACATGCGGCTCGGTGGCGACCGGGCGGCCATCAGCGAGCACCGTAAAATCGGCGTGTGATGCACCGGCCGACACATCGTCGTTCAATGCCACGCGGCACTTGAAGCCCGCGAAGCGCCCGCCCAGGTGAAAGAGCACGCGCGCTGGCGGGTGCGTGCTCAGGGCATGCGGATACGGCTGGCGTTGCACCGATACGAGCTTGCCTTCATAGCCCAGGCTACCGCGCAGACCCAGGCCGCCGTAGCCGACCTCGGCCTGCAGCGGCGCCATGGAATCGAGAAACATACGCGCCGACGCTAACCAACCGACAGGATGAAATTGAAGTCGCCACCTGGAACGTTGTCGCCGGACGGGAGCGTGGATGGCGCCCCGTCCAACGCCACACCGTTCCCGGTAATGGCCGCATCGCTGCCTTTCAGGCTGATGCGATAACGATCGGGCGTCAGGCCCGCGGCGCCCGCAACCGACACGCCCCAGCGCACGGTGGTGTTGTCGGGCATGACACGGATCTGGCCCTCGACCATCGTATTGTTGGACCTCAAGACGATCACGCTTCGTGTATTCACGAGGCTGTTGGCATCGGGCGCGACGGTGAACTGCACCTCGATGGCATCAGGAGCCGGACTGGCCGGCACGACGATCCCGGGCGATGTGTTTGGCGGAACGGTCAAGGTGCCGAGCACTTCGGGGTTCGGATTGTTCGGATCAGCACCGGTACGGAGAATGCGCACGCCGCTGACCTTGAAGATCGGCGGCGCGGGTGGCGCGACCAGCCAGAACCACATCTCGAAATCGCCGCCGCGGCGGCCATTACCGCTCGGTAGCCGCATCTCCGTGTGCGCGCCCCCGTCCTGCAGAAATCCGAAGACTTCGCCGTCCAGGTATAACGCCGGGTCGCGCTGCGCCCAGAGGTAATTGCCCTTCATCGTCAGGCGCGCCAGCACGCGATCGCCCAGCCTCAAGCTGCTCATCCTCGTGAACAATCGCGTCAGCCACGCCTGCGTTGCACCGATCGGCGCCCAGAGAATGCCCTCGCCATCGATCGTGACCGTTGCCGCCAGCACCAATGGTTGAAAGCCGACGACGAAATCGCCCCAGAGTCCCCGATCGATGTCGTTGAGCGGAAAAGGAACATCCAGCGTGACTAAGCAGGTGGGCTTGGGCCGGTCGGGGTTGCCAATCGACGCCGGCTCGATCTTTTCGTCGCAGCGCACGCGAATGCCCTTCGCGAGTGCGGGCGCGGGCACATCAGCATCGTTGCGCAGCGATTGGTCCGAGAGGTCAACCGCCGTGATATGGATGCCGGGCTCGTCCTGGGCGCTGATGTCCGTCAAAGCCGGAAACAACCGGCGGCAGTCCTTGAGCGTCAGCGTGCCGTTCGTGACTTCTGCCAACGCCAGCCGGCAGTAGTGGTGCCGGACGCCGACTGGCGGTTGCGGAACAGGTTGCGTGTTGGGGGTCTCGAAGGGCGGCCATTCGATGTCGCTCGTCGCGGTCCGCGCCGGGATCAGCCAGTAGTCGCCCGCGCGGTAGTTCCCTTCCGAGAATTTAACCTGGATACCGCCCTCCAGATCGATCCAGTCGGCCGTCGAGAGGACGCCGTCTGCCGTCGCCGTGCCGGTTTGGTCCCACCGTCGCAGCTTCAAACGACTCCTCTGCTCCAGCGAGGAGAGCGACGTCGTCATGGTGACCCGACGCGTCGCGGGCTCCACGCTTTGAATCTGGACCAGCGCCCGCGGAGCGGCCGTCAGTTCCGACTCGTCGTCAACGACCTCGACCCATTGCCCGTTCGCGAACCCGAGCACGTCGTCCTTGCCGACATCGGCGACCGTCACCTTGTTACCAGCAATCGTCTCGATGCGGGTTTCAACCGTCGCGTTGTCGCGCGACCACTTGAAGGTCGCCGCATCGCGCGCGCCCCCCTTGTGAATTTCCACGCGGTATAGCTGATTCTCCAGGCGCCGGTAGCCGGCGCTGGGCGGCAGCAGGCACGGATTCTTCGGATCCTCGGGAGTCTCGGTTCGCGCGTTCAGTCTTCCTGTGCGGACCCGGGTGAGATCATTCCATTCGTTAAATGCCGTGCCGCACGTAGCCCGGCCGTTCGCAGCGGTCACGGGCAGGAACCTGACCTGCCACACGGTTTTCAGGCGCGTCGATGTATCCGGACCGCCCAGCGCTACTTCACGAATCTGCCGGTCGTCGAGCGCGGTGATCTCTCTTCGCCACGCGTCGAGATAGACGAGGTAGGTCCCGTCGCCGAGGCTGAGGTGCGGAAAGGCGCTTGGCGGGCTGCTCAGCGGGCTGGTAAGCGGGCTGGCAATGCCGGCGGTGAAATCAGGGTTTGGGTAGTCGGGTTGCGTGATGTAGGTAGTGAGTGGACGGAACGCCGTATCGGCCGTTCGGTACTCAGTGACGTCGGCGCTGAGAGTCAGGAGGCGTTGATCGACGGCCGTGATCTGCAGCCGTTTCGCCGGCCTCCCGGCAGCGGAGATTTCCACCCACTGGCCAGCCAGCCATGGACGACGATGGTCCACCATCGACGCGGCAACCACGGCCTGGTTGCCCTGCACCGTTTGAGTTTCCTGCGTGAATGTCGCTGCAACCAGCGTCGCGTCCGATTCGCACAGCAGACCATCGACGTAAATACGTCCAGCCGAGATCGTCACGTCCTGCTGATCCGGCGTGCTTTCAATCTTGAATCCGCCGCCTTTCTCGGGTACGCCGCACTGGCCGATCACATCGCGGGTTTCTGTTTCGGTACGGTGGTGCTGGATCGCCAGTTGCTCGTTCCAATCGGCGTCCACCTGCACGCGCCCCTGCTGCTGAAGCACGCCGCTGTAATAATTCAGTGGATCGAATGTTTTTCGGCTGATGTCGCCCATCATCGTCCTCGGAGGTGTTTAGCTTGCATAGAAGATTCCTGCTTCGAGACCGAAGCGCAGGTATTCATCGAGGCGCGCGCGCAGATTGGCCCTGCGTTGCGGCTGATACAGATCGTGAAACGCGCCCATCTCGGCTTCATCATCGGCGCCCTGTCTGATCTCAACCGCTGTTCGCTCGCTCAGTTGGCAATAAGCCGCGTCACCATGGCGCAATGAGGTGAAGAGCGGACGCACTCGCGCCGCCGCCGCGCCGGCGGCGGGTTGGCAGTGAAACTGACGCGGCACTCGAGATCCGGGGGGAACATACGAGAAGCGCACGCAGCCCTGCTGCAGTCTGGAGGCGAGCACGGGCGCGGCCGCCGGATCGAGCGCCGCTCGATCCGCGAGGAAGATCGAGTTGGAGGCCAGTTCGAGAATCACGGCGTGCACCCTGCCGATCACGGTGCTGTTCGTCACGATCAGCGTGGCGCCCGCCCCGACGCCGTCCGGTGCGGCGTATGCGGTTGCGGTTTCGTCGAGCGCGTCAACGATGGAGTTACCGATACGGACGCGGGCGGCATCAATGCTGCGGATCGCGCCGGTGATTGAGCGCTCGATCTCGACCCTCACATTTGGTGCTTCGACGATGAGCCGCGGCATTGCTGGTTGCGCGGGTACCTCGCGGATCGCCGGACTCGGGCCCGGCACCAGCGTGCAATGACGCAACGTCACCTGTCCGATCTCATTCGTCGGGCCGGCGTCCTTCGGAACGCGGACGGTGCCACCACTGATGAGCAGGCCGTTGAGCGCTACGTGAGCGCCGGCGCCGCCCGATATCAGGAGCGCGCCATTCAGGACCAGCACCGGCCGCCGGTGGTCGGCCGCGCGCAACTCGATCGTCTTTCCCTCGGCGACCTTGATGTGCGGGGTCTCGAGATAGTAGTCGTTGTTGTCGATCTCGACCGCGCCGCCGGTCGCCGCGAGTTCGTCCAGCGCCGCCTGGAGGGTGGCCCGTTGTGACGGCACTTTGATTGTCCGGGTCAGATCGCCCACGAACGTGGCCGCCCGTCCGTACTCGCCGCCACCCATCTCCGTGCTGAACCCGTGGTGGTAGGTGACGCGCACGCGTGTGTCGGGCGCCTGACCTTCGGGCAGCACGATGCGGCCCAGCACCGGATCGATCGCGTACTTGTCGGCCTGCTTGTTCGCCCAATCGTTCCCCTCGTCCGACAGGTTGCAGATCCGAATCTTGTCGCTCTCGATGTTGATGCCATTCACCTGGATCGACAGGCTCTTACCGGCGCTGTAATGACTCTTCAAGTCACGGTGCAGCACGCGGCGCCTCATGGGCATCGGGACGTTGACGGGCGCGGCCAGGTGCGTGATCTGATCCTCACTCTCGGGCCGGTGATACAACGGCGTGTCGTGGCCAAGGGCATCGACCAAGTAGCGGCGGTCATCAACCTTGAAGGCTGGCGCATCGGTCACAGAGAAGCTGGCAAGACGCCACAGAAAGATGCCGACGTTCGGGATGTTGTGCCGGCCGCCGCCGGGCTCGATGCGACGGACACCGACCGTGCGTGCGACGGTATCGAAGGGCGTGCCGATTCGCTCCAAGGGTTCCCACCGCCGCAGGTCCGGCGTGGTGACGTTGCCAGGGCGGAGGTGGTTCATGTACTGCGTCGTCGCGAGCCGCTCGAAGTATTCGACGACGCTCGCATCCCACTGCGTGACGTCGCGCGCGAGTTGCTCGAGCACGGCGGCCGTGCCCTTGCGGCGCCGGTACGCGAGTGTGTTGGCAACCTGCGCGCGCTGGCTGAAGTTGGCACCCGGATACACGAACAGGCTGCGGACGCCAACCAGATCACCGATGTATGGCACCACCCATTCCGCGCAGGTCTCGATGAACTGATCGTCGTAGAGTTGTTCGAGATCCTCCTCCAGGACGGCGACCTGTTCGGTGATCACCGACAACAGTGCTTTGAGCGGTCCCTCTTGACCGGGCCCGGCCGCCTCGAGGTCGCGGATGCGATAAAGGGCGGGCAGCAGCTCGAACAGCCGCGTCGAATCAGCGGTCATCGCATTACCTCGAGGCCGAGCGGTCGCGGATCCAGCGTCAGCAGTTCGGCGGCCAGCAGCGTGCCCGATTCCGCCCGCGGCGCCCTAGCGTCGATGCGGGGTTTCAACGCCGCGGTCTCGCCGCGATAAAACGCATGCACGTCCACCGCCAGCACGCCGCCAACGCTGTGCATCGCCGCGATCGCTTCGCTGAGACTCGCGGGCTGGCCAAACTCGCGCGCCTTGAACGAAAAGCGCTCGCGCAATTTCTGTTCAGCCGCCGCGAGGACCCTGTCCTGCCGGTAGTCACGATCGACCTTCACCGCCGCTTCGATCCGGAGCAAGCCAGCGACGTACGGTTCGATCAGCAGCGGCACCGCCGGATCCCCGGCCGCACGCATGGCCTGCAGCAGGTTCTGATAGAGCGGGCTGTCGCGATTGACCTGCGCTCCCTGGGATCCGGCGACGGTCACAAAGACGACGCGCCTCTCGCCGCTCCACATCCAGGTGGCCAGCGCCTTCCCGACGCCGGCGAAGGCGCCCGCGAAATCCTCGTAGTCCTGGAGCGACACGATGCGGTCCAGCGTGAGCACCGTCAGCGGAGCGTTGCGACGCGCGTCGGCAAGCTGTTCCGGATCGCCGGCGCCTGCCGGAGCCATCGGATTGGTCACGCCCTTGACGCCGAGCGGACGCGTCATCAATTGCGAGATTTGATTCGCCTTGACCACCCCGGACAGGCCAATGCCTTTGCGATACTTCGCCGTCACGTTCTCCTGGCCCGTCGGGAGGCGCGCGCCGGTCTTGCCGTCGCCAAAGATCACCGTCGTCTTGCCGTCGTCATCCGTGCGCGTCACGTAAATGCGTTCGTCCGGGCCGTGACCGTACATCGACGGCACTTCATGCCAACGCAGGTCGTTGACGCGGACCTCTAAAGTGCTTTGCACGCCGTTCGGTGTGGCGGCACTCGTGTAAGTCAGCGGCGGCTGGCGGAGCGGGAAGCGTGGCATCGCCTGGCTGGCGTCCCCGCTGCCGAGCACTTCGCCGGAGCTGCCAGGGACCCCTTGAATGGTCTCGCCGTGCGTGGCGAGCGCAACGTTAGCGTGGATCCTGACGGTGTCGCGGACGTAGGCATTACCCAGGGGACTGCTCAGGGTGATGCGAGTGAAACCGTCCGCGTCCAGCACTTGATCGACTTTTTCAATCGTGGCGACCTCACACCTGTGCACCCCGCTGACCTCGTCCAGCTCGCCGCAGATCATGATTCGCTGCCCCGCCGCCAGCCCGTCGACGAACGTGTCGAGGTCAATGGTCTGGCCAGTCACGGGGTCTTCGATCGGCAGGCGTGCCAGCGCCAGCTCCTCGCCCTGCGCAAAAACGCTGGTGCGTCGTATGTGGAAGTTCGCGAAGCCCTCGTTCGTATCAAGCGTAAGACGCGTGACCTTGCTGCTGAGCGTGAAATCCGATTTCGACACTTCCGCCACATCGGTCACCGTGTACGGTTTTGCTTGGGCGCCATCCTTGAGTGCGAGCCTGCTCCCTTTTACCAGGCCCTGGTACGCACCGTCGAGATAGATGTTCGTGGTGCCCGGTGGATCTTCGCCATGCGTATTGGGGTATTTGTCGAGCGTGTTGTCCGCCCACGTTGCTTCACGCCCGACAAACGCGCCGTCCATGAACACCGGCCCGGTGAGCGTCTGAACGGACTCGCCGACCTTTTGACTGATGGACAACGCTCCGAAACGCGGAGCGTTGTGGCCGAAGATCGCCGCGCGTGTGCGCAAGGCGAGCACGCTTGGCGGTGGCGGCTTGATCGCAACCAGGTTGTCGAAGATGTCGGCCACTTCGAAATTCTGGGTCAGCGCAGCGGCATGCAGGGCCGCCGTGTTGACCGTCGCGCTTAAGAACTTCCGGGTGACCGGGCCCGGCCGGGCGGCGGCCATCACCGCCGTCGGCGGCGGCGCGGCCACCACAGGCGAAACGGAAGATAACGGTTGGAGTTGTACCTCCGTCCGATGGCGCGCATCGTTGGTGACGACTTCGGCAACCTGGCGAAACAGCATCCCGCTACCGTCGTCTGGCGTGATCAGTAATCCATCGCCCTTCGCCAGCGCGGTTGCCGGTCCGGCAAAGAGCAGCATGCCCGCATGGCGCTCGATCGGATGGCGTCTCGTCAGGCGCGGCGCAATCACATTCCATTCGGTGCGCGCTTGAATCTGCTCAATCGTCTCAAACGTCTGCGCCTGCTCGCCCGGGCCGGGAATGCTCTGCACCTTGACGCCGACGTCGATGGTCGTCGAGCGCGGCACGCCGAGCGAGGTGGCACTCTGGCGAGTGGCGCCCGGCGGGTCTTCGAGGGTGAAGACGAGGAACACGTCGGCGGCCACGCCGGGGCGCAACTCGTAGCCGATCGAGCGCGCCAATTCCACCAGTGACACACGCTCGGTGGCGGCGCGCAAGTAATTTTCGTTGGCGATGCGCTCCTGGTAGAACGTCAAGACGTCGGCGACGGTCGCCCAGGCATCGAGTAACGCGACGGTAAAATCATCGTCTTCGCGCGTGTTCAAGCCATGGAGCGCGCGCCGGTCCGAGCCGGACAGGCGTGCTTGCAGCGTCTGCTTGAACTGCGCATGCGTGCC
>Ga0136617_10003897_pt1 | contig 13340 bp, 8 predicted proteins | sample AntDrymUQ3222106_2_FD_129672 | JGI IMG/M metagenome (GOLD analysis project Ga0136617, IMG submission 129672) | Polar desert sand microbial communities from Dry Valleys, Antarctica - metaG UQ322 (21.06) | ecosystem: Environmental > Terrestrial > Soil > Desert | place: Antarctica: Dry Valley...
GGTAACGCCGTCAAATTGGGCGAGTCGCCGGTTACCTCGCCTTACGGCAGCACGAGTTGTGCGTCGCGCACCACAACATCCCAAGGCAAGCGCCCGGCATCTGTGCCGTTGTCCATAAGGGCGACACCATTCGCCACAGGCAGCAAAGTGAGAATCGCAGGCTCTCTCACGCTTGGGCTGTGACGAAACGCGAGGAGAGCTTGCTTGTAGCAGCATTCAACTCATCAATGAAAACCGCATCATCTCCGACTTGCTGCACAGGTCGTCCGTCGCTCGTTGCCCATGTACCCACACCTAGCTTCTGCCCGCGGACGCACATCGGCACTCGCATGCGAAACGAGGGGTTGTTAACGATCATGACCAAACGTGGCGCAATTTTGTTGTTGGCAACGATTCCGCTAACCGCGCACAACATCACTAGATCGGTTTTCAATTCAATGTATGGAATAAGCGCAGAACTCGAACCATTCGCGAGCATCAGAATCTGCGATCGTCGCGAGGGCTTCTTTGATCGCTTGCACCAGCGCGTCGTAAGTTCTCGCTTTTGCGCGTCGCACATAAGTCTTGAGCTTTGACCAGCAGCGCTCAATCGGGTTGTAGTCTGGCGAATAAGGTGAGAGGTACTCCACTCGTGCGCCGCGTGCGGCAACCAATTCATCAACTCCTTCGACTTTGTGCGACGAGAGATTGTCCATGAGCAGAATGTCGCCCGGGCGCAGTGTGGGCCCCAGCACTTGGTCCAGATAGAGCTTGAAGATTGCACCGTTGATGGCGCCTTCCAACACCCACGGGGCTTGCCACCCATTCACTCCGAGGACGCCAATCAGAGTGTAGTTGCGACCGTAGTCTGACGGGATGTATTCGACCACTCGCTGGCCGGGGACGGCGCGTCCATAACGGCGCGTCAGATTCAGTAAAGTGCCTGTTTCATCGAGGAATTTCAGCTTTCCAGCCAGCCACTCGGCGGCGCGAACGCGAAAGTCTGCCCGCTCTTTCTTTACTTCCGGGCGTTGCTGCTCATCCGGCTGAGGAGACTTTTTTTTCGCTTCAGGTCTAAGCGTTGCAGCGCGCGACACATGGTCGCCGCGCTGACTGACAATTTCGTAGCGGACGCGATCTTTTCTCGCAGTTCGGCAAGGGTGGCATCCGGTTGGGCGGCAACCAACTCACGGAGCTTCTGTTCGTGAGTTGCGAGCAGGCGTTGCTGTCCGCCACCGCGCGGGAGAGCCGCCGCGCTGCCGGTCGCGCGCCAGCGTTGCAAGAGTTTCTCGACAAAGGAGCGGCTGGCACCGAACTCGTCAGCGATTTCCTGCTGCGTGTAGTCAGGATGATTCTCAAAGAACAAGATGATTCTTTCGCGGAGGTCATCAGAATATTGGATCATGTTAAAATAATGCTCGATGTCCTTCCATACAATCAAGTGAAAACTGATCTAAGGCAGCGCACAACCATCGCCGGAATTTATCTTCCCCGCTCCACTTTTGCCTGCTTTCCATTAATTGATTTCATGTTCGCCACGTGAGGCTTCTGCTCAAAAACTCAATTTGAGACCGAAGCGTATTGAACGTTCACCGAACGTGGTTCGTGATTCTCCGAACGCGCTCGAAGTGAAATCGCCGCTCGGATTACGGAAGTGCGGCGTGTTCGTGACGTTGAACGCAGTAGCTTGGAACTGCAATCTGAACTGCTCAGTCAACGAGAAAGTGCGCGCCAACGTCGCGTTGTAGTTGAAGAACCTCGGGCCGCGCAGAGAGTTGCGCCCGACATTACCGGTTTGTCCCGGCAACGGGTCACTAAATACACTGGTATCGAAGAACAATTGCCCTGGCCCAAGCCCTCCGAGAATGCGCGGAGTGCCGGTAACGTTCGGACGATCCTCTGCGCCCAGAGGTCTGTTGCTACGACCAGCCGGGTCAGTAATCAAATTCACATTGAAGATGTCAACCGGCGTTCCAGAGCGCGTGGTGAAGACGCCGCTCAAGGTGAACCCGCCCAACAACCCCTGCCATCGAAGCCCGTTTGAATCGAACAGCTTTCCGCCGCGACCGAACGGCAGACGGACGACGTGACTGACGACCAGATTATGCCTGCGGTCAAAGCTGGACGGGCCGCGATTGTTGTCAGTGCTGAGGTCATCGTCCAGAGAAAAAGCGTCCGTGTAATCAAGCGACTTGCTGAATGTGTAAGCAGCCGTGATCCTGCCGTAACCCCTGAACCGACGGTCAACTCTGGCTTGCATCGAGTGGTAGGAATTGCTCAACATGAAGTCGGACACGAAAGTGTCGGAGGTGCGCCCGAAAAGTCGGGCAAGCGGGCGCTCATTCTGTAGCGATCCGGGAGGGGCGGCATTGATATTAAGCGCGCCCGGCAGACGCGTGCCGCGCGAACCGACGTAACCGACGGATGAAACGAACCCGTAGATGTCTCGTTCCAACGTGAAGTTATACGATTGCACATAACCGCGCTTTTGATTCGGATTGACTACACCGAGTGTAGCGTTTCCCGGCGGAGTTACGATGCCGCTCGTGGTGTCAACACCCGTCGCGGAAGGAATTCCGGTGCTGATCGTGATGACATTGCCGCGAGCATCGCGAGGGGGCAACTGAGCAGCGTTGCCGGTAAATGTCACGTCTGTTTGCCCGCCGAAATTTTGGGTGGCGAGAGTGTTAACGCTCAAGGGAATGTAACTGATGCCGTATCCGGTGCGGATCACCGTCTTGTCGTCCAAACGATAGGCAAGCCCGAGGCGCGGCGCGAAGTTAGTGAAATCCGTTTTGACGCCGAGCCGTTCATCAACGGGGCCAAAACCCGCGATCAAAACCTGATTGGTCGCCGGATCGAAACGCGACTGGTCGCCCGGATTGGCCGGCGTCGAATACGGGTAAATCTCATAGCGTAAACCGTAGTTCAGCGTCAGCTTCGGGTTCACCTGCCAGCGATCCTGGGCAAAGAAGAAATACTGCCGCAGGCGATAGCCGCCAAGTTGAGTGACCGTCGTGCGGTTGACCGTCTGCGGCAGGCCGAGCAGAAAAGCGGCAAACGAATTGGCCGATGTACCCGTAGTGCGGGACGTTAAGCCGGATGAAAAAGTAAAGTTGCCGCGCGGGTTGCTGCCCGCCGCTTGAAATTTATTGAGAATCAGGTTTCTGATGTCGCCGCCGAAACGAAACGTGTGATTGCCCATCGTCTTCGTCCAGTTGTTGACGATGTTGTAGCTCGTTTCGGCGATCTTGAACGGAACGGTCGTCGCGATGCCTAAGAACGGAGTGTTGCCCAAATTGAAACCGCCGATTGAAATCGCCGGCAGTCCTCCCGTAAAGAAGTCGCCTTGATTAATGCCCGGAATGCCGAGTTGCGTGGCGAGGTCTGCTTCAGTCGGCGAGGCGCCGGCAATAAGCACGCGCACGAAGCCGAGGCGACCTTCCGTCACGAGGCTCGGCGAGAAGGTGTGCGTCAGGTTGATCGTCCCGCTTTGATTTCTTGATGGTCCTATTGCCGCCGTTGCGACGCCGCCCGTACTTGGTCCACCCAATTCGCCGAACGCGGGCACGTCGGAAGTATTCGCCTTGAAGAAGCTGTAACGAACAAACCCGTTCGTGTTGTCGCCGAAGATGTGGTTGATCTTTACGTCGAACTGGTCTCGGTCTTGAATGAACGTGCCGGCTGCTTCGTAGTTGTTCGTCGCTCCCGGAAGATTCGGCAAAGGTACGCGAGTTAAGATAGCTCTCGCCACCGGGCTGATGCGGTTAGTCGGAATAATGTTATTCGCAAACGGCTGGCGACTTGCCGCCGCAATCGTCCCCGTCGGCCCGGGGTCGAAAATTGTGCCAAAACCACGAAAGTCGCCGTTGCGGAAGGCTTCAGTCGGAACACTGAGAATCGTGGATTGTCCGCGACGGTCGCGCCCGCCTTGATAGTCGCCGAAGAAGAAAGTCTTGTCGCGGCGGATTGGGCCGCCGAACGTAAACCCGAACTGCGTCAATTTCGTCGGTGGCTCGTCCAGCGTTGCAAGCGTGTTGCGCGAACTCAAAGCACTGTTCGTGTTAAAGATGTAAGTGCTGCCGTGGAAGTCGTTCGTGCCCGATTTGATCTGCACGTTGACGACACCACCCGCCGCACGCCCCGATTCTGCATCATAGGAGTTGGTTGAAACGTCCACGACCTGAATCGCCTCTGGGGAAGGCACAATGTTGCTTTGAGAGATAACGTTCGTTTGATTGTTGATCGTTCCGTCGAGTTGAAAGTTGTTGTAGCGTTCGTTCTGGCCGTTGATGCGGTTGGTCAGAGAACCGTTCGGATTACCAAATGAAGAGCCGACGGTCTGCGCTTCGGTCACTCCGGGCGTGATGTCGAGGATGCTCTGGTAGTTGCGGTCGACGGAGAGCGGCAGTTCTTCAACCTGCTCTCTGGTGATCTGCTGGCTGACATCGGCGCGGTCCGTTTTCAACAGCGCGGTCTCGCCGCTAATCTCAACCGTTTCAGTCACGCCGCCCGGTTCCAACTGCACATCGGCGCGTACGGTCGTATTGATTGCCACTTCGACGCGCTCGCGGATGGATTTTTTGAAGCTTGTTTGCTCTATCTCGATCCGGTATATGCCCGGATCGATGCTGTTGATTGAGAAGTTGCCCTCTTCATTGGTGACGGCTTCACGTCTCGTGCCGCGATCAACGTCCGTGACGACGACGCGCGCGCCGGGAATCACGCCTCCGTTGACATCCTCGACGTGCCCAACAAGCGATCCCGTGACGGTTTGCGCCGCCGCTGCACCCAGGAACAGGCACATCAAACAATAAGCAGAGAAGAGGCGGGTGAGTGTTGTTCGTTTCATGATCAAAATCTCCATGCAGTTCGTGGGCGAGAAGTTCACGGACTTGCTGTGTCGATTTCTGCGTTTTCAAAACCTTGCCAAACGTGGGTGATTATCTACTTCATGCAAGAAATATGATTCATCGCATTCCATCATTCAAATTAACTGAAGTATTACCGTCTCTGCGATTAACGCCTGCGTCAAGTAGATAATCACCCAAACGTGAAGAGATTTGTCAGCGTCCGAAACAAAGTATCCTTTTGACTGCTATCGAAAAGTTTTTCACCCTCTGCCATCGCAATACATCGGATTAACTTTCAGAACACCCACGTTAAAGTGACTCTCGTCGCATGAACCTGAAAAGCGGACAAGCAAACAACAAACTAGAAGCAGTGGCTTTAGTTCGAGATCACAACAAATTACAGAAAACCATCGAAACTGACACGCTCTCTGAAACTCACGCGGTTGACGGGGCACCGAAATGTTTCTGTAGAACGAGCGCGATGGTGCCGCGGAGTCTCGGTTGCGCGGCATCTTCCGCCGGAACAATGCGGGTCATTGGGACTGTCGGTGAGCGTTCCGCGATAACTTGATTGACGATGGGGCCGACGCGCTCCCACGCGCGCGTCACTTCTCCGACCAGAACGATCAAACTCGGCGCGATTCCGGTGATGAGCATTGATATGCCGACGCCCAGGTAATGCGCCATGCGCTCAAGCGCCTCTGCCGCTTTGTCGTCGCCCTGTTCTGCCAATCGCAAAACATCTTCAAAGGTCGGCTTGCCTGAGCTTTGCGCGGGGCGCGCTTTCTTGGCGCGGCTGCTTGCTGTCGCCTGCATATACGCGCGAATTGCCGCCGAGTTTGAGGCATATACTTCCCAGCAACCGCGATTGCCGCACTTACACGGCGGGCCGTCTTCATTGATTGAGACATGACCAAACTCGCCCGCCACACCCGTCGAACCATTGACGAGTTGCCCGTTAGCGATGATGCCCGTCCCGATTCCTTCCGAAACCGTCACGGCGATCAAATCGCGCACGCCGTTCGTACGCTGGCCGAACCATATTTCCGCTAAAGCGCAGGCATTTGCGGCATTTTCGATTTCTACTGAAAGTCCTGTGGCGCGTTCGAGTGGCTTTTTCAAATCAACATCGCGCCAGCCTAAATTCGGCGCGAAGACCAAGCGTTGCGACAAACGGTCAACACGTCCCGGCAAACTCACACCGATTCCCTCATAGAAGGCCTGCGGGCGAAGTTTAATAAAGTCGGACACACGCTGGCATAAATCTTTGAGGAAAACCTGAGGCTCTGCCGCTGTAGGGAAAGACTCCTGCGCAATAAATCGCGCGTTGAGATCGGCGAGCGCGATCATGGTGCTCGTCGGGCGCACGTTGATACCGATGATTCCCGCCCGTTCGACATTCAAGTGCAGGAACCTAGGTTTACGTCCGCGAGGCAAGTAACCGAAGGCTCCCTCAGTGATCCACTGCTCCTCAATCAACTGCTCCGTGATGACCGAGATAGTACTGCGCTGAAGTCCGGACAGCCGCGCTAGATCGGCGCGCGAGACAGGCTGGCGTGTGCGGATCAAATCGAGCACGATGCGCCGGTTTATGTCGCGTGCGGTCTCACTTGTCGCCACTTGGAAGCTCGTGAGATCGATTTTTCGCATCAATCAAAAGGAGAGTAATGGCTTGGTTGCCTGCCTATCTAGTTCGAGGCTCGAATAATATAAGCAATGAAGAGTGCGGTCAAATATTTCGGGTTGTGTTGGAGCAATTGCTTTTCGCATTATACTCGGCCTTGCTCTGCGACCCGCTCTCCTCCTGAGGCCGACCCGTAGGACGTAACTCCTCGCCATTCAGGTGGCGACACTTCGAGCCCGCGATTATGCTCCTGTGCGTTCGATGGTTCTGTAGCTCCCACCTCTCCTACCGCGACATGGGATTGTTTAGCAGGTGGACAAAAAACGCCGCTATTTCGTCCACAGCTGCATAAAAAAACAGGCTTGAGGTAGCTTGGAAGCGCGGTCAGCCTCCAACTCTTTACATTACGAGTGCTGGAGGCCACTGATGATCCTAACGCAAACATTCATTTCTACTGTTGCGGCTGCGATATCTCTTGACACAAAGGGCGTTCTGTTAATACTTGGCAGTTATTTTCAAAACTCCTGCGAATAGCGTTGAGGTAGCAGGTGATGCCAACCACGCACGCCGAAGGAATTGAACGTGGCGCTGAGAGATGCGCTCAAAGCCATGACGCTTGATAACATTGATGGGTGGTTTAGGCATTGTGGCTATGAGGGGCATTGCAAGTGCAAACCGCTATCAGATGCTGCTTGCCGTTTCGCTTCTGGAATCTTATTCTCAATCAATCAACCTGATCTTCACGTCTCAGTATTCGAGGTGGTATTTAGGGCAAAAAAACGTAGCGTAGAGTATCTTCGAAGCAAACTTTTTCGTACTTTTACTTTAGCTTTGACTAAGCTTGACCGTGTTCATCCGATCATGAAAGTGATTACTAAAAATTCTATCGCGCATTACCGAATCATGGAGTCGCTCGGCGCGGGCGGCATGGGCGCGGTCTATAAGGCGTATGACGAAAAGCTTCATCGCATTGTCGCGCTCAAACTCTTGCCGCCGGAATACATCTCTCAGGAAGACCGCCGTCGTCGCTTTCTTCAGGAAGCCCGCGCCGCCTCGGCCTTGAATCATCCGCACATTCTCACCGTTTACGAATTTGGGGAGGACGGAGGCCACCCCTACATGGCGATGGAGTATGTGGAGGGCGAGACGTTGCGTCAGAAGATCGCGTCTCGCGCGTTACAGGTCAAGGAAGCTTTAGACATCGCGATACAGATTACCGAAGGTCTCGCTAAAGCTCATGAGGCGGGGATAATTCACCGCGACCTGAAACCGGAAAATCTGATGGTCAGCCGGGACGGTTACGCGAAAATTCTGGACTTCGGCATTGCGAAACTCGTTCCTCGCCGCCGCGGGCGCTCGCTCGCCGCTGATAGCGCACAGAAAACGCTCATCCATGTCAAGACGCAATCCGGGACGATCATGGGGACGGTCAATTACATGTCGCCGGAACAGTTGCTCGGCCAGCGCGTTGACCTCCGCAGCGACATCTTTTCCTTCGGGATCGTCTTCTGCGAGATGCTGACGGGCACGTGTCCTTTCGCTGCCCTAAACCAGATTGACACGATGCACGCCATCCTGCACGAAGAGCCGAGGCTGCGGGATGCGCTCAAATCCCAACTGCCGCTCGATCTTCAGCGAATCCTCGCCAAAGCTCTGGCCCAAGCACCGAAGCATCGCTATCAAACGGTCGAAGAGTTCGCGGTGGAACTCAAAGCCTTCAAGCGCGATCTCGAACTGGGTCAGGCCGTGACGACCGTCCCGGCTAAAACCAAGCTGGTCTTGAAACGCGGCGCGGCGCGGGCGCGCTCTCGCGGGATAGATTACGAGAAAGAACTGAACGAAACCCAATTCAAAGCAGTGACGACGACGATGGGTCCACTCCTGATCGTCGCCGGGGCGGGCACGGGAAAGACGCGGACGCTGGTCTATCGCGTCGCGCGTCTGGTTGAGACAGGCGTGCGGCCCGAATCGGTGCTCCTGCTGACCTTCACACGGCGGGCGGCGACCAGCATGCTCGCGCGCGCGGCCTCGCTCTCCGACACGCGCTGCCAGCGGGTCTCGGGCGGCACCTTTCACAGCTTGGGCCACTCCATCTTACGGAAGTTCTCAGAGCTGGCGGGCGTCGAGCGCAACTTCACCGTGCTCGACGGAAGCGACACCGAAGACTTGATTGATCTGCTGCGCCGGCAGATGCACCTCACCAAAGACCGGCGCTTTCCCCGCAAGCGCACCATCTGCGCGATCTTCAGCATGATGGTCAACAAGGTCAGCTCGATGGAAGAGGTGCTCGACCAGTGCTACCCACAATTTATTGATGAGCGCCCCGGCCTCGAAGCGTTGTTCATCTCGTTCGAGGAGTTCAAGCGCGCGCGCCACATGCTCACTTACGACGACCTGCTGGTGCGGCTGTGCGAAGCCCTCGAAGCGAGCGCGGAATTGCGCGCGCGGCTCTCAGATCAGTACCGCTACATCATGGTGGACGAGTATCAGGACACAAATAAGCTTCAAGCGCAGATCGTGCGGCTGATGGCGTCGACGCATGACAACGTGGCGGTGGTCGGCGACGAATGCCAATCAATCTACTCGTTCCGCGGGGCGAGCTACAGAAATATGCTGGAGTTCCCCGAACTCTTCCCCGCCGCCGAGGTCATCAAACTGGAAGAGAACTTCCGCAGCACTCAACCGATCCTCGACGTGGCGAACGCGATTATCTCCGACGTCAAAGAAGGCTACGCGAAGCGTCTCTTCTCGCGTGTGAAGGAAGGCCCGCCACCAGTCGCGGTCAGCGCGCGTGATGAAAACGAGCAGTCGCGTTTCGTCGCCGAGCGCATCGAAGAGTTGCGTGACGAGGGCGTGCCAATGGACGAGATCGCTGTGCTGTTTCGCGCCAGTTCTCACTCGTTCGACTTGGAAATAGAACTGGGCAAGCACGGAATTCCGTTCCGCAAATTCGGCGGGATCAAGTTTGCCGAATCGGCTCATATCAAAGACGCGCTCTCGTTCCTGCGGGTCGTCGTCAACCCTTCGGACACGCTCTCGTGGTTCCGAGCCCTCAAACTGATTGACCACATCGGTGACGCGACGGTCAATCAGATACTCGATCATCTCGGCGTCGAGCGAAAAGAGTTCAGGGCGACGCGGACAAAAGAGAGCCTCTTTAAGAAGTTGCATCAATTTCCGGCGCGGGCCAGCTACCAAGATCAATTGAGCCGGCTGGCACGCTTACTGGGAAGCCTCGTCGAGCAAAAATCACCGAGCGTGCAGCTTTCCACAGTGCTCCGTTTTTATCGGCCTATTTTGCAAGCCAGATACGATGATTATCCGCGCCGCGGGCGCGACCTCGAACACATGCAGGCCATCGCGAAACGTTACAAAAGTTCCGCCGAGTTGCTCTCGGACATGGCGCTCGATCCATCGGACGCGGCTCACTCGAACAAGGAGAAGCGTGGCGGCAGCGGCGAGGTGACGCTCTCGACGGTGCATTCGGCGAAAGGCTTGGAGTGGGACGCCCTGTTTGTCATCTGGATGACAGACGGCTGGTTCCCTTCGTCCCGCTCCTACGATGAATCTGATGATCTGGAGGAAGAGAGGCGGTTACTATATGTCGCCACAACGCGCGCGAAGCGACATCTTTATTTCGTCTATCCGCTGAATGTCTATCGTGGCGCGGAAGGCGATTCCTTCCCCGTCGTCTCGCGATTTCTGGAACCCATCCCCGCCACGATTCTTCAGCACGCTTCCCTAAGTGAATGAAGCAACCACCGAAGACTCTCTGCTCGTCGGAACATGGTACGCTGCGTGGACGAGCGTTCAGGCTGCCGCCACTTTCCGACACCTTGTCCTGACCTCTAAATTCTTCACCAGCCACTTTCTTCATTTGAGAAATTCGCGGATTAATCGGGCGACTTCTTGCTGTTTTTCCACGACTACCATGTGGTTGGCTTCGTCAAAAATCTTTATTTGCGCGTTCGAGATGCGCGAGGCGATCACTTCAGATTCCACCGGCAATGTCGCCGTATCCTCTCTTCCGGCGATGACAAGCGTCGGCAGTTTGATCACGGCAATTTCGTCGCCGATGTCATTCCGCTCAAAAACGGCGCGCGCCGCCTCGAACATGCCTTCAACTTGTTTGAAGTCAATCAGTTTATGGCGGTAATGCTCAACCAATTGCGGCTGATTTTTGTAGGTTGCCGGGGCAAAGAAGAATTGCAACGCGGCGTCGGCAATACTAGCGCGGTGGCCGTCGCGGAACATTTCCCACAGTTTCCAGGTTTGCTCGCGAATCTGCGGCGGGTCGAGTCGTGCGGTCGTCGCGATTAAGATGAGCGAGTCAATGATTTCAGGGTGCTGAAGCGCCAGACGCATCCCCGTCATGCCGCCGATTGAAAAACCTACCCAGATAACCTTCGATAAATCGAGCTTTGTCAGCAACTGATAGTAATCATCAGTCATCCCTTCGAGCGTCATCGGCGTGCGATAACCGCTATTTCCGTGACCGTGTATGTCAACAAGGATGATGTGAAAATCATCGACGAGTTCTGTCACCAGATGATCAAACACTTCAGAACCCCATAAGAGGGCATGAGAAAAAACAATCGTACGCTGATTACGGTTTCCCAGCTCACGATAGTTGAGCGCAACACCATTGACGTTAATAACCGGCATCCTGACCTCCCAATGAAATGAAGCGTTGTTGAGAAAAATACAGGTTGATTTCGTGCGCGACCGGAGAGGCGGACTGTTAATCCGCCCCGTCCAACGCGCGGCTACGTTATCCTCAATACTTCGGTCGGAGCATCAGACCGTCGTCATCGCTGACTTCCGCAAGCCGAGATACTCCAAAGCGGCAAACATCGCTACACCGCAAGCCTGAAAGATGATGAAGGCATATCCCAATCCGGTCGGGTCAACCCATCCGATCAGTAAAAGCAGGAGGCTATCAATCGTCCACAGCGCGTTGAGAACGATTACTGACCAGACCGCTGGCGGCGAAAGATTCTCCCGCCTTGCAAGATAGATGAGGAATGCCGCGAAGGGCAGCAGGCTCAAGCCCGCGTAACGCGATAGCTCCGTTGGCAATCCCAAAAACTGTGCAAGCAGATCGGAGCCGAAGATCATCAGCAATCCGATGGCGATGCACGTCGCCGCGTCGGCGAGCAACACCCAGCGAAGAAAAGTCGAAGTACGAAATAACTGCATGTGTTTGAACCTCCAAAGTGAAATGAACAGCAGGCTTTCTCAGGTATCGAATCGTTCGCCTTGCATTTGCGGATAATTCCCTACCTGTTGTTAGAAAACAATTACTTCAGAGGTAATGGAGAGCGAGGACGCTTTGTGATAGCGTGGCAGGCCGATGGCTAATGTTCAATCTCATTCGGTTGGGAATCTGCTGCGCGAGTGGCGCACGCGTCGGCGTATGAGCCAACTCGATCTCGCTGTTGAAGCCGAGATTTCGACGAGGCATTTAAGCTTTCTCGAAACCGGACGGTCCAGCCCGAGCCGCGAGATGGTTCTGCATCTTGCCGAACAGCTCGAAATACCGTTGCGCGAGCGCAATGCCTTATTGATTTCTGCCGGGTATGCACCGGTCTTTAAGGAACGACCGCTCGGAGACCCGGCGCTTCAGGCGGCGCGCAAAACCATTGATTTGGTGCTGGCGGGACACGAACCATATCCGGCGCTGGCGATTGATCGGCATTGGACGCTCGTCGCGTCGAACAAAGCGGTTCCACCTTTGCTTGCCGGAGTTGACCGGTTGTTGCTTGAGCCACCCGTCAACGTGTTGCGCCTCAGCCTACATCCAAAAGGCATCGCTCCACGGATCGCCAACCTTCCGGAATGGCGCGCACAATTGCTCGCGCGCCTGCGCCGCCAAATCGAAGTCAGCGCCGACCCGATCCTCGAAAAACTTTTCAGCGAACTGTCCGACTATCCAGCGCTGCAAGAAAGCGTGTCGAGCAAACCTGTGATCAATCATGATGATACCGATGTTGCAGTGCCGCTTCAGGTGATGATTGAAGAAGGCGTTCTTTCGTTCATCAGCACGACCACCGTTTTCGGAACGCCAGTTGAAATTACATTGTCCGAGCTTGCCATCGAATCGTTTTTCCCCGCCGACAGTTTTACGTTGGAGACCCTCAACGCACTTTACAGAAAAGCACCATCATTCGCGTGATCAGAAATTTGTCTCCGCATCGGCGTTTACTGACTGTTGCATTGATAGCCAAACTTTTCAGAGCATGGTCAAAGCGCGTGCATGGCGACGAATAAACCATGCTCACCAGATTGGAAAGAGATACGGCGTCAGAACCGTCCGACTGTCCGGAGCACAAGCTCATGTTCACGGTTTTCGGCAAGGCCGGATAAAACCTCAGCTCAGAACCAGCAACGAGAAGAGTTATCCTAAAGACTTGGCTGTCTACTTAGCCCGTTGCTATCCATCCATCTGCCAAGTTCACAATGCGATTGCCGTGTGAAGCATTTAGCTCAGAGTGTGTGACCTGCACGATAGTCGTTCCTTCAGAGTTGAGCCGCCCAAATAGTTCCATTATTTGCTTGCCCTGACTCGAATGCAGATTACCGGTTGGCTCGTCGGCGAGAATCAACTTCGGCTTGGCGATGCAGGCGCGTGCGACGGCAACTAACTGCTGCTGCCCGCCCGAAAGTTGGTTTGGGTAGAGGTCTTTTTTGCCGACAATAGAGAAGCGGTCGAGCGTGTCGGCGACGATGGAAGCGCGCTCCTTCGGCTTGATGTCGCGGTATGAAAGCGGGATGTCCAGGTTTTCGTAAACTGTGAGACTGTCGAGCAAGTGATAGCTCTGGAAGACGAAGCCGATGTGCAGCTTATGAAGCGCCGCACGCTGTTTTTGGTTGGCTTTGTGAAC
>Ga0136617_10003899_pt1 | contig 13338 bp, 15 predicted proteins | sample AntDrymUQ3222106_2_FD_129672 | JGI IMG/M metagenome (GOLD analysis project Ga0136617, IMG submission 129672) | Polar desert sand microbial communities from Dry Valleys, Antarctica - metaG UQ322 (21.06) | ecosystem: Environmental > Terrestrial > Soil > Desert | place: Antarctica: Dry Valley...
CCTGGCGACCTCGGTGGCCGTCGCACTGTTCCGCTGGTCGACGACCGGCGGTCACGAAACCAGTTGGCAGCCCGAGCCGGGACGGCAACCAAGCGAGGAGAGCTGGTGAACGAGCACGAGGTGTTGGCCGCGTACGACGAGCAGATCAGGCGGGACCGGACGCCGCCGATCCCGACCTGGGTGGTCGAGGACCTCGGGCGAATTCTTCGCCAGACGGCCCCGGCGACCGGGCGAACGGGAGCCTTCATCGGCTGGAACGACTTCACCGGGCTCGACGACGAGGCGATCGACGCGCTGATCGCCGAGCAGGTGGCGTACTTCGCGCAGCTCGGCCGGCACAGCGAGTGGAAGCACTACGACTACGACGTGCCGGCTGACCTGTCGCAGCGTCTCGTCGCGGCCGGGCTTCACCGCGAGGAGGCCGAGGCGCTGGTCGTGGGCGACACGACGGCCGTGCTCGAGGCCTGCCGCGCCGCCGGCCGGGCTGCGGGCATCCGGGTCCGGACGGCCTTGCTCCCGGACGACCTGCCGGCCATCGCCGAGCTGCACTCGATCGTGTGGGGCGAGGACTGGTCGTGGCTCGCCGCCGAGCTGGAGCAGGAGAAGGCGGCGGGTCCGGACAAGATCGAGATCTACGTCGCCGAGGACGAGGCCACCGGCGCGCTGATGTCCAGCGCGTGGGTGCGCTTCCAGCCCGGAACCGACTTCGCCGGGCTCTGGGGCGGCTCGACGCACCCCGACTGGCGCCGCCGCGGGGCGTACCGCGCCTTGGTCGCGGTCCGCGGCGAGGTCGCCGCGGACCGCGGCGTCCGCTACCTCCAGGTGGACTCGGCGCCGGACAGCCAGCCGATCCTGAAGCGGCTCGGGCTGATCCGGCTCGCGACCACCACGCCGCACGTGTGGAGACCCGAACGTGCTGGCTCGTAGGCTCAGCCGGTGACCGAGCGCCTGGTAGTGATCGGCGGCGACGCCGCCGGGATGTCGGCGGCGAGCCAGGCCAAGCGCATGCGCGGGGACGATCTCGACGTGATCGCGTTCGAGCGCGGGACGTCGACCTCCTACTCGGCCTGCGGGATCCCGTACTGGATCGGCGGCCAGGTCGACTCGATGGACGACCTGGTCGCGCGGACACCGGCCGAGCACCGCAAGAACGGGATCGACGTCCGCGTACGGCACGAGGTGGTCGAGCTCGATCTCGACGCCCGTACGGTCAACGTTCGTGACCTCGAGAAGGGGCGGAACGAGCAGCTCGGCTTCGACCAGGTCATGATCGCGACCGGAGCAACCCCGGTGCGGCCCCCGATCGACGGACTGGACGGCCCCGACGTGTTCGGGGTCCAGACGCTCGACGACGGGCACGCCGTGCTGGATCGGCTGACGGGCCGCGGCAAGGCCCGCAAGGCACTGGTGGTCGGCGGTGGCTACATCGGCATCGAGATGGCCGAGGCACTGCTGCGCCGCGGCCTCGAGGTCACGCTCGTTGACGCGGCGCCCGCCGTCATGTCGACGCTGGACCCGGACATGGGTCGACTCGTCCAGGACGCGATGATCAAGATGGGGATCGACGTCCGCGTCGACGCGAAGGTGGAGTCCCTCACCCGCCCGACCGGAGGCGACGCCAAGGTCAAGGTGCACACGTCAGACGGTGACTTCGATGCCGACATCGTCGTGCTCGGTCTCGGGGTGCGGCCGAACACCGAGCTCGCCGACCACGCGGGTCTCCCGCTCGGCGAGCACCGGGGCCTGCTCCCGGACATGAGGATGCGCGTCCCCGGCGCCGACGGTGTGTGGGCGGCCGGAGACTGCGTCGAGGTGATCAACAAGATCACCGGCCGGTGGTCGTACGTGCCGCTGGGCACGCACGCGAACAAGCAGGGCCGCGCCGCCGGGACGAACATCGGCGGCGGCTACGCGATCTTCCCCGGTGTCGTCGGCACCGCGATGTCAGCAGTGTGCGACCTCGAGATCGCCCGGACCGGGCTCCGGACCGCCGAGGCCGAGGAGGTCGGCCTCCAGGTGGTCAGCCAGACCGTGGAGTCCACGACCCGGGCGGGCTACTACCCCGGTGCCGCGCCGCTGACCGTGAAGGTGATCGCCGAGCGGTCGACCGGTCGGCTGGTCGGGGTCCAGATCATCGGCCGGGAGGACGCCGGCAAGCGCATCGATGCCGCCGCCGTCGCGGTCTGGCACGGCATGACGGTCGCCGAGGTGGCATCGCTCGATCTCGGCTACGCGCCGCCGTTCGCGCCGGTGTGGGACCCCCTGCTGATCGCCGCCCGCAAGGCTGCGGAGTCGTTGACACGCGACTGACTGGGGCGGCGACGAGCGTGCCGATACGGTGACCTCATGTTGCGTGAAGGTCCGATCCCCCGGTTCGTGCACGGGTTGATCGAGTACGTCGTCGGTGTCTTCCTCGTCGCCGCTCCGTTCCTGCTCGGCTTCGACGATCTCAACATGCCGCTCGGGGTGGCGATCGCGACCGGCGTGGTCATCCTGGTGCTGGCCGCCATCACCGAGGGGCCGACCGGCCTGGTGCACCAGCTGCCGGTGAGCGCTCACGTCACGTTCGACTTCCTGCTCGCGATCTTCCTGATCGCGGCCCCGTTCATCCTCGGGTTCGGGGACGAGGCGGCACCGCGGAACCTGTTCATCGCCCTCGGCGTGGCGCACCTGCTCATCAGCATCGGCACGCGCTACCGGGAATCGGTTCCCGACGGTGATGCGCCCGCCCGCCGAGCCAAGCAGCCGGCGGCGAGCCCGGCGCCGAGGTCGACGCCATCGGCCCCGCCCACCTCGCCGACGCGGCCGTCGCCGGACGCGTCGGGCCGATCGACTCCAGCGGGTCCGCCGGCCTCACCCGGGACCGGCTCGTCCGCCGTTGACAGCCCGGGTCAGGACAAGCGGGCGGTCCCGGACCCGCCGCCGACGCCACCGTCGACGTGAGCCTCCCGCCGGACCGGCGGGACTGATCCGGCCCGGCGTGAACATCCCGAGCCCCGCGCCCGAACAGACTCATGACCGACCGCCCGTTCATGAGGAGCGTCCCTGATGGCCAGCGCCCGTACCGCCCGTCACCACTTCGCCGCGCGCTGAGCCCGACGAGCAACCGCGTCCGGGACCGGAATGCCACCCTCGGCGGCCGCTCGGCCGAGCGGCTCGATGCTCACGCGCATCGGCGCCGGCGACGCGTCGGGCTGGGCGGATTTCTACCGCAGCTACCGCGGTCTGGCCCGACACCTCCTCAACTCGCTCGCACCGGGCGGCGAGCACCTCGTGGACGACGTGATGCAGGACTGCGCCGTGCGGTTGTGGCGCTCCGTGCACCGCCACCGTCCGGAGCTGGGCAGCGAGGACGTCTTCGTCCGCACGTTGCTGCGCCGCAGCGCGATCGACCTGGTGCGCTCCCGCTCGCGGCATGTCGTCGAGCCGGGCGCTGTCCCGCTCGGAGACACCGATGAGGCCGGGCTCGACCCGACGACCTCGTGGGTGGACGTGGCCGCAGTGCGCAGCGCGCTGGACCAGCTCTCCGATGCCCACCGCGAGACCTTGACGAGGGCGTTTCTCGCCGATCAGACGTACACCCAGATCGCTGCCGAGCTCGACATCCCGGAGGCCACCGTCCGGACCCGGGTGTTCCACGGGTTGCGGCGTCTGCGGACCGTGATCGAGGAATCCGTGGAGGCCCGATGAGCCTGCTCTGCCCCGAGGGCGAACGCCTGCCCGAGTACCTCACCGAACGGCTCTCGCCGGCTGACGCCGCCCGCGTGCACGCGCACTTAGCCGGGTGCGGCGTGTGCCGTCGACTCGCCGACGAGGTGGAGGTCGGCCTGGCGGCGATGGTCATTGCGCGCGACGAGGCGGTCGAGCAGGAGCGGGTCACCAGCGCTGCGGCTGCGCGGGCCGAGGTACGGCTGGCACCTCAGCGCCCGCGCGGGCGGCGCACGGTCGCGCTGGCGGCGGCCGCGTGCGGCGTGCTGATCACCGGCGCCGCGCTCGGCGTGGTCCTGGAACGGCAGACCTCCGGGCCGGAGACGCTCGCCGAGTTCACGCTGTCCAACGAGTCGGTGTTCGACCCGGCCGCGGGGACCGCCGCGCTGGCACTGGTCGACGGTGGCCTGCAGATCGGGCTCGAGCTCGACGGTCTCCCACGCGACGCGGAGTTCTTCGAGTGCCTGTGGCACGTCGACGGTGAGACCCGGTCGGCCGGGACGTTCGCCGCCGTCGACGGCGCTGTCGAGGTGGACCTGGTGGTGGCGCCGTTCGAAGGGGTCCCGAGCTGGACGCTCGACATCGTGTCGCACTCCTCGGAGGATCCCCGCGTGGTGCTCACGGCGGAGCGCTGACGATCGGGACGATTTCTCGTCCAGCGGGATGAACGCGGCCGCTGCGTCGTTCGAAGAGTGAGGTGGCGCCGACACGCCAACTGAGCCCGGCGGACGGCGGTGGACCCGGGGGGATTCTCCGCCGTCCGTCCGGGCCACTCGGGTCACGGCTCGAGCTTGAAGCCGAGGTGCTGATCCTGACCGCAGGCAGCCCGGGCTGCTCCCCGCTCCGCTCGGGCGGGCGTGCACGCGCCCACCCGCGTCCGAGATACTGCCTCACCGGGCACCGTCGAGCCCCGGAGGCACGACGTACCTCACGCAGACATCTATGGACCGGAGTGACCGATGCCGATCGCGACCCCTGAGGTCTACGTCGAGATGCTCGATCGGGCGAAGGACGGCGCGTTCGCGTACCCCGCCATCAACGTCACCTCGTCGCAGACGCTGAACGCGGCGCTGGCCGGCTTCGCCGAAGCCCGCAGCGACGGCATCGTCCAGGTGTCGACGGGTGGCGCGGAGTACCTGTCCGGGCAGCAGGTCAAGGACATGGTCGTCGGTGCGTCGGCGCTGGCTGAGTACGCCCACGTGGTCGCCGCGAGGTACGACATCAACATCGCGCTGCACACCGACCACTGCCCGAAGGACAAGCTCGACACGTACGTGCGCCCGCTGCTCGCGATCAGCCAGGAGCGGGTCGACCGGGGCGATCAGCCACTCTTCCAGTCGCACATGTGGGACGGCTCGGCGACCGAGCTCGAGGAGAACCTGGAGATCGCCCGAGAGCTGCTCGAGACGGCGGCCGCCGCCAAGATCATCCTTGAGGTGGAGATCGGGGTCGTGGGCGGCGAGGAGGACGGCGTCGACAACGCGATCAACGACAAGCTCTACACGACCACTGGCGACGCAGTCCGCACCGTCGAGGTGCTCGGTTCCGGCGAGCATGGCCGCTACCTGCTGGCCGCGACGTTCGGCAACGTCCACGGGGTCTACAAGCCCGGCAACGTCACCCTCCGGCCCGAGATCCTCGACCAGATCCAGGCAGCAGCGGCCGAGAGTGCCGGGCGGGCCAAGCCCTTCGATCTCGTGTTCCACGGTGGCTCGGGCTCCTCCCGAGAAGAGATCCACGAGGCGCTCGACTACGGCGTGGTCAAGATGAACATCGACACCGACACGCAGTACGCGTTCACCCGGCCGATCGCGCACCACATGCTGGCCAACTACGACGGGGTGCTGAAGATCGACGACGAGGTCGGGAACAAGAAGTTGTACGACCCACGGTCGTACGGCAAGGACGCGGAGTCGGGCATGGCTGCCCGCGTCTTGCTGGCCTGCGAGACCCTCCGGTCCGCCGGCACCACGCTGGCGAGCTGAGCCCGCCCCCGAGCGGCGATCATGAAGGACGGGCCCGGTCTGGACGTGCTGGCGAGGCGCCGACGGGTAGTCCTGATCGGCGGCCTGGTCGTGGTCGGCCTCCTCCTGGCCGCGGGGATCATCGGTTCGGTGGTGCGGTCGAGTGACTCAGGCCCGCCCGAGGGCAGCGGTCTGCTGGCCTGGGAGCCACGCGGCGGGATGCTGAGCGACCACGTACTGATCGACTCGGCGCAGGCGCTGTGGCGCGATGCGACCGACGTGACTGGCGCTACCGTCGTGCCGCCGGAGGGCGAGATCTACGTGCTCTGGGCCGACCAGATCGGGGCTGGCCGGGTCGTGATCATGGAAGCCGTTGGGATCGACGGAAAGCCGTACGTGGTGCAAGCCTCCGAGCAGGGTGAACCAGCGGCGCTCGGGCTGGACTCCGTGTCCGAGCTGCCGGTCGAGCTGCCGATCGTGCTCGCGGTGACCTACGACGGAAACCTGAACATCGATGGCCTCGAGCCGGGCCGTGGGTCGGCGTTGATCCAGCTCCTGACCGAGCCCGAGGAGACAAGCGGCTCGACCGGGCTGTGGAAGTACGAGGCGTCGTTCGACGGCAGCGACCTGGAGCTGCTCGAGACCAAGCCGAGCGGGATGACCGAGACGTTCCTCCAGCTCGACGCCTCGGACCCGGCTGGCACATCGATCGTCGTGGCCACGACCGTCGATGCCCGAGCCGGCGTTGCTGGCACACTCGCCGTCCAGGGCGGGCGGCTCCTGCCGCGGACGGCACGGATTGCGCTCGCGGACGATCCGAGCTGGGGACCGAGCGGACGGATCGACGGCAAGGAGTACGCCGCGTTGGTGCTGGCCGCAGCCGACCTGCCGGTGGCGGACGCTACCGGTTTCGTGGCGGCCAGCGAGGAGGTCGACGTGGACGGTGTCCCGATGCTGGCGAGCCTGGTGGTGCTCCAGGCGGACGACCGGCCCGGCTGGGTGGCCTGCGTGCTCTCTGATCCGGGCGATGAGGACACCGTCGCCGACGTCGTCGTCACCGACCCACGAGCGGTGGTTCCGGCGGAGCGTGCAGTGCTGGCCGGGTCCTGCCCGGTGGACATCGGCGGCGACACCCGGGTCGTGGCCGTGGCTGCGGGGCGACCCGGCGCTGGACCGGTCCGGCTCCAAGCCGACGGCCGTACCCTCGCCGGCCCCGCCGAGTTCGTCGTCGTGGTGCTCGATGAGCCCGCGGTCAGCGGCTCGTTGGTCGCGCGGCTCGACGGCGGCGAAGGTGCGGGCAGCTCCTTCTCGCTCCCGTCGTGGGTGGGATCGTGACCGCGCCGGTGCCGCGCGACCGGGGAGGTGACGAGGAGTCGGGACCGCTCACCGACGACGAGCTGGCGTTCCTCGCCGGCATGTTCGAGCTCGCCAGGAACGGCGCGAGCGACGAGCTCGTCCGCGCCGTACGAGCGGGAGTCCCGGCGAACCTCACGAACGCCGGCGGCGACACCCTGCTGATCCTCGCGGCCTACCACGGCCACCCGGCGGCTGTCGCAGCGCTGATCGAGCTCGGTGCCGACACCGAACGCGTGAACGACCGCGGGCAGACCGCGCTGGGCGCAGCGGTGTTCCGTCAGTCGGCGGATATCGTCCAGGCGCTGCTCGCAGCTGGCGCTGACCCGCGCGCGGGCGGTCGGTCCGCAGTGGACGTGGCCACGTTCTTCGAGCTCCCGGCGATGCTGGCGCTGCTGGCTGGCGGCTCCGGGTCGGATCGTGACGGCACACTGGGCACATGACGTACAACGACCTCATGGCCGGCCCCCCGCCCACCCATCTCCCGGAGCACCCCGGCGCTGCCGCGCTCGAGCGAGGTGCCGCGCCGACCGAGGTGGCCGCCGCCAACCCCGAATTCTCGCTGGCCTGGGCGCTCCTCGCCGAAGCGGCGCTCGCCGCCGGCGAACCGGTGACGGCCTACGCGTACGCCCGGACCGGCTACCACCGAGGGCTGGACCAGCTGCGCAAGGCCGGCTGGAAGGGGCACGGCCCGGTGCCGTGGGAGCACGGGCCCAACCGCGGATTCCTGCGTGCGCTGCACGCACTGGGCGTCGCCGCAGCGACGATCGGCGAGGTCGACGAGGCCACCCGCTGCCAGGCGTTCCTCGCCGACGCCAGCCCCACCGCCCTCACCCAGCTGCGATGATCAAGAAACTTCCACCCCTCGGGCTCGACGGAGCCTGACCCTTCGACGAAGGAGAGGGCGGAAGTTTCTTGATCATCGCAAGGGGTCGGTGTGGGGGCGGTGGGTGAGGGCGGTCAGGCGGGGATGTCCGGCGCCGCAATGAGCTGCCACGCGGCGGGTCGCAGCGTCCAGGTGCGCTGCTCGACGTCGTCCTCGAGCTCGCCGTCGGTGTTCACCGGCATGGGCTCGCCGACGATGCGGATCTCGCGGCCGCGGGCGGTGATCACGTCGTCGCGATCGGTGTGTCGGCCGACCGCCACCTGGGCGGCGTAGGTCACCCGGGCGACCGGACCAGCCGCGCGGGAGACGATCACGTCGGCGAGGCCGTCGTCGGGGCGGGCGTCCGGAGCCAGCCGGGTCCCACCGCCGACGCTGACGCCGTTCGCGATGCCGACCATCAGCACCACCGTCTCGGCGTCGTTGATCACCGCTCCGTCGACGACGACCTCGATCCGCCAGCCATCCACCGCTGCGCCGGCCTTCGCTGCACCGGCCGCGTACGCGAGCTTGCCGAGCTTCGGCTTGAGGTCCTTCGCTTCCTTGCCGGCCTCGGCGCCAACCCCGACGTGGACGGCGTTCACGACGACGCCGCCGTTGTCGTCGACCATCAGGTCGAGCCGTCGCGGCGAACCGTCGAGCACCAGTGCGGCGGCCTCGGCCGGGTCGAGTGGGACCTGCATCGTCCGGGCGAAGTCATTGCCGGTCCCCATCGGGACCAGCCCGATGACGGTACCCGACAGGTCGTCGAGGTCGGTCAACGACTGCACCACGAGATGCAGGCTGCCGTCGCCACCGAGCACGACGACCTCGCGCCCGGCGCGCGCGCGCAGCACGTCAAGGAGCTGTTCGGGTCCGTCTGGGCGGGCGATCTCGACGGTGGCGCGCGCTTCGAGGACGGCCCGGACCGTCTCGACAGCCTCGTCGACGGCGCTGCCCGCCTTGGCGTTGGCGATCACCAGGAGCTCACGCACAGGGGTTGCACCGTCCTCTCGGGGCCGAGGCCCAGGCGGCCTGGTCGAGTAGTCTCTCGCATGCTTGCGGCTGCACCAGATCGGCCCGGGCACCTCACGAGGAAGCGAGCGCACCGATGCCGGCGATCGTGCTGGTCGGCGCCCAGTGGGGTGACGAGGGCAAGGGCAAGGCGACCGATCTTCTCGGCGACCGCGTCGACTACGTGGTCCGCTACCAGGGTGGCAACAACGCCGGCCACACCGTCGTGATCGGCGACGAGTCGTACGCGCTGCACCTGCTGCCGTCGGGCATCCTCACGCCTGACGTCGTGCCCGTGATCGGCAACGGCGTCGTGATCGACCCAGCGGTGCTGCTCAACGAGATCGAAGGTCTCGAGGCGCGCGGCGTGTCCTGCGACCGCCTGGTGATCTCGGCCAACGCGCACATGATCATGCCGCACCATGTCGCCCGCGACCGGGTGACGGAGCGTTTCCTCGGCAAGGCACAGATCGGCACCACCGGCCGTGGCATCGGTCCCGCGTACGGCGACAAGATGGCCCGTCTCGGGATCCGGGTGCAGGACCTCTTCGACGAGAAGATCCTCCGGCAGAAGCTCGAGCTTGCCCTCCGGGAGACCAACCAGCTGCTGGTCAAGGTGTACAACCGGCGGGCGCTCGAGGTGGACGCAGTCGTCCAGGAGTACCTCGGGTACGCCGAGCGGCTCCGGGCTCAGGTCGCGGACACCTCGCTGCTCCTGGCCCGCGCCCTCGACGCGGGCAAGGTCGTGCTGCTGGAGGGCTCGCAGGGCACGCTGCTCGACGTGGACCACGGCACCTATCCGTTCGTCACCTCGTCGAACCCGACGGCGGGCGGCGCGGCGGCCGGCGCGGGCATCGGGCCGACCCGGATCGACCGGGTCGTCGGCATCCTCAAGGCCTACACCACCCGGGTCGGGTCCGGCCCGTTCCCGACCGAGCTGCTCGATGAGATGGGCGAGTTCCTCCGCAAGACCGGGGGCGAGATCGGTGTCACGACGGGCCGCCTGCGCCGCTGCGGGTGGTTCGACGGCGTGATCGCCCGCTATGCCACCCGGGTGAACGGCCTCACCGATCTGTTCCTCACGAAGCTGGACGTGCTCTCCGGGCTGGAGCGTGTCCCGGTCTGCGTCGCGTACGACGTCGACGGGGAGCGCCAGGACGAGATGCCGATGACGCAGACCGACTTCCACCACGCGACGCCGGTCTATGAGTACCTCGACGGCTGGTGGGAGGACATCTCGACGGCGAAGTCGCTCGAGGAGCTGCCCGCGAACGCTCGTGCGTACGTGGACCGGATCGAGGAGATGTCCGGCTGCCGGGTTTCGGCGATCGGCGTCGGACCGGACCGCGACGCCACGATCACGGTTCACGACCTGGTCTGATCACCCCGGCGGCGGTGTGGTGGCCGGTGGCGGCGTCGGGACCAGGGCGGGTGCCGAGGTGGTGGGCAACCCGCTCGGCGGCGCCGGGGTCTCGGGCGGGGCGGTGGTCGCGAGGACGAGCGGCTCGCGCGGCTGGGCGAACCACCGCAGGGATTCCGCCCAGTCCGGGACCCGCGGCGCGGCGTCCGGGGGCTCCGTACCGGGCTGGCCGCCGGCCATCCTCGCGGTGCCCAGCGGGAAGACGTTCCATCGCTGGTGCCCCTTGCTGTCGAGGGCCGGGGTCAGCACGCGCTCGACCCGGCGCTCGTGCTCGAACCGGTCGAACTCGCCGATCGCGAGCGGGACGCCGTCGGACGTGAAGAGCTGCACGCCGTAGATCGGCTCGCCGTCCGCCCCGTAGGCGTAGATGTTGGTCACCGGGCTGCCGTCGAGGACGAGACCAGGATGAGTTGGCTCTGACGCGTACGCGAAGTCCGTGTACACCCCGTCGAACAGCTCGTTCGCGGCGACCGGGAGGGCCACGAGCGCGGCGAGGTTCCCGACCAAGACTGCCCGGCCGAGCCATCGAGGGCTGCGATCCGACTCGCGACCGAGCTGGACGCTCAGGACGACCAGCGCGACCAGCACCAACCATCCCTCGAGCCCAGCCGGCAACGCGCCATACGGCTCACCGGTGAACAGGCGCTCCACCAGCACGTACGCCACCCACGCGCGAAGGACCCACCACGCGGGGATGAGCACGACCAAGAACTCCCGCAACTGTGCCCAGGAGCGGTGCGACCCGAGCGACCGGGTCGCCGACTCGACCGCCTCGCGCAGGTTCGCTCCGGTGCGCCGAGGGACAGCGCGCAACGGGCTGCGGCGCGAGTGGGGTGACTCCAGGCCGGCCGCCGCCCTCAGCTCGGCCGCGTAGGCATCGGGGGCGCCGACGCGGTCGGCCAGCGCAGTGTCGGACTCGGCGGCGAGCTCGGTCAGGTCGGCCTCGAGCCCACCGGTCAGCTCCTCGATGACGTCGGGCTCGAGGTCGGCGAGCTCGGCGCGGACTGCAGCCACGTACGAGGTCACGTCGGCTCGCGTCGTCATGCCCGCACCTCCGTCGGACGCAGGAGGTGCTGCATCGTCTCGGCGAACGATCGCCAGCTCTTGCCCTGCTGCTCGAGCATCGTGGTGCCGCTCGGGGTCATGCCGTAGTACTTCCGGTGCGGCCCCTCGTCGGATGGCACCACGTACGAGGTCAGCGCACCGGCCGAGTACAGCCGGCGCAGCGTGCCGTACACGGAGGCGTCGCCGACGTCGTGCAGGCCGGCGTTGCGGAGCCGGCGCACGACGTCGTATCCGTACCCGTCCTCCCGGGCGAGCACGGCCAGCACGGCGACGTCGAGCACCCCCTTGAGCAGCTGGGTCTGATCCATGTCGCAGCCCTTCTCGAGGATGTCCGTGTTGGAGACTACTGCGCATCACGTTATAGCGGGGTGCCCGTTCTGCGGCGTGTCGGAGGCCGAAACCGGGTAGTGGTAAGCGCGGGGCGCGCGATCATGGGGCCGTTCCGTCGCCGGGCGGTCCGCAAGGACTGCGGCGCTGCATCGAGCTCGGCCGGCCAACTCGACCAAGGAGCGTCCACCATGACGACAGACCCGAACCGCCCGTCCGACCCCACCGAACCCCCGCCCGGCGGACCGCCGCCCGGCGGACCGCCGCCCGGCGGACCGCCGCCCGGCGGACCGCCGCCCGGCGGACCGCCGCCGAGCTCGCCGCCACCGATGGGCGCCGGCGACCCGTTCGCAGCGCCAGGGTCCTCGCCCGGCTCTGCCGCCCCGCCGGCTGGTGGCACCGGCTACCCGCCCGCCGCGCCACCGCCGGCAGGCGGCTACACCGAGCCGCCGGCTCAGACGTCGGGCTACGGCACCACGCCGGCGGCCGGCCGTCCGGCCGGCTCCGGCCTCGATCTCGCCAAGGCGTCGACGGCCGATCGCGGCATCGCCGCAGCCGCCGTGCTGTTCCTGATCGCGCTGCTGCTGCCATGGGCGTCGGTGTCGGTGTCGGGGTCCGGACTTCCCGGCGGCGGCAGCGAGAGCACCAACGGCTTCAGCTCCGGTCTGCTCACCCTCGCGTGGATCCTGCTGCTCGCCGCTGCGGTGGTGGCCCTGCTGCCGGCGATGGGGGTCAACGTCAATCTGCCGTTCCCGCGCGGGCTGGCGCTGCTCGGCCTCACCGGTCTGGCCGCGCTGATCACGCTGTTCGGTTTCATCGACGCACTCACCGCACCGGACGAGATCGCCCAGGCTGAGGCGCTGGGCCTGGACGTCTCGTACAGCGCCGGCATCGGGGCGTATCTCGGGATGCTGATCGCGCTCGGCGCGGTCGCGCTGGCGTTCCTGGCGTTCCGGTCGCCGAGGTCCGATCACACCTCGGTCTGAGCCAGGCGATCTGTCTCGGGAGATCCGTCAGCGAGCCGCCAGCACCTCCAGAGCGCGGTCGGCATGGACGTCCATGTCGCGCTCGCTGCGGATCTCCTCGAGCAGCACGCCGTCGGCGCTGATCACGTAGGTCACCCGACGGTTGTAGATCGGGCCCACCCGCTTGGCGCCGAACGCCTTGGCGACAGCCTTGTCCGGGTCCGACAGCAGGGTCAGACCGAGGCTGTTGTCCTGGTCGAACGTCGCCTGGTCCGCCGGGCTGTCGTCGCTGATGCCGACCGGGCGGGCGCCGTGCGCTGCGAACTCCCCAGCGAGATCGCGGAAATGCTTCGCCTCGAGCGTGCAGCCGCCTGTACCCGCGCGCGGGTAGAAGAAGAGCACCACCGGGCCAGCGGCGAGGAGCTCGGTGAGGCGGACGGTGGTGCCTTGCTTGTCGACGGCGCTGAAGTCGTCTACCGGGTCGCCGGGCTGCATGGGGTCCTCCTGGGAGATTGGTTGGGTCCCTGGGGGATTCGACCCGAGCGCCCGGTCTGGATGGGTCTCGGCGTACGGCGGCTCACACCGCGTAGGTCACGGGCCGAACCGGCGGGACCGACCTGGCTCGCTGGTCGAGATGCCGGACGACGTACTCGGCGTCGC
>Ga0136617_10003900_pt1 | contig 13338 bp, 11 predicted proteins | sample AntDrymUQ3222106_2_FD_129672 | JGI IMG/M metagenome (GOLD analysis project Ga0136617, IMG submission 129672) | Polar desert sand microbial communities from Dry Valleys, Antarctica - metaG UQ322 (21.06) | ecosystem: Environmental > Terrestrial > Soil > Desert | place: Antarctica: Dry Valley...
GGGCATCCTCTTCCGCGCGGCCCCGTACACGCACCGCTACCCCGAATGCTGGCGCTGCCACGAGGAGATCGTGTTCCGCGTCGACGACGAGTGGTTCATCTCCATGGAGGAGCTGCGGCCGAGACTGATCGAGGCCGCACGCGCGGTGAGCTGGATCCCCCGTGCCGCCGGGCGGCGCATGGAGAACTGGCTCACGAACATGGGCGACTGGAACATCAGCCGGAAGCGCTACTGGGGCCTGCCGCTGCCGTTCTACGACTGCGCGAACGGTCACTTCTTCGTCCTCGGCAGCGGGGCGGAGCTGCGCGAGCGCGCGACGGCGGGCGTCGCCGGCCTGCGCGAGCTGCACCGCCCCTGGATCGATGACGTGGTTGTCGCGTGTCCTGAGTGCGGAGCGTCCGCGACGCGGGTGAAGGAGGTCGGCGACTGCTGGCTCGACGCCGGGATCGTCCCGTTCTCGACGTTGCACTGGCTCGATGATCGCCCGCATTGGGAGAAGTGGTTCCCGGCCGACTACGTCGTCGAGATGGTCGAGCAGGTGCGGCTCTGGTTCTACTCGCAGCTGTTCATGAGCGTCGTGCTCACCGGTCGCGCTCCGTACGAGACGTGCATGGCATTCGAGCGTGTCCTCGCCGCTCCGGGCGAGGAGTTCCACAAGACCGGCCAGAACATGAAGGACTTGGGCCAGGCCTGCGAGGACATCGGCGCGGACGTCATCCGGTGGCTGTACGCGCGCCAGGACATCCGGGAGAACGTGTACTGGGGCCAGGCGCCGACCTCGGACATCAAGCGGCGGCTGCTCGTGCTGTGGAACGCGTACTCGTTCTTCGTGACGTACGCGAACCTCGACCGGTTCGATCCCGCGGCGCCCCCGGTGCCCGTCGCCGAGCGGCCCGCGATCGATCGTTGGCTGTTGTCGTCGCTCGCGCGGCTCGTGCGGGAATGTCGCGACGCGCTCGATCGCTACGACTCGCAGACCGCGGCGCTCCGGCTCGAGGCGTTCTGGGACGAGCTCTCCACCTGGTACGTCCGACTCACGCGCCCGCGCTTCTGGAGAGCGGAGGACGAGCGCGACTCGCTCGCCGCATACCAGACGCTGTATGAGGCGCTTGTCACGATCGCGCGGCTCTTCGCCCCGATGCTGCCGTTCCTCGCCGAGTCGATGTATCAGAACCTCGTGCGCCGCGCCCTCCCCGATGCCGCCGCGTCCGTGCACCATACCGACTACCCGGCGCTTCGTCCGGAGCTCGTCGACGAGGCGCTCGACCGCGAGATGCGAGCGGCCATGCGGGTCGTCTCGTTGGGCCGGACCGCACGCGGTGAGGCGAAGGTGAAGCTGCGCATGCCGCTCCGGCGGCTCGTCGTCGTCTTCGACCGGACCGATCGCGACCGGGACGCGCTGGACCCGGGCGGTGAGGTCGCCTGTCTCGTCCGCGACGAGCTCAACGTGAAGGAGCTGGAGGTACGCGAGGACGCCACGGGGCTCGTCGAGCTGCGCGTGAAGCCTGAGCTCAAGGCGCTGGGGCCGAAGCTCGGCAAGGATCTGCCTCGGGTGCGCGCCGCGCTTGCCGAGGGCCGATTCACTCAGCGTGACGGAGCGTTCGAGGTCGAGGGGTTCACGCTGCAGCCGAACGAGGTGCTCGTCGAGCACGTCGGTGCGCCCGGCCACGCCGTTGGCCGCGACGCTGGTGCCGTCGCAGCGCTCGAGACCGCACTCAGCCCGGATCTGGTGAAGGAAGGCCTGGCCCGAGAGCTCGTGCACAAGATCAACGAGCTGCGAAAAGAGGCGGGCCTCGAGATCGCCGATCGCATCGTGCTTCGTTATGCGGGTGCGATCGCGCCGACCGTCAGGAAGTTCGACCAGCTGATCTCGCGCGAGACCCTCGCGGTGGCGGCCCGCGAAGGGACCGTCGGCGCAGGACACCGCTGGTCTGGTGAGCTGAACGGCGTCGCGGCGAGCCTGGAGCTCGAGCGGACCTAGCGGCCGGGCGTAGGCTTGGGCACCGTGATCGTCACGTGCAGCGCCCTGAAGCGGGTCCGGTCGAGATTCGCGTGACGCGCCGCGTCGTCGTCACCGGTATCGGCGCGATCACGCCCGTCGGCAATGACGTCGTGGAGACCTGGGATTCCCTCACGCATGGCCGCGGCGGGATCACCCGTATCACGCGGTTCGACCCGTCCGCGTACGAGTCTCAGATCGCGGGCGAGGTAAAGGACTTCGATCCCACACGGTACATGGATCGCAAGGACGCGCGCCGGACGGACCGGTTCACTCAGCTCGCGGTGGGTGCGGCCGCGCAGGCCCTCGATGACTCGAAGCTCGTTCTCACCGACTCGCCCGATCGGGCGGGCGTCGCCATCGCCACGGGCGTCGGCGGTCTCGAAACGCTCATCGAGCAGGTGATCATCATGGAGGAGCGCGGCCCGAGCCGCCTGTCGCCGTTCCTCGTGCCGATGCTGATGGCCAACGCCGCGTCCGCGCAGATCTCCATGCAGTTCGGTATGCAGGGCCCGAATGTCGCGCACGTTTCCGCGTGCGCCTCGAGCGCGCACTCCATCGGGGAGTCGGCCGAGATGATCCGGCGCGGGCAGGCCGACGTCATGGTGGCCGGAGGCTCCGAGGCCGCCGTGCTCCCGCTGGCCATCGGGGCGTTCGCGACGATGCACGCGACGAGCCGCCGCAACCACGACCCGGCGCACGCCTCACGCCCGTTCGACAAGGAGCGGGACGGCTTCATCCTGTCCGAGGGCGCTGCGGTCGTCATCCTCGAGGAGTACGGGCACGCGCGCAGTCGCGGAGCGCGGCTGTACGGCGAGCTCGTGGGATACGGCGCGACCGCGGACGCGTACCACATCACCTCGCCGTCGCCGGAGGGTGAGGGGAACGCGCGAGCCATGAAGATGGCTCTCGACCAGGCGGGGATGCGTCCTGATGAGATCGACTACCTCAACGCACACGGGACCTCGACCCAGCCGAACGACCGCGAGGAGACCGCAGCCATCAAGTCTCTGTTCGGCGATCATGCGTACAAGCTGGCCATCTCGTCCACGAAGTCGATGACCGGGCACCTGCTGGGTGCCGCGGGCGCGCTCGAGGCCATCGCCTGCCTTCTCGCGATCCGGGATGGCTGCCTCCCTCCGACCATCAACTACGAAGTGCCCGACCCGGCGCTCGATCTGGACTACGTCCCCAACTCGTCGCGCCCCGCGCCCATCAGGACGGCACTCTCGAACTCGATGGGCTTCGGGGGCCACAACGCGAGCCTCATCTTCAGAGGGGCTCCGGCTGACTGATCGCTTGGGGCGGGACCAGACCGGATGAGCGCTCTTGCCGGCAAGGTCGCCCTCATCACCGGCGGGAGTCGCGGGATCGGCCGGGCGACGGCGGTCCGCCTGGCACGGGACGGGTCGCGGATCGCCCTGAACTACAAGGGAAACGCCGCCGCGGCGGAGGAGGCCAAGCACCTCGTCGAGTTGACGGGCTCGACGGCAGCGCTCATCCAGGGCGACGTCTCGCAGGACGGCGAGGCCGAGCGCGTCATGAAAGAAGCGCTCGAGTTCGGCGGTGGCCGGCTTGACATCCTCGTGAACAACGCGGGGATCACCCGCGACAACCTGCTCTTGCGAATGAGCGCCGAAGAGTGGGACGCGGTCCTCGATCTGAACCTTCGCGGCACCTTCCTGATCACCAAGGCCGCGATGCGGCCGATGATGAAGCAGCGCGCCGGAAGGATCGTGAACGTGTCGTCGATCGCGGGCCTCGTCGGCAACGCCGGCCAGGCGAACTACTCGGCGGCGAAAGCCGGCGTGATCGGATTCACCAAGACGGTCGCGCGCGAGATGGCGAGCCGCAACATCACGGTGAACGCCGTCGCGCCGGGCTTCGTGCCGACGGACCTTACGGACGCCTTACCACAGGAGGTGAAGGACGCTCTGCTGAAGCAGATCCCGCTCGGGCGCTTCGGCGCCGCCGAGGACATCGCGAACGCGATCGCGTTCCTCGCGTCGGACGACGCCGCCTACATCACCGGGCAAGTCCTCGTCGTGGATGGAGGCATGGTCACCTAGCGGTCGCTCCGCATCTCTCTAGCATGACCTCGTGACCACACGCCGGATAGGGCTCATCGCCGCGGTCGCGGCCGGGGTCTTCGTGCTCGATCGCGTGACCAAGGCGGCCGTCGTGACGAGCATCCCGCTGCACGAGACCCGCGACATCATCGGGCCGTACCTTCGCCTTTCGCACGTCCGGAACACGGGAGCCGCGTTCGGGCTCGCACAGGACCGCACGACGCTCCTGTCGGTGCTGTCGATCTTCGCGGTGCTGGCGATCCTCTACTACTACCGGACCATCGCGATGCGCTCACCCTGGCTGGCAGGAACCCTCGGGATGCAGCTCGGCGGCGCCTTCGGAAACCTCGTCGATCGCCTCGGGCAGGGATACGTCGTCGACTTCGTCGACGTGGGTCTGCCGGATGGGCCTCGCTTCTGGTCGTTCAATGTTGCCGACTCGTCGATCGTGGTCGGCATCTTCGCCGTGACGTTCCTGCTATGGCTATCGGAGCGGCAGCGGACCGAACCCGTATGACGGAGCGCATCGAGCTCCACGTGGACGCCGGCGGCGTCCGTGTCGACCGCTTCCTCGCGGAGCGCACCCAGCTCTCGCGCAGTGTCATTCAACGCCTCGCGCGAGAGGGCCATGTCACGGCCGACGGTGCCGCCGTAGATCCGTCGCACAAGGTGCGGGCGGGTCAGCGGCTCTCGCTCGTCGTCCCTCCTCCCGAGGAGCCGCTCTCGCTCGAGGCCGAGGACATCGCCATCGACACGCTGTACGAGGACGCGGACGTCATCGTGGTGAACAAGCCAGCGGGGCTGGTGGTGCATCCCGCCTATGGGCATCGCACCGGCACGCTCGTGAACGCGGTCGCGGGACGTGTCGGAGCGGAGACCGGGCGCGAGGCGGGCCGGCCCGGGATCGTGCACCGGCTCGATAAGGACACGAGCGGCGTGATGATCGTGGCAAAGAGCGACGCCGCCCACCTTGTGCTCTCCCGGCAGCTCCAGGCAAAGCGGTTCGGCAAGGAGTACCTCGCGCTCGTCTGGGGTGATCCCGGAGAGCGACCGGTGGTCATCGATGCGCCCATCCAGCGGGACGAGTCGGACCGTCGCCGCATGGCGATCCGGCAGACCGGTCGCGAGGCGATCACCCGGTTCGAGCGGATCGCGACGTACGGCGGCGGCAACGCCCGAGCCGCTCTTCTGCACGTCCGTCCCGAAACGGGACGGACCCATCAGATCCGCGTCCACCTGGCTTTCGCGCGACTCCCTATCGTTGGCGACCCCGTGTACGGACGAACGCATGACCCGACCCACCTCGAGCGTCAATGGCTCCATGCGTGGCGTCTTACGGTCCGGCTGCCTCGCTCCGGTGAGCGCACGTTCTCCGCGCCGCTTGGGGACGACCTGCGACGTGCGCTGGCGGAGCTCGGAGAGCCGGCGAACTCGACATCGCTCCTCGCCGAAGCGCTCGCCTGAGAGTGCCTGGGGCGAGCGAGTGAGAGCTCCGTCCGCGCGAGCGAGACCGCCGGCCGTGAGCTTTCGAGCGGGCGACACGGCAACGCTGCGGCGACGAGCCGATTGAGCGGGATCGACGGTCGCGGTCTCCTGGTCATCATCTCGGCTCCATCCGGGGCAGGGAAGGACACCGTGATCGCGCGCCTCGTCAAGGCGCTCGACGATGCCGTCGTGTATGTCACCGCGACGAGCCGGAAGCCGCGCCGCGGCGAGGTTCATGCCACGGACTACTACTTCTACTCACCGGAAAAGTTCCGCGAGGAGATCGAGGTGGGCAACTTCCTCGAGTGGTCGATGGTGCACGGCGACTTCAAGGGTGTCCGCCGCGACGCGCTCGCCGACACCCTTCGCGACCACGCGATCGTCATCGTGAAGCCGGAGCCACAGGGCATGCGCAAGCTCAAGGCCATGCTGCCGGAGGCGCTGACGATCTTCATCATGCCGCCCTCGGTCGAGTCGCTCCGCCGCCGTCTCGTGCAGCGCGCGACCGAAACGCCGGAGCAGCTCGAAGTGCGCTTGCGCAACGCGGCGATCGAGATGGCCGCGGCGCCTGAGTACGACTACGTGGTAGTGAACGACGACGGGAAGGTCGACGCGACCGTCGAAGAGATCGCGCGCATCATCCGCGCGGAGGCCAAGCGTCCGCGGCGCTACGACCTGTGAACGGCACGCGGCGCGCAGGTCGACGAGCTCGCGACCGCGGTCCGGTGAAGGACGACTAGCCTCATCGCGTGACCCGTACTGCGGAGGTCGCCGTGTTCTCGGGCCTTCGCGGTCCCGCGATGACCTTCACCTATCTCATTCCCGACGGTCTGGACGTCGTGCCGGGGCACCTCGTTCGCGTTGGCCTCGGCGATCGTGCGACACGCGGTGTGGTCGTCGCTGTCGACGTTCCGGCACCGGAGGCCTCCCTGCGCGCCGTCGATGGCCTTGTGCATCCGCTGCCGTTGCTCTCCGCTCACCAGCTCGCGCTCGCGCGCTGGATCGCGTCGTATTACCGCTGCGGGCTCGCCGACGCGGTCCGCGCGATGCTCCCGCCGGCACTGGCCGCCCGCGCCCGCGGTGCCACGCTGGAGAGCGCGCGGAGTGAGCGCACCGAGGCGATCTTCGCGATCACACCCGATGGGCGGCGCGCGATCGACGAGCCGGTTCGCCTCGGAGCCCGGCAGCTCGCCACCTTGCGCGCGCTCGCCGCGGGCGCGGTCACCGCCGCTGAGCTCGGACAGTCCGGTGGATCCGGCGAGAGCGCGAAGAGCCTCGCCGCGCGCGGACTCGCGACCGTCGGACGCCACGCGGTCCGGCGGATCCCGACCGAGCTCTCGCTCCACGAGGACGATGTGGTGCGGGATCTGCCGCTCACACGCTCGCAGGCTCCCGCCCTCGAGTCGATCGTTGGCTCGCTCGGAAGCGGCGGCGCGTTCCTGCTCCACGGCGTGACCGCGAGCGGCAAGACCGAGGTCTACCTTCGCGCGGCGGCTGCCGCGCTCGCGCGTGGCCTCGGAGTCATCGTGCTCGTCCCGGAGATCGCCCTCACGGTACAGGTCGTCGGCCGCTTCCTCGCGCGCTTCGGCGATCGGGTCGCCGTGCTGCACAGCGCGCTGTCCGCGGGTGAGCGATACGACGAGTGGCGGCGCGTGGTCGACGGGGTCTGCGACGTCGTCGTCGGCTCCCGCTCGGCGCTCTTCGCCCCAGTCGCACGGCCCGGGCTCATCGTCGTCGACGAGGAGCAGGAGCCTTCGTACAAGCAGGAGAGCGCACCGCGGTATCACGCCGTCGATGCGGCGCGGGCGCTCGGCCGCATCGCCGGCGCGACGGTGGTGCTTGGCTCCGCGACGCCACGCGTCGCCACCCATCACGCCGCGACAGCGGGAGAGCTCACGCTGCTCAGGCTCGGCGAGCGCATCGCCGACCTGCCACTGCCGCCCACCACGGTGGTCGATCTACGGCTCGAGCTCAGCGCAGGGAACCGCAGCACGCTCTCGCGCGCGTTGCGGAGCGCTCTCGTGCGGACGGTCGAGCGCGGCGAGCAGGCGATCCTGTACCTCAACCGGCGGGGGCTCGCGACCGTGATCCTGTGCCGTGACTGCGGCTACGTGGTGCCCTGTCCATCCTGCGAGATCCCCTTCGCGCTCCATGCCGACGGGCGCCTGGTCTGCCACCGGTGCGGGAAGTGGCGGCGGGACGCCCCGTCGGCGTGCCCGCAGTGCGCGAGTGCGCGGATCCGACAGCTCGGGGTCGGCACGCAGCGCGTGGAGCAGGACGTTCGGCAGCTGCTCCCGCGTGCGAAGATCGCCCGTCTCGACCGGGACGCCGTCGCGAGGAAGGGCGCGCACGCGGTCGCGTACGAGCGGATGCGATCCGGCGATTCGCAGGTGATCGTCGGCACGCAGATGATCGCGAAGGGCTTCGACCTGCCCGGTGTCTCGCTGGTCGGCGTCGTGAACGCCGACACGCTGCTCAATCTGCCCGATCCGAGCGCGGCCGAGCGAACCTTCCAGCTGCTCACGCAGGTCCTCGGGCGATCCGGCCGCGGCGATGTGGGCGGGCGAGGGATCCTGCAGACGTACCTCCCCGACCATCACGCAGTGCGGGCGGCGGCCGCACATGACTACGAGACGTTCGCCGCGCGGGAGCTCCTTGACCGCCGCCGCTTCGGGAATCCGCCTTTCGGCCGGCTCGTGCTGCTGCAGACCGGGGCGCGCCGCGAGGCGACGGTGGAAGCCCGCGCGGCCCGCCTTGCGGCGGAGCTCGAGACCGCCGCGGGTGACGATGCCGAGGTGCTCGGGCCCGCGCCGGCGTTCGCCGCGAAGCGCGCGGGGAACTACCGCGTGCAGCTCGTGCTTCGGGGTCCGCGTCCCACCGCGGTGCTCGACCGCGTACGGATCGGCAGTGAGTGGTCGGTCGACGTGGACCCGGTCTCGCTCCTCGGTTAGCGTCCGCGGCGTGAGCGACGGGGCGCGCGAGCCGGACGACACCGACGAAGAGCCGCGAGGACCGCGGGTCACGATCGTGAAGGGCTCGCCCTGGACGATCACTGGCCCCCGCCGCGAGAAGTGGTCGAGCGACGAATTCGTCGCCGCGAATGCCGTGGACATCCGCCAGGTCGGTGACCCGGTGCTGCATTCCCCCGCGCACAGGCCGAGGCTCGCCCGCGGCGAGCTGGAGTCGCTCATCGCGCGGCTATTCGCGTCAATGGTCGCGGCGCGCGGCATCGGGATCGCGGCGCCGCAGATCGGCGTCCCGCTGCGCATCTGCATCGTCGACGTCGACGAGGCCGGCATCGTCGCCATCGAGCCGGAGGTCGAGTGGGTGAGCGAGGATCTCGACGAGACGAGCGAGGGGTGCCTCTCGGTGCGCGGCCTGTACGGGATGCTCGAACGGCCGGTCGCCGCCCGTCTGGGCGCGGTCGACCCTGCGGGAAAGCGCTTCACCATCGAAGGGGTCGAGCTCGGCGCGCAATGCATGCTCCACGAGACGGACCACCTCGAGGGCACCCTGTACGTCGACCTGCTGCGGTCGCGCGTGGACGACCTCTTTCCTGTCGAGCCGCCAGGCCCGGGGGAGGAGCCGCGGCCCGTGTCCGGTCAGCATCGCCAGGAGCTCGAGCCGTCGGTCTAGTGCCGCGGACCGTCTTTCTTGGGACACCGGAATTCGCGGTGGTGTCGCTCGACGCCCTCGAGCAGCTCGCCGGCGCGGGCGTCGTACGGCTCATCGCCGTCGTGACGCAGCCGGATCGGCCCGGACACCGCGGTCGGCTCACGCTCCCCCCGGTCAAGGTGCGGGCGCTCGCGAGCGGGCTCGAGGTCCTGCAGCCCGAGCGACTCCGCGGGCACGATCTGGACGCGATGATCGCGCTCGAGCCGGAGCTGCTCGTCTGGGCCGCGTACGGGAACCTCATCCCCGCCGCGCTCATCGACGCGGCCAGCGGCCGCGCGGTGAACGTGCACGCCTCGCTCCTGCCGCGCTGGCGGGGGGCCGCGCCGGTCGCGCACGCGATCCTCGCGGGCGACCTGGAGACCGGCGTCACGCTGATGGAGGGCACTCCCGAGCTGGATGCCGGCCCGATCCTGGTACGCGAGCGCGTGCGGATCGACCCGCGCGAGACCGCGGGCGAGCTCTCGGAGCGGCTCGCGCGGGCGGGTGCGGCACTGCTACGCCGCGAGCTGCCGCGGTACATCGGGGGCGAGCTGGAAGCCGAGCCGCAGCCCGCCGATGGCGTGACCTGGGCGCGGAAGCTCACGACGGCCGACGGCGAGCTCGTCTGGTCCGAGCCCGCGGAGGCGGTGGGGCGGCGGGTCCGCGCGCTGCGCCCGGAGCCGGGGGCCTGGACCACGTTCCGCGGCCAGCGCATCGGGATCCTGGCCGCGACGGTGCTCGGCGGACCGCCGCGCGAACACGGCACGCTCGTGCTCGGCCGCAGCGATCCCGCGTACGTCCCGTACTGGGGTGCGTCGCGCGCGCCCCACGTCGCCTGCGGTGCCGGGTGGCTGCGGCTCGATGTGGTGAAGCCCGCCGGGAGACGCGCGATGAGCGGAGAGGACTGGGCCAACGGCCTGCGCGGTGACGACCTTCGCGTGCCATGCTGAGCGTTAGAACGCCGTCGCGCCCGCCGTCAGTGGAGGTCGCGATGGCGGGATGACCACGCCGGTGAGGGTGCCGGTCACGAGGGCATGATGTCAGGCGGGCACCGCCGCTACCGTTGTGACGTGACCGGACACGACGCCATCAGCGAGGTCGACGACGGAGTGCTCGGCGCCTGGCTCACCGAGCGCGGCGAGCCGGCCTACCGCGTCCGCCAGATCCGTCGACACGCGTCCCATGCGGGAACGTGCGGCTGGTCGGATCTCACCGACGTCCCGAAGCGGCTCCGTGATGACCTCGCCGTGTCGTTCCGCTGGAGCTCGGTCGAGCCGGTGACGGAGCAGGCGAGCGCGGACGGCGAGACGCGCAAGGCACTCCTCGCGCTCTGGGACGGGCATCGCATCGAGACCGTGCTCATGCCGCACCACGGCGCGCGGAACTCGGTGTGCGTCTCGACGCAGGCCGGCTGCCCGATGGCCTGCGCGTTCTGCGCCACGGGCGAGATGGGCCTTATCCGCAACCTCACGGCGGGCGAGATCGTCGATCAGGTGCGGCACTGGCAGGACGAGCTCGCCGCCGAGGGCGACCGTGTTTCGCATGTGGTCTACATGGGGATGGGCGAGCCCTTCAACAACTACGAGGCGACGCTGGCGTCCGCCCGCATGCTCACGGACCCGGACGCGTTCGGCATCAGCCCACGCCGGATCACGATCTCGACCTGCGGTGTGGTGCCGAAGATCGACGCGCTCGCGAGCGAGGGCCTGCCGATCAACCTCGCGATCTCGCTCCACGCGCCGGTCGACTCGATCCGCACGGCGATCATGCCGATCAACAGGCGCTGGGACATCGACCTGGTGCTCGCGTCGGCCGCGCGCTACGCGAAGAAGACCAAGCGGCGCGTGACGTTCGAGTACATCCTGCTGGGTGGCGTGAACGACTCCGCGGAAGCGGCCGCGCTGCTCGCGAGGCGGATCACGGAGCACATGCGACCGGGTGCCGCGCACGTGAACCTCATCCCGTACAACCCCGGGCCGGGCGGCTTCCGCAGGCCGCCGGTCGAGCGGATGGAACGGTTCGCCGAGATCCTCGAGGGAGGGGGTATCAGCGCGACGGTCCGGATCAGCAAGGGGCAGGACATCGCCGCGGCGTGCGGGCAGCTGAAGGTGCCTGAGGGCCGCGCGGCGCCGGTCGCATGAGCCTGACCCGCGTCGGCGCTTCGGCGACTCGTACGAGTCGTATCGTCGCGCCGTGCCGCGGTGGATCCCCACGAGCCGCCGGGGCGAGCCGATGACGCCGCTGGCGAAGGACTTCGCGGTCGTCTTCGTCTACGTGAAGGACATCGAGGTCGCGGATCCGGACGGGCACCGGATCCAGCTGTTCGCGAAGTCGGTCTAGCGAGCCTTCGCGGCCCTCTTCGCCATCCGAGCGCCCTTCGTCTCGGTGCGGCGGCAGCGCGTGCAGACGAGCAGCTTCTGCCCACCGATGAGCGCCGCGTGCAGGTTCACGTCGAACCGACGGCGCGTGTGCACCTTCGAGTGGCTGACGTTGGAGCCGAAGCCGGCGGACTTGCCGCACAGCGCGCAGGCGCGTGGCATGACGGGCGGACCTCCGGGGGGAATGGGCTAAAGTCCGTCGATCGTAGCACCCACGCGCCGTCCGCGCCCTTCGCGTGCTCGGCCGCCGAGCGGGGTTCCGAGGTGGTAGCACGCTGTGACGGGCCGGCACTGCTCGCACATCTCGAGGCCGCGACCGAGCGCCTCGCCCGCTCCGTCGACGAGGTGAACGCGCTCAACGTCTATCCCGTCCCAGACGGAGATACCGGGACGAACATGCTGCACACCATGCGCTCGGCGCTCGCGTACGCACGCAACGCCGAACCGGTGGCCGGCGCGGTGGCGGCCGCTGCCGCGCAGGGCGCGCTCATGGGTGCGCGCGGCAACAGTGGCGTGATCCTCTCGCAGATCATGCGCGGTCTGAAGGACGCCCTCGCCGGAAAGGACGCGATGACCGGTCGCGATCTCAGTGACGCCTACGCGTCCGCTCGCGAGCACGCCTACAAGGCCGTCACGCACCCCGCACCGGGGACCATGCTCACGGCGCTCGCCGACATCGCGGACGCCGTCGGTCGCAGCATCGACGACCCCGCGGGGATCCTCAAGACCGCTGTGCACGCTGGCGTGGAGGCGGTCGCTCGCACGCAACAGGCAAATCCCATGAACCGTGCGGCCGGTGTCGTTGACGCGGGAGCCCGCGGCCTCTGGCTGCTGCTGGATGGCGCCCTCGCGCGATCGGAAGGCCGCGCGCAGCGCCTGGCGGCCCACGAGGGCTCGGGGACACCGGTGTCCGCGGCGACGTCGCCCCGAGCGCACGCGGGCGAGGGTTTCGACGTCGCATCGTGGAAGGGTGCCTACGACGTGCAGTACCTCATCGTGTCGCCGTGCCGCACGGCCGACGACGTGAAGGCCGAGATGATGGAGTTCGGCGCGGACTGCGTGCTCGTGGTCGGTGATGAGACCGCGCTCAAGATCCACGTCCATACCCTCCAGCCCGACAAGATCATCGCGATCGGGCTCACGGCGGGCCGCATCAGCGACGTCGTGGTCGAGGATCTCGAGGCGATGTCCGCCGAGCATGAGCGGACGACCGGCATCGCGGTCGCGCCGCCTGCGGCACATTCCCCGGTCGGGGTCGTCGCGGTCCTGCCCGGCGACGGCTTCGTCGAGATCGCGCGCTCGCTCGGCGCGACGCCGCTCCGCGGCGGAGCGACCATGAACCCGTCGACGCAGGAGCTGCTCGACGCGATCCGCGCGACGAATGCCGATCAGGTGATCGTCCTGCCGAACGACAAGAACGTCATCGCCGCGGCACGCCAGGCCGCGGCCATCGCGGAGCGCACGGTCATCGTCATCCCGACACGGTCGGTGCCGCAGGGGATGGGTGTGCTATTCAAGTTCGAGCCCACCTGGGCCGCGCCGGATGCGGTCGCGGCCATGGAGCGCGCGCTCGAGGAGGCGCACGGGCTCGAGCTGACCCACGCCGTCCGCGGCAGCACCGTCGATGGCCAGCGCATCCGCAAGGGCGAGGCGATCGCGCTCTTCGACGGAAAGCTCGTCGCGCATGGCCCGGATGAGGCCCTGGTCCTCGGTGACGCGGCGCGCCGCTTCGGGGATGTCGGGCTCTTCACCC
>Ga0136617_10003901_pt1 | contig 13337 bp, 16 predicted proteins | sample AntDrymUQ3222106_2_FD_129672 | JGI IMG/M metagenome (GOLD analysis project Ga0136617, IMG submission 129672) | Polar desert sand microbial communities from Dry Valleys, Antarctica - metaG UQ322 (21.06) | ecosystem: Environmental > Terrestrial > Soil > Desert | place: Antarctica: Dry Valley...
GCGATACTGGTCGAGCCCATCCAGGGCGAGGGCGGCGTGAACCCTGCCCCGGACGGCTTCCTCGAAGGGCTGCGCGAGTTGTGCGACGCGCACGATGCGCTCCTGATCTTCGACGAAGTCCAGACCGGCGCGGGCCGCACGGGTCATCTCTACGCATACCAGGGATTGGGCGTCGTCCCGGACGTGCTGGCGAGCGCCAAGGGCCTCGGCGGCGGCTTCCCCGTCGGCGCGATGCTGGCGCGGGAAGAGTACGCGGCCCTGAAGCCAGGCAACCACGGCTCCACCTTCGGAGGCAACCCACTCGCGATGGCGGCTGTCAGGGCCGTGCTCGGCGTCGTCGGAGACCCCGTCTTCCTCGAAGAGGTGCGCTTCAAGGGTAAGGTCCTGAGGAACGCGCTGGAGAAGCTGGCGGAACGGGTTCCCGGCGCCCAGGTGCGTGGGGAGGGACTCTTGCTCGGCCTCGACCTCGCCGATCCGGATCTAGCGAAGTCCGTCTTCGAGCATTGCCTGGAGGCTGGCGTCCTCGTCAATCTGGTGGGAGGGACCACGATTCGTCTGGCGCCGCCGCTCACCGTGACCAGGACGGAGGTCCGGCTCGCGCTGGATACGTTTCGAGGCGCGGTTGACGCCGAAATGACGGCGGCGGAGGCGGCGCCGCATCTCGAAGCAGCGGTAGCGTAAGGGAACCTGGACCGTGATCCCCCAGCAAAACGACGCCCCTCCGGAGCGGTCGCCCCTCACAGGCCGCGACTGCCTCACCCTGGCCGAGTTCTCCCCCGGCGAAGCCCGCCTCATCCTCGAAGAGGCCGCCAAGACCAAGTTCTTGCAGCGGTCGCGCATCTCCTACCGGCCACTGCGGGGCCGGACGCTTGCGATGGTCTTCCAGAAGCCTTCCAACCGCACGCGGGTATCCTTCGAGGTCGGGATGTACCAGCTCGGCGGCCACGCCCTGTATCTCAACCCCGACGAGATACAGCTCGGCAAGAGAGAGACCCCATCCGACACAGGCCGCGTCCTTGCCCGCTACATAGACGCTATTATGGTCCGCACCTTCGACCACGGTGAACTCGAAGAACTCGCCGCCGCAGCCGACGTGCCCGTCATAAACGGCCTCTCCGACGACCACCACCCATGCCAGGCCCTCGCCGATTTACTCACCATCCGCGAAGAGTTCGGAGGGTTGGAAGGAGTCAAGATCACCTACGTCGGCGACGGCAACAACGTCGCCCACTCCCTCGCAATAGCCTGCGCCCTGACCGGCGCGGAGCTAACCATCGCCCACCCCGAAGGTCACGCCCCCGAGCCCGATATAGTTCAACTCGCCGGAACTCTGGGCGCAGCCCCGACCCTGACCGAAGATCCCCGCGAGGCAGTCTCCGGCGCCCGCGCCGTATACACCGACGTGTGGGCCAGCATGGGCCAGGAGTCCGAGGCCGACGACCGGAGGAAGAACTTCGTCCCGTACAGGATAGACGAGGACCTCATGTCACTCGCCGCCGAAGACGCCATCTTCCTGCACTGTCTCCCCGCCCACCGCGGAGAAGAAGTAACCGCCGAAGTCATAGACGGCCTCCGGAGCCGCGTCTTCGACCAGGCCGAGAACCGCCTGCACGCCCAGAAGGCTCTACTCTACCTGCTGCTTGGTTAGGACGTACTCGACCAGGCGCTGGCCGCCCATTCCTCCAGGGCTTCGGAGACTTCCGCGCTGTTCTTGGTGTGGCCCCGCTCGAAGCTCTTCATGCGAGCCGTCCCTCTCCTGGTATCCCAGGCATCTATGAAGTAGGTCTCTCTCGCCTTACAGTGAGAGCAAGTCATGATGGTTATGAAGGGGAAAAGCGGTATCCAGCCCCGTTGGCCGAGGTCCAGGAACAAGTCTCCCCTGGGTAGCGCCTGGTAGTAGGGGACCTCTTCCTGCGGGAAACTCGGATGGTCGCCCATGTAACGCAGACACTTGAGGATTACACCATCTCCGCGACGGGCAACATCGAAATCCTCCACCTGTCTTATAGGGTACGCGGTCGAGAACGCCAGGGCTTCCATGCAGAGCCTCAACCTATCCTGCACCTTCTCGGAGGCTTCGGTAATTTCCTCCAGGACCACCGGCCCGCGGTCGTGTTTGAAGTCATTCTTGGCCCTTATGAGGACCGTTACGTTTGCCCCGAAACTCCTTTCCTTCTTCTCGGAACGGATGTTGGAGCCCTTGATCGCCAGCGCCAGCGGATCGTCTTCATAGTCAGCGAAGACTTTTGAGCAGCGCCCGACTATCTCCTTCCAATCGCCCGGCGAGATGCCGGTCGCCCAATATTCCTTCGGGTCTATCCCGGCCTTTTCTCGATCCTGTTCACGCATCAGCGCCAGCGACACCGACCCGAGGAAGGCGAGCATGTTCTCGGCGACCCGCAACTGCTCCCTGTAGAGATCCCTCGGGTCCACGATGCTCGCAAGCGACCTGAAACCGAACGCCAACGGGAACGGATAGGAGCTGGAGATCCGATACTCCAGTTCGTCCCTCGACAGAACATCGGGCGAAGCGACGATGGGTTTCGTGGCAGACACTGAGGAGGCTGCCACAGGTTGCACCCGTTTCGGTGAATCACTTCTTGTTTGGGTCGTCTGGGCTAAAGAAGGTGATTCCTTTGTCAAATGCGCGGTCTCTCGGCCCTGCCCATGTTCCGGTGCAGCCTGCACCGTGGCAGAAAGCGTGGGAATCGGACCCAGAGTTTCATCCCGCCGCTTCTCTTCCCCATACTCGGCGGCGAGTTGGTGTCTTAGCAATGCGTCGCTTTCACCCTTGCGTCTTTGCAGAGTATCCAGGCGTAGCAAGTATTCCTTGCGTATCCAAAAAGCGTGGAATATACCAGCCGCGCCCAATATCAAAGTCAAGGCCACTATCACATCACCGATCCAGCCTGACCAAGCAGGGCCTCCGGCAAAGATCATGGCAAGTACGAAGGGTAGCGAATAGAAGAATCCCCACGCGGCCCACCTCTTCCGCTTTGCTCGCAGAGCAATGTAAAAGAAAGCTATCCAATTGAAAAAGCCTAGCGTAAACGTCCACCCAATCCACAGCGAGTGGAGCAGTTCCCACCTCTTGTCCTTCGACGTGATCGACACTTGGATCTTCCCTCCGACCCTCTACCAGTTTGTCGTTAAAGTAACTCAAGTATCCGATACGAACGTCCATGCTGCAAGGGTTACGCAAGAACCGCATTATTTCGACTGACGGGGCCGGGAACCGACCGCACGCTCAGAAGGGGCTGCTGTACTTGCTCCTGGGCTGAAAACAGAACCACGGCCTTAAAATCGAACGTGGTAAGATCCTTTGCATCGAGTAAGGAGCGAATCTATGCAAAAGGCGACAATAACCAGTAAGGGACAGCTCACAATCCCGAAGCAGGTTCGGGACCGGCTGGGGTTGGAGCCCGGAGACCGTCTGGCGTTCGATCTCGAGGGCAGCGCCATACGTCTGAGGGTGGAGAAGCGCAGGACGCTGGAAAAGTTGAGGGGCAGCCTGCCGTCGGGGCGCGGCTATCCTGGCAGGGAAGCCGAGCGTGAAGCGGCCCGGGGGCATGTTACGAGGGAGGCTCTCGGGAAAGAAACTTCTTGAGCCGCAGCGTCTACTGGGCGGACGCCAACATCCTGCTTCGTTTCCTCACAGGCGAGCCGCCGGAGATGTCCAGCCGATCCGAGCGACTACTACAACATGCACGGCGGGGTGAAATACGGCTGAAGGTCCACCCCGTAGTGGTGGCCGAGACGGTCTGGGTGCTCCAATCTTTCTACGGCCACTCCAGAGAAGGCATAGCCGATGCGCTCGTTCCACTGCTCACGGAGCACGGGCTCAAGGTCGAGGGATCTAGCGTGGTGGTCCGTGCCCTCGAAAGCATGGCGGAGAACAACGTTGACTTCGCCGATGCTCTGCTCGCCGAATCCGCTCGCTCTCGTAGCGAAGGGGTCGTTTCCTTCGACGAAGACTTTCCGAAACTGGACGTTGATCGTTACGAACCGGATCGGTGACGTTCCCACGCCGCGGCGAGGAGGTTACAAGAGGTCATAGACGGTCCACGGAGTCGCGTCTTCGATCAGGCCAAGAACAGGCCGCACGCCCAGAAGGCGCTTCTCTATTTGCTGCTCGGTTAAAGCTCTCCCACTTCTTTCAGGGTGCTCTGCATGTTGCCCTTCGTGACCATCTCGAAATAGCGGCGCTCGGGATCAAGAATCGCCCAGTCGTTGCCGAGCTTTTCTTTGTACCGGGCATCGTCGGCAGTGACGCGGTCCTCGCCCTTGTATTCGAGGACGGCTATTGTTCCGCTCCTCGTGAATGCGATGAGATCCGGATTGAACTTCGCTTTCCAGTAACCCTGTAGTGAAAAGCCGTCCCTGTCCGGGTTGCGATACCAGCACGCCACGTTGTCGAGTGCATCCAGCTTCATGGCGAACTCCTGCTCCTCGGCATTGAGCTTGCCTGGATACTCGAATACGGACTTTCGGAAAGAGATGATGCACTGGCTCGTGGGCAACTCCAATTCGTCCGGGACGCGGTAACCTGCTTCGGAGCCGGAGGTCAGAACGCCTGTACTCTTCAATTCCTCGTAGCTCCGCTCGGCCCAACTCAGATAGCGGGCGTTCAGATTAGTCTGGATGCGGTCCCGGATCTGGTACTTCATCCGGTGTAGCTCTTCCATGCGGTAATTCTCTTGCAACCCTGACAGCGCCCCGTCTATGTACCGGCGCAGGTCCTTATCCGCCAGCTCGTCGTAGCGTCCGATCTTCTTCAACAACCACCGAGTGAGGTCCGCCGCGCTCCCGCCGGACCCGTTGCCCCGATGCCTGGACGCCTCGGACATCTCGGTGACGAACAGCCTGTCCCGGTCCACGTCCACTTTCGCTTCCTGAGCCCGCGAGCCGTCCAGACCTTCCGCGTCGAAGCCCAGGTCTTCCACGTTGAACGCGGCTCCGAGAAGATCCCGCACATATCGTAGCTCCCGCGTCCCGCCGTTCGCGTTCACGGCCATGAGCGGGATGGAGAGCCCTTCGTGGCGGGCCTGCATTACGGTGGTGTACTTCGGCTCCGTCTCGGAGATCCTCACCTCGTGCTTGCTGTAACCGTTCTCCACCATCCCCTTGACGATAGAGTTCACGGCCTTGTTGAACTGCTCGGAGGAAGTGTAGACGTAGCCTTCGTTCAACTCCGTGTTCTCTTTTTCGCGCACGTTCGGCAGGCGCAGGATGCGTCCCAGAAGCTGCTCGACGGCGGTGGGCGAGCCCAGGTTGAAAACCGAGGCCAGAACGTAGGCGAACGGCGCATCCCAGCCCTCGCGCAGGGCATCGCGGGTGATGATGCAGCGCACCTCCACGTCCTCCGCGAGAAGGTCCGTCGCTCCAAGCTCGTCCTGCTTGCCGGTCTTCACCTTGATCTGGCCTTCCGGGATGCCAAGCTCATCCGTCAGAAACTCCTTGACGCGGGCGACGTGTGCCCTGTCCGGGTGCTCCTTCTCCTGCTCGGCCTGAACCAGGAGCATCGGGCGGATGTACTCCCCCGTCGCTGCCCGCTCCCGCTTCGCTATCTCCTCCAGTTCGTCGCGCTTGCTGGCCGCGCCGCGCAACGCAGCTTCCCAGTGAGTCTCGTTGGTCAGGTTGATGGGAAGCTTGACCATCTGCTCCTCTTTCAGCTCCAGCGCCGAGACTTCACAGAGGACGTTGCTGCGCGATGCGGGGGTCGCGGTCAGTTCCAGGACGAAGGAGGGCTCCACGGACTCGATCAGGTCCAGCGACAGCTTCGTTCCGTAATTGTGTCCCTCGTCGGCGATGACGAGCGGCTTTTCGCGCCGGATCACCTCGAACAGCGAGAACGGCACCCCCGCCCGCTCCTCCTCGGTCGTAAAGTGCGGCTGGAGGTATCCGTTATCCTGGTACGCTTTCAGGCCCTCTTTATCCTCGCGCCTCATCGCCTGCATGGTCGAGACGATTACCGTCACGCCGTCCTGGACTTGATCCGGCCTCACCTTCAAAGCCCCGGCGTTGTCCAGCACGTGAACCGGCTTGCTGAAACCGCCTTCCAGAACCTTGCGGTAAGGATGGTCCGGGTCCTTCAACGCCCGCAAGGTCTGCGAGCGGATGGTGTCGCTCGGCGTGAGCCAGAGAATTATCCCCGCATCATCCTTGTCGTGGAGCAGCGCGTCGTACAGAAGGCCCGCCGCATGCGCCGCGACGAGCGTCTTTCCGCCGCCGGTCGGCACCTTGAGGCACACGAAGGGCGTCGTCGGATCGCTGGCGAGCGGCTGCCAGACCTTACGGGTTCTCTTATAGAACGCGACCCCGACCGGATCATCTTCCTCTTCGTCCCTCATGTACCGGGCTACCAGTTCCGCGTACTCTCCAAGCTCCTCGAGCACACGCCGCTGGTAGTCTTTCAGATCCATCGCACGCGGGTAGGTCTGGAGCAGCCTCATCGCCCATCATCCTTGCCGAATCGGGAGATCAAATCTTGCATGTCGCGCGGGATCTTCCGAAAAGTCACGCCCCACGCCGAAAGCTCTTCCTCGTCCACCGCGCAACGGTCAGCGTACACGATCCGAGCACCGTTTCCAGCTTCGCCAGGCAATACCCTCAATCGTTCCTCATCGAAGACCGTATTCGCGTCCGGCGCATAGAAAAGGTAAACGTCCTTCCCGCCCCCGCTGCCGACGTAGCCCGTGCCGTTCTCGCTCACTTTCTCCGCCGCGACGCCCGTTTCCAGGAATAGCGCGAACCGTCCCAGGGCGTCTCGCTTGACCTCCGGGTTGATGCCGTCGCCGGACCCGGTGAAAAGCTCCTCGCCCAGTTCGTAGAAATCGAAGCCGCTCTCGTCTCCCAGATAAGGTTGGCCGCCCTCGCCCCGGATCACACGCCGCGCCCGCTCGGCGGTCAGAGTGTCCGCATAATCCTCCATCTCCACCAGCACGAACCGCCGTTCTCCCCCATCCTCGGCGTTCTGCTTGAGGACCGCGTGCGCCGTCGTCCCCGAACCGGCGAAGGAGTCGAGCACGATGGAATCCCGATCCGTCGCCACCTGCAAGATGCGCTGCAAGAGCTTCACCGGCTTGGGCGTGATGAACACGTCGGAGGTGTCCTCGAAGTCCATGAGCTTTTGCAGCTCTTTCTTCGATCCACGAGTGCTTCCTGCTTGCTCGTGGCTCCAGATTGTCTGCGGCACCACACCTTGCTTGACTTCGGAGAGAAAACGCTTGATGGTGGGTCTGTTGTTGCCGTCTTCGCCCCACCAGATCCGACCATCTGCGTCAAGTTCTTTGAGCTTTTCTTTCGACATGCGCCAATAGTTGCCCTTTGGCGGTCCAGGGATCACCCTTCCCGAAGGTGTAGCGATGGGGTAGACGCCTTTGCTGTACGAGTTGCGGGCCGTTATATCTCCCGGCCACCAGGGTCCTCGTGGATCGTTGTCTCTGTTCTTGTAAATCGAGTCTTGCTTCTCGGTGCGAGGCATGAGATTGGGCCGCCAAATCTCCGCATTCTTGGCGTAGATGAAGATATAGTCGTGGTCAACAGAGAAGTACTTGGCGGTGTTTCTGGGCGAATCCGCCTTCTGCCAGATCACGGCGGCGATGAAGTTGTCGCGTCCGAAGACTTCGTCCATGAGGACCTTTGCGTAGTGGGCTTCGTTGTCGTCAATGGTCATCCAGAGGCTGCCGTTTTCGGCGAGCAGATCGCGCAGCAGTTCGAGGCGCGGGTACATCATGCACAGCCATTTGTCGTGGCGGGAGAGATCCTCGCCCTCGCCACCGACTACCTTGCCGAGCCAGCGTTTCATCTTCGGCGCGTTCATGCGGTCGTTGTAGACCCAGTTCTCGTTGCCGGTGTTGTATGGCGGGTCAATGAAGACCAGCTTCACGCGCTCCCGGTAGTAGGGAAAGAGAGCTTTCAAGGCTTCCAGGTTGTCGCCGTGGACGATCACGTTCCCCGAAGAAGCTTCTCCATCGCCCGCCGAAGCCTCCGGGACGTGCCTGAGCAGACGAAAGGGAACCTCATCCGTGTGGTTTACGACGTGCTGCTTCCCGATCCAGTCGAGTTTGGGCACCCTGCTCCTTTCCTCTTCTAATACAAGTATGCGACACGCATGTCCCATTTGACAACGATCCGGTGTTTTCAACTGACAACGCCCGGTGTAAAATACAGTCAAAGGACTGGGGATTCTCGGTCGACAAAAGATCCCGGCTAAGGTCGGGGTCTTTTGTTTTCTACGGGAAGATTTTCAAGCCTCTCACGAGTCCCGGTCCCCTGTAGAATTTTTCCTTGACGATCTCATAGGCAGGGTTCGGTCTGTCTTTGTTCAGTATGTAGCGCGCAGTCGGATACGCGGCCAGGTCGCACATTTGTGTTCCGATCAGGTTCGAGTCCTTCTTCCTGAACTCCAGGTGGAGGTTTATTCGCCTGAATCTATCGGAAGATACGTAGCCCGTTCCCTCGTTGACTACCTGCAAGAAGCTGAGCCGCAGTTCGTCGTCTTCCCGACGTCCCCTGGATTCGGCGACTATCCGAATCTCTGATTGGTCCTCATCCTCCAGGAGTGGGAGCAGCCGCTCCAGCGCGGACGTGATCGCCGGTTCGTATAGATGGACCGCACTTTCACCATATCTTTCCTTGTGCCTCTGTTTGCGGATAAAAGCTCCGATCAACCGATACTCGCACTCCGACATGATCCGGTTTATGCGTGCGTAGAACGGTTGCCTTTTCGCCGGATCGGTCAGGAAACCAAACTCTCTTTGCGCCCGGCGAATGTCCCGGGAATGCAGGATCACGCCTTCGTGCCCGAAGTAGTCGAACTTCAGCCGATAGACTGCGGGCACGATCTGCTCGATGTACACATCCGAATCGCAGATCAGCAAGGCCACGCCGAAGATCGGGTAGCCCTCATCAATCAACTCCATCGAATGATCGCCCGTCTCATCGAGATAGGCTATCAAAGACACCTGTTCGCCTTTTGAGGTTGTCGCCGTGGACGATCACGGTCCCCGAGTTCTCACCTGCCGAAGCCTCCGGGACGTGCCTGAGCAGCCGGAAGGGGACTTCATCCGTATGGTTTATGACGTGCTGCTTCCCGATCCAATCAAGCTTCGGCATTCAAGGCTCCCTCCCCAGGAGAGTATAAGCGGCTCCGGGCAAAAAAGTCATCCGAATCTCTCTGCGATGCGCGCCTGAAACAGGACCATCTCCGCCCTCGCTACGCCGGCGAAAGCGGCCTTACCTCCCGCTCTATCCGCTCCCCCAGTTCGTCTTCAGCGGTTAGCTGATCGTAGCGGGCCTGGAGCCTGATCCAATACCCTTTGTTCAGCCCGAAGTACCGGCTGAGACGAAGTCCGGTATCGGCGCTGATTCCCCGCTTCTCCGCGACTATGTCGTAGATTCGGGGGGCCGGTACGCCTATACCCTTCGCCAACTGGTAGGCGGTGATCCCCATGGGCTCCAGGAACTCCTCTCGTAGAAGCTCACCGGGGTGTATGGGGGACATTATCTTCTCGGAAGTCATCTCTTTCTCCCTAATGATAGTCGACTATCTCTACCTCGTAAGCATCGCCGCCTTCCCAAACGAAGCACACCCGGTACTGACGGTTGATCCTAATAGACCATTGGCCTTCACGGTCTCCGCTCAACTTCTCGAGTTTGTTACCCGGCGACACCCTAAGCTCGTTCAGATCATCTACGACATCCATCTGCTCCAGCTTCTGCAACGCTTTACGTTGAAGATCCGCGGGAACCGCTTTCGACCTCTCGCGATCCCAAACCCTTTGCGTCTCCTTGTCGGCAAAACCCTTTATCATTGCTGTTTTTATATTAACGCATCATATTAATACCACCGAACGATAATAACCAGGTTTTGTGTCTGCACGACTGACGTTCTCGCGACCATGCCGACTACGCTGGGGTAGAAAGCGGCTTTATCTCACGCTCGATCTTCTCCCCGGCCCGGTCCCTGGCTACCTCCAGATCGTAGCGCGATTGCAGGTTGAGCCAGAACTCCGGGCCGGTGCCGAAGTAGCGGCCCAGCCTGAGAGCGGTGTCGGCGCTCACGCCACGCTCGCCGCGTACGATCTCGTAGACGCGAGGGGGCATTACGCCGATAGACTTGGCGAGCCCGTACGCGGTCATCTCCAGCGGCTTGAGGAACTCCTCGTCCAGTATTTCACCGGGATGCACGGGCGGGTAGATCCTCTCCTCGCGCTGTATTTCTTCCGTCCAGTCGCCCATAGCCTCTCCTCTAATGGTAGTCTGCTATCTCTACTTGGTAAGCATCGCCGCCTTCCCAAACGAAGCACACCCGGTACTGATCGTTGATCCTTATGCTTTGCTGTCCCACCCGGTCCCCGGACAACTTCTCCAAATGGTTGCCGGGCACAGCCCGCAGCACGTCCAGAGACGCGGCGGCGTTTAGCATCTCCAGCTTCCTCAGCGCCCGTCGGTGCAGATCGACCGGTATCTTCCGGGATCGCCCCCGTTCCCAAAGCCTCCGCGGTTCCCTATCGGCGAAGCTCTTTATCACGCCCCATAGTACCGCGTTGCGGTACTATCCACAAATTTTCACCAGCACACGCTCCCCTGGCGCCCGGTCAGTTCAGAGTGACTTTAGATCCGGAGGCGTATCCGGCCTGCTCCCACGCATGGTAGGATTGTTTTATCAAGTAAGGAGTAAGTTCGTGAAGAAGGCGACGATAACTAGTAAGGGTCAACTCACCATCCCGAAGCAGGTAAGGGAGCGGCTGGGGTTGAAGCCTGGAGACAGGCTGGGGTTTGATCTCGATGGCAACGCCATACGTCTGAGGGTGGAGAAACGCAGAACGCTGGAAGAGTTGCGGGGCAGCTTGCCGGTCGGACGAGGTTATCCCGGCAGAGAAGCCGAGCGCGAAGCGGCCAGGGGGCACGTGACCAGAGAGGCTCTCGGGGAAGAAACTCCTTGAGCCGCGGCGTCTACTGGGCGGACGCCAACATCTTGCTTCGCTTCCTCACGGGCGAGCCGCCGGAGATGTCCAGCAGATCCGAGCGGTTGCTACAAAGCGCGAAGAAGGGTGAAATACTGCTGAAAGTTCACCCCGTCGTGGTGGCTGAGACGGTCTGGGTGCTCCAGTCTTTCTACGGCCACTCCAGGGATGATATCGCCGGTGTACTCATTCCGCTGCTCACGGAACACGGGCTCAGGGTCGAGGGATCTAACATTGTGGTCCGCGCCCTCGAAAGCATGGCGGAGAACAACGTTGACTTCGCCGATGCTCTGCTCGCCGAATCCGCCCGCTCTCGTGGCGAAGGCGTCGCCTCCTTCGACAAGGACTTTCGCAAGCTGGACGTTGATCTCCACGAACCAGATCGGTAACGTCCACACAAGGGAGAAGAAGTGACGGCCTCAGAGCCGGAACTTCGGCCAGGCCGGGAACCGTCCGCCGACCATTCGCTCGACGGACGACCGTACTTCTTCGGGCTAGTCCTTCACCACGACCTTTGCGGCGGCCGTGGACTTGCCCAAAGGGCTCAGGGTGATCTTCGGGATGCGGCGGCGGTGGTCCGTCCAGCCTTCGTCCACCTTGCTGAGGACTTCAGCGAGGCGGAGCTTCTCCAGAAGACGGATCACGGGCCACGCCGGATCTATCTCGCCGCGAAAGGCGGAGAGTTTGGCCGAGGCCGGACGGGCGTGGTGGTTGTTGTGCAGACCTTCTCCGAAGGTGATGAGCGCGAGCAGCTTCAGGTTCGTCGCGTCGTTCTCGAAGCTCTTGTATCCGAAGGTGTGGCCGGCGCCGTTGATCGCGGCGTTGAGGAGCAGGTAGACGACCGCGAGCGTGGCAATAGCCACGAGGCCGGGACCGATGCCCCATCCGGGGCCGAAGATCCCGAAAAGGACGACGAGGACCACGCCTGTCAGGGAGAACCCGAGGACGCCGCGCCGCAGGAGCGCCCGGTCCAGGCGGTCGAAGGGGAGGTCGGATGCGTACTTTTCCAGAGTGTCGCCGTTGTTGGCTTCGCGGCGGTAGTAGTAGACGTTGCCTATCATGATCTGCCAGTACCCCTCGATGTGGGGGCTGTGCGGGTCACCCTCCACGTCGCTGAAGTTGTGATGCTTGCGGTGGACGGCGACCCACTCCCTGGGCGAGATGCTCGTGAGCATCCACGTCCCGAAGCGCATGAACATCGTTACCGCCGGATGTAGCCGGATGGACTTGTGAGACAACACCCGGTGCAGATAGATGGTGGTAACAAGCGTGCCAATTTCGGCCAGCACGAGTCCAACCACTACGGCGACTACATATTCCAAGAGACCTCCCTGAGACACGCAGGCGCACTTGCTCCAGTTGCGGGCGCATCTCTAATAATTAAGGCGAAAAGAAAAAGACCGGGGCGTGAACCCCGGTCCTTACGATATCCGATCTAGCGCCGGACCTCTATGCGAGGGAGACGTTCTCCGCCTGCATCCCCTTCTTGCCCTGGGTCGCCTCGTAGGACACCGCTGCGCCCTCTTCGAGGGTCTTGAACCCGGTCCCCGATATACCCGTGTGATGGACGAAGAGATCCTCGCCACCATCGTCGGGAGAGATAAAGCCGTAGCCTTTCTCATCGCTGAACCACTTCACTGTTCCTTGGGCCATAACTGGAGCCCACCTTTCTGTTCCTGGGCCCCACCAAACAAAAAACCGCCCTTGAATTATCGGGGCGGCCTCACTTGCTGTAACCCACCTTCTACTTCGCAGGTTAGTATAGCAGGCGATGCGGATTCAGCAAGGGAGACCGTATTTTCCCCGCCGCGAGGAATTGGCCGCGAGACCGAAGCTCGGGTAAGCTTGGCCGCAAAGACTGCTTTGGGAGATGAGGGGAGACGCTTTGTCGCTGGACTACACGTACCGCATCCGGGCGCCACACCGTCCTGGTTCGCTGGCGTTGGTGACCGGGGCCATCGGCGAGGGAGAAGGTCTTATAGGAGACGTAACCACCCTCAACGTCGGGCGCGAGGCTTCGGAGCGTGAGATCACCATCGAGGTCAAAGACCACGGCCACGCCGGGCGGGTCGCGGCTCTGATCGGCGAACTGGATGACGTGGAGGTCCTCTGGTATCGGGACCGGGCGCTCATCAAGCACGAGGGAGGCAAGCTGACGGTCGAGCCCCGCCAGCCGGTCAGGACGGTCCAGGATATGCGCGACGTGTACACGCCGGGCGTGGCGCGGGCGTGTACGGCCATCCTCGAAGACCCTGCGCTGGCGAGCCGGCTGACCATGATCGGACGCAGCGTCGCCATCTGCACCAACGGCACGCGAGTCCTCGGGCTGGGAGATATCGGGCCGGTCGCCTCGATGCCGGTGATGGA
>Ga0136617_10003902_pt1 | contig 13337 bp, 10 predicted proteins | sample AntDrymUQ3222106_2_FD_129672 | JGI IMG/M metagenome (GOLD analysis project Ga0136617, IMG submission 129672) | Polar desert sand microbial communities from Dry Valleys, Antarctica - metaG UQ322 (21.06) | ecosystem: Environmental > Terrestrial > Soil > Desert | place: Antarctica: Dry Valley...
CCGGGGACCAGACCCGCATGCGTGCTGTTCTGCGTGACGGTCAGCGCGGTGTTGGTACCCGCGGTACCCGCACCGGTGCCCGCACCGGTGGTGGTCCAGTAGGCATAGGCGGCCCCCGCGCCGGCCAGGCTGAGCGCCACGATCGCCGCAACTACCGAGATGCGCTTCTTGTTCGTGTTCATCGACGTCCTTATGTCTGGTAGATAACTGGCGGCCGCCGAAACCCGACACCCGCATGACTTCCCCTGCATCGGCAGGCCAGCCCCGAACCCGTAGGTGTTTCCGCACGGGCGTTCAGACCCGGCCCCGGCTGGCGCGGCGTAGCACACGAGTCGGGCGGGCTGGCACCTGGTCCGGGATACGGAAGAGTCATACCTGGCCGATACGGTCAGGCTGATCGCCGACCATGATTCGAGAGGACGCCCATGCAACCCTGGCCGGGCACGGCGTACCCCCTCGGTGCCACCTATGACGGCACCGGGACCAACTTCGCGCTGTTCTCCGAGGTGGCCGAGCGCGTCGAGCTGTGCCTATTCGACGTCGGGGGCGCCGAGACCCGGCTCGACCTGCCGGAAGTCGACGGCTATGTCTGGCACGGCTACATGCCCGGTGTCGGCCCCGGCCAGCGTTACGGCTACCGCGTGCACGGGCCCTACGCTCCCGAGCGCGGGCGACGATGCAACCCGTACAAGCTGCTCATCGACCCGTACGCGAAGGCCATCGACGGCGAGCTGGAGTGGAACGACTCGCTCTTCGGCTACCAGCCGGACGCCCCCGAGCGACTCAACGACCTCGACTCCGCGCCGCACACGATGAAATCCGTGGTCGTCAATCCCTTCTTCGACTGGGACAACGACCGGCATCCCCGCACGCCCTACAACGAGAGCCTGATCTACGAGGCGCATGTCCGCGGGCTGACGATCAAGCATCCCGACATCCCGGAGGACATGCGCGGCAGCTATGCCGGCCTCTCGCATCCGGTGATGATCGAGCACCTGCGGCGGCTGGGGGTCACCGCGGTCGAGCTGATGCCGGTGCACCAGTTCATCAAGGACCACCGGTTGGTGCGGCAGGGGCTGACCAACTACTGGGGCTACAACACGATCGGCTTCCTGGCGCCCCACAACGGATATTCGATGCAGCGCACACCGGGCCAGCAGGTGCCGGAGTTCAAGGGCATGGTGCGCGCGCTGCACAGCGCCGGCATCGAGGTCATCCTCGATGTGGTCTACAACCACACCGCGGAGGGCAATCACCTGGGCCCGACGTTGTCGATGCGTGGGATCGACAACGCCGCCTACTACCGGCTGATGAAGGACGACCCGCAGCACTACATGGACTACACCGGCACCGGCAACAGCCTCAATGTGCGCCATCCGCATGCCCTGCAGCTGATCATGGATTCGCTGCGCTACTGGGTGCTGCACATGCATGTGGACGGCTTCCGCTTCGACCTGGCTTCCGCCCTCGCCCGCGAGCTGCACGACGTCGACCGGCTGGCCGCCTTCTTCGACCTCGTCCAACAGGATCCGGTGGTCTCGCAGGTGAAACTCATCGCCGAGCCGTGGGATGTCGGCGACGGCGGCTACCAGGTGGGCCACTTCCCTCCCTTGTGGACGGAGTGGAACGGCAAGTATCGCGACACCGTCCGGGACTTCTGGCGGGGCGAGCCCGCCACCCTGGGCGAGTTCGCCTCACGGCTGACCGGTTCCAGCGATCTCTACGAGCAGTCGGGACGCCGGCCGTTCGCCAGCATTAACTTCGTGACTGCCCACGACGGGTTCACCCTGACCGACCTCGTGTCCTACGACCAGAAGCACAACGAGGCCAACGGTGAGGACAACTCCGACGGCGAGAGCCACAACCGCTCGTGGAACTGCGGGATGGAGGGTCCCAGCAGCGACATGGAGATCTTGGCGCTGCGGGAGCGGCAGAAGCGCAACTTCATTGCCACCCTCTTCTTGTCCCAGGGCGTGCCGATGCTGCTCCACGGCGACGAGATGGGACGCACCCAGCGCGGCAACAACAACGCCTACTGCCAGGACAACGACGTCTCCTGGGTGGACTGGGCCGTTGCTCGCGAGCACGGGGCGCTGCTGGAGTTCACCGCGCTGGCGAGCAAGCTCCGTCGCGAGCATCCGGTGTTCAGACGACGCCGGTTCTTCGGTGGCCTGCCTATTCGCAAGGATGACGAGCTTCGCGATATCGCGTGGTTTACGCCCGCCGGGGAGGAGATGACCGAGCGGGATTGGTACGCCGGATTCGGGCGTGCCCTGGCGGTGTTCCTCAATGGCGACGGAATCGCCGACCGCGACCAGCGCGGCCACCGGGTCAGCGACGACTCGTTCCTGGTGTGCTTCAACACCCACGAGGAGCCGGTCGCCTTCATCGCTCCGGAGGCCGGCTACGCCTCGACCTGGCAGGTGTGCCTCGACAGCGCTCACCCCACCGTATACGCCATCGACGACACGCTCCCTGTCAAGGCCGGCGGTGCGTTCAACGTCGACGCGCGTTCGGTGCTCGTCCTTCGCCGAGCCGTCTGAGCGGTGACTGCCTACCCACTGTCGACCTATCGGCTGCAGCTGCACGCTGACTTCGGTTTCGCCGCCGCGGCGGGCGTCGCCGGCTACCTGGCCGAGCTGGGCGTCTCACACGTCTACACCTCGCCGTTGTTGCAGGCCGCCCCCGGCTCGACCCACGGATACGACATCGTCGACCACGGTCGCGCCGCGGATGCGCTGGGCGGTGAGGCGGGACGGCGCGCGTTCGCCGAGCGGCTGCGCGCCCTGGGACTGGGCTGCGTCCTCGACGTGGTCCCCAACCACATGAGCGTCGCCGTCCCGGCACTGAACCGCTGGTGGTGGGAGGTGCTCGAGCAGGGGCCGGACGCGCGGCACGCCGCCTATTTCGATATCGACTGGTCGGCCGGGCGGCTGCTGCTGCCGGTGTTGGGAGACAGTCCCGACGAGCTGGACCGGCTGAGGTTCGCCGACGGACAACTCGGCTACGACGACCTCCGCTTCCCCATCGCGCCGGGCACCGGGTCCGGGTCGCCAATCGAGGTTCACGACCGCCAGCACTACGAGCTAGTGCCGTGGCGGCGGTCCGACCGGCTGAGCTATCGACGCTTCTTCAACATCACCGAGCTGGCCGGGATCAGGATCGAGGACGAGCGGGTGTTCGACGACACCCACCGGGAGCTGCTGCGCTGGGTGTCGGCCGGCGATGCCGACGGTCTGCGGATCGACCATCCGGACGGGCTGGCCGATCCCGAACGCTATCTCGCCCGGCTGGCCGAGACCGCACCCGAAGCCTGGGTGATCGTGGAGAAGATCCTGGCGGCGGAGGAAGAATTGCCGGCGGCCTGGCGCTGCGCAGGCAGCACCGGATACGACGCGCTCCGCGTGGTCGACGGAGTTTTTGTCGATGCCTCCGGTGAGGAGCCGCTGACCCGGCTCTACGCCGAGCTGACCGGCGCGCCGACCGACTTCGCGCAGCTGGCGTACGAGCTGAAGCTCCAAGCAGCCGGGGTGACGCTCGGTGCCGAGACCCGGCGACTGGCCCGGCTGCTGCCGCACACACCGCAGGCGTTCGACGCCCTCTGCGAAGTCATGGCCTGTCTACCGGTCTACCGCACCTACCTGCCGGAGCACGGCGCGACTCACCTGGCGGCGGCGGTGACCGCCGCCACTAGCCGGCGCCCGGATCTCGCGGACTCGATCGCGGCAGTCGACGAGGCGGCCAGGGTTACCGGCACGGAGTTCGCCACCCGGCTGCAGCAGACGACTCCGATGGTGATGGCCAAAGGGGTCGAGGACACCGCGTTCTATCGCTACCACCGGCTCGCCGCCCGCAACGAGGTCGGGGGCCAGCCGGCGGTGTTCGCCACCAGCGTCGCGGAGTTTCACGAAGCATGTGCGAGCCGCCAGCGGTCGTGCCCGCACTCGATGACGGCACTGTCGACGCACGACACCAAGCGCAGCGAGGACGTGCGGGCGCGGCTGGCCGTGCTCGCCGAGCTGCCGGACGCCTGGCAGGACGCGGTCCGCGACTGGTCGTCCCGGCACGCCGCGCCTGATCCGAACATTGGCTACCTGGCCTGGCAGACATTGGTGGGGGGGTGGCCGCTGTCACCGGATCGGGCGCTGGCGTACCTGGAGAAGGCAGCGCGCGAGGCGAAGGAGCACACGTCCTGGACCGACTCCAACGCCGACTACGACGCGGCGCTGTCCCAGTTCGTCGCGGATGTGTACGCCGACGAGGTGCTGGTGGCTGACCTGACCGCGTTCATCCGCCGCATCACGCCGTTCGGCTGGTCGAACTCGCTGTCGGCGAAGCTGGTCCAGCTGACCATGCCCGGCGTTCCGGACATTTACCAGGGCACCGAGCTGTGGGAGCTGTCCCTGGTCGACCCGGACAACCGGCGTCCCGTGGACTACGACCTGCGCCGCGATTTCCTGGCTCGGCTGGCTGCCAACGGCGGCACCGCGCCCGCCGTCGACGACACCGGCATCGCCAAGCTGCACATGGTCTCGCACGCCCTACGCGCTCGACGCGATCATCCGGAGGCCTACGCCGGCTCTTACCAGCCACTGCCGGTGACCGGCAGCCGGGCCTCGCACGCCCTCGCTTTCAGCCGCGGCGATGTGACGATCACGGTGGCGACCCGCCTGCCGGCTGGGCTGGAGCGCGCGGGAGGCTGGGGCGATACCCGCTTGGCGTTGCCCGCAGGCGCGTGGACCGACCGACTGACCGGATCCACCCACTCCGCAAGGGTAACGCTGGCCAGCCTCCTCGAGAGCTTCCCGGTGTCGCTGCTGGTCCGAGGCGCACGGTCAGCGTCAGAGCCCGCTCGGAGACAATGACCCGATGGCGCTGTTCGAGGTGTGGGCTCCCGCGGCCGATCGGGTTCGGCTGCAGATCGATGGACAGACCCACGACCTGACAACGCGGGACGCCGGCTGGTGGCAGGCGGAGATTGCGGCCGAGCACGGCGCCGACTACCTGTACCTCATCGACGACGTCGGCGCCGCGCTGCCCGATCCCCGTTCCCGGTGGCAACCGCACGGTGTGCACGGGCCGAGCCGGCACTACGACGACACCCGGTACCGGTGGAACGACCAGGCGTGGACGGGACGGCAACTGGCGGGCAGTGTCCTCTACGAGCTGCACGTCGGGACGTTCACGTCCGAGGGCACGCTCGCCGCCGCGATCGAGCGGCTCGACCACCTCGTCGAGCTGGGAATCGACATCGTCGAGCTGCTGCCACTGAATGCCTTCGACGGCGAGCGGGGATGGGGCTACGACGGTGTGTGCTGGTACGCGGTCCACCGCGCCTACGGGGGACCCGACGCGCTGAAGCAGTTCGTCGACGCCTGCCACGGTCGCGGCCTCGGTGTCCACCTCGACGTCGTCTACAACCATCTCGGGCCCTCCGGAGCATACCTCGACAGGTTCGGTCCCTACTTCACGGCGGCGCGCGGCACCCCCTGGGGGCCGACCCTCAACCTCGACGGACCGGGCTCGGACACGGTGCGGCGCTACCTCGTCGACAACGCGATGATGTGGCTGCGCGACTACCATCTCGACGGGCTGCGCCTGGACGCCGTGCACACCCTCGTGGACCATCGCGCCGTCCATGTCCTCGAGGAGCTCGCGATCGAGATCGACGCGCTCTCGACCCATCTCGGCCGTCCGCTGTCGCTGGTCGCGGAGTCCGATCTCAACGAGGCCCGGCTGGTCACCGCTCGCGACTCGGCAGGTTATGGGCTCACGGCGCACTGGTCCGACGACTTCCACCACGCGCTGCACACCGTGCTGACCGGCGAGCGGCAGGGCTACTACGCCGACTTCGGATCCCTCGCTGCGCTGGCGAAGACCCTCACCCGAAGCTACTTCCACGACGGCACCTGGTCGTCGTTTCGCGGTCGCCGCCACGGGCGACCGGTGAACACCACCGCCACGCCGGCGTACCGATTCCTGGTTTACCTGCAAAACCACGACCAGGTAGGCAACCGGGCCACCGGTGATCGGATCGGAGCGTCGCTGTCCCCAGGGCTGCTGAAGGTCGGTGCCGCACTGGTGCTCACGTCACCCTTCACGCCGATGCTTTTCATGGGCGAGGAATGGGCGGCGACGGCGCCGTGGCAGTTCTTCACCGACTACCCCGAGGGCACACTGTCAGCGGCGGTACGCAAAGGACGGCGCAGCGAGTTCGCGGACCACGGGTGGGACGCAAACGCCATTCCCGACCCGCAGGACGAGCAGACCTTCGTCCGGTCCAAGGTCGACTGGGACTCACTCGACCGACCCGAGCACGCCGACCTGCTGGACTTCTACCGCAGGACCATAGCGCTGCGCCGGCAACGCCCGGAGCTCTCTGATCCGCGGCTGGACCTGGTATCGGTCGACTTCTCCGAGGAGAGCCGCTGGCTGGTCCTTGCCCGGGGCGGGCTCAGGGTTGTCTGCAACCTCGCCCCGCAGCGCCAGACGGTCCCGCTGGACGGCGCTCCACAGAGCCTCCTGCTCTCCTCCGTGTCCGGATTCGTCTATTCCGAGGGCCAGGTCGAGCTCGACGGCGAGTCGGCGCTCGTCGTCGAACTCGCCTGACCTGACGGCCGACTCAAGCGATCGCCGCACCAAGCGGGAGCGCCGCCGTGACGTTCGGGTACATGTAGAGATAGCGCTTGGAGACCCAGTTGTAGTACGTGAGCGCCCGCAGGTCCAAGATCGGACGGCGGACACCGGCCACCATGATGAAGGTCCCCTGCGTGGACCGGAACAAAGTCCCATCCCGGTATCCCATCAGCGTTCCGACGGGTGGCACACCAGCGGCTGAGAGAGCGCCATTCGGCAGCACGGCGACCTGGCTGGGACCGATACTCCAGTTGGGCCACCCACCCGTGCTGATCGCCCGGCGTTTGCCACCCTCGATCAGCCATACCTGCGAACTGCTGCTCTCCCGGACGAACGCGCCGGCACGGAACTTCCCGCCGGGAACCGCGCCGGTGGCGGCTGGGGTGCCGACCAGCGCCTCGGCGGTGACCGGCATGGCAGCGGAGGCGGTCAGCCCCATCGCGGTCAGGTCGGTCGTCGTGACCTGATACCTGCGGCCGCCGGTGGTCGCCCACCGGATCCCATCGGGAGCAGCTACCACTGATCCGTTTCGCAGCGCAGGAGTCCCCCGGTCCGCGTACAGGGCGAACTCAGCTCCGGTGACCGTAACGATGTCGTCAGCGGTCCAACCGTGCACCGCCATCATCGACGGTGGCACCAGTTGCCGGCCGCCGTCGGCGGTGAGCAGGTACGGCCGTCCGCCGGTCCAGGCGATCAGCTCGCCGGGCTGGTGTGGTGCGGCGACGACGTAGGACGTCTGCCGCGACGCGGCCTTCAGCGAGGGATAGGGGTTGTAGACGGTGCCCGACCAGGCGTCGCCCCTGCGCAGCTCGAAGTGCAGGTGCGGGGAGGTGCCCTCGGCGTTGCCAGAGTCCCCCAGCCAGCCGACGAGCTGACCGCGGACGACCTTGGCCCCGACGCGCAGACCGGGCAGGAAGGCGTCCTTGGCGGTGCCCCGGCCGTCGTCGGTGCCGGGCGTGTCGTTGTTCACGTGAAGGTAGTTGACCGTCCATACCCCATCGAGACTGCGGATGCTCACGTAGTTTCCGCTCGAACCGTCGCGACTCATAGAAGTCACGGTGCCGCTGAACGTCGCGATCAGCGGCATCATCTTGCGACCCATCACATCCTGGCCGAGATGCCGACGGCTGCAGCCAGTGCCCCGGCAGGCCAGGAAGGTGTCGGTGTAGGTCACGTATCCGATGACCGGGAAGGCCATCGGCACGACCACCTTGCTCGAGCTGACCGGCGGATCGACGCTTGGGTTTACCGACGGGGCTCCACCGAAGCGGACCGGTCCCTCGCCGGTACGGGAGGGTTCGGCCCCGGCAGTTGCGGCCAATCCAGCCAGCGCACCGGCGACGAGGATGACGAACAGCGGGCGCACGACGGATCGCAACGACATGGAGACGGCCTTCCCTTGACAGAGCAGACCCTTGCGCCTTCGGCGGCCAGGCTGCCGCACTGAAGGGATTCCGACGTTCGGCCGGGGTAGTTTTGCCGGCTGCCGCGGCCGGCTAAGGTCCCGGCGCACTACGGTGGCCGGCGTGCGCCAACTCCAGCCGGTCGCCGGTGAGGTCGATCTCTTCAGTGCCTATGCCCAGCCCGATCCCGGCGTCCGGGTCAACTTCGTCGCCAGTGTCGACGGCGCCGCGACGCTCGACGGCCGCTCCGAGGGCCTGTCCGGCCCGGCCGACAAGAAGTTGTTCCGGGTGCTGCGGGCACTGTCGGACGTCGTGCTGGTCGGGGCGGGGACAGTACGCAAGGAAAAGTACGGGCCAGTCCGGTTGGCCACGGAACACCGGTCATGGCGACAAGCCCGAGGGCTGCCCCCGGTGCCCACGCTGGCGGTGGTCAGCGCCTCCCTTGACCTCGATCCCGGCAGCACACTGTTCGCCGAGGCGGGCGCCCGACCGCTGATCCTCACCCGGGACGACGCGCCGAGCGATCGGCGGGCCGAGCTGTCGCAGGTCGCTGACATCCTGTCGGGGGACTCGGTTCACGCCTGGCTGAGGCTGCTCGCCGACCGCGGGCTGACCCGGGTGCTGTGCGAGGGCGGCCCCCGGCTGCTCGGCGCCCTCGTCGTCGAAGGCCACGTCGATGAGCTGTGTCTGACCGTCTCACCGTCGATGGTCGGGCAAGTCGCGCCCCGCATCGCCGAGTCGGCGGTGCAAGCAGCCCAGCGCCACTGCAACCTCCTGCATGTGCTCGAAGAGGACGGGTACCTGTTTCTGCGGTACGCCGTACGGCCGGCCTAGCCCCGACTTAGTCCCCATCTCGCTCCGCGCCTCGCTCCGCTCGATGCTCACTCGAGTAGCCGCCCCTGGCCGGTGCCATCACCGGACGGGTTCGCCGCGCCACCTGCGCGGCCCACAGCACCAGAGGCAGCTGCAAGGGCAACCGGCCCCAGGCGATGAGCTGACGAGCCGAGCCGGTGCCGGCCGAGTCAAGCGCCATCTGCACGTTGGCCGGAAAGACGACGACGAACAGCGCCGCAGTGGCCCAGCCAGCACGCCGGCGGGTCCGCCGGACGGTCAGTCCCGCTGCGCACATCAGCTCGGCCGCGCCGCTCGCGTAGACCAGCGCCCGCGGATGCGGCAGCGCCGCAGGGATGGCCTGCTGGTAGGAGTCTGGGACGAGGAAATGGGCAGCACCGGCCACCCCCAGAACGCCGGCCAGCAACCATGGCGACGTCCGTTGCCAGCCGCTCGGCGTCATCTCCGGTCCCGCCATCTGAGGTGGTGTGTCATCTGCGCATGTTCGCAGCCACCGACCCGGCAGGATGTGGAGATGGACCTTCCCGTCATGCCACCCCTCGCCCCCATGCTCGCCAAGTCGGCGAAGGAGCTGCCAGTGGCGGCAGGCATGAGCTACGAGCCGAAGTGGGACGGCTTCCGCTGCATTGTGTTCAAGGACGGTGCCGAGGTCGAGCTGGGCAGCCGCAAGGAGCGGCCACTGACGCGCTACTTCCCGGAGCTAGTCGAAGCGACCCGCGCTCAGCTCCCCTCGCGCTGCGTGATCGACGGCGAGATCGTCATCGCACGTGGCGATCGGCTGGACTTCGAGGCGCTGCTCCAGCGCATCCATCCGGCGGATTCCCGAGTCACCAGATTGGCGGCGGAAACGCCGGCGTGGTTCGTGGCCTTCGACCTGCTGGCCCTCGACGGCGCCAGCTATCTGGACGCGCCATTCGCCGAGCGACGGGAGGCTTTACAGGCGGCACTGGCTACCGTCCGGGCACCCGTCCACCTCACGGCCGCAACCACGGACGTGGCGACCGCGCGCGAATGGTTCGACACCTTCGAGGGTGCCGGCTTGGACGGTGTCGTCGCCAAACCGGCCGGAATCCCGTACACACCCGACAAACGGCTGATGTTCAAGGTCAAACACGAACGCACGGCGGATTGCGTCGTGGCCGGGTTCCGTTGGCACAAGAGCGGCCCGGTCGTCGGCTCGCTGCTGCTCGGGCTGTTCCACGACGAGCCGGGCCACGACAAGCTGGACCCCGGCGGGAGCCGCCGGCTCCAGCACGTCGGGGTCTGCTCGTCGTTCACTGCCGCGCGTCGGGTCGAGCTGCTCGACGAGCTGGCGCCGTACCGCACTGACGCACTAGCCGGGCATCCGTGGGCAGACTGGGCCGAGGCTGAGGCGCAGGCAAGCGGACGGCTTCCGGGCGCCCAGTCACGTTGGAACGCGGGCAAGGACCTCACTTGGGAGCCGTTACGTCCGGACCTCGTCGTGGAGGTGGCCTACGACCACATGGAAGGAACCCGGTTCCGGCACACCGCCCAGTTCCGCCGCTGGCGTCCCGACCGGGATCGGCACAGTTGTACGTACGCCCAGCTTGAGGTCCCGGTCCGCTACAACCTGTCCGAGGTGCTTGACAGCGGGTGATTATATTGCCAGCGCTGTCGCACCGCAAGCCCAAAAGTCGGACTCCGGGGCGGTCGACCTATAGTCTCTGCCGGTCGGCGCCCTCGGCGATCGGGGGACAGCAACTGCGCGGCTCAGGTGAGGAATTTATGATCCAGCGTTCTCGGGCCCGGCACCTCGTGCTGGCTGGCGGCCTGGCTGTGGCAACGGCCATGTCGGTGGTCTCTGCGCAACCGGCCTCGGCCGGCTCTGGCACGCTCTACGGCGCAGTGGTGGCCAAACGCGGGACGGAGACATTTGGCACGGCGATGGCCCGGCAGGATGCCAGCTACGGTCAGCTGCCGATCAGCCGGATCTTCTATGCGAAGGGACCACAGCCGTGGCCCGGCAACGCCGGGCTGAGCGAGCGGCCCGTCGTGGTGTCCTTCTACTACCGGCCGGCCGAAGTGCTGCTCGGTACCCATGATGCGGCTCTGCGGAGCTGGTTCCAGACCGCGCCGACGACCTATGACGTCTACTGGGCGTACGTCCACGAGCCGGAAGACAACATCGAGCGCGGCGAGTTCACCGCGGCGCAGTATCGCGCTGCGCTCACCCGAGTCGCCAGGCTGGCCGCCGAGGCCGACAACCCGCACCTGCGGGCAACTCTGATCATGATGTGCTGGACGCTGGGGCCGGTCTCCGGTCGAGACTGGCACGACTACTATCCGGGACCCGATGTCGTCCAGTACGCGGCCTTCGACTGCTACAACTATTTCGGCCGGTCGGGCAAGTACGTCACCCCAGAGCAACTTTTCGCCCGGGTCCTGGAGTTTGGGGCGGCCACCGGCATCCCCTGGGGCATCGCCGAGGTCGGCAGCATCAAGGTCGGCTCCGATACGAGCGGCGAGCGGCGAGCGGCCTGGCTCCGCAGCGTCGGGCGCTTCCTGGCGGGCAAGGCCCTCTTCGTCAACTACTTCGACGTCAAACTCTCGGTGGACTACCGGCTTCTTGACACCCCGTCACGGACGGCCTGGAAAGAGGTCGTCACGACCTACTGAGCCGGCCGCCTGGCTCGCGACGGCTGCACGCGCGCCGGCTCGCCGGGCATCTTGGGGTAGTTCGGCGGGTAGGGCGCGTCGCCCATGCCATGGTCGTGCTCGTCGCGCTCGGCCCACTCCAGCAGCGGCTCGATGGGCACCGCCACGTCATCGATCGCGGCCTGCAGGTCGCCCAGCTCAGCGAACCGCGCGGGCACCGTGGCGATGGTGAGGTCCCTCGAGTTCACATCGGGCAGCTCGGCCCACCGGAATGGCGTGGACACCGGAGCCTCCGGTTTGGCCCGGACGCTGTAGGCCGACGCGATGGTGCGGTCCCGGGCGTTCTGGTTGTAGTCGACGAACACCCGCTCGCCGCGTTCTTCCTTCCACCATTTCGTGGTGAGCAGATCGGGCGCCCGCCGCTCCAGCTCACGGGCGAACGCCAGCGCGGCTCGGCGCACCTCGGTGAAGATCCATCGCGGCTCGATGCGGACGTAGACGTGGATCCCCCGGCCGCCGGAGGTCTTGGGCCAGCCGGCCCAGCCCAGCTCGGCCAGCAACTCGTGGACGTGACCGGCGGCGACGCGCGCATCGTCGAAGTCGGTCCCCGGCTGCGGGTCGAGGTCGATGCGCAACTCGTCCGGGCGCTCGGTGTCGAAGCGCCGGGAATGCCAGGGGTGAAACTCCACACAGGACATCTGGGCGGCCCAGATCACCGACCCCAGCTCGGTGACGCACAACTCGTCGGCATGGCGCCCGGAGGGGAACGTCACCCGCACCGACTCAATCCACGGCGGGCGCGAGTCAGGCACGCGCTTCTGGTAGATGTCCTCGCCGCCGATCCCGGTGGGAAACCGCCGCATCATGCAGGGCCGGTCGCGCAGGGCACGGACGATCCCCTCGCCCACGGACAGGTAGTAGCGGACCAGATCCAGCTTGGTCTCACCGCGGGTCGGAAAGTAGACCCGGTCCGGGTTGGTGACCCTGACCGTGCGTTCGTCCACCTCGATCTCCACGTACGGCGACGCCATATCCGCACTGTACGGGCGACGCGCTCGGTGGGCATGGCGGTAAGGACCTGATAAGGCCGCTTCCATCGGCGCCGTCGTACCGTAGCGGCATGGAACCGACTGTGCAGAAGTCCGAGCACGAGTGGCGAGCGACGCTGAGCTCGGAGGAATACCACGTGCTACGCGAAGCCGGCACCGAGCGACCGTTCACCGGGGAGTACACCGACACCAAGACCAAGGGTGTCTACCGGTGCCGGGCCTGTGGCGCCGAGCTGTTCCGGTCGCAGGAGAAGTTCGACTCACACTGCGGCTGGCCGTCGTTCTTCTCCCCCCTTGCCGAGGACCGGATCATTCTGCGCGAGGACCGCGGCATGTTCATGCGACGGACCGAGGTCATCTGCGCCAACTGCCACTCGCACCTCGGGCACGTCTTCGACGACGCACCGCAGACACCCACCGGCGACCGCTACTGCATCAACTCCGTCTCACTCACCCACGAGCCCGACCCCACCTGACCGCGCCCAGCCCCTCCTCCAGATGAGTCCCCGGCCGGCCCGATCTTGCTCGTCACCGGCTCCCGCCTCGGGCCAGGTGCGCGCGCGGTGGATGCGAGATGTCGAGAATGGGTCCCATACCTAGTTCACCGGCCCCAAGCAGCACCGCACTCTCGGTCAGGGCGCCGGGGACAATCTCGGTGTGGGCAGCGCGAGCGGTCAGCGCACGCCGGGCGACCTGGGTAGCCACGGAGTCCGCCACGAAGGGGTGCAACCGTGCGAAGTGCCCCCCAAGCACGACGCGGTCCGGCGCTAGAACATTGATC
>Ga0136617_10003903_pt1 | contig 13336 bp, 13 predicted proteins | sample AntDrymUQ3222106_2_FD_129672 | JGI IMG/M metagenome (GOLD analysis project Ga0136617, IMG submission 129672) | Polar desert sand microbial communities from Dry Valleys, Antarctica - metaG UQ322 (21.06) | ecosystem: Environmental > Terrestrial > Soil > Desert | place: Antarctica: Dry Valley...
CGGTTGCGGAACTTGGACGGCGTCGTGCCCGATGCGTAGCGCCACGAGAGGAGCGGCGTGCGCCAGCTGAAGCGGCTATAGGAACGGTCCGAGCACTCGCCCGTGCCTCCGGAGGAACCATCCGGCTGCGCCCCCACCTGGCTGCCCACGGCGGCCGCCTGTGCACCGACCAGGGCGGTCGTCCCCGTCGGGTGCGCGTGGGCCCCCACCGCCGTCTCGTCTCCTGGCTCAGTGACTCGCACCGTGCCGGAGCGATCCGTCTCGACCGACAGCATCTGGGACGTACCGTCGTCCAGCTTGAGCTCGCCCCAGACCATGTGGCCGGGCTCCGGCACCACGACGCTGAGGCCTCCGCGTGAGACCAGGTCGCCGGGACGCGGATCGTTCGCCGCGGCGGGCGCCACTGCGCCGAGGACAAGCACGCTCGCCAGCGCCGAGCCGGCGATGACACGAAGCGACGGACCGCCAAAGGGTCGTGAGGATGCGGTGATGGGCGCCGCCTGGGCGCCATGTCGGGATAGCGACAACGGTCGTGCTCCTCTCTGCCGGAACACCATGCGGACCGCACGGCGACGATGTATCGGGGTCCGGGACGACGGACATCGCTGCGCTGGGGCGCAGAAGAAGCGGCACTGCCCCTGGGGAGACATGCCATTTTGCGTAGTCTTGCAGGCGCAGCACGGCGTTGCAACCCCATGACAGCCGCCAAGGCTGCGCTGGCGCGTTCCGGGTCGCTGCAGCGTGGGGTGCTCGGCGGACAGTATCGTCGTCCGTCGCGGCGCGCCACCGTAGCTGGCACGAGGATGGTGGAGGCTCCGGCCATGGATGGACCAGAGGGGACGGAAGCGCTGTACTGCAGTGTCTGCGGCCACTTGCTCGATGGCGATCCGGACGACCAGCCCGACCCACCGCTGGGGCCGATGTGCGGGGAGTCGTACCGCGCCCGCGAGTTCGACCAGACCTTGTGGGAGATGGAGATGTTCGAGGACCACTGACCCTCCGGCGCGTGGCGGTCACGTCCGGCGCCGCTGCCCACGTCGACCCGTCCGATGACGGCACTATCGTCGGATAGCGCCGCATCGCGGTCGCTGCCCGGCGCCTTGTCCGCGCTGACCTGGCCGATGACGGCACTATCGTCGGATAGCGCCGAAGTATCGAGCGCCGCTCGCGTGAGCCGTCGGATGACGGCACTATCGTCGAAGAGCACCGTTAGCCGGCCCGCAACCATCCCAGGCCGGCGGATCGGCACAGTTCGGTCGAGTAGCGCGGGCTAAGGGCGACGTAAGGGCGCTTCGCGACGATAGCGGCGTCATGCCTCGACGGAAGCGGGACGCCCCGCGCACACCCAGCCAGGCCGCAGCGGATCGGCGTGCCGATGAGCTCGCTGGCCGGCTCGGTCGTGCCCTGCGGGAGGCTCGAAGGGCACTCGGCCTGTCACAGCGGGCCGCCGCGGAGAGGGCCGGGCTGGCGCGGAGCACGTGGAGCGGTCTCGAGGTGGCGCGAGACGGCCGCGTCACCTTCGCCACCGTGAACCGCGCCGCCATGTCGCTTGGCACGGACCTGCGTGCCTATATCGAGCAGGCGTCGGGCGCGAGTCAGCCGCGCGACGCCACGCATCTGCGCAATCAGGAGCTGATCATGAAGACCGCCACCATGGGCGGATGGACGGCACTGCCTGAGTCCGCTCTCGACCGGGACGCGCGAACGTCGCGAGCAGCGGACGTCCTGTTGCAGCGGCGCCTGGAGTACGCCATCACCGAGGTCTGGGACTGGTTCGACGATGTGGGTGCCGCACTGCGCGACTGGGATCGCCGCCTCGACGCCCTCGAACGGTACGCCATCGCTCGCCTGGGACGCGAAGTTGAGCGCGGCGAGCACTTGGAGCTCCCCATGATCAGCGGATGCTGGGTCGTTCGCGCGACGCTCCGGAACCGCGGACTCGTGGCCGAGCACCGCCACATCTTTCGTGCTCGATTCGCTGGGTCCGGGCAAGCGTGGCTGGCGGCGCTGACCTCGCCACGGCCGATGCCTTCGAGACCCGCGCTGCTGTGGGTCTCGGTCGATGGCCGACGTCTCTTCCCGGCCCGCCTCGGATGAGTCGCGAGATGGTCGCCCAAGCCACGCCCGGCCGAGCCGCGTCGGGCCGCGCCACGCCGGGCCGCGCCACGCCGGGCCGAGCCACGCCGGCTGGGAGGCTCCATGACGCCACTATCGTCGCGGGGCAGGCAAGCAGAGCCACCGCGCCAGGTCCGGCGTCCCTGGGTCGGCTTGAGCCTCGCGATCGACGCCACTATCGTCCGATCGGCGCGCGACGGGCCCATTCCGGCGGCGACGAGCCTCCGCGAGTCGAGACCGCCCAGAGAAGTCGCTCGATGGACGATAGTGCCGTCATCCGGCGCGCGAGGCCATGGCCAACGCCCCGGCCCAGGTACCGCGAGTCGTCGCCAACCAGCGCGAGTCAGCGCGACAAGGGGAACAGGAGGGACTTTGCTGCGGATGTCGTCCGAGCGGGCCGGGCGTTGGACCCTCGGCCGGGTGCAGCTCGAGGACATCGCTCTGGCCGTCCTCGTGCTTCTGGGACCGCTGGTGGGCAACGGCAGCGGCTTCTCCCTAAGCTCCCTGCGCGGCGAGACGAACCCCATCCTGGGCTTCTTCGCGCTGCTCGCCGCGGTGGGCGCCATCGTGGCGCTGGCCACGCGCGTGCCAGGTGAGTCACGTGTGCTGGACAGCGGCGGTCGGGCCTGGATCATCGGGCCGTTCATCGGGGCCATCGGGCTCACCGCCGGGGGCGCGCTGGAGTTGTTGGGCCTGGAGGGCGGTGACATCGTCACCGGGCCGGCCGTGATCGTGGCCGTCGGATCGTACGTGTTCGCGTCGCGACTGCCCGTCGTGCAGCGACCCGTCCGTCGCCTGCTGGTGGCGCCCTTCGTGCTGCTGTCCGGCGCCGTCTTCCAAGGTCTCGTGGCGGAGTTCACCGATTCTGTCTCGGGCTTCGTGGATCTGCCGGCGCTGCTGGCCGACCCGCAGGCGATCGCGATCGTGGCCACGGTCGCGGCGATCATCCTCGCGGTCAGCTGGATCTTCTACTCCATGCTCGTCTTCGCGCCACGGGAGCTGGCCGACCCCGGCGCATCGACCCGGGCCTGGGTCACGCGCTACCTGGTCTTCCTGGCCAGCCTGTCGATCGCCCTGATCCTGGATGGCGCCACGCCGGTGGTGATCACATGAGCTCGCCTCCCCCGTGGTGCGGCAGCCGTCTCAGTGATGCCCCGACCCGACTCAAGCACGGGCCATGGACACCGGACGCCCGCGTGCCCTCGGCGGCGGACGCCCGCGGGCCATGGACACCGGACGCCCGCGTGTCCTCATGCTGTCCGGCATGTCCAGCCTGACCGCGGCGACGCCTGAGGCGCTGCTGGCCGGTCTCAACGACGCTCAGCGCGAGGCGTGCCTGGCCACGACCGGGCCCGTGGCCATCCTGGCCGGCGCGGGCACCGGCAAGACGCGCGTCATCAGCCATCGCGTGGCATACGCCGTAGCCACCGGGGCCGTCGAGCCCGGACGTGTCCTCCTGGTCACCTTTACGGACAAGGCCGCGACCGAGATGGTGCAGCGCGTGGCGGCGCTGGAGCTCTCCGGCGCGTCCCGGGTGGCGGCACGCACCTTCCATTCCGCGGCCCTGGCACAGCTGCGCCATTACTGGCCGCTCCGCAACAGCGGCCAGCCGCTACCCGAGATCCTCAGCGACCCCTTCCGCATCGTGGCGCCGCTCGCCCGACGCCTGCCCGGCGGCTACACCTGGACGCCGGCCAAGGACCTCATCGACGAGCTGTCGTGGGCCCGGAGCCGTCGGATCACGCCCGAGCGGTACGCGGAGTCGGCCGAGGAGGTCGACCGGACGCCGCCCATCCCGCCGGAGCTCTTCGCGCGTTTCTATCACGACTACGAGCGCGCCAAGGCACGCCAGGGTGTCATCGACTTCGACGACATGCTCACGCGCACGGTCGACCTGCTGGAGACGGACGAGGAGGCCGCCGAGCAGGTGCGTGGCCGCTATCGCTGGTTCAGCGTGGATGAGTATCAGGACACCAGCCCGCTCCAACAGCGGCTGCTGGAGCTGTGGCTGGGCGACCGCCGGGACCTGTGCGTGGTCGGCGACGAGGACCAGACCATCTACTCGTTCGCCGGCGCCACACCACGCTTCCTCACCGGCTTCGCGGCGCGCTTCCCGGACGCCCGAGTGATCCCACTTCTGGAGAACTTCCGCTCGACCCCCCAAGTCCTCGACTTGGCCAACCGCCTGCTGGCCTCGACCGGGCGCACCAAGCGGCTGACCGCCACGCGCCCAAGCGGCCCCGCGGCCACGGTGCGGCAGCACAAGGACGGGGAGGAGGAGCTGCGCTCGATCGTGGCGCAGGTGCGAGAGCTCATGGCCGCCGGCGTGGCACCCCGCGAGATCGCCGTGCTCGTGCGCCTCAACGCGCAGGTCCCGCCCATCGAGGCGGCCTTGACGCGTGCCGGCATCCCATATCGGGTGCGTGGTCAGCGGTTCTTCCAGCGGCCCGAGGTCCGGGCGGCCGTCGAGTCGCTGCGACGGGTGCCGGCCACCGTCGCCGGCGCGGCACTCGTCCAGGCCGTGCGCTCGATCTGGCAAGAGCGGCTGGGGTTCCAGGCTGACGGAGAGCCGGCCGGGAGGGAGGCCCGGGAACGGCAGGCCGCACTCGACACGCTGCTGGCCATCGTCGAGGAACGCGTCTCGGACGGATCCGCGGACCGAGAAGCGATCGAGGCCGAGCTGGCGGGTCGAGCCGAGGCGGAGCGGTCGGGGTCGGACGACGGAGTCGAGCTTTCGACACTTCATCGCGCCAAGGGCCTGGAGTGGGAAGCGGTCTTCCTGCCTTCCCTGGAGGAGGGACTGCTGCCCGTGGCGCAGGCCAAGGATGAGCCGGAGGCCATCGACGAGGAGCGACGGCTGCTCTACGTGGGCATCACCCGCGCGCGTGTCCACCTGGCGCTCTCCTGGGCGCGGCAGCGGACGACGGCCAAGGGGAACGCGGGTCAGCGTCAGATGAGCCGCTTCTTGCGGGGACTTGCAGGGGCGGACGCTTCGGCCGGCGGCTCGAGCGACAGCTCAAAGGTAGCGAAGCCTCCTGCCGCGGGTCCGAGGAGAGCGAAGCCTCCCGCCGCCACTGGCTCGGACGACCCGTTGATGGTCGCGCTGCGCGCATGGCGCACGGAGCGCGCGCGAGCCGATGCGATGCCGCCCTATGTCATCGCGCACGACTCCACGCTGGCGGCTATCGCCGAGCGGCGGCCGACCTCGCTGAGCGAGCTGGCCAGAGTGCCGGGGATCGGCCCGGCGAAGCTCGAGAAGTACGGCGCGGAGATCCTCGCGGCGCTGAAGGCGTTGGGCTAGCTCAACATGGCAGAGATCAAGGCGCACCGACCAGCGAGGGTGGCGGACATGAGCACCGACGAGCCGCAGAAGTGCTACCGCGTGGCCTGGAAAAGAGCAGGGACGCACGTGATGTCACTGGCGCGCCGGGAACCGACAGATCCCCGGTGAAAGAGGCCTTCCATGTCTATGTCGAGGCGACCCCCAAGCGGGCGTTCGCGAGCGCCATCGAGTGGCCCGGCTGGTCGCGCGGCGGACGGACAGAGGAGGCAGCGCTCGAGTCGCTCGTCGCCTATGGTCCGCGCTACGCCCCGGTGGCCACGCGGGCGCGGGTCCGCTTCACGCCGCCCGCCCACCTTTCTGGCCTTGTGGTGGTCGAGCGGCTCAACGGTGGGGCGAGCACCGACTTCGGCGTCCCGTCGCTTCCCGCCAGCGACGATGGTTCGCCGATCGATCCGGTGGCTGCGCGGCGTCTCATCGCACTATTGCAGGCGTCCTGGGACACGTTCGACGACATCGCCTCATCCGCGGTTGGCGTAGAGCTGCGCAAGGGCCCGCGTGGTGGCGGTCGAGACCTCGACAAGATCGCCGGCCACGTCTTTCAGGCGGAGTCGTCGTACCTCGTCCAGTTGGGCGCCAAGCGCCTTCGCCTCGAAGCGTACGACGTGGCGGCCGGCTGGTCGACGCTGCGTCACGCAGAGGTCGAGGCCTTCGGAGTGCTGGCCCGCGGCGAGCCGCTGGCGCAGGCCAACCGGGTCAAGAGTCCCTGGAGCCCGCGCTACTTCGTCCGACGGGCGGCGTGGCATGTCCTGGATCATGCCTGGGAGATCGAGGACCGTGTGATCCTGCCCGTCGATCGCTGGGGTGAGCTTTCTTTGACCGGAGAGCCAACGCCACGGTCGGGAGAGTGAGAGACTGGAGCGACTCGGATGGAACCGGGCCGGATGAGGAGGGAACGATGCACAGGGATGCCGTCCTGCGCCGAGCGCCACGCCGAGGGATGCGCCGAGCGCCACGTCTGCTCGCCGTCGCCAGCGCCGCCACGCTCGTCTTCGCTGCCTGCCAGGCGACCGCACCGGCGGCGTCGGCCCCCGCCTCGGGCGCGCCGGGTGGTAGCCCCGCGGCCAGTGGCGCGGCTGGCGCGGTCAAGGTCTTCGGGGCCTTCGCGACACAGATCGAAGAGCCCTGGGACGGCGTCATCCACGCCGCACTGGAGGCGGAGAGGGGCGCCGGTCGCGTCGAGTACGGGTTCACCGATGACATCGGGTACTCCGGCGACATGGAACGGGTGCTGGGCGAGATCGCCGCTCAGGAGCAGCCGGCGGTGATCTTCGGGGACGCCTTCGGCAATGAGGAGGCGGTTCGCCGGGTGGCCGCGGACTACCCTGAGATCGCCTTCGTCTTCGGCTCCGGCGGCGGTCCGGCCGACCCCAATCTGTCGGTCTTCGACAACTGGATCCACGAGCCGGCCTACCTGGCCGGCATGCTGGCCGGGGGGCTAACCGAGTCGAACGTCCTGGGCGTCGTCGGCGGGTACCCCGTCCCGGAGGTCAACCGCATCACCAACGCTTTCATCGCGGGTGCGCAGGAGACCAACCCCGAGGTCGAGGTCAAGGTCACTTTCATCAACTCCTGGTTCGATCCGGCGGCCGCCAAGGAAGCGGCGTTGGCCCAGATAGATGCAGGCGCCGATGTCCTCTACGCCGAGCGCTTCGGGGTCATCGAGGCGGCCCAGGAGAACGGGTTGCTGGCCGTCGGCAACATGTCCGATCAGCAGGAGCTGGCGCCGGAGAACGTCGTCACCAGCGTGACCTGGAACATGACCCCCACCGTCGACTACGTCATCGACCAGGTGGCGGCCGGCGCCTACACGGCACAGGACCTGAAGGACTTCTCCATGGTGGCCAAGGGTGGAGCCGCGCTGGCGCCCATCAACACTGACATCGAGGGCGGCATTCCCGAGGAGCTGGCGCAGCAGGTCCAGGCCAAGCAGGCGGCCATCACGGACGGCACGTTCCGGGTCGACATCACCGAGGCGGCGCCCCCGGGCTCGGTGATCCCGCCCAGCGAGTAGACGCCAGGTCGACGGTGGATCCGTCACCCGCCGCGGCGCCTGCCGTTGCGCTGCGGGGCATCACCAAGCGCTTCGGGGCCCTCGTCGCGAACGACGCCATCGACATGGCCGTTCGCCCCGGTGAAATACACGCCTTGCTGGGCGAGAACGGCGCTGGCAAGACGACGCTCATGCGCATCCTCTACGGGCTGACGCAGCCTGACGCTGGAGGGATCGAGGTAAACGGCCGTGCCGTGACCATCCGCTCGCCCAAGGACGCCATAGGCGCGGGCATCGGGATGGTCACGCAGCACTTCTCGCTGGTGCGACCCATGAGCGTGGCCGAGAACGTGGCCCTCGGCCGCGGCTCCGGTCTCCGCCTGGACCTGACCGTGTCCCGGCGCGCCACGCAGGAAGCTGCCGCCCGTCTTGGCATGCGGGTGCAGGCGGACGCTCGGATCGACTCACTCTCGGTGGGCGAGCAGCAGCGGGTGGAGATCCTCAAGGCGCTGGCACGTGACTGCCGGATCCTGATCCTGGACGAGCCGACCGCCGTGCTGGCGCCGCAGGAGGTCGATGGGCTGATGACCGCCCTGCGCAAGCTCGCCGTGGGGGGCATGGCCATCGTGTTCATCAGCCACAAGCTCCGGGAGGTGCTCGAGCTCACCGAACGCGTCACTGTCCTGCGGCGCGGACGGGTGGCCGGAAGTGGCGAGACAGCCTCGCTGGACGAGCGCACGCTGGCCGAGATGATGGTCGGCCGAGCGCTGGGCGCGCACGCGCGACTTGCGCGTGACGAGGTAGACCCGCCCGGGACCAACGATGACGGCGCTGGGAGGCCGGCCGGGCCCGTCCTGTCGGTCAGGTCCCTGGAAGCGACCGGGGCGAACGGCTTGACGGCCTTGCGGGGCGTCTCGTTCGATCTGCCCGTCGGGCGGATCCTGGGCGTGGTTGGTGTCTCGGGGAATGGCCAGCGGGAGCTGGTCGAGGTGCTCTCCGGGACCCGCACAGCCAGCGGCGGCCGGGTCGAGGTGGCCGGCACCCGCCTGCACGGCGGCGGGGTACCGGAGGTCCTGCGGGCCGGCATCGGTCGCATCCCCGAGGACCGCCATGCCAGCATCGTGGGCGACCTCTCGGTGGCCCACAACCTGGTGCTGGAGCGCCTCGACCACTACCGCCGCGGCGGTCGCCTGGATGAGCGTGCCATCCGGCAGCACGCCGAGTCCCTCATCGAGCGCTTCTCCATCCGCGCCACGCCGGAGACGCCCATCCGCACCCTGTCCGGCGGCAACATCCAGAAGGTCCTCCTGGCGCGTGTGCTCTCCGCTGAGCCGCGGGTCCTGATCGTGTCGCAGCCGACGCGGGGACTGGACGTGGGTGCCACCGAGTACGTGCACGCCGAGCTGCTGGCGGCTCGGGCGCGGGGAGCGGCCGTGCTGCTGGTCTCAGAAGACCTCGATGAGCTGTTGGCGCTGTCGGACCGCCTGCTGGTCATGTACGAAGGCCGGGTCATGGCTGAGCTCGACGCGGCCGGCGCAGACCGTGGACGTCTGGGCTTGCTGATGGCGGGACGCGCCGCGGCGTGACCGGCCTGGCCGATCGGGGACGTCGCTGGCTGCGAACGAGCGCGGTGACCTCGTCGGTGACCTCGTCCGCGCCGCTGGTCGTTCCCCTGGCGCTGCTGGTGACCTTCCTGGTCACCTCGCTCTTCGTCATCGCCGCCGGCGCTGATCCCTTCGACGCCTTCTTCCGCTTCCTGATACAGCCGCTCATGTCCACGGGCACGTTCCTCGAGGTGCTGGTCTCGGCGACGCCCATCCTGTTCACGGGCACCGCCGTGGCCATCGCCTTCCGAGCCGGCTACTACAACATCGGCGCTGAGGGACAGCTGCTGGCCGGTGCCATCGCAGCGGCGGGGCTGGGCATGGTCCTGGGTGGGCTGCCCAGCATCGTGGCCCTGCCGGTGATGATCGTGGGCGGCGCACTGGCGGGGGCTGCCTGGGCACTCGGCCCGGCTCTCCTGCGTGTGCGGCTGGGCATCGACGAGGTCGTCACGACGCTCCTGCTCAACCCCGTGGCGCTGCTCCTGGTCAATGCGCTGCTCAACGGTCCCTGGCGGGACCCGGAGACGGGCTTTCCCGAGTCGGCGCCCATCGCCGCCTCAGCTGAGTTTCCGCAGCTCATCGCCCGCTCCAGGGTGCACCTCGGGCTGGTCGTGGCGCTGGCGATCGTGGGCATCGCCTGGTTCGTCGTCACGCGGACATCGGCCGGTCTTAAGCTGCGAGCCGTCGGTTCGAGCCCCCGCGCCGCCGCCTTCGCCGGACTGGATGTGAACGGCACGCTCCTGCGCGCGGCCCTCGTCAGCGGCGCCATCGCCGGCGTGGCCGGCGTGAGCGAGGTGGCGGGCATCCAGGACCGCCTGACGGGCGGCCTGTCGTCGGGCTTCGGCTTCACGGGCATCGTCGTCGCGACGCTGGGCGGCCTCTCCATGCCGGGCGTGGCGGCGGCCGCCTTCCTGTTGGGCGACCTGCGCGTGGGCGCCAGCTCCGCGGCGCGGGCCCTGGACATCCCCAGCCAGGTGGGCGAGATCGTGCAGGCCACGCTCCTGCTGGTGACGATCGCCACGCTGGCCATCCTCTCCCGGCGACGCTCCTCCGCCGGAGACGCCCGGGACGCGGGTGACGCCAGCGGGGCCGGATCGGATCCGGGCGGTTCGATCGAGGGCGACGGTGCCCTGGAGCCCGGCCGATGATCGCCTTCGTCCTGGACATCCTCACGGCGACCATCCGCAACGCGACCCCCCTGGCCCTGGGAACGGTGGGCGAGACCTATGCCGAGCGCTCGGGGGTCCTGAACCTGGGCATCGAGGGCACGATGTATGCCGGTGCCTTCTTCGGCTTCGCGACCGCCTACTGGACGGGCTCGCTGGAGATGGGCTTGCTGGCGGCGGTGGTGGTCGGCCTGCTGGCCGGAGCGCTGATGGCCTTTCTGACCGTGACGCTGGGGGCCAACCAGCACGTCTCGGGGCTGGGCCTGACGCTCTTCCTCATCGGCGTGTCGGAGTTCGCCAACCGCCTGGCCTTCAGCGGCGAGCAGTCGCTTCGTCGCATCGACCCCTACCCGCTCCTTGACCCCTTGGGCACGGGCGGCCTTCTCAGCCAGTACGCCCTGACGTACGCGACGTTCCTCCTCTTCGTCCCGACCGCGTGGTGGGTCCTGATGCGCACGCGCTTCGGACTGGCGCTGCGAGCGGTGGGCGAAGACCCAGAGGCGGCCGACGCGGCGGGCATCAGCGTCTTTCGGACACGCTACGCGGCGCTGATGGTGGGCGGTGTGCTGATGGCCGTGGGTGGTGCCTATTTCACCCTGGCTCTGCTGGGATCGTTCACGCTGGACATCATCGCGGGACGCGGCTGGGTGGTCATCGCGCTCGTCATCTTCGGCCGCTGGAGCATCTGGCGGGCGGTGGCGGGGGCGCTGCTCTTCTCCGCCGTGTACTCGCTGCAACTCCGGCTGCGAGTGACGCCGGGCTGGGAGGATGTGCCCTTCGAGCTGCTCCTGGCCCTGCCGTACCTGGTGGTGATCGCCGCGCTGGCGCTCTCCGGCCGCAACGTCGCCTACCCGGGCGCCTACCTCAAGCCATATCGGAGGACATAGCGTCGTGATGGACGAGCAACAGCAGGCGGTGGACGAGGGATTCCTGGCGGTCGCCATCGAGCAGGCCAGGCTGGGACGAGCGGAGGGTGGCGTGCCCATCGGCGCCGCGCTGGTGGTGGACGGCACGGTCCTGGGCGCCGGGCACAACCGTCGGGTGCAGCTGGGCAGCCCCATCCGGCATGGCGAGACCGACGCCCTGGAGGTGGCCGGCCGGCAGACGGCCGCGGTCTACCGCCGCGCGACGATGTACACGACCCTCTCGCCCTGTGACATGTGCAGCGGAGCGATCCTGCTCTACGAGATCCCTCGCGTCGTCATCGGGGAGAACGTGACGTTCATGGGCGCGGAGGACCACCTGCGGTCGAGGGGCGTGGAGGTCGTCAACCTCGACTCGGCAGAGTGCCGGGCACTGATGCGCGAGTTCATCGCGGAACATCCCGAGATCTGGCACGAGGACATCGGCGTCTGACCGACCTACTCATCCGCAGATGTCCGATCCCGTCGTCCGAGGCGCCCGCCGCGATGAGGTGAGGTGGCACCGACCCGGCTGGTCGCCGCGCTGGGCCGCCCGCCGCCGCGCTGCGCAAGCCCGTCGCCGCGGGACCATCACTATCGGTACGGGTCGGACCGAAATTCGCCGCGCATTGGCCGAGATCGGGACGTGGCTCGGGGTGACTCGGGCGACGACTAGAATGCCCATGGACCTCAGCTTTTCTTGCAGCCGGCTTACGACCGGCGCATCGCCCAGCAACACGAGGATCGACTCATGAAGTTCGCCGCTACTCTCCCGGCATCCGACATCGAGCGGCCCAAAGCGTGGTACTCCTCGGTCCTGCATCTCGAACCGATGGAGATCACGGAGAGCGGGGATGTCTGGTATGAGGTCGGCGGCACGCGCCTGATGCTCTACCCGTCCCAGTTCGCGGGCACGAACCAAGCGACCGCGGTCAACATCAGGGTCGATGATGTCGAGGTCACCGTCGCGGAGCTCAAAGCCCGGGGGGCGGTGTTCGAGACTTATGACTTCGGCGAGGTGTTTCGCACGGTGGAGGGGATCGCCACCTCGGCCGCAGGCGAGAAGATGGCCTGGCTGAAGGATCCCGAAGGCAACCTCGTCAGCATCGGGGCGCACTAGAGGGTGAGTCCCCGCTAGCCCGCGTTGGTGCGATCTGCAACCTACGGGACGCCAGCGGCATCGGCGGGCGTCGGCGGCGTCGGCGGCATCGGCGACCGCGGGCACTCCCCGTTCGTCGGGTGACTGGCTCGTCCGCAGCACTCGCCGAACCGGGAGCTCGTGAGCGACCACGGCAACCTATTCCGTGCTCGCTTCCCGGGGAGCGGACACGCGTGGCTCCGGGCGCTCACCGACCCGTGGCCGATCTGCCGGCGCGACCGGCCTGCCGCCCGACTTCCCCCCGCCTGATGCCCCGACCCGACTCACGCTGGAGGCGCAGCATGCCGTCTCACGAGTAACGGCCGGCCACCAGATCGCCGACCGAATGGTTGCTTATTGACAGTGAAACGTTAGACTGTCACTATAGCGGCTGATGAGTCGACACGAGACTGCCGCGCTGACCCTTTCAGAGCTCGCTGAGCTGGGCGATGTGACCTCGCGCACGGTTCGCTACTACGTCCAGGCAGGTCTTCTCCCCTCGCCCGGCAGCGGTCCCAAGGCCCGCTACGGCCGGCAGCACCTGATGCGCATCCGGCTCATCAAGCAGCTCCAGAGACGGGACATCCCGCTGGCCAAGATACGTGGGGTGCTGGAGGGGCTCGACGACGAGGGCGTCGAGCAGCAACTGGCCTCGCTCCGGGCGCCCCCCGACCACGGCACGCTTGGCCGGGCCGCGCTGGGACGCGACTCTCCCGACCCGGCGACGGCTTCCGCGGCCGCACCGGCGGTCGACTACATCCGAGCGGTGCTGGAGGGCCGGCCCGGTCTGCCTGCGCCAGCGGCCCGGTACGCGATGCCGCCGCTGGACCACAGGCTCGCCGATCCTGACGCCCTCGCCGACCCGGCACCGGCCCCGCTCCCCGGCCCGCCACCCGCCCAGATGACCAGGTCGCAATGGGAACGCCTGCCCCTCAGCTCGGACGTCGAGCTCCACATCCGCCGGCCGCTGAGCCGACATCAGAACAAGCAGGTCGACCGGCTCATCGACTTCGCCACAGAGCTCTTCGAGGAGGACACGCCATGAACTTCACCGCCCGCACCGACCGCTCGCTCATCC
>Ga0136617_10003904_pt1 | contig 13332 bp, 11 predicted proteins | sample AntDrymUQ3222106_2_FD_129672 | JGI IMG/M metagenome (GOLD analysis project Ga0136617, IMG submission 129672) | Polar desert sand microbial communities from Dry Valleys, Antarctica - metaG UQ322 (21.06) | ecosystem: Environmental > Terrestrial > Soil > Desert | place: Antarctica: Dry Valley...
AGGCGACTGGCCGCCTCCCCGACGGCATTGCCGGCGGCGTCGACGACCGCGGCCATTCCGAAGAACTCGTGAGTCACCCCCTCGTAGAGGCTCACAGTGACGTCGACTCCTGCCGTCTCCAACGCCTCGGCGTAGGCCGTCCCCTGGCTGAGCAGCGGGTCGATCTCGGCCTGGATGATCGTGGCCGGAGGCAGACCAGCGAGGTCGGGCGGTGCCACCGATTGTGGCGGCGGTCGTCGACCCGGTCGTCGACATCGTGGTGGCCGCGGTGGCGCCGGTGACCGAGCCGGTCGAGCCGGTCATCGAGTCCGGGGTAGCGCATGATCATGATTGGAACCGATCAACGTCGCATCCCCGCCCCCGTGCACAGGAACGTCGAGCGCGGGGAAAGCGCCTCATGAAGGCGGTGGTCTGGCACGGCCGGCGCGATGTGCGCGTCGAGACCGTCGACGATCCGACCATCGAGCAGCCGACCGATGCCATCGTGCGCGTCACCAGCACCGGGCTGTGTGGGTCGGACCTGCACCTGTACGAGGTCATGGCCCCGTTCATGACCCCCGGCGACATCGTCGGCCACGAGCCGATGGGTGTTGTCGAGGTCGTCGGGGCCGACGTCGGTGGATTGGCCGTCGGCGACCGGGTGGTCGTGCCGTTCAACATCTCCTGCGGCCACTGTCACATGTGCGGGGTGGGCCTCCAGTCGCAATGCGAGACGACTCAGAACCACGAGTGGGAGACCGGCGCCAGCCTGTTCGGCTACACGAAGCTTTACGGCCAGGTGCCGGGCGGGCAGGCCGAGCTGCCGCGGGTGCCGCATGCCGGCTACGGGCCGATCAAGGTGCCCGAAGGCCCACCTGACGACCGCTTCGTCTACCTATCCGACGTTCTCCCGACGGCGTGGCAGGCGGTGCACTACGCCGGCGCGCCCGGCATCGACTCGCTCGTCGTGCTCGGCCTGGGACCGATCGGCGACGTGAGCTGTCGCGTCGCCCAGCACCTTGGCGTGGACACAGTGGTTGGCATCGACTTGGTCGACGAGCGGCTGGCCCGTCGGCGCGATGGCGGCACCACTGTGCTCGACGCCCGTGACCTCGACGGCGACAAGGGCATCGTCGAGGCGGTCCGCGAGCTCACCGATGGCCGTGGGCCTGAGGCTGTGATCGACGCCGTCGGCATGGAGGCCCACGGGTCCCCGCTCGCCAGCGCGGCGCAGAAGATCACGGGACTCGTCCCCCGCTCATTGGCCGCTCGACTGATGGTCAACGCCGGCATCGACCGGCTGGCTGCCTTACAGCTCGCCATCGACCTCGTTCGGCGCGGCGGCACGATCTCGATCGTCGGGGTCTACGGCGGCATGACCGATCCGCTGCCGATGATGACCTTGTTCGACAAGCAGGTGCAGCTGCGCATGGGCCAGGCCAACGTGCGCCGTTGGGTCGACGACCTGCTGCCGCTCGTGGTCGACGACGACGTGTTAGGGCTGGAGCAGCTCGCCACGCACCACCTGCCGCTCGACGACGCTCCCAAGGCGTACGAGATGTTCCAGAAGAAGCAGGACGGTGCCATCAAGGTGCTCTTCCAACCCGGCGCCGTCTGAGCGCGTCGGCGTGCTCGGTGCCACGGGCAACGTCGAGCGGTGTCGGCGACGGGGACTTCGCGCACCCGAGTATCGGGCGCGACCAACGGGTATCGATTGACCATGACGCAACCTGATGACAGCGCCAACCGCTCGGACCTGCTGGCGATCTACCTGCGCGACCATCACGCCGGCTCGGCCGCCGGTCTGCGACTGGCGATGCGGGCCCGTGACACCGCCGACGGCGTCGCCCACACCATGCTGGTCGGTCTGGTCGAGGAGATCGCCGACGACCAGCAGCAGTTGGAGTCGTTGATGAAGGTGCTGAATGTCCAGCGGTCACGACTCAAGAATGCCCTGGCCGTCGTGGTGGAGCGGGCCGCCCGCCTCAAGCTCAACGGGCGACTGTTGTCACGCTCGCCGCTCAGCGGCATTGTCGAGCTCGAGGCGCTGGGCAGCGGGGTTCGGGCCAAGCGAGATCTGTGGTCGACGCTGCTGATCGCAGCGGCGCACGATCGACGGATCGATCGCGCCGTCGTCAAAGAGCTGCACGAACGGGCGTCAGCGCAGCTCGCGAGCATCGACGAGCTCCACGACGCCGCCGTCCAGACGACCTTCACGTGACAGTCGTCGCGGTCGGTGACGGGCCAGGCGGCGTCCGACGGCATCGCCGAGCCGAGCCCGGATCCGCCCCCTTCGCCACCCACCGGCAACGGTGGCGGTCCCGGCCGACTCATGCAGCGCACCAGTCGTCGGCACGACCTCGCCCCTGCGTTGGATCAGTCGCGCTGCGATCTGCGCCACGACCGTCTCGGTGAAGCGAGGGACGACGCGCAGGCCGAGCACGATCAGAGCGCCGGTGGCCCCCGTGGTGCGTTGCCGCCGGGGCCGTTCGACCGATCGGATGACGGTGGCCGCAACCCGCTCGGGCGAAAATGCCGGCGGGATGGCGCGCAGCGGTCGCCCGCTGTGGTTGGCGGCTCGAGCGAACATCGGCGTGTCGATCGGGCCGGGGAGAACGACGCAGACGTGGCGGCCCCGCCGTCCGATCACCGACTGGTGCAGGCTCAGGGTGAGACCGCGCACGGCGAACTTGGACATGACGTACGGGGGCACGATCGGGTTCGGGATCACACCCAGGAGCGACGAAACGTTGACCAGCACACCGACGCCGACTTCATCGAAGTGGGCCATCGCCGCCCGTGATGCCAAGGTGGTGCCGAGCACGTTGGTCATGATCAGCCGTTGGATGTCGGCGACGGGCTGATCCGCGAGCTCGCCGACCACGAGCCCGGCGGCGGCGTTGATCCACGTGTCGATGCCCCCAAGGTGCGCGAGCGCCGCCGACGTGATCCGCGCCACGTCGGCGGCGATGCCGATGTCCGCCGACAACGGCCAAGCCTCGCTGCCCAGCCCTCGGGCGGCGCCAGCGAGCTCGTCGACGTCGTCGCTGTCCCGGGCGACGACGAGGAGGCGGGCGCCTCGCGCCGCCAACGACAGCGCTACCGCTCGCCCGACGCCGCTGGTCGCCCCGACCACGACGACCCGGGATCCGTCGATGCGGCGGGGTCTCACCGTGGTCCCCGATGAACGAGTCCGCGCAGGCGGCGCAGGGGAGAATGGGCCAGTGCGGCGCGCGCCGCGTTGGCGCCTCACGCACCGTGGACGGCGCCGCCGGGGTGGGCCGAGGCCGACGCGAGGTACAGACCGGCGATCGGGGTCTCCGCTCGCGCGGCACCGGTCATCGGACGGAACACCAGTTGCTGATGGACTTGTGCCGTCCCGCCGCTGATGTCGCCCCCGACCAGGTTGCGATCGAGCCGCTCCACATCCGGGGGCGACAACACCGATCGAGCCAGGACCCGAGACGAGAAGCCCGGCGCCAACTGCTCGATGCGCGCTTCCATCCGGGCCTGCGAACGCGTCTCGCTCGGTGTCGTCCCACCGTCCGCAAGTGCCGTCGGGCCCCGCATCGCCGACGACGCGCTGAGGCACGTGCGTGTACGCCCACATCGACTCGGTGCCGGCGGGGGAGCGCGTGGCATCCGCCGTCGTCATCTGCCCCACGAGGAGGAAGGGCTCGCGCGGCACCTGCCCCATCGCCAACTGCGCGGCGGTGACCGTGAGCTCGTCCAGGCCATCGGCGACATGCACCGTACCCGCCCCGTTGACCGCAGGATCGCTCCAGGGCACAGGGGTCGCCAGCGCCCAGTCGACCTTGAAGGTGCCGCCGGCTCGTTGGAAACGGCCGATGCGGCGCAGCGCACGGGACGGCAGGTGGTCAGCCCCGACCATCTCGACCAGCAGCGTGGTCGCATCGCAGTCGGCCACGACCGTTCTCGCTGCGACCCGCTCGCCATCCTCCGTCACCACGCCGCGGGCGCAGCCGGAGGCGACGTCGATCCGCGCCACGGGCCGACCGCACTCGATGCGAACACCGCGACGCCGGGCTCGCCGGGCGAGGGCGGCGGTGATCTCGCCGGCTCCGCCGACCGGCACCGGAAATCCGAGTTGCTGACCGAGGCTGGTGAGCATCCATCCGAACAGACCGCTGCCCGCACTGTCAGGTGTGAGATCGGCGTGGAGGGCGTTGCCGGCGAAGAGCAGTCCGGCCGCCTCGCCGTCGAACACCTCTTCCACCATTCGCCGCACCGGCAGCAGTGCCAGCCGGGCGAGGTCGAGCGTGCCGTCGACCCCGGCGGCCCGCAGCAGCCGCCACGCCGGACGGACGGGGGGGAACGGCCGCAACAACGACGCCATCAGCGGTCCGCCGACCCGAGTCCACTGCTCGTACAGACGGCGGTAGCGGTTCCCGTCGCCGGGGTGGGCGGCATCGACCGATCGGATGGTGATGTCGAGATCCCGAGACAGCACCACGGCGGGTCGGTCGGGTCGAGGGTGGGCGAGCACCGACGGGGCGTGGGTCCAGCGGAGGCCGTCCTCGTCCAGGTGCAGCTCGGCGATGACGGGCGAAGCCGCCGTCATCGGGTAAAAGGCACTGAAGAGGTCGTGGCGGAAGTTCGGGTGCAGGGCCGTCGAAGTGCGGACGGCGCCCCCGGGCTCGTGCTCCGCTCGAGGACGAGGACCTCCCACCCGGCGTCGGCGAGCACGTTGGCGGCGACGAGGCCGTTCGGTCCGGCGCCGATCACGATGGCGTCAGGTCTCACCTCACCTCACCACGGAGCGGCCGTCATCGGCCGCCCGACGGCCGAGCCTCCAGTCCCGCCGCGAGTCCAGGCTCATCGGTCCTGCTTCTGGTTCGCCGCCGCGTCAGCCGGCGCCGGGCGTGACGCTCCGGACGCGTCGCACCGCCGTCTCCGCCGCACTGCGCGCCATGTCGAGCGGGAGCGTCGCCGCTGCCGCGATCACGTTGGCGGGCGGCTCGTCGGGCGCCCGGGGGTGCGGCTTCTTGGGTGCCGTGCGCTTGGCGGCGGCGAGCTGTTCGCCGAGCGCGTCGAGCTCCTTCTTTGTGAACTGCTTGCGCAACTTCGGGAACATCTCTCGCTCCTCCTCCTTGACGTGGTGGCGGACGTTCTCGGCCAGCACGGTGAACTTGGCCGTGAAGCGCTCATCGTCCGGTGTCGAGCTGTCGATCTCGGACAGCAGCCACTTGGCCACGTGGTGCTCTTCCAGCGCTTCGAGGACGAGCTGTTCGTCGTCGGGCATGCGTTCTCGAGCCGCCGGGTAGAGCACCTGCTCCTCGATGGCGGCGTGCTGCGACAGGGCCGCGATCACTCGGTCGGCGATGTCGGCCTTGGCCTTCTTGGCTCGCGGGCCGAGCGCCTCGAATCGCTTGAAGAGCTTCTCCACCTCGGCGTGTTCGGCCTTGAGCATGGCGATCGCATCCATTGGGGCACCTCGATCCTTCGTCGTCGTCGTCATCATCGTGGGTTGTTCCGGCGGGGCCCCGCTACCCACCTCGGTGGCCGCCGACACACGCTGTTGCGACGTGTCCACCCGCACGTCCCGGCGGCCCTGCCACACAGCGGCCTTCACGACGCCCCCAGCCCCGGCGCCAGCGAGTCACGCCAGAAGTCGCCGAAGCCATCCTGATCGGCTCCGATCTGGTGGAAGTGGACGTGGTCGACGCCCGCCGCCACCAGCTGCTCCACGGCGTCGACGACGGGACCGGGATCGGGTCCGCAGGGCACCGACTCGGCGATCATCTCGGGCGTGACGCGCTCGATGGCCTGTTCGAACAGCGCCGGGGTCGAGAGGTCCTGGCTCAGCTGACCGGGCACGGCCGTGTTCGGCCACACCCGATAGGCGGTGGCGACGGCGTCGTCGCGCTGCGGCGCCCAGCACATCGTCAGCTGGGCGTAGACCGGCCCCCTGCCCCCGGCCTTGCGCCAGGTGGCGATGGTGTCTTTGTCCGGTCCGCCCACCCACAGCCCGTCACCGATGCGGGCGGCCAGCTCGGCCGCCTTTGGGCCGAACGCCGACGCGATGATGGGCGGGGCCGGGTCGGGCGGGTCGTAGAGCCGGGCGTTCTCGACCGTGTAGTGGGGACCGCGGTGGGTGATCTCGTCGCCCTCCCACAGCCGACGGATCAGCTCGACTGCCTCCTCGAGCATCTCGTGGCGCACGTCGGTCGGGGGCCAACGGTCGCCCAGGATGTGTTCGTTGAGCGCCTCGCCCGAGCCGACGCCCCACACGAAGCGGTCGTCGAGGAGGAGGGCCGTCGTCGCGGTCGCCTGGGCCAGGATGGCCGGGTGGATGCGCACGATCGGGCAGGTGACCCCGACGGCCACGCCGATCGTGGTCGTGCGGGCGGCGATCGCTCCCAGCACCGACCACACGAACGGGCTGTGGCCCTGGGCGTCGACCCACGGGTGGTAGTGATCGCTGATCGACACGTAGTCGAAGCCGAGGCCCTCGGCCTGCTCGGCGAGCTCGACCAGCCGGGGCGGGGCATGCTCCTCGCTCGACAGCGTCATGCCGAACGACGTCGCCCGGCGCCGGCGTGGGCTGGGGCGACGGGCGGGACGCTTCGCCGTCGAGGACTTCTTCCGGGGGGCCATGAGGTGCTCCTCTTCTGGATGCGCCACTCGGCGCAGCGGTCGAGGATCAGTACCCGCTTCGGGCGGACCTGAGCCCCGGATCAGTCGCCGGTGCCGACGATGGCCAAGATGGGTGCTGATGTTGAGCAGCTGGACACGCTGGCGAAGAAGTTCGATACCGAGGCGGAGCAGCTGAACCAGACGATCAATCAGATCGGTTCGCAGGTGAAGTCGGTGTGGTGGGAAGGTCGCGACGCCGATCGGTTCCGGTCCGAATGGGACAGCCAGTTCGCGGCGCAGCTGCGGCGGATCTCGGAGAGCCTGAAGCAGGCCGGGCAGGGCGTTCGTCGTCAGGCCCAGCAGCAGCGCTCCACCTCGGGAGGCTGACGCAAACACTCGACGAAGCCGCCCGGTGCCCGCCCGCACCGGGCGGCTTCGTCGCGGTCCTGACCACCGTCATGGAAGAGTGATCACGTGAGCGAAGACCATCCCGACGTCGACGAGCTCTTCGCCCGGGAGCCCGAGCCCGACGACGGCGCAGGACCCGCCGACGACTCGACCGCCGACGACGCCGAGGATGACGACGACGATGGCGAGGACTGGTCGGCCGCCTTCGTCGGCGACGATGCCGAGCCCACGGCCGACAACGGTGACGACGAGCCCGATGACGCCGCCGATGTCACGGCCGCCGAGGGTCGGGCCGATGACGACGATCTCCTGGAGCTGGCCGACGGGGCGGCTTCCTCGGCTTTCACCCCGTGCTCGTACGGGCGCGGCGGACGCCGGCGACGACCACGGCCGCCGCCGACCTGCGGGCCATGGCTGCCCTCGACGAGGTGCCGGCGGGCATGGAACTGCTCGGCGACGATGTCAAGACCGACGGTCCCACCCCGGCCCGCTGGGTGCAGGTCCGTTTCGCCGGGCCCAACGACCTCGTGTTGCAGGCTCGGCACCTGTTCGTGTACGTGCCCGCCACCGCCCACGTCGCCCACGTCCTATCGGTCGTCGGGACGTGGCCCGATGCCGCCGACGCCGAGTTGGCCATCGAGGTGCAACGCGTCGTCGGCTCGCTGCGCCTGTTCCTGCCGAATGCGACGACGTGACTCTCGGGCTCCGCCGACCGGGCAAGCCGGATCGGCTGCGCCTTCCGAGCTCGCCGCCGACCCGTTGGGTCGGCGCTCGCCCACCGTGTCCGTCGGCAACTCCCGCGCGGGTGTTCGGTCCGCGTCAGTGTGCTCACTAGGCTCGGCGACCTGGACGAGAAGCGGCCGCTCCGGGTGCGCCGGCGCACGGCGACGTCGCCGTGCGCGCTCGGGCCGGAGGTACCGGTGGTCGTCGTGACGCCCCGTCGTCCACCGGCGCGCTCGGAGGGCGATCAGGCCTTGTCGGCGCTGGTGTCCGACGTGATCCACGACGTCATCGAGCTCGATTCTCCGGCCGATCTGGCCCGCCTGGCCGCGTGGGCCAGTGGCGCATCACCGGCGTGAACGAGCATCCGGTCGGGCGGAGCCTGCGAGACGCCGCCGCCGGCCGCTTCCCGCCGGTCGACGGGCGATGGGAGGAGGTACCGCCGTGGCGGCCGGGCATCGAGGCGGTCGTTGCCTTCACCGGCCACGCCGTGCTGGCGGTGGCGGCCGATCACGGCATCGACCTGGCCGCCCTCGGCGTCGACGGCCTCGGCGGCGCCCATCACCCCCGGGTGGCGCTCGCCCTGGCGGGCGCCGCCGGGTGGATCGACAGCCTCGACGCCGTACTCGTCGCCTACGGCATCGGTTCTGCCGGCGCGCAGCCGGCGCTCGTGGAGCGACCCGATCTCGCTGCTCACCACCGGGTCGAGTTCGCGGCCGCGGTGCGCGACGACGTTCAGGTCCTCGGCCGTCGGTCCGGCTCGGCCCTGGTGACGTTGGGCCGCGGGATCGGTGGGTTGGCCGAGCTCGGCGTCGAGTTGGGACCCGACGACGGACCCGGCAGCGGAGCCGAGCTCATCACTGCCGCGCTCACCGAGGTCCCGCGCGGTGACGTCGCCGTCGCCGCCGTCGCTCCCGGCAATGCTCGCGCGCTGCGGGCGTTCCTCGGCGGCGGTTTCCGTCCCGTCGCCTCGGTCCAGCTGATCCGCCCCGCCCGCTGAGCCGCCCACGGGTCGGCATCCGGGGGGAGTGCTCCCCATTTCAACCGGCGCGTCGCCATCAAGGTGCTCAGCTTCGGATTGGCCGACGAGCGCGAGCGGCGCAGCTTCGAGCGGGAGTGCCGGGCGATGGGGCTGGTGTCCCAGCACCCGCACATCGTCACGGTGTTCAACAGCGCGTTCACCTCGACGAAGCAGCCGTGCATCGTGATGGAGCTGTACAGCGGCGGCACGATGATCGACCGGCAGCGCCGCGAGGGCTCGCTGTCGGTGGCCACCGTCCTCGACGTCGGCGTGAAGATCTCCGGGGCGTTGCAGACGGCCCATGACCGGGGCCTGCTGCACCGCGACATCAAGCCGCAGAACCTGTTCATCTCCGAGTTCGGCGAGCCGGCGCTCGGCGACTTCGGCATCTCGACGCTCGACGACGAGCGGTCGATCTCGGGGAGCGGTGGCTTGACCGTCCACTACGCGCCGCCCGAGGTGTTGGAGGGGGCGCCGGCCAGCCCGATCTCGGACCTCTACTCGTTCGCCGCCACGCTGTTCACGCTGCTCGAAGGCGCCCGCCCCTTTGCCGCCGGGGCCGACCGCCGCCAGTCCGTCGGCGAGCTGGCCCGGCGGATAATGCTCGAGGAACCCCCCCCGGCCGGGCCGCAGCGACGTGCCCCGTTCGCTAGCCGACCTGCTCGCCCGCACGATGGCCAAGGAGCCCGGTCGCCGGCCTCCGTCGGCAGCGGCGTTCGGTCAGGAGCTGCAGCGCATCCAGTCCGAGTTGGGCGTGCCGGTGACGACGCTGCCCGTCGTCGGCACGCCGGACGGCCTGCCGACGGTACCGCGAGGTCCGGCCCCGCCGTGGCCGGCGACGGCGACCGGCGAGGCGACCGACCCGGGCGGCGCGGGGCCCGACGTCGCCGTCGCCCCGGCGCCCGCCGCGCCCGCCGCGGCCGACGCGCCGGCCCCGGCCAGTCCCGAGGTGCAGCTGCGCTCGCCCGACCATGCCGACGACGACGAGGGCCACACGGTCACGATCGGTCAGGCCCGCGCCGCGCCCGAGACGCCTTCCACCGATCGACCGGACCCTGATACCGGCGGCGCGCACGTGTCGACACGTCGAGCCGTGGTCGGCACGGCGGCCGCCGTCGTCTGCCTGCTGCTGGTCGCCGGCGTCCTGCTGTTGTTCGGACGCTCCGGCGATGACCCCGACGACCCGACGACGACGGGCTCGGGCATCGTCGACGTCACCGGGCCGGCCCTCGGCGTGGCCGCGCCGGCCGGCGTCGCGGCCGTGACCACCGCCGACGGGCAGTCGGCCACGGTGTCGTGGACCCAGCCGGCCGACTCCACGTCGATCGAGAAGTACCAGGTCCGCCGCGTCGACAGCAACGAGGTCGTCGACACGCCCGACGGCCAGACCTACGCCGTGTCGATCCCGATCACGCCCGGCACCAGCCGGGCCTGCTTCGTCGTCGTCGCCGTCGCCGTCGGTGGCAGCTTCTCCGAAGAGTCCGCCTACGCCTGCCTCTGAGCACCGCCCGTTCCGTCACCCGAGTATTTGCCGCTCGCCACCACTTTGGTCACCATTCCCACGCGGACGGGTGGGCGCGTCGGTGACCGAAGGGGTGCGGCGGTGGGCTGGACCCGTCGGCTGTCGGGTCCAGGTCCCGCTTTGGTCACCGACCTTGGCGGACGGGGCGCGCGGCGGGGTGACCGAGGCCGGGTCCAAGGGCAAGCCGGGGGACCGCCAGCGCCTCGGCGACGGCGGCCGCCACCGCGCTCGGTGAGTGCACGACTTGTGCGCGCGTGAACTCGTAGACGCGCCGGCCGGCGGCCTGGAGTTCGTTGCGGCGCTGGGCGTCCTTCGCCCGTTCCGCATCGGAGACGTGCCCGAGCCGTCCCGACACCTCGACAACCAACCCGTGGTCGGAGAACAGGAAGTCGACGCGAGCCGACGTGCGAGTGCCGCGCCGGTGCACTACCTGTGTGCTCGGACGCGGCAGCCCGTGGCGGCGCATCAGGGTCAGGAATCGGCGCTCCAACGGCGAGTGTCCGCCGGCGTCGACCAGCAGGCCGTCGAGCTGGGGTGTGCCCCAATGACCGGGCCCGCGCCGATCACCCAGACGGTCGGCGATCACGATCGGCGAGCTCAGGCCCAGCCGGACTGCCGAGTCGATCGCCGCTTCGAGCCGCACGTCGGTGACTCGCGAGCGAGCCAGATCCAGGATCGTCCGGGTCGCCGACGTGCACGGGAATCCCTTCGCCCGCACGCGGTCGATCGGCGGCAGTGAGCGCGTCGAGTGGACGACCAACCCAGCGCCTGCGTGGCGTCGACCCCGCAGCACCGTGAACTCGACGGCGTCGGGTAGGCATCGGTCGAAGCCGTGCAGCCGGGCGGCGGCTTCGTGGCTCACGACGGCGCCCCGTCCGAGTTGGAGCAGTCCAATGGCGAGGGCCCGCTCGACGGTCTCCGGGGCGCCGGCTAGGACGAACACGTTCGGGCCGGCCCGGCAGAGCCAGCCAGCAGTTACAGCCCGCTGGCGGGCTCGCCCACGGAGGCCGTGCTCGTCGAGTTGGCCGGCCGACACGGCCCCATGCTGCCTTCCGGCCAGCGCGGCGATCCTCGTGATGTCGTCCACGCCCGGCCAGTGGGTCAAGCCCTGTCGTCAGCGGAAACCGGCCCGGTCTCAACGTCGCCGAGGCGCTTTTGGTCACCGTTCGAACGCGAACGGGTGCGCCAGAATGGTGACCAAAGCGGTGGCGCGCCACACGGAGCGCACCGGTGCACCGGTGATCCCGCGCCCGGCGCCTTGGTCACCGTTTGGACGCGAACGGGTAGGACGCCGCCGTGACCAAAGGGCGCCATTGCGCGAAACACTCGGGTGGTCAGACCGTGGGGGTGGTGGGGAGGGCGTAGGTGCCTTGGGCGACGGCGGTGATGCGGTCGGCGCGGTCGTCGACCCAGATGCGCACGGTGCCGACGACGTTGCGGCGGCCGGCGGCATCGAGGGTGGCCTTGGCCCACAGCGTCGAGCCGACCGCCGGGCGGAGGAAGCGGATCGACAGCTCCGACGTCAAGGCCATCGGCTCGACCCGACCGATGGCGGTGAACACGAGGTACCAGAGCGCGCCGTCGGCCAGGCTGAACTGCGTCGGCCCGGAGATGTACCCGCCGGGGCGGATGTCGCCCGGCCCGACGATGCGTCGGGCGACGGCGAAGTCGCGGCCGATCTCCGTGCAGTCGTTGCTGGTGCCGGGGAACTCGTGCAGGACCATCTCGTTGATCGAGTCGGGTGAGGGCGTGCCGTAGCCGCCTCGTCGATCGGGCTGGTGGGGGTCAGGCACGACGGACACGGCGCAGACGGTATGGCATCGTGACGCCCGTGGCCCAGCCTGTGCCGTCGATCGGACGGCTCGAGCGCGTCGTCGTGGTCGGCGCGTCGCTGGCCGGGCTGCGGGCGTGCGAGGTATTGCGCGCCAGCGGGTTCGCCGGCACGATCACGCTCGTCGGGGCCGAGCGCCACCGGCCCTACGACCGGCCGCCACTCTCGAAGAAGCTGCTGGCCGGCGACTGGGAGCCCGAGCGCATCCAGCTCCGCCAGCCCGACGCGTTCGACGCACTGGGTCTCGATGCCCGGCTCGGCGTCCCCGCCGTCGGGCTCGACCTCGACGGCCGGGCCGTCACGCTGGCCGACGGCACGACGCTGGCGTTTGACGGCGCCGTCCTCGCCACCGGAAGCCAGCCCCGTCGGTTGCCGGACCAGCCCCGCGGCGTCCTCGAGCTGCGCACGCTCGACGACGCGCTGGTGCTGCGCGACCGCATCGCCGACGGCACCGCTCGCGTCATCATCGTCGGTGCCGGGTTCATCGGGCTGGAGGTGGCGGCCACCGCCCTCGGTCGCGGGTGCACCGTCACCGTCCTCGAGGGCGCGCCGGCGCCGCTGATGCGCGGCCTCGGGGCCGAGCTCGGCGCGGCCGCGACCCGCGCCCTGGTCGAACGCGGCGTCGACGTGCGCTGCGCGGTCACGGTGGCGGCCGTCGCCTCCGATGCCGTCACACTGGGGACGGGCGAGCGGGTCGCCGGCGACGTCGTGCTGATCGGCATCGGGGTCGCCCCGACGACGGGCTGGCTCGACGGCAGCGGCCTGACGATCACCGACGGCGTCGTCGCCGACGCCACACTGCGAGCGGCACCGGGGGTGTACGTCGCCGGCGATCTCGCCCGCTGGCCGCACACCGGGTTCGACGAGGAGATCCGCATCGAGCACTGGACCAACGCCGCCGAGCAGGGTGCGGCCGCCGCCCGCAACCTTCTGGCCGCGGCGGCCGGTGCACCGGGCGAGGAGTTCGCCACCGTGCCGTTCGTCTGGAGCGACCAGGGCCGCCACCGCATCCAGGTCCTCGGCCGTCCGGCCACCGAGCCCGACGACGAGACCCATGTCGCCGTCGGCGATCTCGAGGGTCACGCCTTCGTCGCCCTCATCCGCCGGGGCGAGCACCTGCGCGGCGCCGTCGGGGTCAATGCCCCGAAGCAGCTGATGGCGTACCAGAAGCTCCTCGCCGCCGGCGCGTCCTGGACCGAGGCACGCGCGCTGGCGGCGACGCAGACGGCCCCGCCGGCCCCGGCCCCGGCCCCG
>Ga0136617_10003905_pt1 | contig 13329 bp, 9 predicted proteins | sample AntDrymUQ3222106_2_FD_129672 | JGI IMG/M metagenome (GOLD analysis project Ga0136617, IMG submission 129672) | Polar desert sand microbial communities from Dry Valleys, Antarctica - metaG UQ322 (21.06) | ecosystem: Environmental > Terrestrial > Soil > Desert | place: Antarctica: Dry Valley...
CATGGCAACTGATTTCTACAACATTGATTCGGCGCTCTCCGAGGAGGAGCGCGCCGTCCGCGATACCGTGCGCGCGTTCGTCGACGAAAAGGTTCTTCCCATCATCGGCGACTGCTACATAGAGGGACGCTTTCCGAAGGAGCTGATCCCGGAGATGGCGGAGCTCGGAATGTTCGGCGCCAACCTGCCGGAGGAGTACGGCTGCGCGGGGCTCAACAACGTTTCCTACGGGCTGATCATGCAGGAGCTGGAGCGCGGGGACTCCGGAGTGCGCTCATTTGCTTCAGTGCAGGGTGCGCTGGTGATGTATCCGATCTACGCCTTCGGCAGCGAGGAGCAGAAGCGGCATTACCTCCCGAAAATGGCGAGTGGTGAAATAATCGGATGCTTCGGCCTGACGGAGCCTGACTACGGGTCGAATCCGTCGGGAATGATCACGACCGCGCGCGAGCAGAAGGACGGCAGCTGGGTAATCAACGGCGCGAAGATGTGGATCACCAACGGATCCACGGCGCAGGTCGCGATCATCTGGGCGAAGACGGGGGACGACAAGAGCGACAAGTCGATCCGCGGCTTCATCGTGCCGACGGACACACCGGGATTCTCCGGCAAGGACCAGAAGGGGAAGCTTTCGCTGCGCGCGTCCGATACGAGCGAGCTCGTGCTGCAGGACGTGAATCTGCCGGCAACGGCGCTACTCCCGAAATCGGGTGGAATCAAGAGTCCGCTCATGTGCCTCACCCAGGCGCGATACGGTATCTCGTGGGGTGCGATGGGTGCCGCGATGGCGTGCTATGAGGAAGCGCTCGACTATTCCGGCAACCGCGTGATGTTCGGGCGGCCCATCGGCGGATTCCAGATCCAGCAGCAGAGGCTTGCCGAGATGCTCACGGAGTTGGTGAAGGGTCAGCTTCTCGCGCTGCACCTCGGCCGGCTCAAGGACGCGGGGACATTTTCGCCCCAGCAGGTGTCGCTGGCGAAACGAAACAACGTCAGCGTCGCGACCGATATCGCCCGCGAAGCCCGCCGCCTGCTCGGCGCCAACGGCATTCTCGCCGAGTATTCGTCGATGCGGCACATGGCGAATCTGGAGAGCGTGTACACTTACGAGGGAACACACGACATCCACACCCTCATACTCGGTCAGGCTGTGACGGGGTTGAGCGCGTTCGAGGGCTGAGTGAGGAACTGACGACCGTCTGACGCGTCGGAGCGATGATCCGGATCCAGGTTGCAGCCGGAGCGGAGCGGACGGGAGCGAAGAAAAGAGTCCGGACGGGGGGGTAACCGTCCGGACTCTTTCTTGGCAAGGATTTTAGCTCAATCCAACCGCGCCGATGCCGTCACCAGCTCACTACATCGGCATCCTCATCCTCTCCTCCCGGCGTCCCATCCCGGCCGAGCGTGGAAAGGTCATACGCAGTCGGGGCATGTTCGCCGGGACTGCGGTAGATGTAGGCGCGATCCCAGGGATCGCCAGGAAGTGCCTTGCGGAGGTATGGTCCCCGCCAGTTGAGTGGCAGCGGAGAGCGCGCGGGCTTGGCAATAAGTGCCTCGAGGCCCTGCTCGGTGGTAGGATACGATCCGTTGTCGAGCCGGTAATTGTCGAGAGCGACGCCTATCAATTCGATCTGGGTCTTTGCCGTCTTGCTCCTCGCCTCGCTGACTCTCCCCAGAATCTGGGGAGCGACAAGCCCGGCGAGGAGCCCAAGCACGATGATCACGACCAGAAGCTCGATGAGGGTAAAGCCCCGTCGAAACCCCCGAGCGCCACGTCCGAATGGCGGTCTCACGAGCTCAAGCTCCCACCCTCGTAGCCTGGAGGATCTCACTCGAGGTATGGTCGTGCAGTTGCAACGAACCGGGGGTGTGCTGCCGTTTTCTGCATGCGCTTTCCTACCAGTATGAGATGCCAGGTGCGCCAAGTTGTTGCCATGCCGCGCTCCTTGCGGGGAACCTGAGCGCAAGCAGAAATAGATGCTCCTCTGCCGCCCGTCAAGCCATCCGCCATCGGAGACCGCACCGCTACACAAGCTGACTCAGAACGCCGACGTGTTGATGCTGTAAATCGCCTGCAGCATCGCCAGCGCCACAAATCCGACGAGCGCGCCGAAGATTATTATCATCGCCGGCTCGATCATCGCTACCCCCGTCCTCACCGATCGCCGCACTTCCCCGTCGTAGGTGTCCGCAACGCGCACGCAGAGCTGGTCGAGGTGTCCGGTTTCCTCACCCACGGAAAGCATCTGCAACGCCAGCGGAGGCAGCGTTCCGCCGAGGGCGGGAGCGAGCGGATCACCGCGCGACACCGCAACGGTCGCCCGCTCGACGCCTTCGCTGATGGCTTCGTTGGGCACGGCAGCCCTCGCGATCCGGAGCGCCGACAGGATCGGCACCCCACTCCGCAGCAACAGTCCGAGCGTGCGAGTGACGCGCGCCGTCGCGTACTTGACTTCGAGATCTCCGGTCCAGGGGAGTCGCAGGCGCCAGGCATGAAAGCGCCGGCGCAATACCGGAGTGGCAAGCGCCTCGCGAGCAGCGCCCACGACCGCGATGGCAAATGCGAGCCATACCCACCACCACCTGGTAAGCACGCCACTCGTCGCCATCAGCATGCGCGTGCTGATGGGGAGCTGGCCGCCCACATCGGCGAGAATCGCCGCGAAGCGGGGAACCACAAAAACGAGAAGGACGGTGACGCCCAGACTCGCAACAACCGCCATCAACGCCGGGTAGAGGAGCGCCGAGCGAACCTGTGCTCGCAGATCTTCCGACTCTTCGAGATGCTCGGCGAGCCGCTCGAACACCATGTCGAGCGCCCCGCTCGCCTCGCCGGCCGAGACCATCGCCACGAATATCGGCTGGAAGTAGCCGGGACTCGATGCGAGCGCCTCGGCGAGACTCGACCCTTCCTGGACGAGACGTCGCGTGCGTCGAATCGCCTCGCCGAGGCCCTCGTTTTCCGATTGCGTGGCGGTGAATGCGAGGGCGCGGTCGAGCGGCACGCCCGCGGCCAGGAGGATGCTCACGTTCCGCGTCCAGCGCGCCACCGCCTGGCGGCGTCCCATCTTCCCGCTTCTGATGCCTCGAGTCGCGGCGGGAGCAGCGACAGCATCGACCGTGACCGGATACAACCGCTGCCGGTGCAGCTCCTCGAGGGCGGTCTGGCGCGTCGCGGCCTGAACTACGCCCTCGACCATCTCGCCGGCAGCGGTCGCCGCTCGATAGCGGTAACCGACGCTCACACTCCCGCTTCCTCCTGCGACACTCGCAGCACTTCCTCGACGGTGGTCAGGCCTTCAACCACCTTCTCCCAGGCTGCCGCCCGCAAAGGAACCATGCCCTGTTCCCGAGCCAGCGCGCGTATCGCGTCGAGTGGAACGCTCGCCGAGATCGCCTCGCGAATCTCCGCGGAAAAAGGCATCAGCTCGTAAACGCCGGTGCGGCCCCGATAGCCGGTGCCCGCACAAAGCTCGCAGCCGCGTCCGCGACGAAAGCGTGGCGCGCGCGCCCCGGATAGTGACGCTGCTCCGGCGCGGGCCAGCTCCTCCGGCGACGGCTGATATGTTTCCGCGCACGCGGTGCAAACGAGTCGCACCAGCCGCTGAGCAAGGATGCCCTGCACCGTCGCGCTAACCAGATATGGCTCGACCCCCATGTCGACGAGCCGCGTAATTCCACCGGGTGCATCATTGGTGTGCAGCGTGGAGAACACGAGGTGACCGGTCAGCGCGGCCTGAATCGCTATCTCGGCCGTCTCCGCGTCGCGCATCTCGCCGACCATGATGATGTCGGGATCGTGCCGCAATATGGAACGCAGCGCCGAGGCGAACGTCATGCCGGTCTTCGTGTTCACCTGGATCTGGGTGATGCCTTCGACCTGATACTCCACCGGATCTTCCACCGTCACGATCTTGACGCCGGGTACGTTTATCTGGCGCAGTCCCCCGTAGAGCGTGGTGGTTTTTCCGGAGCCCGTTGGACCGGTGACGAGAATAATGCCGTGCGGCCGGCGTATGAGCGCCTCGAAGGCGGGCAGCATCACGGCGGGGATTCCGATCTCCGTCAGCTCACGGACTCCCGCCCCGCGGTCGAGAACGCGCAGCACCACGCTTTCCCCGTGAAGCGAGGGCGTTATCGATACGCGAAGGTCGAGCTCGCGATCGGAAAGCCGCAGCCGGATGCGGCCATCCTGCGCCAGCCGTCGCTCGGCGATGTTGAGATTCGCCATGATCTTGATGCGGCTGATCACAGCCAGCTGGTACTGCCGCGGCGGCCGCTGCATCTCGCGAAGAATTCCGTCGACGCGGTAGCGGATGCGGAGACCTTCCGGGGTGCTCTCCAAGTGGATGTCGCTCGCTCGAGCCCGCAGCGCTTCCAGGATCATGACGTTGACCATCTTGATTACGGGCGCCTGGTTCGCGAGCGCTCTCAAATCGTCGAGCGCGTCGTCGTCCGTTGCGAGCAGCTCCAGATCACCACCGCGCGCATCGGTCGCGCGGAGGCTCGTGGAGGCATCTCGCTGTGCGCCCATCACCGCCGTCTGGATTTCCGCGGCTGGTGCGTCGACCAGTCGTACCGGCCGGCCATACGCCCAGGTCAGCTCGTCAACCACCGAGGGATCGAGCGGCTCGCCGCAGGCGAGAACGATTCTACTCCCGGCGTCGACCCCCAGCGGAAGAATGCAATGCTCCTCGAGGTATTTCGGTGAGAGCCTGAGCGCGAGAGGCTCTGCCGCGGCGCGGCGCAAGTCAGGCGGGGCGACAGAAACCGGCTCGGTGAGATGGGGCGGTGGGGCGTCGGATTCCGTCTGCGCGAGGATCATCGGGGCACGTCGCTCGGCGACGGAGGCGGAACGACTGGGGGAACCACCGCCGGTGGACGAGTCGATGGGAGAACGGGATTCCTTGGCAGCGCCATCTCAAGCTCGCGCTGCATCTCGCGCATCCTGGATCGCTCGCGCTCGAGAAGCTCGCCCGCGTTCTCGTCGCTGTACACCACGTACGGCGTTAGGAACACCGCCAGCTCGGTGCGCAGAATGCTGCTGGACCTGCTCTTGAACAGGTACCCGAGCAGCGGGATGTCCTTAAGTATCGGAATGCCACTCTCGGTTACGACGCGCTCGTCCCCGATCAAGCCGCCCAGTATGATTGTGTGCCTGTCTTTCACGATGGCGCTGGTCTCGGCTTCGCGCGTAGTGATAATCGGAGCGCCCAGCGCTGCCGCGAGCGTCTGTTGGGTAAGCGCGCTGACCTCCTGCAATACGCGGAGAGTCACGTATCCATCGGTGTTGATAGTGGGGATGACGGTGAGCTGGGTGCCCACGTCGCGGTATTGGACCACGCGGTCAACTACTACGTCGAGCCCCGATCGCGTGGACTGACTGAAGGGAACCTGGCTCCCGACGAGAATCCTCGCCTCCTCGTTGTTCAGGGCGAGGATGTGGGGCGTCGAGAGGACGCGTACATTGGCGCGCGCCGCGATTGCGCGCAGCGTTGCCCGCACATCGACGCGCCCGAAGGAGACGAGGCGAAGGAAGTAATCGCCGGTTCGACCAAGGAGCGAATCGGGAAGAACGAGTCCGGTACCGCCGCTGACGCTGTCCTTGCGAAGGCTGCGCAGAGAGCCCGCCGCCGTCCAGTCGATTCCAAACTGGGTGCTGCGGTCGAGCGAGATCTCGGCGATCAGTACCTCGAGCAGCACCTGCGGCGGCCGTATGTCGAGAGCTATTATCGTCTCCTCGAGTACGGGGTAGTTCGCCGCCGCGGTGCGGATCACGAGAGCGTTGGTGGCGGGATCCGGCACGATGGTGGTGCGGCCCGCCAGTCCGGCGACGGCTTGTCCGGCGGTGTCGCCGGGGGCGGCCTGGAGTCGGGGAATGGGGAACGCGTTTCCGCGACGCGCTTCGAGCGCTTCGAGCTCGCGGTTCCGGAAGTTGCCGAGCGTTCGCGAGAGCGACCGGTCCTGCAGCGAGCGCACGCGCGAGCGCTCACTTACTCCGCCCGCTGCCCCCGTGCCAAACAGCTCACCGAGCACACCCGCCAGCTCGTCCGCCGAGGCGTGCTTGAGACGGTAGACGAACGTGCGAAGCCCGGCTTCTCCCCCGGTACGGATGTCGAGTCGGCGCAGCAGCTCGAGATAACGCACGACGTTGGTGGCACGATCGGTAATGAGAACCGCGTTCTGTCGGGGAACGACTTCGACGCGAGCGGTCGCCGGCGCGAGCTGCCGCACCGCCGCCACGCCTTCTTCGGCGCGCATAAAATCGAGTGGGACGATCTGCGTCAGCAGGCCGATCGGCGGCGGGGAGCCGATCTCCTTTCCAAAACGTATCGGGCCGCCGGTGGTTCGCCTTTCCGCACTCAGCTTCACGACTTGCGAGACAGGCCCGGTCTCGATGAGAACCAGGCCCTGGCTCTCGAGAATCGCGTCGAGGACAGCACCGACCTCGCTCGCCGGAACGGGGTTTGGGGTGGCGAAGGTGATCCGCGTCGCGGGGACCTCGGCGAGAACGACGTTGATGCCAAGTACAGAAGCCAGGGACCGCACGACATCGCGCAGCTCCGCGTTCACGAAGTTGATGCGAACCGGCTCCGGCTGCTGTGCCTTCATCACGGAAGGCACGAGCGCGAGGAGCGTGGCCAGGCTCAGGCTAAGAACGGAATTATGAAGCAGATTTTTCGGCACGAGGCTGCGGCGGAACGAGATTAAGTGCGCGCCGCTTGAGCGAGGGGCGGTCGCCGGTAGGGTCCATTATGGGAAGCGGGTCCGCAACCGTCAATGCCAGGGGATGGCACTTTCTCCCGGATTTAGGTACGACTATTGACGCCTCACCCGCCTGCCTGGCTCGCATCGCGATCGCCAGGGATTGTAAACGTATTCTTAACACGTCCGGCGACTCCGCAGACCAGAAAAAACCTTGACTATTGACGAGAACGAATGGGTTCCGTAACATATCCCTCCCTGCGTTCTCCTATCCGTGATTGCACGCCGTAACACCCTCCGTCCCGACAAAAATGCTGTTCTTCCTGAATGTTATATCATCCTCAACCATCGACGCGTCAGAGCGCGCAGAGGAGGCCATAGCCCGGCAGCAGTAGAAGAGGAGGCAGTTCACGGTTACATCAGGCAATCTTAGACAAGGAGAAAGTAAGACATGCATGGGAATCCCAGCACCAAAAGGACGGTGAGCAGGTTTACCGCCATCGTCGCACTTACACTGGTCGGAGGCGGATGCGCGATCTCTGACTACCGAGGCTACCTCAATCACGCTACCTCCGACAAGAGCGGCGCCGGCAACGGCTACAGGATCACGCAGTTCGGTGGTGGTAATGGACAGAACGGGATCGTTGGAGAAGCGAAGCTGTTCGGAAAAGAATCCGCCATATCTGGTGATCCCCAGAACTCGGGAACGTTCTCCTATACCGTCGAATATGACTTCCGCGGGCGCACCACGCCTGTCCCGATAGGTACAGCCTTCCCTTCGCCGATTATCATCACCACCTATCGTAATCGGGTGGTCGGAGCCTTCAACGGCGATGGCAATGTCGATCGCGACGGTGACGACATTCGTCTCAATGCGGGAACTACCGGCGGGAGACACGACCCGGCCGACCCGGCTGGAATCTGGGAGCGCCGCTACCTCTACGTTGACCGTCTACCAGGCTGCCAGTTCGCGGCCAACTTTGAACAGGCGTTCGTAGAAGACAAGCAGCAAGACAACGTGGCGAACCCCAGCGTTCTCTTGTGCTTCAACACACCGCAAGAGGAGATCGACGACCGGGATGTCGACCTGCTGTGCACGCCGCCGCAGACCGATATAAATCCGGCAACGCCCGCTTGCAAAAGCTTCAGCCAGGATGATTTCCAGAACCTCGGCGAGGTGTTCCAGAGAATCTGGAGTGGCGCGATCGGCGCACTCTCCGCCGGTGACGGCTTTACCGTGGACGCGAGCAGCGTAACGATCAACGGCAAGACGGTCGCACTTTCCAGCGCCGCAGTGATCGATCTCCAGGCCAACAGCATCCGGCCAATCAATGCGGTGTTCGACGTCTCGTCAGCTGGTGGACAAGAGCTGATCAAGGCGCTCCTCGAGAACACCCAGCACCTGCAGCGCGCCACGCTCAGCGCGGGGTTCCGGGGTGGCATGACGCTCGCAGCGCCGGCTTCAGTGAACATTGCCTTCAATCACGATCAGCTGCGTTCGCTCCTGAACGACTGATTTGCCCGGAGGCAGGTTTCTTGGGGGGCGGGAATTGAAATTCCCGCCCCCTGTTTTTTCCGCGCTGAGATGTCGCCCTCACGCAATCGTCTTTCTTGCGGCTACTGTCGTCCACCTCAATGGGTGCGACCAGAGGCGATCAGCGAAGGAAGACCTCTCGCTCCATTCGTTCGCCATTACGGTCCCCGAGCGGGCGGCCGAAGAAAAGATTTCTCCAGCGCTCCGCGCCGCTCTCGCCAACCTGGAAGTAAGCGAGCGCGTGCGCGTTCTGGTGACCCTCGCCTCCCAGCTGGATTTGAACCGGGTCGGAGTCGCTCTCGCCGAAAGAGAGCTGACTCGGAAAGAGCGGCGCGAGCTCGTGGTGGCGGCGCTGGGGAAAGTTGCGAGCAGCGAACAGGGTGAGCTCTCGCGGTTTCTCGCCCAGCTTCGCTCCAGGGGCGTGATAGGTGAGTATCGCGCCTTCACCATTGTAAACCGGATGATGGTAGAGGGAACGCCCGGCGCGGTCCGAGCGATAGCGACGCGTAGTGAGGTGGCGTCGATCGATCCTGAAACGGACGAAATCGTGGACGGAGAAGCGATGAGCTCCCGGCTTGCACTCGCGCCCGCTACCCGTAAATCGTGGGGGATCGCGGCCATCGGGGCGGATTCGCTCTGGAAGCTGGGTCTGGACGGTACGGGCACAGTGGTGGGGATAATCGATCCCGGCGTCAGCGCTACGCACGAGCAGCTGAGAGAGAATTTCCGGGGCGGGTCCGCGTCGTGGCTCGACCCGAGCGGCGTCCGCGACTCGCCAACCGATGAGGCTCCCGGACACGGCACGTCGGTGCTCAGTACCGCTGTCGGCGCCAACGTCAGGGGTGTGTCCGTCGGTGTCGCGCCCCGGGCGAAGTGGGTCGCCTGCGGTGCGTTCGTGGGTGCGCGGTACAACAATATTCGTCTCACACAATGCGCGGAGTGGATGCTTGCCACGGCGCAGCCCGACGTTCTCGTGCTGCCCTGGCTGCTTCCAGGAGGGCCCGGTTGCGACACCTCGCTGCACCGAATTGTGAGCGCCTTGCGGGCGGCTGAGATCTTTCTGGTCTTCGCGGCGGGCAATCAGGGCCCGGGCGCCGGCAGCAACAGATCGCCCGCCAACTACGTAAGGCTTTTCCCGGGCGAGGGCGTGTCGTTCGCCGTCGGTGGCATTACCGAACGAGGAACTTCTTATCCGACCTCGAGCCGGGGGGCGAATCGTTGCGATGCCGCGAGCACGTTTCCCCGCATCGCGGCACCGGCAGCGGAGATCCCGGCCGCGATTCCGCTCACGCCGTCGACCTACCTGCAGACCCGGGGAACGTCGGTCGCCGCGGGGTTTGCGGCAGGTGCCGTTGCTTTGCTGCGGCAACGCCACCCCGAGGCTACGATCATGGAGATAGAGCTCGCGCTGCTGGAGGGCGCGCGGGACGCCGGCGAACCCGGCCCCGACCCGATCTTTGGCTATGGCCGGCTCGATCTTCCATCGGCGCTCGAGGTGCTATCCCGTCTGCGCGGGGGGAACAACGACAAAACGAAGAGTCCCCCTACCAATGCTGCGCACAGGTGAACGAACCACTCCCCGTGACGTGTGTAAAACGTGCCCAGTCGCTCACGGTCGAGCGTGACCTGATCGATGAGGGTGCCTGCCTCAAGGAATAAAGCTCCGGTCTGTTTTCCCCGAACCAGACTCTGCGTCCGCCCGTTCGGATCTATGAATCCGGAGATCCCGGTGTTGCCATTGCGTACGACGCCGATGCGATTCTCGACGGCGCGAAACGTGGCCATCGCCCAGGTGTGGGTGTAAATGGGTTCGCCGAGCTCGCCCTCACTGGTAATGTTGAGCAGGAATTGCGCGCCGCCGGATACGGCGCGGCGCGCGAACTCGCTTGTCACAATCTCGAAGCAAATCGGCACCGCGAAACGGAAGCGTCTTTTCTCGGTCTCGGTTACGAAAACCACGACCTCGGATCCCGGAATGCCAACGGGGATCATACCAGTTATGCTCCGCAAGAACCGTCGGTGCGCACTCTGGACGCGCGGCGAGATCCGCGGCAGCCAGTCGTCGAAAGCAAGTCGCTCGGACCAGGGGATGAGATGAATTTTGTGGTACAGGCCGAGCAACTTCCCTGTCGCTGAAAGATGGTAGGCCGACGAATGCATGAAGGGCTTCTGATCGGTCCAGCTATAACCACCGATGATGAATTCCGAGCGCTTCTCCCGGACGAGCTGCTGCAGCCGCCGGACGTATACCGTATCATCGGTGATGGGACGCCCAACGGCGTTTTCCGGCCACACGATGAGGTCGGCTGCCCCGGCGGGCACTTCGCGACGTGTGAAGTCGATGTGATCGTCCACCACCGTCTTCCAGCGAACCGAGTCGCGATAGTGCTTGAGATTGGGCTGCGTGATGGCGATCCGGGGACCCTTCACGAACGATGACTCTCCAATCCGGCGCCGGCCATAGGCGAAGAGCGACAAGAGCGCGATTCCGTACACGGGGAGTGGCCAAAGCCAGCGCCGCACGCCGTGCTTCCGCCAGCGCCATACGTCGCACAACACGCCGCTCGCCGAAGCGACGATGAAAGACACGCCGGCCATCCCCGTCGTGTCCGCGATCTGGATCAACGATGTGCTTCTGAACTGCGTCGCGCCCAGCGGATAAAGTGGAACCGACCCGACCCAGAGCTGAATCCGGATCCACTCAACGGTCACCCACGCCGCGGGGACGAGGATTGTCAGAGGAACGCCCCAGCGAAGGTATGGGCGGCGCACGAGAGGTCCGAACAGCATGTACCACGGCGCGAAGAGGACCGAGACGATGAACGGAACGGGTGAATCGACGGATGAGACCAGGATCCAGACCATGACCCCGAAGACGTACGCGCCCGGCAAAAGAAAGAGCCAGGTATGACGGCCTTCCCCGCGTGTCACCAGCAGCGCCCACGGGATGAGCGCGAAGTAGTGCAGCAGCCAGAGGTCGGGGTAGGTGAATGGCAGGCCGAGCGCTACGCCCGACGCCAGAGAGAGCGCGAGACTTTCCATCGCCTCGCGCCTCCCTCGTCCCGGCATCACACCAGGTTGCCCGTTATGGGAAGCCGGAGCAGAGGGAAGTTCGCGTCATTCGTCTCGATCAGCAGCGTTCCCTTGAATTCGCCCTTTTTCGCCCGTTTGGGATCGATCCGGACAGTCACAATGGCGCTCTCGCCGCGTTTGTGGGGCTCGACCTCGACTTCCAGGAACGGCACATCCACGGTTGCCCGCTTGACGACGAAATCCTTGCTGCCGGCTTTCGACACCAGGACTTCGCGGCTCCGGATAGATGCTCGTTTGATGCCGGCAAAAGCCGTCAACCCGTAATCCACCTTCGATGGATCGGTCGCCACTATGTTCCGCACCTTCGCAAAGGCTTGGAGCGGTATAGCAGGGTATTTCGGATTGTCGGTAGCAAGCGTTATCCGGCCGTCGTGTTTCCCAACCGGTACGGATGGATCCAGAGAGATCGTCACCTTGTAGCGTCGTCCCTCCTCGAGGGTCTGGGTCGCGGCGCGAAAGACCGGGTTGCTCGACGTCACCGAGCTGATCTTCAGGGGCTGCGGCTCGTTGTTCTGGACGACGATTGCGCGTTCTGCCCGCTCGCCTCTGACCGTGAAGAAATAGACACGGGACTGAGGCTCGAATTCGACGGGCCAGACGACCTTTCCCTTCAGACGCAGCCTGACCGGAGTCCTCGCGCTGTCGGTGAAGTAAACCCGCGCGATTGCGTCGACAGGCCCGCGGACGTTCTTGGTGTCGATGGCAAGTGTAACCTTTGCCGCGCCTCCCCGCGGCACGACCGAGTCAACGGCAGCCACCGCGCACAGCTCGCACGCGCGCACCTCGCGGATGCGAAGCTCCCTGGCACTGTCGCCGCGCACCGTGAACGCGTAGTCGATCGTTTTTCCCTGGACAACCTGACCAAAATCAAAGTTGGTGTCGGGCGAGAGTGCGGGAGCAGCCGGTTTTTCTCCGCGGCAGCCTGTTGCCACCGCAAGCAGAACCAGCGTCACCATCCACTCGCGGTCAGCCCTCCGGTATCCGAGTCTGTGGACTCCGTTCATTTACTTTTCTCCGTCTCGAATGAGTCGATCAGGCTGCAGCGCCTGAATTGTCCTTCATTGCTGTTTGTCGCGCAATGTATCCCTGGGCGGAACGGCGGGTGGCTGCTCGCGTGACGAAGATTCGATCTCCAGCCGTATCACCTGCCGGCCAGTGCTTCGCGCGATCACCACTGAAGCCGGACCGATTTCGGCGAGTCGCCCGCCGGCAATCGGATCGCCGATTCGATAGATCTCCGCTCCCGGCACGGCGGGATCGGCTTCGATCAGCGCCACGGCGCCGCTCGCGCGCAGCGTGACGCCGTAGAGACGTGCGCTGCGGCGTGCCGCTCGTGCCGGCGCCGGAGCCGGCGTCTCCTCCAGCGCAGCTGTGCCGCCGCGCGGCCGGTAACGCTGGCGTGGCGGAGCGCGCTCGGGCGAGAAGATGTTTGAAATGACGACGACCTGAAACTCGCCGGGGATGCTGGCGCGGGCGAGGTTGTTCGCCTCCGCTGGCGCGGTGTCGCCGTACGTCGCCCCCGGGTTGGCCGCTTCGCCAGCCACCGGGGAAGCAGCAACCAAGCTCGAGTCGGCCGCCATGCCCGCCTCCAGCCGTCCCGCCGAAGGCGCCAGCAGAAGGGCGAGGCCCACCACTACCAGCGCCGCCGTCGCCGCGTAGAGCCCTCTGATAAAAAAAGCGGAGCGTGGACCCATCGTCACGATCCGCCGGTCACGAAGGGACCCCGCAACCGGATCGTCCACGACAGCCGCTGCAGTCCGTCACCCCTCGGTGTGCGCGCGATCACACGCAGCTCGTCCACGATCAGCAGCTTCTCCCCGTGTTCGATCTGCCAGAGCAGCTCGGTCAAGCCGTGCACGTCGCCGTCCGCCGAGAGCCTTGCCGGAATCGCAGTCAGTCCGGTGCTGTCGGTCGCCGGTGCGCCGCCAACATCGACATCCTCCAGGTCGACGCGGCTTGCCTCCGCGTAGTCGCGCAGCAACTCCTGCAGCGTTGCG
>Ga0136617_10003906_pt1 | contig 13325 bp, 11 predicted proteins | sample AntDrymUQ3222106_2_FD_129672 | JGI IMG/M metagenome (GOLD analysis project Ga0136617, IMG submission 129672) | Polar desert sand microbial communities from Dry Valleys, Antarctica - metaG UQ322 (21.06) | ecosystem: Environmental > Terrestrial > Soil > Desert | place: Antarctica: Dry Valley...
ATTGGCTCGCGTCCGCCGCGTCCATGGTAACGACCACGGCCCGTATGCTCGCCCGGTGAGCATCCCCAGCCGCGTCTTCGCGCTGCTCGCACGCCTTCCGCGGGCGCACACGCATCGCGTCCGCGTGGAGCGCGACCTGCCGATGACGATGCCTGACGGCGCCGTGCTGCTGGCCGACCGCTACGTGCCCGAGGATAGGGGCGCCCCGCTGCCGATCGTGTTGATGCGCTCGCCGTATGGCCGCCGCGGGCTCAACGGCCTGCTGGCGCGCGTGTTCGCCGAGCGCGGCTATCAGGCGCTGGTCCAGAGCTGTCGCGGCACGGCCGGGTCGGGTGGCGCGTACCGGCCGCTCCACGACGAGCAGACGGACGGGCTGGCTACGCTCGAGTGGCTGGCCACGCGTCCCTGGTTCGGGGGCGCCGTGGCGATGACCGGCGCGAGCTACCTGGGCTATGTGCAGTGGGCCGTCGCCACCGACGCGCCGGCGTACCTCGCGGCCCTGGCGCCGCAGGTGAGCGCGTCGGAGTTCGGCAGCCTTATCCACCTGGGCGGGGGGTTCTCGCTCGACTCGAATCTGACCTGGGCAGTCTCCACGGCGCATGCGGACGACAGCACCTGGCAGCGTCTGGTGGCGCTGGTGCAGGGTCGTGGCCCGCTTGGGCGTGCCTTCGGGCACCTGCCCTTGCGTGATACCGACCGCGTGGCGGCGGGCCGCCATGTCCCCTACTACCAGGAGTGGCTTGAGCACACAGACACGGCGGGTGCCTACTGGCAGGCGGTCGACCACAGCCAGCGGTTGGCGGACGTCTCGGCGCCCGTGACGCTCTTGGCCGGCTGGTATGACCTGTTCCTGCCCCGCCAGCTTGCCGACTACGAGGCGCTTCGGCGAGCGGGCCGGACGGTGCGCCTGACCGTGGGGCCGTGGAAGCACGTGGCGGCGGGCAACGTGCTGGTGGGCGTGCGCGAATCCCTGGCCTGGTTCGATGTCCACGTTCGTGGCCGGAGGGCGCCTCGACCCGCGCCGCCGGTCCGGGCCTTCGTCATGGGCTCGGGTCACCGGAGCGGCAGTGCCCAAGGCTTGTTCGGGGCGGTTCGGCGCTGGCTGAGCGGGGCCGGGCTACGGAGCGGCCAGGGCGGAAGGTGGCGTTCGCTGCCTGCTTGGCCGCCGCCGGCCGACGTCACGCGCTGGCACCTTCACGGCGGGGCACGTCTCGGGCCGGATCAGCCGCCGTCGCGAGCATCCGTGCCACCGGACCGCTTCCGGTACGACCCGCGCCGCCCGACGCCGTCAGTGGGCGGCATCGTGCTGGGTCGCCACGCCGGGCCCCGCGACAACCGGCGGCTGGAGGCCCGGCCGGACGTGCTGACCTACACCAGCGCGGTGCTGGAGGACGCTCTGGAGGTCATCGGCCCGGTGCGTGCCGAGCTGCACATCCGCTCCAGCCTGGCTCACACGGACTTCTTCGTGCGCCTCTGCGATGTCCAGCCAGGAGGCCGCTCCATCAACGTGTGCGACGGCGCGACCCGCGTCTCGCCGGAGCGCCATACCACCGGTCCGGACGGCGTCGTCGCCTTGAGCGTCGACCTGTGGCCGACGGCATACCGCTTCGGCAGGGGACATCGCCTGCGTGTGCAGGTCTCGAGCGGCGCGCACCCACGCATCGCGCGAAACCTCGGGGGAGGGGAGCCGCTGGCCACTGGCACGGCTCTCCACGTCGCGGACCAGGAGGTCTTCCTCGATGCCGCCCATCCCTCAGCGATCGTGCTGCCAGTGGTCACTCCCCTTGCTCGGCCGAGGGGGCGAGTGGGCTCGTGAGCCAGGCGGGGCAGGGGCGTGCCGGTGGTCGTCACACCCGCGGTGGCTGTTCCTGTTGCCCGCCGCTTCAGTACTGCTGTTGATGAGGGCCCAGATCGGCTCCCCGCGCAGCAATCGCTCAGCCTCTGCCCGCGAGTTCCCCGCCCCGGTGTCTTGCCCGAGCGTGGACACGTGGCCGGCGACCTTGGGACTGCATGTGAGGCGGTAGCACGTGCTCCGGGACGCTCGCCCCTCCGGTCAGGGCCCCCTTGACAGTAGTACTGGAGTCCGTGCAGGGGGCCTTGCCCCCGCCTCCCGAGCGACGAGCTGCCCAGGTCGTTGCGCCCTACCGCGCGCCCTACCCGCGCGCCCTACCGGCGCGCTGCGCGAGCGCCCGCTGCCCGAGCGGCGCGGACTGCGTATCTACCCGCGCTGGCACGCGGCCGCCGCCCCAGAGCGTGGCGCCGGCCCGCGCGCGTCTGTCCAGGCCAAGACCTTGTCAAGCCCTTGTCAAGGGGGTAAGCTGACGTCCTGAAGCCTTGTCAAGACTTGACAAGGCCACAACCATGTCCGGGGCACCGCCGGACGAGGAGACCATCGCCCTTGTCAGTCGGCGCAGCAGCCGAGATCAAGCAGAAGCTGGACCTGGCCGACTACATCGGTGAGTCGGTCGACCTCCGCAAGTCGGGTACCAGCTTCAAGGGGCTCTGCCCGTTCCACGGTGAGAAGACGCCCTCCTTCTATGTCACGCCCGCGCGCGAGACATGGAAGTGCTTCGGTTGCGGCCGGGGAGGGGACATCTTCAGCTTCGTCATGGAGCGCGAGACCATCGACTTCCCCGAGGCGCTGCGCCGCCTGGCCCCCCGGGCCGGGGTGGAGCTTACCGAACGCACCACCCGCGAGGACGCCCGACGCAAGCGCCTTCGGGAGGCGCTGGAAGCCGCCATCGCCTTCTATCACCAGGTGCTGACCGTCCATCCTTCCGGCCAGCTCGCCCTCGAGTACCTGCGTGAACGCGGTTTCACCGACTCGACCGTGGAGACCTTCCAGCTGGGCTGGGCGCCCGAGTCGTGGGACGCGCTGTCTCGCGCGCTCATCGAGCGCCGCGGTTTCCGGGCCGAGGATCTGGAGGGAGCCGGGCTGGCCACCCTCAGGCCTGGCCGCAGCTCCGTCTACGACCGCTTCCGCGGCCGCATCATCTTCCCCATCCGCGACGCTTCGGGTGGCGCCACGGGGCTGGGTGGCCGGGTCATCGGCCAGGCTACGGACGGACCCAAGTACCTCAACAGTCCGGCCACGCCTCTCTTCGACAAGAGCCGCACGCTCTACCTCATCGATCGTGCCAAGGGCGCCATCCGCCGAGCGGGTGTGGCCGTTCTCGTGGAGGGCAATACGGACGCGCTGATGGCCCATCAGCAGGGCTTCGACAACGTGGTGGGCACGCTGGGCACCGCGCTCACGGCCGCCCAGGTGGAGCTGCTGACCCGCTACGCGCCGCGCATCGCCATGGCCTACGACGTCGATGCCGCCGGGCAGAGCGCGGCCACCTTCGGTGCCACGGAGCTCACCGCGCTGGTCGGGGAGATCGAACGCAGCCCGTATCGCGGCCGCCTCACGGACGTGGACGTGGTCCGTCTTCCCGAGGGTCGCGACCCGGACGAGCTGATGCGCGATGAGCCCGACGCGTGGCGCGCCGCCACGGAGCAGCCCCAGCCGATCATGGAGTACCTCATCGACCACTACGCCCGACGCCACGATCCGCGCTCCATCCCCGGCCGGGAGAAGCTGGTCAACGCCGTGATGCCCACGCTCCGTCAGATCACCGACCCCGTGCGTCGCGACGGCTATCTTCAGCTCCTCGCTCGACGCAGCGGCGTGGACGAGCGGGTGCTCCTCGAGACGCTCCGCCGCCCGGCTCCCGCCACGAGCGGCCGAGGCGCACGCGACGCCCACTCGGGCAATCGCATCAACCTCGATTCGGTGATGGCCACGCCGGATGCGCTGGACCCGCAGGCGGTCGAGCGGGCACTGGAGCCGGTCGAGTCGACCCTTCTGCGCCTGCTCCTCCTCCAGCCTGGGCTGGTCGGCCGGTTGTCCGGTCGGCTGACCCCGGACATGCTGGTGACCACGCCGGCCCGTGAGCTGTGGACGGCCCTCGAGTCGACCGCGGCCGCCTCGGCGGCGCCAGGCGGGACCGCCTTCGAGCGGCGCGTCTTCATCGACTCGCTGGAGCCGACGATGAGTGCCATCGCCCAGACGCTCTATGCACGGACCGACCCGCTGCCCGAGCGCCAGGAGGACCTGGAGCTGGAGATGGAGCAGTGCCTCCTCAGCCTGGAGCGGCGCCGGCTCTGGGAGCGGATCGACTACACGCGCGTGGCGCTCACCGAAGCTCAGGCCGACGGCGAGCACGCCGCCGTGGAACGCCTGCTCCAGGAAAGCCGCGCTCTCCAGGAGCAACGCTTTGCGCTGGACCGCCGCACGGCCAGCACCACGCTTCTCAACCAACGACGACCTTCCACACATCAGACCCCATCACCGACACCCGCAGGAGGACCCGCATGAGCGCCGATCCCACCGACAAGTTGCTGGTCGCCAGCTTCCTCGAGAGCGGCAAGCGACGCCGCAACGCCGAGGACGAAGTAGTCAATCCCAAAAGCAACAACGACGACGACGACCTGGCCCCCGCCCCGGGCCTCAGCGCGGCCGCTGAGCTGGGTGTGGAGGTGGCCGTCGACGAGGCCGGCAAGCAGCCCTGGCAGGAGCCGCCCGCCAAGCTGAACTCGGAAGAGGCCGAGGAGCCGACCCAGGAGGAGCTGGACGCGATCGCCGCCGACATGATCGGCATCGACGATCCGGTCCGCATGTACCTCAAGGAGATCGGCAAGGTACCGCTCCTCAACGCCGAGGAAGAGGTCGTGCTGGCCAAGGCCATCGAGCTTGGCGAGCAGATCGTGGATGAGCCTCAGAAGGCCATCCTCTCGCTCTGGGAGTGGACCCGCAACGACACCGAACGCAAGACGCGAGACAAGTATCCCCAGCACCGGCTGCCCTACAAGGAGCAGTCGGAGCGCATCGTCCATCGCTCGTTCGAGGCGGCCGAGCAGGATGGCCTGGTGCAGCCGACGCCCGACTTCCACCTGGTCAAGGCGCAGCGTGAGACGCCCGGCGACGCCACCAAGGGACTCTTGAAGCAGGCCAAGGTCATCGTCGCGGAGTTCAACGCGGCACCTGATGCCACGAGGTTCCTTGGGCTCGTCGACTTCGCCTACAGGTCCACGCACAACGGCGACCTGGAGTCGCGCGACAATCCCGGCCTCTGGGGCCTCTACGACTGGAGCCGGGAGACGGCCAACGAGGCCATCCGGCGTTGGATCATGGCCGGCCACGACGCGGACCTGTTCCTTGAGATGGGCTGGGACCCGGAGATGAGCCAGGCGCACATCAAGGCGCGTGACCGTCGCGGCGTGCTGGTGCGCATCGGCCGTGAGGGACGGGAGCAGCTCACCTCCGCCAACCTGCGGCTGGTCGTGTCCATCGCCAAGAAATACATCGGTCGTGGCATGAGCTTCCTGGACCTCATCCAGGAGGGCAACATCGGGCTCATCCGCGCGGTCGAGAAGTTCGACTACGAGAAGGGCTTCAAGTTCTCGACCTACGCCACATGGTGGATCCGCCAGGCCATCACGCGTGCCATCGCCGACCAGGCAAGGACCATCCGCATCCCGGTGCACATGGTGGAGACCATCAACCGCCTGATCCGCGTCTCGCGGGGACTGCTCCAGGAGCTGGGCCGCGAACCGACCGTCGAGGAGATCGCCGAGGCGATGTCCAAGGGCCAGGAGGTCCAGGTCACGCCAGACAAGGTGCGCGAGATCATCAAGGTGTCGCAGGAGCCGGTGTCGCTGGAGACGCCCATCGGCGAGGAAGAGGATTCGCACCTGGGCGACTTCATCGAGGACCGCGCTGCGCTGGCCCCCGCCGAAGCCGCCTCGCATCAGCTGCTCAAGGAGCAGGTGGAGGCGGTGCTCGATTCCCTCTCGGGGCGCGAACGGCGCGTGCTCCAGCTCCGCTTCGGCCTGGAGGACGGGCGTGCCCGGACCCTGGAGGAGGTGGGCAAGGAGTTCAACGTGACCCGCGAACGGATCCGCCAGATCGAGGCCAAGGCCCTTCGCAAGCTCCGCCACCCCTCCCGCAGCCGCAAGCTCAAGGACTACCTGGAGTAGGGTGATACACGCACGCTGGCAGCGCTTGTGGCAGCATATACGGACGCAAGCGGACTAGACCGAAGCGTGGACGGCCCCCGGTAGTCGCCGGAGGCCGCCCTGATCGCACGCCTAAGAAGGAGGCACGCGACATGACCGATGCTACCGCCAAGCGCCGACAGCGGCGCGGGGATGGCACCGTTTACGAGACCCGGGATGGCCGCTTCCGCGGAGCCGTCACGGTCCCGCACGCGCTTACCGGCGAGCCCGTCCGGCGCTACCTCTCGGGCCGCACCAAAAGCGAGGTGCGCGCCAAGATGACGGCTGCCCGTGCCGATCGTCAGACGATCGGGCGCACGCCTACGGTGGCCGTCTGGGGTGAGCGATGGATTGCCCTCGTGCGTGACCGGGTGCGACCGGCCACGGAGCACATCTACCGGGGCGCACTGCGGCACCACATCATCCCGGCGCTGGGCCGTACTGAGCTGGCCCGTCTCCGCCCGTCCGACGTGGAGGCCATGACCTCCGGCATGATCCGGTCGGGGCGGGCCGCCTCCACCGCCGCACTCACGCGCCGGGTCCTGGTCATCTGCCTCTCCGATGCAGCCCGGGACGGCCTCGTGGCCCGCAACGTCGCCGCTCTGGCCCGCCCGCCACGAGTCGCCGCGCCAACCCGGCGGGCACTCTCCGCCGCAGAGGTGAGCCGCTTCCTGCAAGCCATTGCGGACGATCCTCTGGGGCCGTTCGTGGCGCTCGGCATCGCGACCGGCCTCCGGCGCGGGGAGCTTCTGGCCCTGCGTTGGTCGGATGTAGACCCAGACTCCGGCACGCTCACAGTGGCGCGTTCGGTGGCCCGCGCGGCCGGGGGCGGTTACGCCGTAGGCGCGCCGAAGACGAGGCGTGCGGGGCGGACCCTTGCGCTGCCTGTCCTGGGCCGTGATGCCCTCCGGCGTCAGCGCGAGTCACAGGACGCTCAGCGGGCCGCCCTGGGCACCGCCTGGCAGGACGTGGATGGCGTCGTCTTCACTGATCCCGTCGGCCGGCCATGGCACCCCGAGACGATCACGGCCGCGTATCGGACGCTGGTACGTCATAGCGGGATCGGCCGGCTGCGGCTCCACGACCTCCGGCACACGGCTGCGACGCTGGCCCTATCGGCTGGGGTCCCGGCCCGCGACGTGGCCGACTCCCTGGGCCATGCTAGCCCGAGCATCACCCTCGACATCTACGGCCAGACGGTGGTGGAGGGACCGCGCCGCGTAGCCAACGCGATGGATCGGGTGCTGTCAGATGCCTGACCATACCGATCGCGCCTTCAGGTTGGGCCTAGTCGTTATCCGGCAGGCAGACCACGACCCGGTGCTCTGGGACATCATCGACCGTATCCGACCCTTTTCGATTGACGACATGTACGACTGTCCCGTCTGCGGAAGCCCGGTGCTGGCACCCTCGCGGGAGGTGCTGGTCGGCGGTCACTTGCTCACACATCCGTTCGTATGGACGCGCGTTAGGCAGCAGCTAGAGAGCGAGAAGGTCGCGACGGAGCAGCAGATGGTCGCGCTTCAGCGGCAGATCGAGCTAGAAAAGGCGACTTCACGACGACGGTCCCGGTCCATCCCGGACGTGAAGTCCGCTTACTCCGCCGCCGTCGTGGGCCTTCGTCGGGACGGGGTACGGCTCACGTGGTTGAACGTTGCAACACGCATTGCGCAGGACGCCAGTCTGGAGTCACTGGACGAGCGCACACTGCGGAGATGGGCGGAAGAGGACGGACTCCCTAGACCTCAGGACATGGCGGAAGTCAAGTAATCACCCCGTCCAGTGTCCGCCGATACCCGCCTGGCGTCCGTCTAGTACCCGTCTCCCGGCTCGCGCCGTCGCCGCCGTGCCACCCCACCCGTCATCGCGCACCACGCCTCACCGCGGGACGGAGCGAGACGGAGTACGACCCGAGCATCGGAGCTACAGCTTACGGTGGAGAGCTTCGTCCACGGTCGCCGCCGCTCGTCACCCGGTTGCGGAGTACCGAGCACGATGGCCGGAGTCCCATAGGGGAGAGGGAGAACGGCTGCTTGCTCCCGCTGGCGTTCAGGCGAGCTCGCTGAACTTCGGGCTCTCGAACCGGGCCGCGGCGGCACGCGACTGGTCAGGCGTCATCTTCGTCCTGAGCCGGATCCTCGGACTCTGCGTCGCGCTCGACGCCATCCTCAGACGTCTCGGCCGCTTCGACCTGAGCGATCGCCTCAGCCAGTCCAGACTTGTCTGCCATCACTCTGCCTTGGCCCGCGTCCTGCTCTTCCGATGTCATCTCCTTCAGGCGCTCGGCGATCTCATCAGCTAGCAGCACTGCCCATTCATCGAGCTCATCGTCAGTCCCGTCGGTGGGCGGGGTGAACGTACCCAAATGGACTCTCACTAATGCGTACCCTCCAATGTCGACCGATGGCGATCGTGTCGGCGGTGACCAAGTCATAGTTGCCCGGACCGCCCCGGCCGTGGGTGCGCTAGGCAGACCCGAGAGGTGTTCCTGGAGCGGCACGGCCGTCAAGTGCTGGAGGCCGCAACCCCAGGATACGGCTCAGTGTGGTCGCTCTTGCCGAGCCAGATCGGGTCCGGGATTCCCATCGGGAACGCTGCGCACTCTTCCTTGCCGGCTAGTGTCTGCGTAATGCCCGTCTAAGACCCGTCTAGCACCCGTCTCCCGGCTCCCGGCTCTACGACCATTACCCCATGACAACGGCAAACGCGATTGGCACCGCTGGCCGGTCCACCGGCATGGACCTGCGGCTACGGCGCGTGGCGCTCGGCGTCTCGCAGTCCGACATGGCCCGACACCTTGGCGTGTCGAGGCAACGCATCGGCAACATCGAAGGAATGCTCTGGCCGGGACGCGCGGCCGCCGATAAGTACCTGGACGCCCTGGCGGAGCTTGACCGCCAGTGACCACGGACCACGAGGCCGCCGTCCACGAGGCCGTCCACGCGCTCGCCTCCGCCCTGCTGGCCGCTGCCCGCGCCAATGAGCCGGACCGCGCCGGACCTGATCGCCTCTACTCGGTAGGCGATGCCATGCGGCTGCTTTCTATCGGCCGCAGCGCGCTGTACGGCGAGCTGGCCGCTGGCCGTCTGCGATCCCTGAAGGTGGGCAGGCGTCGGCTCGTGCCTTCGGGTGCCATCGCCGAGTACGTCGCGCGGGACGGCCGCTGATGCTCGCGCCCATCCTCGAACATTTGGAGGCTCTGCCCAAGGCGCGGCAGGTCCGGCCCGACGCCTGGGTGGCTTGCTGCCCGGCGCATGAGGACGCGGACCCGTCGCTGTCATGGACGACCGGAGGCGACGATGGCCGCGTGCTCATGCGGTGCTTCGGCGGCTGCCGGCCTAAGGCGATCGCGGCTGCGCTCGACATGACGATGGCGGCCCTCTTCCCGCCGAAGACGAACGGCGCGACGGGACGGGCTCGGCCGGCGAACACACACACCCTACTATCCCCGCCGGTCAAGGCCGTTACACCGTTACACTCCGCCAGCGACGGGACGGCCGAGGCTCCGAAGGCGGCCGAGGCTCCGCCTGTCGACCTCACCCTGGAGGCGCTGGCCGAGCGTAAGAAGCTCGACAAAGCCGCCCTGGAGGCGCGTGGCGTCCGAAGCATCCGGCGCAACGGTGCCTCTGCCGTGGCGATCCCCTACCTGGACGCTGACCGTAACGCCGTATCGATCCGTTACCGTGACGGTTCCGGCTTCCGCTGGCGCACCGGCGACCGGGTGACGCTCTACGGGCTCGACCGGCTGGCCGCCATCCGCGCCGCCGGCTGGGTGTTGCTGGTCGAAGGCGAGTCGGACACCTGGACCGCGGACGCGCACGGCATCCCGGCGCTGGGCATCCCCGGCAAGGCTACCTGGCGCCCGGAGTGGCGCGCTCACCTAGAAGGGCTGGACGTGGTGCTGTGGCAGGAACCCGACGCCAGCGACCTCACCGAGCGCGTCGCGCGGGACATCCCCTCCGCTCGCGTCATCATCGCGCCCGACGGGATCAAGGACATCTCCGAAGGGAACGTCGCCGGACTGGACGTGGCCGCGCTCGTGGCGGAGCTCCGGGGCTCGGCGCCGACCGTGGCCGAGCTGATCGCTCGCCGCCGGGCCGAAGCCGCGGACGTGGCACTGCCGGAAATCACGCGACGGGCCGGGCGCGTGCTCGCCTGCGCTGACCCGCTGGCACTGGTGGAGACGACCATCCGCGCGCTCGGCTATGGCGGAGACGTGCGGCCCGTGTTGATCGTCTACCTGGCGGCCACGACGCGGCTGCTGCGGCATCGGCTGGGAGCGACCCCGGCGCACGTCCTGCTGATCGGCCCGCCGAGTGCCGGCAAGAGCTACACCCTCAGCGCCGCCCTGGCCCTGCTGCCCGCCGACGCCCGGCACAACATGGAGGCTGGCTCCCCGCGGGCGCTCATCTATGACGACGCCGACCTGGCGCATCGTGTGGTCGTCTTCCCGGAAGCGGACAGTCTGCCGGCCGGAGAGGATAATCCCGCCGCGTCCGCCGTCCGCGCGTTGCTCTCCGAAGGCCGGCTCGCCTACCGGGTGACGGTCCGGGACCCGGAGTCGGGCGACTTCACGGTACGGGCGATCGAGAAGGATGGCCCGACCGTGCTTCTCACTACGGCCGTCCGCCGGCTCGGCCCGCAGCTCGACTCCCGGCTATTCGTCCTGGAGGTGCCTGATGAGCAAGCGCAGCTCCGGGCCGCCCTCAACGCGCAGGCCGCGCAGGAGCTATCGAGCGCGCCCGTTTCGCCCGACCTGGACGCCCTGGTGGCATATCAGGAGCTACTCGGCGCTCGTGTCCCGTGGGATGTCGTGGTGCCATTCGTGGACCTGCTCGCGGAGGCCGTCGGCCGGAACCCGCTCGCGCCCCGGATCACGCGCGACTTCGCCCGGCTCGTGGCGCTCATCAAGGCCGCCGCCGTGCTCCGCCATCGTCAGCGCACCGTGGACGCGCAGGGCCGCGTCGTGGCCGAGCTGGCCGACTATGAGGCCGTCCGCGCGCTCGTGGCCGACCTCTACGCGGGATCGCAGTCGGGCGCCTCAGCGCGCATCCGGGCGACCGTGGAGGCCGTGGCGACCATAACAGCGGTAACGGGTGATACAGCGAGTGTTACGGCTGTCGCCGAGCGGCTGTGCATCAACAAGATGGCCGCCAGCCGCCGCACCCGCGCCGCCGTTTCGAGCGGCTTCCTGGTCAACGCTGAGATGGCGAAGGGGCATCCCGCGCGACTCGCGCTCGGCGATCCGATGCCCGCCACGGACGGGCTCCCGACCGTCGCCGACCTGGACCGTAACGGTGTAACACCCCTAACCGCTGGGGATAGTAGGGGGAGTGAGACGGACCTCGTGGCGGCGGCCCGAGCCATCTTCGGAGACGACCTCGTGCCCGATGCAGGCGACCCGGCGCCAACCGGGCAATGACGGATTGAGGACTGACATGGCGATGTTCGAGCTACATGATCACGACGGCCGGCGGCTCGCGCTGGCCGACTGGTCGAAGTCCGCCAGCGCGCACTGGCATCGGGCAGGGCCTCGACCGCTCCTCGAGATGCACTCATGCAGCCGGGCGCCTCCATGGCTTGCACACCAGATGAAGGAGGGGCACGAGCGCGGAGACCACTGCCCCGTGGTCAAGAGCCGCCGTGTCGGACCGCCGCAGGCGCCTCGCGGACGGCCCGGAGCCGGCGGGACCGATGTCTAGTCAGAAAGGGATACATCGATGACAGAGAAAGCTTTCGCTCCGACCGAGATCGCCGTCGCCCGGGCCCAGTACTACCCACCCGAGTCAGAAGTCAGTGAGGATGCTCATGACGGCGTACTGGGCACCGGCATGACCCATCTCAGGGTGGACTTCGACGTCGTGGAGCTGGGCTTCGTGACCCTCTCCGCCGCAGGCGGTCCGGCTAGCGAGGCGTGCGGCTACGAATTCGACATGACGCCGGAGGGCGCTCACCTCCTGGCTCAGCTCCTGGAAGAGGCCGCCGTGATGGCACGCGCTACCGACCACTGAAGAATCGTGGCAGCACTGCACTAGGGCAGTACCGCCACCAGCGAAGCCTCTCGTGGGGTGACACTGCGACGGGCCCGCGGAGGCGCTCGCCCTCGATTCCTCACCAGCTTTCGCCCGTGTCAGCGAGCCAGACCCGGCTCCTCGACCAGACCGCGCAATCATCCGATGGCGCGGGTGCAGCCGCCACCCCCCTGGCTGCCTTGAGAGTCAGTCTCCTCTGGGGTGCCGCTGCTACTCCTTCTCCCAGCCGAAGTCCCGGTATCGGAGGGTCTTCACATTCTCAGAGATCGTTCGGATGCTGGCCTCATCGAACCCAGCGTCCGACGCGTGTTCGGGTCTGTCACGGCGGTGTCAATCGCGCGACGATGCCACATGGTCCTGCAAGCGACACCGCCCAGGCCGATGCCGGACCTCGTGCCCGCATGGACGCCGATAGCCGCCATAAGTGACAAGGAGACCCTAGGATGCTGCACGTCCACACCGACTCCCGGTACTGCAATTCACGGAAGAAGAACGGCGAACGATGCCGTCAGCCGGCCGGTGCCGGGACCGACCATCTGACCGTCGGGCAATGTCGACTGCATGGGGGGATGATGGCTCCCACCCGACTGCATGGGGCGCGCGTGCTGGCCGATCGTAAAGCTCGTGCCGCGCTCCAGTCCATGGCCGTGCCGGTGCAGATGCATCCGCAAGAGGCGCTCCTGGCGATGGTCTGGGAGGCGGCCGGCAACGTCGCCTGGCTGGGATCGCAAGTCCAGCACTTGGAAGCCCGCGCCAGCGACGATCCGGACGAGCTCCGGGGTCAGTCCGCGTCCGGCGTCATCGGGCCGGTCATGTCGTCGACCGTGCAGGGATCGCTGTACCAGGCTCGGGAGGAGGAACGAGCCATCGTGCGGCTGTACGGCGAGTGGGTCGACCGGCTGGCGAAGTTCAGCAAGATTGCCATGGACGCGGGCATCGAGGAGAGGAAGGTACGAGTTGCCGAGGACATGGGCGTCTTCATCGTCAACGCGGTCAGCCGGACGCTGGTCCGCATCGGCACCCCAGAGGACAAGATCCTTGAGGCCCGGTCGCTACTAGCGGCTGAGTTCCGCGCCGTGCTGGACCCCGGCACTCTGACGAAGCGACACGGGGGACTTTGACGGAGCCCTCGAGGACCCGGCTGCATGGAGGTAGACCTGGAAGGATCGGGGCAGTTACGGTCGCCTGGCAGCACTGCTGGCAGCGTATGCTGAGGTCCGGACTGTCTCGCGTGGCCGCGCTTGAGGAAGCCGC
>Ga0136617_10003907_pt1 | contig 13325 bp, 15 predicted proteins | sample AntDrymUQ3222106_2_FD_129672 | JGI IMG/M metagenome (GOLD analysis project Ga0136617, IMG submission 129672) | Polar desert sand microbial communities from Dry Valleys, Antarctica - metaG UQ322 (21.06) | ecosystem: Environmental > Terrestrial > Soil > Desert | place: Antarctica: Dry Valley...
GCGTTCGAGGTCTACGGCGACGGCTTACAGTCGCGCAGCTTCACGTACGTCGCGGATGTCGTTGCAGCGACGATCGCCGCGATGCAGCACGCGCCCGGCGGCGGCCTCTACAACGTCGGCGGCGGCGAGGAGGCGACCGTCCGTGACGCCATCGACCTGCTTCAGGAGCTCGCCGACCGCGCGCTCGACGTGCGCTACGGCCCCCACGCCGAGGGGGACGTCGTGCGGACGTGCGCCGACACGAGCAGGATCGAAGCCGAGCTCGGCTGGAAGCCGCGCACCACGCTGCGCGAAGGCCTCGCGTCCGAATGGGACTGGGCGTCGTCGGCCCAACCTGCCGTGCGCTGACCGCGGGGCCGGGCCTCGACCATGAGCGAGAGCGTTCAACCGAGGGGGATTCGAGCCCGTGAACGCTCGACGTTGCCGGTCGCGATCGCGGGCCGTTGGTACCCGCTCGCAATCGGAACGGTGACGCTGGCGGCGATCGGATTCCTGCTTCACCAACTGCTCGCCTGGCCACCGCACGAGGATGAGACGCTCGCGCTCTTCGTCGGCCGCTACCCGCTCGATCAGCTCTTCCAGGTCGTCCTGGAGGAGCGCGGCGGGGCTCCGCTTCACTTCCTGCTTGCGTGGGCGGTCGCTCACCTCGGCTTCGGGCTCGAGGGTCTTCGGCTGCTCTCCGCAGCGTTCGCGGTCGCGAGCCTGCCGGTCGTCGCGGCGCTGGGAGTCAGGCTGGCCGGCCGGCGGCCAGCGTTCGTTGCGACCCTGACCGTGGCGGCGAGCTGGACGTTCCTCTTCCACGGCGTCTACGGCCGGATGTACAGCCTCTTCCTCTTCACGAGCGCCCTCTCGTATCTGACCCTGCTGCGCGCGCTCGAGCGCGGCGACCGGCGCTCGTGGGCGCTTTGGATCCTCGCGATCCTGGCGACCGTCGCCACCCATCCCTACGGCGCGATCGTGCTCGCGAGCCAGGCCGTGTTCGTGCTCGCCGCGCGCCGCGACCGACTGCGGCAGGCGCTCCTCGCCGCCTCGGTCGTCGGCGTCCTCGGGATCCCGTTCTGGCTCACCGACCTCGTGCTCGCCGGCCGGTTCGAGGTCGGCGTCGGCGCAGGCGGGGAGAAGCTCGGCGGGCCGTGGCCGGTCTTCGTCTACCTCTGGCACGTCCTCGGCGACTTCACGACCGGCTGGTGGCCGCTGCTCCTCGTGGTGGCCGCGCTCGGCGCGCTCGGCCTCCGTGCGCTGCCGCGGCGGACGGTTCTGCTCACCGCCGCGATCGTTGTCGTCCCGACGCTCGCGTTCCTCGTCGCGCGGCTCGACAGCGCCACCTCACCGGAGACGCGCCACCTGATCTTCGTGCTGCCGTTCGCCGCTCTGGCGGTCGCAGCGGGGATCGTCCGACTCGGCCGGCTCGCACCGGTCGCGCTGGCCGCGCTCGTCGTCGCGCAACTGGCCTGGGCCTGGCAGAAGACGCCGCCGCTCTTCGAGTGGGAGCCGGATGCGCGCCAGGTCGCCCGAGTGGATGCGTCGGCGTACCTCGCGGCAACGAGCCGCCCAGACGACGTCCTCTTCGGGTTCGAGCCGCTCTACCTCGGCGCGTGGGAGCGGAACTCCGCCTTCCCGCTCGCTGTGCTCCCGCGAGCCGACGCGAATCTCGCGCTCTCGACGCTCCTCGACCTCGAGCGGCCGCTCGGCCGGGGGATCTGGATCCTCGATGCGAGCGAGCCGAACAATGCGGAGCCCGCGCTCGAGATCGACCTGCGCCGGCCGAAGCCCGAGTCCGCCTTCGAGGTGCAGCGATTCGGGCCGTTCCTCGTGATCCGCACAGCCGAGCCGGTGCGGACGCCCAAGCGCTACCTCGAGCGCGCGGGCGAGGCGATCCTCGTCGGGAAGTCGCTCTGGATCGGCGACGCGGACATCAACCTACTCACGATCGAGCGGGCAGCCCGCGCCCTCCGCGGCTATGGGGCCGACCGCTCGCTCTCGACGAGCTCGCGGTAGCAGGGCGCCTCCTCGAAGGCGGCGAGCCCGGCCGGAGTCTCGCGGCGCCGCTCCTTCGGCCGCAGCCGCCTCGCCGCGGCGAGCGCCGCGGAGGCGCCGAGCGCCGCCCCGACGAGGAACGAGCGCGTTCGCGAGCGGCGTGAGTCGTCGTCCATGGAAGGATCGTAGGTGTGATCCTGACGCTCGGCGACTTGCTCTTGGACGTGATCGTGCGGCTCGAGCAGCCGCTCGCCGAAGGCGCGGATGCGAATGCGGTGACACGGCTCGGGCCCGGTGGCCAGGCTGCGAACGTCGCCGCCTGGGTCGCGGAGCTCGGCGGGCGGGCGCGCTTCGTCGGCAAGCTTGCGGGCGACGAGGCCGGGGTAGCCGCTCGGAGCGGGCTCGAGCGCTACGGCGTCGAGGTTTGCGGGCCTGTCGTCGAGGGCCGGACGGGCACCGTCGTCGCCCTCGTCTCGGAGGACGGCTCGCGGACGATGGCGTCGGATCGCGGCGTCTCGCCCGATCTGCGCGCCGCCGAGCTCGACCCGGCCTGGCTCGACGGCTGCGAGCTCCTCCACCTCCCCGGCTATTCGCTCCTGCGCTCGCCGATCGACTCTGCAGCGTTGCGCGCCGCCGAGCTCGCGGCTCGCGTCAGCATCGATCTCTCCTCCTGGAGCGCGATCCGCGATTTCGGGCCGGAGCGCTTTCGCGAGCGGCTCGAGGAGCTTCGCCCGGACGTTGTCTTCGCGAACGAGGACGAGGAGCGGATCCTCGGCGGGCCGATCGAGTGCGGGACGTGGATCCTCAAGCTCGGCCCCGGCGGCGCCCGCTTCGGCGACATAGTGCTCCCCGCGCTGCCCGCCGAGGTCGTCGACACGACGGGCGCCGGAGACGCCCTCGCGGCCGGCTACCTCGTCGGCGGCCCAGAGCTCGCGCTGGAGGCCGCTTCACGCTGCGTCGCAAAGCTAGGCTCGATGCCGTGAAGGACCTCATCGTCGTCTCCGCGGAGGTCGGGCAGGCGCTCGCCGAGCGGCGAGCGGTCGTCGCGCTCGAGACGACGCTCGTCGCCCACGGCTTTCCGCCGGGAGAAGGCGTCGCGGTCGGGCTCGAGAGCGAGAGTCGGGTGCGCGAGGCGGGAGCAGTGCCCGCGACGGTCGGCGTGCTCGACGGTCGGCTCAGGATCGGCCTCGACGAGAGCCAGCTCGAGCGCTTCGACGCCGACGCCCGCAAGGTCGGCCCGCGAGACCTCGCCGCGGCGATCGTTCAGAGCGCTGTGGGCGCAACGACGGTCGGCGGAACGCTCGCCGCCTGCCGCGCGGTCGGGATCGGCTTCATGGGCACGGGCGGGCTCGGCGGCGTCCACCGCGGCTTTCCGACGCCGCCCGATGTCTCGGCCGATCTCGGCGAGCTGATCCGGACGGAGGCGCTGATCGTCTCCTCGGGCGTCAAGTCGATCCTCGACGTGCCGGCAACAGCGGAACTGCTGGAGACGCTCGGTGTGCCCGTGCTCGGCTTCCGGACGGACGATCTCCCGCTCTTCTACGCGGCTCACGGCGGCCCGCCGGTGTCGGCGCGCGTCGATTCCGCAGAGGATGCTGCGCGCGTCGCCCGCGTCCACTGGCGGCTCGGCCGCCACACCTCGATCGTGCTCGGCCGGCCAGCGAGCGAGAGCCTCGACGACGTCGAGCCGCTGATCGAGCTCGCGCTCGCCGACGCGCACACCAAGGGCGTCAGCGGCCAGGACGTGACCCCGTTCGTGCTCGCATATCTCCACCGGGAATCGGGTGGGCGAACGCTCGCCGCCAACCGGGCGCTGATCGCCGACAACGCAGCATTGGCCGCGGAGGTGGCCGTCGAGTATGCCAATCTCTAATGGGCCCCTCTATGACACCGTCAAGGATCTGAAGCTCGTCGTGGAGCGCGTCGAGCTCGAGCATCTCGACCTGAAGCTCGAGCACATGACTCGGCGCACCACGGTCGTGCATCTCTACGGGGCGGGGCACGAGGGCGTCGGCGAGGACGTCAGCTACGAGGAGGACCTTCAGCTCGCGTTCACCGAGGAGGCGCTGCCGGATCTCGCGGGCCAGCACACGCTCGACTCGTTCTCGGCGCTCGTCGCGGGTCAGCCCGGCTACCGGCCGTGGGGGCTCGAGTCGGCGGCGCTCGACCTCGCGCTCGGTCAGGCGGGTGTCTCGCTCGCCGAAACGGTCGGCCGCGAGCCTCGTCCGGTCCGGTTCGTCGTCTCGCAGAGCGACGTCGAGGGCTGGCGCGCCGTCTCGCTCGGAATCCGCTTCAAGCTCGACGCGAGCGACTCGTGGACGGACGAGGTCGTGGCGGAGCTTGCGACGACGGGCGCGGTCGACGTCGTCGATCTGAAGGGCCTGTACGAGGGCGAGTGGGTCGATGCGACGCCGTCGGCCGGGCTCTACGGTCGGGTCGCGCGCGCATTCCCGGACGCGTGGCTCGAGGATCCGCGGCTGAACGAGGAGACGGAGCCGGTGCTCGAGCCGCACCGCGGCCGGATCACCTGGGACTTCCCGATCCACTCCGTGGAGGACGTCGAGACGCTCCCGTTCGCGCCGCGCTGTCTCAACTCGAAGCCGTCGCGCTTCGGCTCGGTGCGGCGTCTCTTCGACTTCTACGACTACTGCGAGGAGCACGGGATCGCGGTCTACGGCGGCGGCCAGTTCGAGCTTGGGCCGGGCCGCGGCCAGATCCAGCACCTCGCCTCGCTCTTCCATCCGGACGGCTCGAACGACGTGGCGCCGAAGGCGTACAACGAGGGCGCTCTACGTCAGGGACTCCCCGAGAGCCCGCTGCCGCCCGCGTCGACAGAACCGGGATTCCGTTGAGCTACAAGCGGCCGCTGACGACCAAGGGTGCCCAGAAGCGCGGCGAGCGCGAGCGGGCGGTCGGGATCGATCCGGGGGACGAAGCCGCCCGCTGGCTCGATGAGCACGACCCGAAGCCGGAGCCACCGCAGCCGAAGGCGGCGAAGAAGTCGAAGGCAGTCCACCGCTTCCGGCGACAGAGGTAGAGCCGAGGCGTCTCGCAGCTTCTACGACTCCAGCGCGGCGATCAGCGCATCGACCTCGAGCAGCTCGAGCGACTGCAGCTTGGCGCTGCCTCGCGCGCCGAGCGCGAGCGAGACCTTCGCGATCGTGGCGGCGTCGGGCGCCTCGACGATGTTCACGAAGTCGTACTCGCCGATCGTCGCCCACTGGTGCAGCACCTTGGCGCCCAGCTCTTCGACGTCGCGGTTGACCTCGCGCAGCCGCGCCGGGTTCGCCTTCAGCGTCTGCACGCCCTGGGCGGTGAGCTTCGTCAGCATCAAGTACGTCGGCATCTACCGTTCCTTCGGTCGGGGGCTCGATCGTACTCTGGCCGCCTGATCGACGTAGAGGATCGCGCCACCGAGGAAGAGGAGCGGCGAGAGGACGAGGTCGGCGAGTCCGAGCGCAACTCGCTCACCCGAGTCGCCGAGGTCGCGCAGCAGCAGGACGAGCATCAGCCGAACGAGCCCGAAGACGAGGACGAGCGTCGCGAGCGACCCGAGAGCATGGACGTAGTCGGCTCGCGCGAGCTCGATCGCGCGCCGAAAGGCTGCCCGAACCGTGGGCTGCTCGAGCGCCAGCACCGGGACGACGAGCCCGACGAGCGCGAGCCAGGCGACCGCTGGAAGCACGAAGACCAGGGTGAGGAAGGGTGCGGGCAGCCAGACCAGCGACCCGACCGCGATCGCCCTGAGCGCGGCACCTCGTGAGATCGCCCTATCCCCGACGAGGACCGAAGCGCGTACAAAGGCCGCAGCCATCAGCGGCCCACACGCGGCGAGCACGAGCGCCTGCAGCGCCGTCGCGAGACCGACGGTGAGCTGGCTGACGACGAGCACGGGGAACCCGAGCGGAAGCACCGCCCAGAATCGGCTCCCGTAGAAGCGGATGCTCTCGGCGACGAGTTGGCCGACCGTACGAGTCTCGGGCGGCAACGGCTGCGGCAGGGGCTCGCCCTGCTTCGGGTAGCGCGGGCGGGCCACGGCGTCGAACGCTACCGCGGCTGTCAACGTGGATTGACAGGGACTGTCCCTGTCAACCGCGGTTGACGGCTTCGCCCCAAGACTGCACGCAGAAATACCTGCTCGGAGCCGAATTGCACAACCGACGGTCGTCAGCGTGGGCTGACAGGGACTGTCCTGTCAGCGGCGGCTGACGGCGGCAGCCACGAGCCGCGGCAGCAGCTCGGCGAGGCGCGCGAACGCATCGTCGAAGCGCCAGAGCGTCCGATCGGACTCGCCGAGCTCGTTCGAGACGACGCGTGCCTCGACAGCGGGAACGCCTGCGAGCTCGGCCGCCCGCAGCACGGCGAAGCCTTCCATCGCCTCAACGTCGACGCTGCCCCCACCGACGCGCGCGCTCGTCCCGATCGGCCTGACGCGCGCGTCCGGGAACGCGGCCCGGAGCCGGGCGAGCAACGCTTCGTCCGGCAGAGCACGCGCAGGCACGAGCGGCCCGACGGCATCGCAGTAGACCGCCTCCGAGCCGAGCACGAGCTCGAGCGGCGCGATCCCCCGCGCTCCCGCGATCCCGATGTGGAGCACAGCCGCCGGGCGCAGCTCCACCAGTGCCCGTGCCGTCGCAGCCGCCGCCTCGACAGGCCCGATTCCGCAGACGAGTGTCTCCGCCACGGCGACCGGCGCGAGCTCGCGCCTGGTCGCCGCGACGACGAGGACATGGTCGGAAGAGCGAGCAGACATCGGCTGTCGGCGAGCCTATCCTCGGCTCATGGACGAGACATCGTTCCGGCTCGCATACGACGCGTCGGTCCGGGCGATCGAGGACCAAGCTCGCGTGCTTGAGAGTCTGCGCTCACGCGCGGGCACCCTGTTCGCAGCCACCGCACTCGTAACATCGTTCCTCGGCGGTGCGGCGCTCGACAGCGGGAGCGCGGGACGCGCCGCGATCATCGCGACCAGTTCGTTCATCGCAGCCGCGCTCTTGACTCTCGCGATCCTCTGGCCGTCCAGACTTAGGTTGAGCTTGAGCGCGCGGAAGATCATCGCCGGCATCGAGCAGCGCACGCTTTCGGATCCGGTGACTGCCGCGGAGCTCGTACGCGAACTGGCACTCCAGCTCGAGACGATGTACGACCGGAACGCGCGGACCATCCGGCCTCTGCTCTGGTGCTTTCGGGGCGCTATCCTCTTCTTGACCCTGGAGGTCGCCGCGTGGGTATTCGCATTATCGAAAAGTTGATCGGAAAGAAGCCGAAGCCGGTGGCGGAGCCCAAACCGCAACCTCGATGGCCGGATCTCTCGAAGCCTGATACACGCGGCGGCGGCTAGCTAACCGAGCTCGGCGGCGAGCGCCTCGGCCTCGTCGACCAGCACGCCGATCGCGTCCACCCCGGCCGACCAGAAGCCGGGGTCGCCGAGGTCGAAACCGAGCCGCGAGGCGAGTTCCGCCGGCGGCGCCGAGCCGCCCGCCCGAAGGAGGTCGAGATACGGCTCGACGAGCGAGTCGCCCTCCTCCTGGTAGCGCCGGTAGATCGCGAGCGAGAAGAGATAGCCGAACGAGTACGCATAGACGTAGCCAGGCGCCGCGATGAAGTGCGGCACGTAGCTCCACCAGAGGCCGTAGTTCTCGGTCACCTCGACGGAGTCGCCGAGCAGGCGCTCCTGCTCTCCGCGCCAGAGCTCCGCGATCCGGTCAACCGAGAGCTCGCCCTCCTCGCGGCGGCCGGTGTGGATCGCGTGCTCGAAGCGGTTGAGCGCGACCTGGCGGAAAACGGTGGCGATCGTGTCGTCGATCCTGCCGACGAGCAGATCGAGGCGGGCGCGCGGATCGTCCTCGCGCTCCCGGAGCTTCTCGAACGTGAGCGCCTCGGCGAAGACCGACGCGGTCTCGGCCAGCGTGAGCGCGGTCGAGGCATTGAGCAGCCCGAGATCCTGCGCGAGCACGCCGTGGAGGCCGTGGCCGAGCTCGTGCGCGAGCGTGAGCACGCTTCGCCGCTCGCCCGCGTAGTTCATCAGCACGTAGGGGTGGACGTCGGGAACGAGCGTCGCGCAGAAGGCGCCGAGGATCTTGCCAGGACGCGGCGGCGCGTCGATCCAGTCGCGCTCGAAGAAGCGGCCGACGATCTCGCCCGCAACCGGCGAGAAGCCGTCGAACGACTCGTGCACGAGCTCGCGCGCCTCTTCCCACGGGATCGTCCCGGGCGTCTCCTGGAGCGGCGCGAAGCGGTCGTAGTCGGCGAGTCGTGGCAGGCCGAGCAGCTTGGCCTTCAGCGTGTAGAAGCGCTGCGGGATGTCGTAGCGGCCGACGATCGTGTCGACGAGGCTCTGCGCCGCCTCGTCGGGGATCTCGTTCGCGAGGTTGCGCGCAGCGATCCAGCTCTCGTAGCCGCGCAGCCGATCCTCGACCGCGCGCTCGCTGAGGATCGTGTTCAGGATGTAGCCGCGAGTCCGAAGTCCTGGTCGCAGCGTCTCCGTGACCGCCTCTGCGACCTCGGCGCGCTCGCTCTGCTCCGTCAGGCGCGAGAGCTGGGCGAGCGCCTGGTCGAGCGAGACGCTCTCGCCTTCGAGCGAGACCGTGAGGTCGGAGAGGAGCTCGTTGAAGAGCCGACCCCAGGCGCTGACGCCGGTGAGGCTCTTCTCGGCCGAGATCTTCTCCTCGGGCTCGCTGAGCAGATGCGGGCGGTAGCGGCGCTCCGAGCGCAGCACCGAGGCATAGCGCTCGAGCGCGGGATCGACAAGCAGCCGCTCGGCGACGTCGTCCTCGAGACCCGCCCACTCGAGATCGAAGAAGAGAAGCTCAGTCTCGATCTGCGTGTTCTGCTCGCGCACCTTCTGGACGAGGGCGCCGCGGCTCTGGTCGGACGAGTCGGCCGCCAACCGGAGCCGCGCGTACGTCTCGACCCGCGTCGCGATCGAGCGCAGCCGCTCGGCCTCGGCGACCGCCTCTGCAAGCTCCGGCGCCGAGAGCTCGCCCAGCTTGCCACGGTAGCGCTCCCGGAATGCAGTCGCGCCGGTGCTGGCCTCGTCGAGGTGCTCCTGCATGCGCGGGTCGTCCGGTCGCTCATAGAGGTCGTCGAGATTCCACTCGACCTGCTCGGCCCCGGTGACGGTCGCGCTCACGGCCGACAACCTATCGTGCGGGCTACGGATGGGCGCCGCCACCACAATCGAAGGCCGGACGGCGCTCGTGACCGGGGCGGCGTCCGGGATCGGACTCGCGATCGCGCGGCGGCTGACGGCCGCGGGCGCGCATGTCGTCGCGAGCGACCGCACCGGCGAGGCGCTCGACGCTCTCGCCGCAGAGCTGCCGCAGGCCACAGCCGTCGCGGCCGACCTCACCGACCGAGCCGACGTCGCGCGCCTCGTGGCGGAGGCCGGCCCCGTCCGGATCCTCGTCAACAATGCCGGCCTCCAGCACGTGAGCCCGCTGGAAGGCTTCCCGGAGGAAGCCTGGGACAGGATCCTCGCGGTCATGCTAACGGCGCCCTTCCTGCTCGCGAAGGCGTTCCTTGCCGGGATGATCGACGCGAGCTGGGGCCGCGTGATCAACATCGCCTCGGTCCACGCGCTCGTCGCCTCGCCGTACAAGTCCGCCTACGTCTCCGCGAAGCACGGGCTGCTCGGCCTGACGAAGACGATCGCGCTCGAAGCCGCGGCGCGCTGTCCCGACGTGACCGCGCACGCGATCTGCCCCTCCTATGTGCGCACGCCGCTCGTCGAGGCGCAGATCGCCGCTCAGGCGCGAACGCACGGGATCGACGAGGAGCGCGTCCTCGCGGAGATCCTGCTCGCTGCGAATGCCGTCAAGCGGCTGATCGAGCCGGACGAGGTCGCAGCCGCAGTCGAGCTCCTCTGCGGCCCGACCGCGTGGACGATGACCGGCAGCGTCTTCCCGATGGACGCCGGCTGGCTCGCCCACTAGTTCGAGCTCGCGATCGTCACACGACAGCAGGCGCCCGAGGAGATCGGGGAGCGGCTCGTCGAAGCGATCACCGACTGCCTCGAGTAGAACGCGTCAAGCTTGACGGTCGTCGATTCCGTGCGGAGCGCCGTACTGGGCGAGCAGATCGAGGAACGGCCGCGGCGGGAACGCCTCCGGGCCGAGGACGCCCTCGCCCGACCAGACACCGCCGGCTAGCAGCTCGAGCGCGATCACGGGGTTGAGCGCGGTCTGGAGCACGACCGCCTGGTGGCCCCACTCGCGCATCGTCTGCTCGTTGTCGAGCACGTGGTAGAGGTAGGTCGCGCGCGGACGGCCGTCCTTGCCGGTGCCGGTGACGTACGTGCCGGCGCAGGTCTTGCCGTGCATTCGCTCTCCGAGCGTGGCCGGATCGGGAAGCGCGGCGGCACGACATCGCGAGGGGCGACCTCGACTCCACGGACGCGCACCGGCTTCGTCGAGTCGAGCCCGAGCTTGTGCAGCGTCTTCAGCACCGCGATGAACTCGTCGCCGAGCCCGTACTTGAAGGTGACGCGACGGCATCGGACCCAGCGCGGCACGAGCAGCACCTCTTCGTGCTCGACGTTGACGCACTCGACCGGGCCGATCCCCTCGGGGAAATCGAAGAGCTCGGGCTCCGAGAACGGCGCAGTGGTGTACCAGCCGCGCTCGCGCTCCCAGATCACGGGCGGGTTGAGGCACTCCTCGATGGTCGTCCAGATCGAGAACGTCGGCGCGAAGTCATCGCCTTCGACGACGAGGTTCGCGCCGTCGCGCACCGCCACTTCGTCGATCTCCGCGAAGAGCTCGTCGGCGGCGTAGCGGGCGAAGACGTCCGAGAGCCCAGGCTCGACGCCCATCCCGACGAGGGCGAGCAGGCCGCGCTCGCGCCACTGCTCCTCACGCTCGAACTGATGGTCGCCCAGCTTGATCCCGGTCTCCTCGTACGGCCGCTCGGGATGCGGCTGCGAGAGCGTCATCGCCATGTCGAGATACGTGCACCCGGCCTCGAAGGCACCGGCGAATACCGCCTCGTTGAAGCGAGGATCGACGGCGTTCAGGATCGCATCGGCGCCTTCCGCCCGCGCGAGAGCGGCGACCGAGTGGTCGTCGGAGGCGTCGACCGTTGCGGCCGTGAAGCGGGGATCGGCCTCACGCGCGACGGCCGCGCGCGCCCTGCCCTCGTCGACATCCGCGAAGATCATCCGCTCGAAGAAGTCGCGACGCGCAGCCACGGCCGCCACGGCCGCGCCGACCCCGCCCGCTCCGATCACGAGGACGCGCACGGCCGGCAACCTACCTGCGAGAGCGGTACGGACAGCCGCACCTCGAGACGCCTGTGGGCCGAATCGCCACGGCGCCCGCCGCACGACAAGCTGTGCGTACCGAAACGTCGAGCCAGGAACGGCCCTGCGGCTCCCACCGGCCGCCTCCCTCCTTCCGGCCCTCCCGCTCCGTCTCCGACGCGCCCGGCCTCTCCCGGGCGCGTCGCCCTGCCCGACGTGAGATGCTGGTCGGAGTGGACGGCTACACGATCTTCCATGCGGACGAGCTCGAGTGGCAGCCGGCCCGTGAGGGCGACCCGCGCCTCGCCGCGCGGCTCTCGGAGGGTCTGTCGGCCTCGCGTGCGAACCTCTTCCGCTACCCGCCCGGAGCGACCGGGCGCCGGCACATCGACCCGATCCAGGAGGAGGTCTTCGTCGTCCTCGACGGGACGCTGACGATTCACATGGGCGAGGGCGACGAGCCGGAGCACCACGAGCTCTCGAAGGGCAGCGTCCTCGTCGTCCGGCCCGGAACGGCGCTCCAGCTCTCGAACCGCGGCGACGAGGACCTCAGGCTCTTCATCTACGGCGCTCCCCCGGAGCGCGGGGAGACGACCTTCCTCCCGCCGATCGGATGAGCGCGTTCGACGATGTTCGCGGGCTCGTCCCGCGCCAGGTCTGGAAAGGGATAACGGCTCGGGCGATCCACGGCGAGCGGCTAACGCTCGCCGTCGTCGAGCTCGAGCCGGGTGCGATCGCCGAGGAGCACAGCCACGACCACGAGCAGCTCGGGCTGGTGCTCCGCGGCTCGATCCGCTTCCGGGTCGGCGACGAGGAGCGAGAGCTCGGCCCGGGCGAGACGTGGGAGATCCCCTCTAGCACACTGCACCGCGCCGAGGCCGGAGCGGACGGCGCCACCGTGCTCGACCTCTTCGCGCCGCCGCGCTCCGAATGGGCGGCGGCCGAGGCGGGCGAGCCCGGCCCCGGCCGCTGGCCGTAGCCAACCGCCTAGAACCCGCAACCCTCCGAAGCAGGCGCGTCGATTCGGAACGCCGCACCAGGGTCTCCCGGCACGAGATACGTCGCCCAGAAGTCGACCGGGACGGCACCACGGTTGAGCGCCGTGTGGACGTTCACGTTGCCGAAGTCGACGAAGCTCTGCCCGGCTTCATAGGTCGTGCCCTGGCAGCTCCTGTCGTCCGCATACACGACCGTGAGCGCGCCGGACTTGATCGTCACGAGCACGGGGCCCGGATGCCCATCCTGCCTCGTTGTCTGGCAGGCGAAGGCGAGCCGGCTCATGCTTAAAGCCGAGTTGACGATCCACCTCGCCGGAGTAGCGGCAACCCGGTAGGTGAGCGCTTCTGGACGTCCGCACGCCACCAGTTCGCCAAGCTGCCCCGTCTCACGCGCGAGACGGCGGCATTCGGCTTGAACATGCGGTCGCAGCCCAGGACGAATTCGTTTACCCCATGACGATGGTTCAAGTTGCTCAGAGCAACAATCCCACTCGCGGGACCCGGAGCGGCGCACTGAGGAGGGAACCGTGCCGACGAGGTCGTCGACGGCACGGTTCAGCTTTCGCGGTAGGCTCGTTCTGCTAGCGCGCAGGCCGGAAGTAGTGTTGTTTCCGCCACTTCGCGATCTGCCGGGCGATGTGAGCGGACTGTTCGTCGGCGGCCCGGAAATGGATGCCGGACCACACGCGCAGGTCGACGATCTCATCGAGCGCATCCGACAAGCGCGTGTAGCTCCGCGTGAGCCCGGCGGTGTTGGTGTCGCTCCAGGCCAGCTTGTCCGTCCCGAAGAAGTCCCGCAGAGTCTCGACGTGCGAGCCGCTGACACCCAGATGCCCGGAAGGATGCTCCGGATAAGGGGGATTCGGGATCAGTGGCAGCCAATTGGGATCGGCTTCGGTTGCCGCGTTGCCGTCGGTGTCGGCCTCGCGGATCGCCGTGATCGGCCTCCAGAAGGACCAGTGCGCCTTGTCGTCCCAGACCGTGATCGAAGCGTCGGCCCCAGCCAGGTAGATCTGCGCGTAGAGGCGGGCGCCGTCGGCGGTGGAGAGTCCGTGCTCCACGTCCATCGCCCGAACGATGCGGCCCCACGTGCGCGGCGGGTGCTCCGCCCA
>Ga0136617_10003909_pt1 | contig 13323 bp, 17 predicted proteins | sample AntDrymUQ3222106_2_FD_129672 | JGI IMG/M metagenome (GOLD analysis project Ga0136617, IMG submission 129672) | Polar desert sand microbial communities from Dry Valleys, Antarctica - metaG UQ322 (21.06) | ecosystem: Environmental > Terrestrial > Soil > Desert | place: Antarctica: Dry Valley...
GCGCGACGTCGCCGCCGAGCACGATCGCGTCGCTGCCCCCGCCTTCGGCGACGGCGAGCAGGCAGGCGAGCAGCGCAGAGTCCGGTTGGTGCTTCGGCCGTGCCCAGCCGTCGTAGCCGACGTACGCGCCCGCCGCGGCCACTTCCAGATGCAGGACCGGGTCGGGGTTGCGATCCATGTGCGCGAGCGCGACGCGCGACGGCGGCACGCCCGCCGCCTCCAGCAGCGCGAGCATCTCCAGCGCCGCCGTCCCGAGCTCCAGGTGGCAGATCACGGCCGCGCCGGTGCGCCGGTGCGCGTCGCCGGCCGCCTCGATCGTGCGACGCTCGAAGCGCGAGATGCGCCAGTAGCCTGCACCGACCTTGATGACGCCCGCGCGGACGCCGTCCACCCCGTCCTCGATGTCCGCGACGAAACGGTCGGCCAGCGCCTCAGCGGGCACCTCGCGGAGTAGGTCACCGGGCGGATGGTGCGCCTCGCGCTGGACGCCCGTCGCCATCACGATCCGCAGCACGCTGCGCTCGGAGATCTCCCGCAGGCCGTCCGGGTCCCGGCCGAGACCGAGCGTGGTCAGCTCGACGAGCGCGTCGATTCCGGCGGCGCGTGTCGTCTCGGCCTCGGCGGCGGAGCGGTCGCGGTCGTCGAGCTCCTCGCCGGGAAGCATCGGCGTGCGCATGAGCAGGTGCTCGTGGACGTTGCAGCGACCCAGTTCACCGGGCGCGATGTCGCCCGTGACGGTGCGGATCGTGCTCAGCGGATCGGCTCCGCGGTCGCGCACAGCCGCGCGAAGCGCTCGGGTGTCAGCTCGACGCCGAAGACCTCGGCGATCACGGCGCTCCAGCCGTGCAGGAAGTACAGCCAGCCGTCTTCGACGTGCAGCCGCCGTTCGGCCGTCTGCGCGCGCGCCTGGCGCACGAAGTCCAGCTCGCCGCGGTAGTTGAGCTCCCATGCAAAGCCATGCTCGGGGAAGCGGGCCGCGTCGGAGAGGGGCGAGCCGGGGCGGTCCTTGCCGAGGCCCGTCGCGTTGATCACGAGCGAGCCGGATGGGAGCGCCGCCAGCAGCGCGTCTGCGGCGCCGGCGTCCGCCGTCACCACGAGCAGGTGCTCGAGTGCGCTCTGCATCCGCTCGAGTTCCTTGGCGTAGCGCTCGCCGAGCGCCAGTGAGAAGGTGACGCCGGCGACGAAGCTGGCGAGCACTCCCGTGCCGCCGAGCGCGTGCACCGCGCCCAGCGTGAGGAGAGCGAGCGCCAGCGCGCTATGGCGCCGCAAGGTCTCGTATGGGAGCGAGAATGCCGCTCTCGCGGCCAGCGCCCGCTCGCGATCACGGTCGAGGCGTTCACCGCCGAGCGCCCGTTGCGCGGCATCCAGCGCACGCGCTTGGCGCATCCGCGGAGGGATCGCACGCGAGAGCAGGAGGATCGCGGGCGTGAGGAAGGTGAGCCAGCCGAGCAGGCGCGCCGTGGCCAGCGCCCGCAACTCGCCGTCGCGGCCGGCCTCGACGAGCCGCCGGGCCTGCTCCCGCCCTCGGCGTTCGACCGGAGTCGCCGCGCCCTCCCCGGCCGACCGCAGCGCCTCGGCGAGGCGACCGCCGAGGACTGGCGTCGCCTCGACCGCACCCGCGGCCGACTCGAACCCGCCTCGCACGGCGCCCGCCGCGTCGGTCGCCGTCGTGCCGACCGTCGTCCCGGCCTCCTGGATGCCCCGACCGAACGCGGCGAGCTCGGCGACCGTGTCGTGAACCTTCAGCCCGAGCCACGCGAACAGCACGAGGAGAAGTACGACGCTGAGGTCGCTCGCCACCGTCGCGCTCCGCCGCCGGCGGACGGTGGGATAGAGGCGCACGCCCGGCTTCACCCGACGGATGCCGGCGTAGAACGACGGAGCGCCGGGAGCCTACGGCAGCTCGTGGGGCAGCTGATCGCGCAGTTCCTCGAGGTCGTCCCGGGCGCTCGAAGGAAGCTCGCTCTCGAGACGGTCCGCGACGTCGCCAAGTTGGCCCTCGGCCTGCTCGAGCCGTTCGCGCGCCTCCGCGCGAACCTGCTCGCCGTCGCCCGCGTCGACTTCCGCAAGCCGCTCCGCCGCTTCGGCGATCCGTTCGTTGCCCTCGCGCAACTGGTCGCGGACATCTGTCGATTCCGGCAGGTCCCCGGCCTGCTCCGCCTGCTCACGCGCACGCTCTTCGAGCTCGCGAAGCTCGTCGCGGGCATCGCCGGCCGCCTCGGCGTCTTCGAGGACCGCGCGTCCGCTCCTGGCAACTTCGCCGGCGAGCTCGCGCGTCTGCTGAGCCAGGTCCTTCGCCTGCTGGGCCGCCTCCTCGGTGGATGGCGTGTCGTCAGAGCCGCAGCCCACGAGGGCCACGCAGAGCAGGGCGATGAGCAGGAGGGGCTTCATGCTTGCACTCATGCCCCCGAAGCGAACACGAGCCGCCGGTCGGTAAGCCGGGTGACAGAGGGACCGCCGCGGCGCCATGCCCACGACGAGCCGGTGTGCGATTTCAGACACGCTCGGTGTCGCGGCGATCCGCAGCCGCCGCCCGGCGACCACACGACTCGTCGCGGCCGGTCGGCTGCGGGCGGTGATGAGCCTTCGCCCGGCCCGCGGCCCTGAGCCGCCAGGGGAGTGCTGGGCCGACTCGTGCAGCCAGCGCCAAACCGCCTCGCCGCTAGCACGTGCCGGGTTTCCGCGTAGCTCGGCGGGGGCGGGTAGTAGGGAGCGATGTCTGTGAGCTTCGCGGAAGGCTTGACGATCGTCGGTGCCCTGTTGCTCGGCGCGTCGGCGGTTTCCGGCCTGACTCGCCGGACCGTGCTCTCGACGGCGGTGCTTGCAGTGGCGGCTGGGATCCTCCTCGCCCTCACGGGCGTCGTCGAGCTGTCTCCGCGAGACGAGGGACTGGTTGTGCTGGTCGAGCTGGTGCTGCTGTTGACGCTGTTTTCCGATGGCCTGCTGGTCGAGGAGGGGCTGCTGCGGCGCCATTGGCATCCCGCGGCGCGGGCGCTGGTGCTGGCGATGCCGGTCAATGCTGTGCTGCTCGCGCTGCTGGCCAAGGCCCTGTTCGGGCATTTGTCGTGGTTGGAGTGCTTCCTGCTGGGCTTCGCGCTGTCGCCGACCGATCCTGTGGTCACGTCGTCCGTGGTCGCCTCGGCGCGTGTGCCCGAGCGCGTCCGGCACACGCTCAACCTCGAGTCGGGGCTCAACGACGGCCTCGCGCTGCCGTTCGTGTTGTTCTTCTTGGCGTTCGCCGGGGATCCGCAGGGCAGTGCCGTCGGCTCGGCCGGTGAGCTGGCGGTGGAGAGCGTGATCGGCCTGGTGGTCGGGGCGCTGCTCGCGGGGGCCGCCGGGCGGCTGCTCGATCGCCTGCCCGAGTGGGCGCTCGCTGAGCGCTATGAGGGACTCTACGCGCTCGGGCTGGGCCTGGCTTCCTTCGGCGTGGCCGACCTCGCGCACGGCAACGGGTTGATCTCCGCGTTCGTGGCCGGGCTCGTGTTCGCGCTCGTGCGCCACGAGATCCCGGAGGTCTTTCACCACTTCAACGAGAACCTCTCCAGCGTGCTGCAGATCGTGGCGTTCGCCGTCTTCGGAGCGCTCGTCGTGGCCACGGAATGGACCGGGAGCGTGGCGGCGCTCGCGGGGTTCATCGCGTTCGCGCTGTTCGTGGCGCGGCCCGCGTCCGTGCTGCTCGCGTTCACCGGCGTGCATCTGAGCCGGCCCGAGAAGCTGTTCATCGCCTGGTTCGGCCCGAAAGGGATCGCCTCGATGCTCTTCGCCCTCTTCATCCTCAACTCGACGGCTCCTGACCGCACGCTGGTCTTCGACATCGCAGCGTTCACCATCCTCGCCTCGATCGTCGCCCATGGGCTCACCGACACGGTCGCGGGTGGGTGGATCGAGCAGCGTGTCGGCCCGCGGTAGCGTGGTCGCGGCGAGTGGCCCTCCCGGCTATCCGCTAGCGATGAAGCGGTCGGCGAGCGCGCGGAAGAAGTCAGATCGCGTGATGACGCCGTCCACCCGGCCGTCCTCGACGACGGGGACGATCAGCACGCGGTGGTGGAGGAAGATCTCGGCGAGCTGGGCGTCGGAGAAGTCCGGGGCGACGTCGATGTGCTCGGTGTTCATGTACGTGCGCACCGGCTCGGCGCGGCAGGAGGACCGCTTCTGGAGGGCGTCCTCGAGTGAGCGTGGGACGAAGCCGGCGTACTTGAGCTGCTTCAAGTAGCCGGGGAAGAGCGCCTCCATGAACTCGCGCTCGCCGAAGATGCCGCAGAAGCGTCCGTCCTCGCCGGCGACGGGGAGCGCGGGAAGTCCGCTGTGAAGCAGGTGGCGTACGGCTTCGCCGACGGGATCGCTGGCCCGCAGGACATGGGCGTCGCGGAGCAGCGGGTCGGAGAGGGCTCTTGGGCTCATAGGTACCTCACGGTGATGTAGCCGGTGGCGAGGAGCATCGAGACGAGCGTGACGGGAAGTCCGATCTTCAGGAAGGCGATGAAGCCGATCGGCCGGCCCGCACGGGCGGCCATGCCGGCGGCGGCGACGTTGGCGGCAGCGGCCACGAGCGTCGCGTTGCCGCCGAAGCAGGCGCCCAGGGCGAGCGCCCACCAGTAGGCGTCGTCGCCGCCATTGGCGCCCTGCAGCTGCTCGACGACAGGGATCATGGCGGCGGTGAAGGGGATGTTGTCCACGATCCCGGAGCCGATCGCGGCCGTCCAGGCGATGCCGAGCAGCTCCGCGCTGCGATCGCCTGCCGTCACCGAGGCGATGCCCTCGGCGACCTCGTCGATCGCGCCCGTCTCCTCCAGGGCGCCGACCATCACGAAGAGGCCGACGAAGAAGAACAGCGTCGGCCACTCGATGCCCGCCAGCGACTTCTCGATCGCCTGCCGGCTGACGAGCAGCATCACCGTGGCGCCGGTCATGGCCACCGTGGCCGGCTCGATGTGCAGCGCCTGGTGAGCGAAGAACAGCAGGATCGTGCCGATGAGGATCGGTACGGTGCGCTTGAGCTCGTCGAGGTCCTCGATCGAGCGCGCCGGGTCGAGCTCCATCACGCGCTTGCGGGCTTCGGGGGCCACGCGCAGCTGCCTGCGGTAGACGAGGTAGAGCCCGGCGGTCACGATCACGAACGCCAGTGCGGCGATCGGCGCGAGGTTGACGATGAACTCCACGAACGTCAGGTCCGTGGCGCCGGCGATGAGGATGTTCGGCGGGTCGCCGATCAGCGTGGCGGTGCCGCCGATGTTCGAGACGAGGATCTCGATGATGATCAGCGGTAGCGGGTCGATGTCCAGCGCGTCGGCGAGCAGGAACGTGATCGGCACCATCAGCAGCACCGTCGTGAGGTTGTCCAAGAACGCCGATAGCACCGCCGTCGTGGTGGCGAGCGAGACCACGATGGCGAGCGGGCGCCCGCGTGAGAGCTGGCCGGCCCTGATCGCAAGCCAGGTGTAGACGCCCGTCGGCTCGGTCACCTTGACCATCAGCATCATCCCGGCCAGCAGGCCGAGCGTGTTCCAGTCGATCGCCTCGATCGCGGCGTCCTGCTCGATCGTCTGCGTGAGCAGCACGAGGCAGGCCCCGATCAGGGCGACCTTGGTCCGGTCCACTCGCTCGGTGGCGATCACCGCCAGTGCAGCGGTGAACAGGATGACGGCCAGCGCCATCGTCAAGACGGTGACCGGGCGCGGGTGCCTCTCCCATGGGGAGCAGCACCCATCCTCAGGCCCAGGGCGTTCCGCGACCCTCGATTATCGCCCTCATCGACGGGTTGCTCGACGCACGGCTCGTCGTCGGCCTCGTGTCGATGGGCGTCGGCGGCCTTCCTGGGCTCGCGTCCGAAGGCTCGAGCGGCTGTTGGCGTACTCGACCCGCTGCTCTCGAGCGCGGTGCAAGGTGATGGTGCGATCGTCGCTAGGGCCGTGCTGATCATCGCGCTGCTGTCGGTGACGACAACGGTGGCGGCGCACGCCGTCGGGCGGCCCGCGCGACGGCGCGATGAGCCGATGCGCAGTCAGGACGCGATCGACGAGACGTGATCCGACGGGTCTTCAGATCCGGCGGGTGTCTGCGGACGCGGGCAGACCATGATCGGGCGCGCGCCGTGCCGCAGGAGGTGGCGCGAAGGCGCGCCGGCCAGGGCGGCGGCGAGCGGGCCCCGGTCGGAGGCGCCTACGGCGAGCATGGCCGCGGCGTCGGTGCCTGCGAGATGGTCGAGCTGCGGGCCGCATGGGCCGTCGAGGACCCTGAGGGCGACGTCGCCGAGCGTGTTCATCGCAAGCCATCGCGCTGTGGCCTCGAGCATGTGAAGCGCCGTCTCGGCCTCGGCTGTCGTCGGTCGCAGCATCGAGGCCGGTGGCGCTCCGCCGGCAGCGGACGCTGGGATCGCCGGGGGCGGCAACACGTGCGCGAGGGTTAGGCTGACGCCGAGGTCGCCGGCCATCCTCGCGGCGGTGTGCGCCGTTGCGCGATCGCGCTCGTCTCGGATGCCGCAGATGATCGATCGACCGGCGAGTGGCGCTCTCGCTGCCGTCGCGGCTGCGGGGGGAACCACGACCATCGGGCTGGGCGGATCGCACGTGAGCACGCCGGAGACGCTGCCCAGCAGGGTCTGCCGCAGCGCCCCCTCGCCGCGCGTGCCGATGACGAGCAGCGCCGCCCGACGGGCCGCCTTGGCCAGCACGGCTGGAGTGGAGCCGGTCTGCAGGCAGACGGCGACGCCGCTGGTGTCGAGCTCCTCCTGCATGACGGCTTGAAGCGCCGCCATGCCGCCTTGCGAGTCGGGTCGCGAACCTGGCTCGAGGACATGTACGAGCTCCAGGTGGTGGCCGAGCCGGCGTGCGAGCACGCCGGCGAGTCGCGCCGCGGCTCGGGCATGGGGTGAGCGGTCTACGCCGCAGACGATCGTGGACGGCATTTGGGTTCTCCTTCCTTGGGCCGTGGGTCCCGCCCGCCGGGAACACGGCGGGCGGGGGGAAGTGCTGCGTTCTAGAGCAGCACGATCAGGGCGATCACGAGGAGCGCGGCGACCAGCATCGCGATGCTCGCGGTGCCGAGGCGGCGGGTGCCGTGGCGCATCGGGGTGGGCGCCGCCGGGTCGTACCGGTCGTGCGGCTCATGGTCGATCGATGAGAGGACGTCGCGGCGAGGATCGCCGGGCGGGGCCGAGGCCATCGCGCTCACCGTGCCGTGCGCGCCGTCCGGCTACCACCGACCAGCGCGCTGTAGATGATCAGCAGCAGCAGCGCGCCGCCGATCGCGATCAGCCAGGTGCCGAGGCTGAAGAAGCTGCCGATGCCGCCGATGCCGACCGCCGAGGCGATCAGGCCGCCGAGGATGGCGCCGACGACGCCGACGGCCAGCGTCCCCAGGATGCCGCCCGGCTCCTCACCGCGGTGCAGCGCCTTGGCGATCGCGCCGGCCACGAGGCCGAGGATGATCCAACCGAGGATTCCCATGCTGTGCTCCTTTCCGAGGGTCTGACATCAGGGTGCCCGCTGATGCCGCGTCCTCCAATGGGGAGCGCTGCCCAAAGATGGGCGTTCACCGCGCGTGACGGGGCACTGGCACCTTGAGCCGCTGCATCATGCGGTCGATGCGCCGAAGGAGCTTCGACGAGTCGAGTCGGAGGGTGGAGGCGATCTCGCTGAGCGGCGTCCGGTCGAGGAGCATTCCCAGGACCGGCAGGTCTTCGGGTTCGAGCGCCAGGCCCGCTGCCTCACACTGCGCCGGCGAAACACGAGGCAGCGCGTCGCCGCCTCCTCCCACCGCGCGGATGGCCTCGAAGAGCTCCTGGGGGCGCACGCCCTTGTGCATCAGGCCATCCGCGCCGGCCACGATCGCGGGCACGGTCATCGAGGCGTCGGCGAAGGCCGAGTAGAGGATGACCCGGGGAGCGGGCACGGACGCCTTGATCTCGCGGCAGAGGGTGAGGCCGTCGGCGTCGGGCAGGTGGTAGTCGAGCAGCACGACGTCGGGATCGGCCCGGTAGAGCAGCGGCGCCAGCTCGGAGGCGCTCGATGCCGTGCCGACGGGCACGAGCCCGGGCTCTCCGTCGAGCGCGGTCTGCAGGCCGAGCCGCACGGCGTGGTGGTCGTCGACGATGGCGACGCGGATCATGCTGGAGCTCCCTGGGCTGCGAAGAGAAGGGGCCCACCCGCCGCGGGCGGACGGCGGGCGGGCGGTGATCGCGCTAGAGCAGCACGATCAGGGCGATGACGATCAGCACGGCCACGATCATCGCGGCCGCGGTCGTGCCCGCCCGGCGACCACGGTCCGGCAGCGGTCTGGGGACGCGTGAGGATGGCTCACCGCGGGGGTCGTGCTCGAACGACGGGGGGGACTCGGTACCAGGGCGCGGGGGCACTGCCATGGCATCGCTCCTTTCTTGCGGGTGTCGTTCCAGCTTGGCCGCGCCGGGTGGCCGCGACCATGGGGAGCGCCACCCATCTCGCGATCAGGGCTCGACGAGCCCGTGGCGGATCGCCCAGCGCGTGAGCTCGACGCGATCGCGCATGCCCAGCTTGGCGAGGATGTTCTCGCGGTGGCGCTCGACCGTCTTGGGGCTGATCACGAGCAGCTCCGCGATCTGCTCGCTCGTGTGCGCCTCGGCGACGAGCTTCGCGACCTCGCGTTCACGAGCGCTGAGCGGACCCCCCTCCGCCCGTTCGGCATCGTCGACGTAGGACCGCATTAGCGACCGGATCGTCGGCGGGTAGAGGAAGGACTCGCCCCGCATCGCCGAGCGACAGGCGTTGACGAGGTCGCGGTCGGCGACGGTCTTGAGCACGTAGCCCGATGCGCCGGCCTTCAATGCCTCGAAGCAGTAGTCCTCCAAGTCGTGCATCGAGAGCATCAGGATCCGCAGCTCGGGCCGGCGGCGGACGAGCTCGCGCGCCGCCTGCAGCCCGGTGCGCCGCGGCATCGCGACGTCGAGCACGGCCAGATGGATGTCCTCGCGCAGCCCGAGCTTCACGGCTTCGATGCCGTCCCGCGCCTCGGCGACCACTCGGAGGTCGGGCGCCGCGTCGAGCACCATCCGCAGCCCTCGCCGCACCACCGTGTGATCGTCGGCCACGAGGACGCGCGTGCACAGCGGAACCGTCACACGGGCATCTCGAGGCGGATCTCGGTTCCGCCCGAGGCGCCGGCTCGGACGGTCAGGCGCCCATCGACGAGCAGCGCCCGTTCCCGCATTCCACCCAGGCCGATCCCCTGGCCGGCGGCGTCGAGCTCGGAGATGCCACGGCCGTCGTCGCGGACCGTGAGCGCCACGCGCCCGTCGGTCTGCTCGACGACGAGCTCGACCGTCTGCGCATGAGCATGACGGGCGACGTTGGTCAGGCTCTCCTGTGCCACGCGGTACAGGGCGAGGTCCTGTTCGGGCGCGAGCGCCGGAAGCTCCGCGGCCACCCGGTGGCGCACCCGCAGGCCGCTGCGATCGCCGAAGCCCGACGCGAGCGTGACCAGTGCACTGCGCAAACCGAACTCGTCGAGCGCCTGCGGGCGCAGCCCGAGTGCGATCTCGCGCACCTCCCCCAGTCCCTGACGCGCGGTCTCCTGCACGAGCGCGATCGTCTCGGCGAGCTCGGGCGGTGCCGTCCGATGCAGCCCCTCGAGCTGCAGCACCACGCCCGTGAGCGTCTGACCCACCTCGTCATGGAGCTCGCGCGCGATCCGGCCCCGCTCACTCTCCTGCGCGGTCAGCGCCCGCCGGCCGCTCGCGCGCCGCTCCTGCTCCAGGCGATCGAGCATCGCGTTGAACGCGTGGTAGACGTCGGCCACCTCGGCGATGGGACGGTCGAGCTCGATCCGGCGCCCTGGCACCAGCGGATCGATCCGTCGCATCAGCCCGGCCAGATGCTCCAGCGGCCCGAACACGCGCCGCAGCAGCACGACGTTCACGCCGATCAGAGCCAGCGTTCCCACGGCGAGCATGACCCCCTCCGTGAGGGTCAGGGTGGGACTGACGGTGGCCGGCGACAGCGCGAGCACGAGGGCCGCGACGACGAGACCGCCCGCATTGATGGTCACGACCCGCCAGAACAGCGACATCCCGACAGGGTGACGCACCAGCGCGACCACCACCATGGGCGCCGATCCCCATGTCCTCGCCGCCGCCAGGACAACCAAATCGCTTCGGCGCCCGCCAATGCAGGCGAGGAATGTCCAAACAACACCGGAGCCCCGCCGGGCAGGCTTCTCGGCCGAAAGCCCGGCGGGTGGGGCTCCGCGACATGCGCCGAAGAGGACTCGAACCTCCACGGACCATACGGTCCACCAGGCCCTCAACCTGGCGCGTCTACCAATTCCGCCATCGGCGCGAGGGCGACGGCGAGTATAGCCCTGGGGCGTGTCCGGTTGAGTCCGTCCAGCGGGCGCGGTACTGTCTCGAACACATGTTCGCTCCACGCTATCGACCGGCTCGTTCAGTCATCTGAGGAGGCACTCCCGTGGACCTCGGCAAGGACCTCACGAAGCGCCAGCAGGAGATCTTCGACTTCATCAAGAAGTACTCGGCCAAGTACGGCTACCCGCCGACGGTGCGCGACATCGGCAAGGCGGTCGGGCTGGCCTCGTCCTCGACGGTGCACGCGCACCTGTCCAACCTCGAGAAGGTCGGCCTGCTGCGGCGCGATCCCTCCAAGCCCCGTGCGATCGAGCTGCTGGACCGCGCGGTCGGCGCCGTCAAGGACGTCGTCTCGCCGACGGGCCTGCCGCTCGTGGGCCACGTCGCCGCCGGCCAGCCGATCCTGGCCGAGGAGAACATCGAGGACTACGTCTCGGTGCCCGAGATCGCGGGTGGGGCGGAGGGCGAGTACATCCTCCGCGTCCGCGGCGACTCGATGAAGAACGCCGGCATCCTCGAGGGCGACTTCGTGGTCGTGCGCCCGCAGGACACGGCGGGCGACGGGGAGATCGTCGTGGCGCTCGTGGGCGAGGAGGCGACGGTCAAGCGCTTCTTCCGCGAGGAGGACCACGTCCGGCTGCAGCCCGAGAACGAGACCCTGGAGCCGATCCGCTCGCGCGACGTGCGCGTGCTCGGCCGGGTGGTCGGCGTCTTCCGGAGGGTTGCATGAGCGCGCTCCTGACACGCCGCCGCGCGCCGGGTCCGCGGCGCGAGAAGCCGCGCGGCGCGCCCGAGCAGGCGCCGCTGTTCGGCGGTGCGACGCCGGCGCCGCCGGCGACCGTCGCGGCGTCGGCCGCGGCCGCGGCGCCGGACACCGCCGCTCCGGTGGAGGCGGTCGCGCCGGTGGCGGCGGCCGCGCCGATGGAGGCGGCCGCAGCGCCCGAGCGCTCCGCGCCTGCGGGCGCGCGCCGTCAGGGACCGACGCTGGACGACCTGGTCGCCGGCGCCTGGGAGGGGCTGCTGGCGGGTGCGCCCGCCGCCTGCCTCGCGTGCGGGTCGGCGATGACGCCGCGGCACTCCGCCGGCGCCGGCGTGGTGGGCGGGCGCTGTGGCGGCTGCGGCTCCACGCTCGGGTGATGCTCGTGCACTAGCCTGCGCGCCGATGAGCGCCGACGAGGACCGCGCCGAGCTCGCCCGCCTGCAGGAGGCGTGGATGCAGGCAGTCGAAGACCGCGACATGGAGACGCTCGAGCGCATCGTGGCGCCCGAGTTTCGCTTCATGGCGGTCCACCTCAATCCCGAGCCGATGACGCGCGCGCAGTGGATGGAGGCGGCCCGCGAGGGCTACACGATCGTCTCGTTCGCCTACGAGAGCATGGACGTCGAGGTCTCCGGCGACACGGCCGTCGTGCACTCGCGCTACTCGCAGGTGGCGAGCTACCAGCACGTGAGCCTCTCCAACGCCTTCCGGCTCACCGACGTGTGGACCCGCGCGGACGGCACCTGGCGCGTGATGGCGCGCCACTCGTCCGTGCTGGGCTGAGCCCGCGCACGCCGCGCCGCGTCTGCCGCGCCGCGTCTGCCGCGTCGCTTCGCGCGCGGCAGACCGCGCGGCCGCGCCGCCTTCGCCGCCACGCCCCCGTCAGTCCCGCTTCGTGTAGTCGTAGAACCCGCGCCCGGATTTGCGGCCGAGCAGCCCGGCCTCGACCATCCGGTTCAGCACGGCGGGAGCCACCGACCCCGGGTCGCGGAACTCCTCGTAGAGCGACTCGCTGACCGCCAGCAGGGTGTCGAGGCCGATCAGGTCCGACAGCGCCAGCGGCCCCATCGGGTGCGCGCACCCGAGCACCATGCCCGAGTCGATGTCCTCCTTGGAGGCGAACCCCGACTCGTACATGCGCACCGCCGAGAGCAGGTAGGGGATCAGCAGCGCGTTGACGACGAAGCCGGCGCGATCCTGGGAGTCGATGCACTGCTTGCCCAACGTGTCCTCGGCGAAGCGGCGCGCGCGGTCGACGGTGTCCGGCGTGGTCATGATCGACGTCACGATCTCGACCAGCGGGAGCACCGGCACCGGGTTGAAGAAGTGCAGGCCGAGCACGCGGTGGGGCTGGCTCGTCTCGGCGCCCAGCTTCATGATCGGCACCGACGACGTGTTGGAGGCCAGGAACTGCGCGTCCGGCAGCACCTCGTCCAGGCGCTTGAACAGCTCGCGCTTGGCGGCCTCGTCCTCCAGGATCGCCTCGATCGCGGCGTCGGCGCCCTCGACGTCGTCCAGCTCGGCCGTGAACGCGAGCCGGTCCATGGCGGCGTCGCGCTCCTCCGGGGAGACCTTGCCCGACCGCACGCCGCGGTCAAGGGACTTCCCGATCGACTCGCGCGAGCGCTCGCTGCGCTCGTCGTCGGCCTCCACCACGGTCACGTCGACGCCCGAGCGCGCGCAGACCTCGGCGATGCCCGAGCCCATCAGCCCCCCGCCCACCACGCCGATTCGCATGCCGGGGACGCTATCGGCTCACGGCCGCGCGGCGCGTCGGCGAGCCCGCCGCCGGCGCACCGGGGCGGCGGCAGGACCGGAGCGCGCCTACGCCGCTTCGGCCGGCGCGGGCACGGGGACGACGCAGACGCAGTCGGTCGGCTTGCTCGAGCCCGGAAGGACCATCCGGCCGACACCGCGCTCGGCGGCGGCCTGCCGCGCGAGGTCGGTCGCGTCCTTGCGGTCGTCGAGCTGTTGCGCCACCGGCGTCTCGTCTCCGTGCGCGTCGATGTAGATCACGTCGTACATGGCATCTCAGTCTGTCCGTGTATTCGGACGGCAGCCCCGATCGGTTGCATGTTCCCCCGCGAGCGATACCGTTCGAGGGGCAGACCGAGCAGTGCGCGGAGGTGAACCCTTCGAGGAAAGTCCGGACATCACAGGGCAGGGTGGTCGGTAACGCCGACCCGGGGAAACCCGCGGGACAGTGCCACAGAAAACACACCGCCCA
>Ga0136617_10003911_pt1 | contig 13319 bp, 9 predicted proteins | sample AntDrymUQ3222106_2_FD_129672 | JGI IMG/M metagenome (GOLD analysis project Ga0136617, IMG submission 129672) | Polar desert sand microbial communities from Dry Valleys, Antarctica - metaG UQ322 (21.06) | ecosystem: Environmental > Terrestrial > Soil > Desert | place: Antarctica: Dry Valley...
ACATCGCTGAAGAGGCCAGCGATCGCGTCCTCGTGACGCTGGCGAAACCGCGCGATCGTCGTGTGATCGGGGACCTGGTTGGCGGCGATCACGCGGTAGGCGATGTCCTCGATGCAGGCCTGCTCGATCCGACGCGACGAGCGTTGCCCGCGCGCATACGCATAGACCAACAGGCCGACCATCATCGACGGATCGTGCGCCGCCCGGCCGTGCCCATCGGCCCGATAGGCCGCGTAGAACGACTCGAGATCCATCTCCTCGACCGCCCCCAGCACGAACTACGCCAAGTGATTCTGCGGCAGCCACTCGCGCAGACTCGGCGGCATCAACAGCACCTGCTCACGATCACAGCCGAGAAAGTTCTGGGGCATGACCACATGGTCTTAAAGACCTCGGACGCCACCGCTTTGTGCAACAGCCACTGTCCAACGGGGCACTGTGCCCTCATCCGCGACGTAACGCAGCAGCAACACGACAGCGACGACGTCATCGAGTGGACCGATCACGGGCAGAACTCGGGCAGGAGTTCGATCGGCGACAGCACCCACACGATCGCGATCACCAGCGCCGCCTTCGCGCGCCGTGGTCCCGCTGGTCCGCGCGGTACGCAAGGGATCGAGCGTGTCTTGGGGTCCTGACGGCACGCAACACCCCCTCGACTAAAGCTCCGCACTGTCAACGGTCAACGGCCATCGGTTTCTCCCCATCTACGCTCATCGGTTCTCCCCGTTGGCGGACACGTTGTCTCCCTACTGGTGGCCATCGGTTCTCCCCCCGCGTTCGTGGAGGCGTTCACCGCCGCCTCGGGTGGGCAGCCGCGCTTGAAGGATCTGCAGGTCACGATCGCCGCGGCGTTGACCGCGCACGCGCTGAATATCGGCTTTGGTCCGGTCGTCTCACTCGGCGTCCCGGCGCTCAGGTCCGCGCCTCGCGCTGAGCGGGCGTGATGTCAGGGCGCCCAGCGGGGGCGCAGCGTCAGATGCGCGCTCGCCGTACCGAAGGGGGCCTTGCGCCGGTGATCGTCGCGCGCGAAGGCGGCGATGGCAGCGCCTCGCGCCGTCCCCGATTCGCCGCACCGCGATCGGTGTGCGGGGCGTCGCCTGGATCGCATGGTCATGTCCAGCCTCCGACCGCGATGGCGTCGTCGACTGGAGCGCCGGCATACCGGAACGGATGCCCGAAGGCCTCGAGCGCCTCATGCGAGGCGACGGGGATGACGAAGAGCTCCGCGGTGCGCATGTCGGCGACCGTGACCGTCACGGCGCCGTCAGCGGGATTCCAGAGCAGGCGGATGTCGAGACCGTCGTTCTGACGGGCATCGAGCTCGCGGGAGTTGTTCAGGGAATTGGTCATGGGAGCAGACTCCCGCGACGGCGTCCGCCGGACATCGGGGCATCACCCGCAACCGGCACCCTGAGATCGGGCCGCGCCCCTGAGGCCGGCAACCGCGGCTGAATCGACCGGGCGCTCAACGACCGATGCCCGCTCGGGAGCGGGCATCGAGATCACCGGGGTGGGAGCTCAGCGAGAGCGCACGGTGACGTCACCGGAGTCGCTGCGGGCCTTGATCGAGTTCTCCGCGTGGTCGTTGCGGCTGATGCCGGCGACGTCGACGTCACCGGACTCGGTGGTGGCGTCGACGGCGTAGTCACCGCGCGGGACGTAGACCGACACGTCGCCGGAGTCGGTCTGGGCGTCGAGTGCCTCAGACCGGACGGTCGTCTTGACGTCGCCCGAGTCGGTGTGCGCCCAGACGCGCGACTGGCGCCCGGCGAGCCGCAGGTCGATGTTGCCCGAGTCGCTGTGCACCCGCGCCTCGCGCACCTTCGCCCAGTCCGAGCGCACGTCGCCGGAGTCGGCGTCGACGGTGACCTTCACGCCGGCCGGCACCGTCACCCGCAGGTCTGAGTAACAGCGCAGCACGAGCGTGGCGCAGTGGCTGTCGATCGTGAGGACGCCGTCCTTCAGCGTGCGGTCGAGCGTGGGCTTCTCCGAGACGAAGTGCTGCGTCTCGCGGACGTTGACCGCGCCCGCACCCGGCGCGAGGTCGACGTTCCCGCTGTCGGTCTTGACCACGATCTCGTGGACCTTGCCCGACATGGCGTAGGCGTTGATCTTCGAGTCGTCCATGGCGAAGTTCACGGCGCCGAGACCGGCGCCCAGCGCTGTGACGAGCAGTGCGCCGCCGATCAGCATGGATCGCGTGCGTGAGATGTTGAGGGAGTTGGTCATGGGGCCCAGACTCCCGGGACAGGGCCGCGCCGACATCGGGGCGCGACCCGCAACCGGCACCCTGGGATCTCGGCGCCACCCCTGAGATGCGACCCGCCGGCCCGTGCGGGCGCTCAGGCGGCGCCGGCGCGGTCGGCCTGCTGCACCGCACGGGCGAGCTCGACGCGAGAGCTCACGCTGAGCTTGCGAAACATGTTGCGGATGTGCGACTCGACGGTCTTCTGGCTGAGATACAGCGTCGCCGCGATCTGCGCGTTGGTCCGGCGGTCGACGATCAACCGCGCCACCTCGAGCTCGCGCCCGGTCAGCGACGCGACGCCGAGCTCGTCGGAGCTGCCGGCGCGGGTACGGTGGTGGATGCGCCGCCCGAGCCTGCGCAGCTCCTGCTCGACGGCGGCGTGCTGGCGCAGCGAGCCGAACGACGCAAACGCGTCCGCCGCGCGCTCGAGCTCCTCCGCGGCGCGGTCCGGCGCTCCCGCCTGCGCGAGCGCGCGACCCGCGAGCGCGCGCGAGACCGCGGCGTCGTAGACGTCGGCGACGCTCTCGAGCGCCGCGGCGGACGCGCACGCCAGCTCGGCCGCCCCCGCCGCATCGCCCGCGTCCAGCGCGACGGCCGCGCGGGCCCGGGCCGCCATGCCGCGCGCCATCGGCAGCATCGCGAACATGTCGGCGCAGGCCTGCGCCTCGTCGGCGGCACGGGCGGCCGCGGCGGGCCGGCCGGAGGCGAGCTCGCAGCGCGTGAGCAGCTCCAGCGAGAAGGCGCGCCACGCGCCCGGGATCGCGGGCAGGTTCTCACCGCCCATGTGCTCGGCCATGAGGCTCGCCGCCCGCTCCGGCTGACCGGTCTCCAGCAGCGGGGACGCCAGCGTCATCGCGGCGTGCCCCTCGAGGAGGTTTCCGTCCAGGCCGACCGAGAGCTCCAGGCTCTCCGTCGCCAGCGTCTGCGTCAGCTCGACGTCCCCGGCGGCCGTCGCCGCGAGGGCGCGGTTGAAGAGATTCCAGGCCAGGCCCTGGACGTTGTCGAGCAGCCGTGCCCCGTCGACTCCGTCGTCGAGCACGGCTGCCGACGCGGCGACCTTGCCCTGCAGCCACAGCGCCGTGCCGAGCAACGGGAAGATGAGCGGAAAGAGGTCGCTCTGCCCGGTCGCGCGACCGATCCGCAGCGCACGGGCCGCGTGGCGCTCAGACGCCGCGAAGCGGTCGGAGTACATCTCCGCGGTCGAGAGGTGGACGAGGCAGTCCAGGCGCCGCGCGACCTCCTCGTCGGAGAACCCGTCGACGACGCTGGCGAGCTCGTCGCACTGCGCCCAGGTCGCCTCGACGTCGCCGCTGACGGCCGCGGCGAACGCCTGGATCGCCGCCGCCGCGGCGCTCAGCACCCGGTCGTCGAGTGGCCGTGCGGCGGCGAGGGCGCGCGATGCCCACTGGCCGATCCCGTCGTAGTCCGTCCGCGCCAGGCTGTCGGCCGCCAGCGCGATCATGAGCACCACGGCCTCCGGCGAGCCGTGATCGTCGAGCTGCTCGAACGCGTCCTCCAAGCGGGCGCGGGCCTGCGTGTGGCGGCCGCGCAGGCGCTCGACCGTGGCGCATTCGACGACGAGGCGCACGCGCAGCCCTCCGGCCCCGGGTGAGACCCAGCCCAGGCACTCCAGCAACGCGGCGTGGCTGTCGGCGAAGCGGCCGGTCGCCGCGAGCGCACGCGAATGCGCGAGCAGCAGCTCGGCGCGCTCCTGCGGGGCCGTGGTCGCCGGCAACAGCCGCAACGCTGCTTCGAACCAGCGCGCCGCGCTCGCGGGGGCGCGCTGCGCGGCTGCCTCGCCGGCGGCCCGCAGGGTCGCGACCGCCGCCGCATCGCCGTGGCGGGCCGCGAGCTCGACGTGATGCGCTCGCGCCGAGGCCGGGGCGCCGCGCTCCAGCAGCGCCGCCGCGATGCGCTCGTGGGCGCCGAGCCGCCAGCCGCCGAGCGTGGTCTCGTAGACGGAGCGGCGCACGAGCGGATGGCGAAAGCGAAAGCGCCGCGGCACGGCCGTCTCGCGCACGATGTCGAGGGTCAGCAGCTCGTCGAGGGCTGCGATCGCGGCGGGCTCCGCCGCCCCGGCGCCCGCCGCCGCGAGCTCCGGGTCAAACGGATCGCCCGCCACCGACGCTCCTTCGAGCACGCGCCGCGCCTGCTCGGAGAGCAGCGCCAGCTCCTCGGCGAGCGCCGCGCCCACCGTCGGCGGGACCCGCACGCCGCCGACCAACACGCTGGACGCGGCGTTGCCCGCTGCGGGCGACGGACCTGCGCGGTCGAGCATGCGCGCAAGCTGCTCGAGATAGAACGGGTTGCCGCCGCTGTCCTCGTAGAAGCCGGCGGCCTGCGGCCGGGCGGTGCTGTCGCCGAGCAGCTCCTCGGCCTGCTCGCGGGTCAGCGCGTCGAGCTGCAGGCGGGTCACGCTGCCGCCCCGGCAGCCGCGCTCGATGGCCTTCTCCAGCGGCGCCGGCATCTGGCGCGGGCGTGCCCCCAGCGCGAGCAGCACGGGGGCAGCAGCCGGGCGGTGCAGCAGCGCGCCGAGCAGCTCGATCGAAGCCGGGTCGGCCCAGTGCAGGTCGTCGAGCACGAGCACCAGCGGCCGCGTGTCGGCGAGCAGCTCGAGCAGGGCGCGGACGGCGCGGTGGCTGCGGTAGCGCTCGTGCTGCACGGCGGGCTCGCGCGCCGGCGCGACGTCGCCCAGCGCAGGCAGGACAAGGGCCAGCTCCGCGAGCACGGCGTCGCCGAGCGTCGCCAGGCGGCGCGGGTCGAGGCCCTGCGCGTACTCCTCCATCGCGTCGATGAACACCCAGAACGGGAGGTCTCGCTCCAGCTCGGAGGCCGATCCGCCCAGCACGAGATGGCGGCGCGCCTCGGCCCTCCCGGTCAGCTCGGCGAGCAGGCGGGTCTTGCCGATGCCGGGCTCGCCCACGAGCGCGACCGCCGACGAGCGCCCGCGATCGAGGTCGTCGAGGGTGCAGTCCAGCGCGCCGAGCTCCTCGGTGCGCCCGACGATGTGCTCGGCAAGCAGGGCCATCCAGGTGTGCCTCGGGCGCACCCTAACCCGCAGAGCCCCGGGGCGGGCGAAATCAGGGTGCGGGATCAGGGTGGCCCCCCGATGTCAGGGCTCGCGCCGGCCGGAAAGCTGGCGCCACGAATTCTCAAGCCCGAGGAGGAGCACCGCATGTCACCCCTGAAGCAGTCAAAGCACCTCGCCGCCCGCATGGGCCGCTGGAGCGCCGCTCATCGCAAGACGGCGTTCTTCGGCTGGTTGGCGTTCGTGATCGTCGCGTTCGCGCTCGGCAGCATGACCGGGACGAAGCAGATCGATCAGAACGACGCCAACGTCGGCGAGTCGCGCACCGCCGACAGGATCATCCATGACGCCGGGTTCACGGTCGACGACAAGGGCGAGACCGTCCGTGAGGTCGAGGAGATGGTGCTGCTGCAGTCCGAGACGCTCACCGTCAAGGACGCGGCGTTCCGCGCCGCCGTCAAGGACGCGCAGACGACGCTCTCCGCCTTCCCCGAGGTGACACAGATGCGCTCTCCGCTGGGCGCCGGCAGCCAGGGTCTCGTCTCGGAGGATCGTCGCTCGGCGATGATCCAGTACGTGCCCAAGGGCACGAACGAGGAGGTCGGGAAGTACATCGACAAGCTGACCGCAGCGGTCGGCAAGGTCGACGCCCGTCACGCCGCCATGACGCTCGAGTCCGTCGGCGCGTCGACGGACAAGGCGCTCGACGAGGAGATCGGCGCGGGCCTCGGCAAGGCCGGCATGATTTTCGATCCCGCTGACGATCATCGTCCTGATGCTCGTCCTGGGGTCGCTCGTCGCGTCGCTCGTCCCGCTGACGATCGCGCTTTCCTCGATTGTCGCCACGTTCGGTCTCGTCGGCGTCGCCAGCCAGGCGATCCCCGCCAGCGAGAACATCATGGAGGTCGTCCTGCTCGTCGGCCTTGCCGTCGGGGTGGACTATGCGCTCTTCTACATGAGGCGCGAGCGCGAGGAGCGGGCCGCCGGCCGGACGGAGGGGGCTGCGCTGGAGGCAGCGGCCGCGACGTCCGGACATGCGGTGCTCGTCTCGGGCATGACGGTCCTCATCGCCATGGCGGGGATGTTCCTCTCCGGCGATCAGACGTTCATGTCCTTCTCAGTCGGAACGATGCTGGTCGTGGCGGTCGCGATGATCGGCTCGCTCACCGTCCTGCCCGCCGTGCTGTCCAAGCTCGGCGACAAGGTCGAGAAGGGCCGCATCCCGTTCACGTCCGGCCGGCGCACCGCCGGTGAGGGTGGCATCTGGGGTGTCCTCGTGGACGGCGTTCTGCGCCGCCCGCTGGTCTCGGTGATCGCGGCCACCGCGCTGCTGCTCACCCTGGCCGTTCCGACGCTCGGCCTGCACACCTCGCAGACCGGCATGGAGGGCATCACGAGCTCGGCCGTCGATCCGTTCAAGAAGTTCATCAAGGCGTTCCTCGGCACGCCGGACCCGGCCGTCGTCGTCATCAAGGGCGACGTCGACTCGACGCCCGTCCAGGCCGCAATCGCCGAGCTGAAGGCCAAGGCGCTCGCCACTCCCGGCAATCAGATCCACGCGCCGATCGACGTGGAGATCAACCGCGCCGGCAACGTCGCCCGGGTCGAGGTTCCGCTCGCGGGCAACGGCACCGACGACAAGTCCAACGCCGCGCTCGCCATCCTGCGCGACAAGCTGATCCCGCAGACCGTCGGCAAGGTCGGCGGCCTGGAGGTCGCCGTCACCGGCGGCACCGCCAATTCGCAGGACTTCAACACCGCACAGACGAGCTCCATCCCCCGCGTCTTCGGCTTCGTGCTGCTGTTCGCGTTCGGGCTGCTGCTCGTGACCTTCCGGTCGATCGTGATCGCGCTCAAGGCGATCGTCCTGAACCTGCTGTCCGTCGGAGCCGCCTACGGCGTGCTCGTGGCGACCTTCCAGTGGGGCTGGGGCGAGAGCCTGCTCGGGTTCACCTCAAACGGCGGGATCGCGAACTGGCTGCCGATGTTCATGTTCGTGATCCTGTTCGGCCTCTCGATGGACTACCACGTGTTCATCCTGAGCCGGATCCGCGAGGCGCACGACCGGGGCATGTCGACCGATCGCGCCATCTCGCACGGCATCAAGTCCACGGCCGGCACGGTCACCAGCGCCGCGTTCGTGATGGTCGGCGTGTTCGCCGTCTTCACGATGCTGCCGCTCGTCGACCTCAAGGAGATGGGTGTCGGCCTTGCGGTCGCCGTCCTGATCGACGCGACGATCGTCCGCGGCGTGCTCCTGCCGGCCACGATGAAGCTGCTCGGCGACGCCAACTGGTACCTGCCCAAGTGGTTGGGCTGGCTGCCGCGCGGCGAGCAGGAGGCTCCCGTCGGGCACGCGATGCCGTCGCCCGCCGCCTCGTAGCGCTCCTGCACCCGAGTCCACACCCGGAGCGGCCCCATCTCGATGCGGCCGCTCCGTCGTGGTTAAGGGTGCAAGATCAGGGTGGCGCCCCGATGTCAGGGTGCGCGCGCCGCGGCAGGCTGCATCCCATGCCGCGCTACCTGCTTCATCACCGCCACGAGCCGCACGACTGCGGCGTCGTGTTCGCCGCGTTCAAGGGCTACGACAGCCCGCTGCGCCACCGCCGGACGCTCGCCTCGTGTCAGTCCGACACGCGCCCCACCCATTCGATCTGGTGGGCCGTCGAGGCGGCGAGCGCCGACGACGCGCTCGCCCAGGTGCCGTTCTACGTCGCCCAGCGCACCGTCGTGACCCAGGTCAGCGACGTGCAGATCCCCTGATCGACGAGTGCAGCACCGACCACCCCACCCAAGGAGACCTCCCATGTCACAGGTCAAGCACGCCCTCGCCTCCGCCGCCCTGCTCGCGACGGCCGTGGCCTGTCTGGCCGCCACGCCCGCGAGTGCGGTCGTCGAGGGCGTCGCGGTGCAGCCGTCGGCCGTGCCGTGGTTCGCGTCGCTGGGCGGTTGCGGCGGCACGCTCGTGACGCCGACCCGCGTCCTGACCGCCGCCCACTGTGTCGGGGGCCTGTCGCCCGCGATGCTGGGCGGCGTCAGCGTCGGGGCGGTCTCGCGCACGCCGACGCACATCGCGCTGCACCCCGACTGGCGCAAGCGCAACGGGGTCAACTTCCTCGAAGACGTCGCGATCGTCGAGCTCGACGCGCCGGTCACGGGCGGTCCGCTCGTCAAGCTCGGCGGGGCCGAGACCGCCGAGGCGATGATCCTCGGGACGGGCCGGCGCTTCGCCCCCGGAACCGGGCATTCGGAGGCCGCGATGCTCGAAGGCGGCCTGCGCACGGCGCCGCTGCGCTCGATCGACGACGACGCGTGCGCCAAGGCCTTCAAGGGCTACAAGGCCGGCGCGGGCGAGCGGTTCGACCGGCGGATGCGCTGCTCGATCGACGCGGACCGCCGGCAGCCGCTGTACTCGGGCTGCAACGGCGACAGCGGCGGGCCGCTGTGGACCGGCCCGGCCGCCGCGCCGGTGCAGCTCGGCATCGTGAGCTGGGGCGGCGACCGCTGCGGCGCCGACCACCTGCCGTCGGTCTTCGCCGACGTCGCGCGCTACCGCGCCTTCATCACCGATCCGACGCCGGTGTGGGCGCCGACGAAGGATGGCGCGACCGCTCGCATCTCGGGGAGCCGGCGCGTCGGCCGCACGCTGCGTGCTCGGTCCGCGACTACACCCCCGAGGTCGGGGTCAAGATCACCCGCTCCTGGGTGATCCTCGGCGCTGGCCACACTCGGTTCGGGGCTCCCAAGGTGGTCGGCCGTGGACTGAAGTACAAGGTCGCCAAGGAAGCACGCGGCCGCCGGATCGGGTGCATGGTCTATGCCGAGAACGACGGCGGCTACATCCAGATCGGCCTGGCGAACGCGTCGATCAGGCGCTGAGCGGGGTCGCACCGCAGGGCCTCGGCGCGCGGCGTGAGGCCGCGCGCCGAGCACCGCGCCGGTTTTTTCCCTGCCGAGGGGCGGCCGCGCTTAGGGTTGCGCGCATGCAGACGCAGGCTCGCCGCCCGCCGACGGTCGGACGCACCCGGGAGCTCGCCCAGCTCGACGCGGCGCTCGACATGCTCAGGGCGCGGGCCGGCGGGGCGCGCCCGGCGATCGTGGTCGAGGGCGAGCCGGGGGTGGGCAAGACGCACGTCCTCGCCGAGCTGCATGCGCGCGCGGAGCGACGAGGTCATCTCGTCCTGCACGGTTCTGCCGCGGAGTTCGAGCGCGACCTGCCGTTCGCCGTCTGGGTGGATGCGCTGGATCCCTACGTCGCGACACAGGACCTCAGCGGGGATCCGCGCTGGGACGCAGCGCTCGTCAGCGAGCTCGCGGAGATCTTTCCGTCGGTGCCCCGGACCGATGCCGCGCGTCATCCGGCCGTCGCGGACGAGCGCTACCTCGCTCACCGTGCGGTGCGCACGCTGCTCGAGCTGCTGTCGCGCGAGAAGCCGCTCGTGCTCATCCTCGACGACCTGCACTGGGCCGACAGCGCGTCGGTCGAGCTGATCGTCGCCCTGACGCGCCGCGGTGGCCCCGCCACGGCGCTCCTGGCGTTCGGATGCCGCTCGGGAAAGCTGCCCGCGCCGCTCATGCCCGCGTTCGCGTCCGGCGCCGTGACGATCGTCGAGCTGGCGCCGCTCAGCGAGCTGGAGGCCGCGCAGCTCGCCGGCGACGAGCTGACGGCGGCGCAACGCGCGGTGATCTTCGCCGAGAGCGGAGGAAATCCGTTCTACACGCTGCAGCTCGCCCGCACCACCGACCTGCCCGCGCACAGTCGCTCGGGGGACCGGGTGGCGGTCGGGGCAGGCGTGCCCCGCGTCGTGGCCGCCGGGCTGATCGAAGAGGTCCTCGGGCTCCCGGCCGACTGCCGGACGCTGCTCGAGGCGGGCTCGGTCGCGGGCGATCCATTCGAGCCCGAGCTCGCCTACGCGATCGGCGAGCTCTCCCCCGAGGCCGGCGTCGCCGCGCTCGACGCGTTGCTCGCCGCGGGGCTGCTGCGCACGACCTCGGTGCCGCGGCGCATGGCGTTTCGCCATCCGCTCGTGCGCCGCGCGATCTACGAGACCACCGGTGGCGGCTGGCGGCTGGCGGCACACGGGCGCGCCGCGGCGGCGCTGGCCGCGGCAGGCACGCCGGCGGCGGCGCTGGCACACCACGTCGAGCAGTCCGCGCCGCCGGGCGACGAGACAGCGATCGCCCTGCTGCTCGAAGCCGCCACCGCAACCGCCGCGCGCTCCCCCACCGGTGCCGCTCGTTGGTTTGCCGCCGCGCTGCGGCTCATGGCATTCGACGATGTCGGGCGGCGGCTGCAGGCCCTGCTGGGACTGGCCGGCGTGCTGCGCGTCACGGGCGATCTCACGGGCTGCCGGCAGGCGCTTCTGGATGCGATCGACCTGCTCCCCGCCGACCTGACCGCTCATCGGCTGCCACTCACCGCTGGGTGCGCCATCGTCGAGAACCTCATGGGCCACCACGCGGACGCGCGCAAGCGGCTCGTCGTCGCGCTGGAGGAGCTGCCCGACCAGGACTCGCGAGAGGCCGTGGTCGCCCGGCTCGCGCTGTCGGAGGGCGACTTCTTCACGATGCGGGTGCAGAGCATGCGGGCGCTCGCGGTCGAAGCGCTCGCGGGCGCTCAGGCGCTCGGCGAGCCGTCCCTGATCGCCGCCGCCACCGCGGTCGCCGCGCACACCGCCGCGGTTGCCGGGGACGTCGCCACGGCCACAGCCGGCCAGGACGCCGCCGCGGCGATCGTCGACGCGATGTCCGACGACGATCTTGCCGCGGATCTCTCCGTCGCCAACCGCCTGGGCCACGGCGACTTCTACCTGGGTCGTTTCGGCGACTGCATCGCGCACATGAAGCGCGGGATCGCGGTCTCGCGGGCGAGCGGGCAGGGCCAGTACATCTCGCTCATGACGCAGTTTCAGGCGCTCGGCACGATGATGCGCGGCGATCTGGTGGCGGCGCGCGAACTGCAGACCGACGCGCTCGAGTCCGCCCGGCTGACCGCGAACGACTACCTCACGGCGGCGGCGCTGCTCACGAGCTCGCAGATCGCCATGGCCGGCGGCGACACCGGCGCGGCGCTGCAGGCCGCGCAGGAGAGCGTCGCGCTCGTCGAGGGCATCGAGCCGGGGCTCATTCCGTCGTTCGCCCGGGCCGGCCTGGCGGTCGCGATGCTCGAGGCCGGTCACCGCGCGGCAGCGGCCGATGCTGTCGTCGCACCGGTTGGGGGCTGGCCGCTGCCACTTCTGCCGGCGATCTTCCGCGTGGTGTACCTGGAGGCCAAGACGCGAGCCGACCTCGGGCGCGGGGACATCGCGGCCGCCGAGGCGGCCGCCGCGCTGGCCGAGACGGCCGCCGACACCCACGATCTGCGCATCGTGCGCGCGATCGCCATGCGCGCGCGGGCGGCCGTGCGGCTCGCCGCCGGGGAAGTCGCCGCTGCGGCGGAGCTGGCCTTGGCTGCCGCCGCCGAGGCCGACGCGGCCGATGCACCGATCGAGGCGACCCGGGCCCGGCTGCTCGCCGGTCGCGCCTGCGCGGCGGACGGGGACCGCGCCCGTGCCGTCGCGCTGCTGCGCGCCGCCGAGGCGCAACTTGACGCCTGCGGCGCCCTCGGAGCGAGGGCCGAGGCACGGCGCGAGCTGCGCCGCCTGGGCGCGCGCGTGGAGCTGCGGGGGCCCGCGACGCCGGCCGATGCGGGGATCGACGCGCTGACCGCACGCGAGCGTGAGATCGCCGAGCTCATCACCGACCGCAAGACCAACCGCGAGATCGCCGGGGCGCTCTTCTTGAGCCCGAAGACGGTGGAGTCGCACGTGCGCAACCTCTTCGTGAAGCTCGGCGTGAGCTCTCGGGTGGACATCGCGCGTCAGATCGAGCAGAGCCGGCGCGCGCCGGTCGACTGACACCTGCCGGCTCGGTTCAGGGTCGCGCCCTGATGTATTGAGCGGACGCGACGGTCAAGGTTCTGACATGCCCGTCTTTCTCCTGAACCACCGCCATTCATCCGAAGAATGCGCTGCCGCCTATGCCGCCTGGCACGGGTTCGACAGCCCCCTGCGCAAGGGCAGGGCCCCTTCCACGTGCCTGGCCGGCGGCCACCGGATCTGGTGGCGCGTCGAGGCCGCCGACGCCGCGGCCGCGATGGCGCTGATGCCGGTCTACGTGGCCGCTCGCACCGACGCCGTCGAGGTTCGCGACATCGAGACCCCGTAGGCGGCGCCACGGAGGCCGGTGGGTGCATCCTGTAAACCTGTGTCACGGGCGCGCCCGCGCGCACCGCGAGCGCGATGCGCCGGCGGCGTGGCTGTTTGCCGTCGCGATGAACCTCGTCCGCGACAGCGCTCGCCGCAAAGAGGTTGAGATGACGGCGCGTGCGCGGCTGGGGCTTGAGCGCCTGGTACTCGACGACGATGACATCGAGCGGATCCTCGAGATCGGCGCCGCCGACGATCTTCTCCGCGGCGTTCGCGCGCGCCTGGCAGATGTGGAGTGGGAGGCGCTGTGCGCGCGCGTCGTCGTTGAACAGCCGTACGCGCTGATCGCCGAGCAGCTGCAGTGCTCACAAGCCGTTGTGCGCAGCGCGTCAGCCGCGCCCGAGCGCACTTGCGTACAGCATTCGGAGGATTTCATAGCTGACCTCCTTGACCGTCTAGGCGAGCAGCTGCAACTTGCCGAACAACGACACTACGTCCAGGCCGTGATGCCGTCAGCGCCGCGGCGGCGGCGACCGACGCGGCGCCGCGGACTGCTGATCGTCGTCGCGGCTCTGGTCATCGCGACACCCGCCATCGCGGTCGTCAGCCCCTGGAATCCGACCGTCGGCCGCCCTGGCATCGACGAGCCGACGACCCCGCCGAGTTCCGCCCCGTCTCATCCAAGGCAAAGGCTGCGCTTGCGATCTTGCGCCGCGAGCAGACCGCGGCCGACCGCGCCGTCGCTACGCCACTGCTCACAGCCCTCGGTCATCCGCTCGGCGGTGTGCAGCTTGACACCGTGCGTGCGCTCTCACAGCGGTGGATCCTGGCGCCTGCCGAGCTCCTCGACACC
>Ga0136617_10003912_pt1 | contig 13312 bp, 10 predicted proteins | sample AntDrymUQ3222106_2_FD_129672 | JGI IMG/M metagenome (GOLD analysis project Ga0136617, IMG submission 129672) | Polar desert sand microbial communities from Dry Valleys, Antarctica - metaG UQ322 (21.06) | ecosystem: Environmental > Terrestrial > Soil > Desert | place: Antarctica: Dry Valley...
AGCGGCAGGCAACGGCACCGGCTCGAGCCCCGCCCGCGGGGCTGGTCCGCCGCGCTCGGCCGTCGCCACACGCGTCTGCGACAGGCACGCGAGCCAACCCGGACGGATGACGTCATAGTCGAACTTCGATACCACCCGCGAGCGTTGGTCAACGATCTGAAACCACGTTGCATGACGACTGGCCGGGTTGCCGGTCAGCCGTTCAGCTATTCGCGCGGCTGTATCACCCGGTGTAATCGGGTAGCAGAGGCTCTGTGCCACAGCGGTTCGAGCGTCCGCCCCAACCGCGACGATGGTCCAGAGCAGCACGCACACCCATACCTTCATCCGATATCCCTGCATCTGAGCGGCTCAATCGAGCTGGAAGTCAAGAGTTGTACCAACCGTACAGGCGGTACGATTTCCGGCGTCGCGGGGTTTTATGTGGAAAAGTCAGTAGTGCCGCTGACGGATTGGCGGTGCGTGTCACGACCGCAGGTCAGGGGCCCCCGGCGAAAGGACAGCGCGGCTGTTGCGTGGATGTTCGAGGCGCACGCCGGACTGGCGCGTAGCGAGGAAAAGGAGTCAGCCAAGCCATTGGTTCAACACCAACGGCCTGGCTGCTCGTCCTTCATCCCTCTGCGCGGTGAAGCGCAGAGGTTCGACGGTTGCTACCTTCAGACGGTGCGACGACCGCTGACCAGGCCCACCACGAAGAGCACCAGCGCGATCACGAGCAGCACGTAGATGAAGTTGCCCATCGTGTAACCGCTGACCAGACCAAGCAGCCACAGAACAAGCAGAATCACCGCAATCGTAAAAAGCATCGTTTCCTCCTGACCCTTCCCTTGAGCACAAGCCCTGCCAACGCCGTAAGTCGTTGAATTAATTAGAGCCAGCCGAGCTGATATCGGGGAGTATGGCGTTAACTACCACTTCGAGGGTGATTGGAATAGCATTCCAGCCCTACCGCTGGAGGAAATTGATGCGCTTGTGTAAAACACTGCCATATACGTTGCTCGCCGGATTCATCCTGTTGAGCGACGGGGTCGTAAGAAGTTTTCAGGCGACCGACCAGTCCTTCCTCTCGGGACTTCGCTGGCGGTCGATTGGCCCCGCCCGCGGCGGCCGGTCGCAGGCGGTGGCCGGCAGCGCCAAACGGCCGCACGAGTACTACTTCGGGGCGGTCGGGGGCGGAATCTGGAAAACCACGGACGCCGGCCTCAACTGGCGTCCCGTAGCGGATCAGTTCTTCCGTACCTCGTCGGTCGGTGCCATTGCCATCTCGGAGTCCAACCCGGACGTCGTCTATGTCGGGATGGGGGAGACGCAGCTGCGCGGCAACATCATTCAGGGGGACGGCATTTACCGGACGGGCGATGGCGGACGAACGTGGACACACGTCGGGCTCGAGAAAACCCGGGCGATCGGCCGCATTCGCGTCCACCCCGAGAACCCTGACGTCGTTTACGTCGCAGCGCTCGGCGATCCATACGGGCCGTCCTCTGAACGAGGTGTCTTCAAGTCCACGGACGGAGGCAAGAACTGGACGCGCGTCTTCTTTCGCGACGACAAGACCGGCGCCGTGGACCTGGTCGTTGACCCGAAATCCCCGGACACGTTGTACGTGGGGCTGTGGGAAGTGTTCCGGACGCCGCATTCGATGTCGAGCGGGGGCCCCGGTGGTGGACTGCTCAAGACGACCGACGGCGGGAAGACCTGGACCGAGCTGACGAACAATCCGGGCCTTCCGAAACCTCTGTGGGGGAAGGTCGGGATCACCGTCTCGGGCGCGGACTCGAGCCGCCTCTACGCGCTGATCGAGGCACAGGAGGGCGGCCTCTTCCTGTCAGACGACGGTGGGAAATCGTGGAAGCTTGCGAACGACAATCGCAACATCCGCCAGCGGGCCTTCTACTACACGCGCGTCTACGCCGATCCGAAGGCCAAAGACACGGTCTACATCCTCAATGTCGCGTTCTTCCGATCGACCGACGCGGGCAAGACGCTGCGCCCGATCTCCGTGCCTCACGGCGACAATCACGATTTGTGGATCGCACCTGACGATCCGCAACGGCTGGCTGAGAGCAACGACGGCGGCGCCAACATTTCATTCAATGGCGGACAGAGCTGGACGGAGCAGGATTTTCCAACCGCGCAGTTCTACAACGTCTTCACGACCGCGCACGTGCCGTATCACGTCTGCGGCGCGCAGCAGGACAACAGCACGGCCTGCGTGCCCAGCACTGGGAGCGGTGAGCTCTATCCCGTCGGAGGAGGGGAGAGCGGATACATCGCCCCTGATCCCCTGAACACCGACGTCTTTTACGCCGGCAGCTACGGCGGGCTGCTCACGCGCATCAACCGCAGGACGGGCGAGCGGCGCAACATCAACGTGTGGCCCGACAACCCGATGGGGCATTCGTCGAGCGACATGGCCGAACGATTCCAATGGACGTTCCCGATCGTGATTGCTCCTGCGAATCCCAAGGTGCTGTACGTAACCTCGCAGCATGTGTGGCGCTCGCTCAACGAGGGTCAGAGCTGGCTGAAGATCAGTCCCGACCTGACCCGGCACGATCCGGCCACGATGGGTCCGTCCGGTGGACCCATTACGCTGGACCAGACGGGTGTCGAGACCTACGCCACGATCTTCACGCTGGCACCGAGCGCGGTTGACGGCAACGTGATCTGGGCGGGGTCCGACGACGGAGTGGTGCATGTCACGCGTGACAATGCCAAAACATGGCACAAGGTGACGCCGCCGGATCTGCCGGACTTCACACGGATCAGTCTCATCGAGGCGTCGCCGCACGCCGCCGGCACGGCGTACCTGGCAGGTAATCGCTATCAGCGCGCCGACCGTGCCCCGTACGTCTACAAGACCGCAGACTTCGGCAGGACGTGGGTGAAGATCACGACCGGACTTCCTGCTGACGATTTCCCCCGTGCGATTCGTGAGGACCCTCAGCGCCGCGGCTTGCTGTTTCTCGGGACCGAGCATGGCGTCCATGTGTCGTTCGACGATGGACAGCAGTGGCAGCCGCTGCGCCTCAACCTTCCGGTGACGCCGGTACACGGGCTTCAGGTGAAGAACGACGACCTAGTGATCGGCACGCACGGGCGCTCGTTCTACATCCTCGACAACATCTCGGTGCTCCGGCAGGTGAACAGCACGATGACTTCTGAGCCGCTGGTGTTGTTCGATCCGGCAAACGCCATCAGGTCCGTGTCGCGTGGCGTCATCGTCGACTACTACCTGAAGGATGCACCCGACAAGGTAGCGATCGAATTTCTCGACCCGAAAGGGACAACCATCCGCACGTATACGGGCATGCCACGCCAGGAGGGCGGGGCAGAGCGGACAGGGGCGGCGCCGGCTGAAGCTGCCGAGGGAGAAGAGGCGCCGCGGCAGCCACCCGCGCAGGTCAGTGCGGTCAAGGGGATGAACCGGTTCACGTGGGACATGCGCTATCCGAACGCGCGCGAGTTTCCCGGTCTGATTATGTGGGCGGCAAACACGCGCGGCCCGGCGGCCCCGCCCGGACGGTATCAGGTGCGTGTGACGGCTGGCGGCGTCACGAAGACACAGGACTTCGAGATCCGCCGCAACGGCGCGGTCGCAGGCGTCACCGACGCAGACCTGCAGGCGCAGTTTGGGCTCGCGCGGCAGATCAGCGAACGCGTGAGTGAGGCGCACGCCGCCGTGCTGCGCATTCGAAGCATCAAGGCGCAGCTCGAGGACCGGACGCGCCAGGCTAACGAGCCGGCATTGAAGACCGCGGCGCAGGCGCTGACCGACAAACTCACGGACGTCGAAGGGGAGCTCTACCAGCATCGGCTACGCAGCGGCCAGGACCCGCTCAACTATCCGATACGCCTGAACAACAAGCTGGCGGCCCTGCAAGGCGTCGTCGAGAGCGGCGACTTCCGTCCGACGGAACAGTCCCACGCCGTGTTCAAGGAGCTTTCAGGCAGGCTCGATAAGCAGCTGTCGCGGCTGGACGGGCTCGTCAAAGGGGAACTGGTGGCGCTCAATAAGTCCCTCGAGGCCGCGCGGCTGGCGCCGGTCAAGGATGGCGATTAGGTGACGCGTATTGCGGGCAGCAGCCACGGCGAGTCGCGGCTGCGGATGCTTCGTGTGGTGCGGCGCGGCGACCGCCACGACCCACGCGACCTGACGATCTCGTTCCGGTTCGAGGGAGAATTCTCCGCTGCCTTCCTCGAAGGGCGCTCGGACATCCTCCTTCCGGGGGAGACCATCAAGAACCTGGTCCACTCCGCCGCTCGCGAGCATGGGGCGGGAGAGATCGAGACCCTCGCCATCGCTCTCTGTACAGAAGCGTTGTCACGCCAGCCTCGGATCACGCGCGCCCGCGTCGAAATTGCGGAAGAGCGCTGGCAACGACTCGAGGCGGGCGGCAAGGCGCAGCCGCAGGTGTTCATCGGCGGCACCGGCGAGCGACGCACGGCGAATGTCACCAGCAACGGCACGCAGGTGTCGGTTGCTGCCGGCATCGAACAGTTGACGCTGATGCGGAGCGCCGGCTTCACCTCAACCCGTCGAGGTGAAGACGATGACGGAGGGGTCGGCGACGGACTGCAGCGGCTGCTCGTCGGGGATCTCTCGGCGCGGTGGACCTACACGAGCAGCGACGTGACGTTCGGCCCGTATCGGCATGGCGTGCGCAATGCGATCCTCGATACCGTGGCGTGGCATGCCAGCCGTTCCGTGCAGCATGCGCTCTACGCCGCGGCGGACGTCATCCTCACGACGTACGAGGAGATCGCCGACGTCACGCTTTCATTCCGCGAGCGGCCCTACCGGCTCGCCGACCCGTTCGCGACAGGGACGCGTCCCGATGCACCCGAGGATCTGTTCGTCGCCATCGACGAGCCGCTAGGTATCGTGGAAGTAACGGTGGAGCGGAGTTGACGTGCGACGTGCTCACGTGCGACGTGCTATTCGCCTGGCGCATCCCGCGTCCCGCATCCCGATATAATTCACCAGTGATTGTCGCGCGGCGGTTTGTCATCGGCGGACGGGTGCAGGGCGTCGGGTTCCGTTTCTTCGCTGAATCGGCGGCCGCGCGCGAAGGCGTCCACGGGTATATCCAGAATCTTGCCGACGGGCGCGTCGAAGCGATGGTGGAAGGCGACCAGGAAGCGGTCGACCGGGTCGAAATGGCACTTCGCCGCGGGCCGGCGGGTGCACGCATCGATGCGTTCGCCGCAGAAGCCGCCACTCCCGCCTACCGCGCCACGGGGTTCACTATTCGGTGAGCCGCAGAAGAAACACAGGCCACAGCAGAACGACAGAAGCGGACCGGCTACAGGTGCACCGGCGCGGGTGCGACACAGGAGAACATGAATTCGCTCAAATCCAGGATCCGTCATGTGCCGGATTTTCCGAAGCCTGGCATTCTCTTTTACGACATCACCACGCTGCTGCGCGATCCGCAGGGGTTCAAGCTGGCGATCGACAGCCTGACGACGCCGTTCGAAGGGCAAGGGATCGATGTCGTCGTCGGGATCGAAAGCCGCGGATTCATCCTTGGCGCGGCAGTCGCCGACCGGATCAGGGCCGGCTTCGTCCTGGTGCGCAAACTGGGAAAGCTTCCGGCTCGGACGATCAGGGCGACCTATGACCTCGAATACGGCACCGACTCGCTGGAGATGCACCGCGACGCCATCGAACCCGGCCAACGGGTGCTGATCGTGGACGACCTCCTCGCGACCGGCGGCACGGCACGAGCGACGGCAGGGCTCGTCTCGGAACTTGGGGGGAACGTCCACGCACTGGCGTTTCTCATCGAGCTCGTCGCGCTCAACGGCAGAGACAAGCTGGAAGGCCACAACCTTCAGGTCGTACTGAAGTATTAAGAAACGGATGAACCATGACGACGAACGATGAACGGTTTCGTCGTTCATAATTCATCGTTCATCGTTCAATGTTCATCGTTCAATGTGCGCCCGTAGCTCAGCAGGATAGAGCACCGGTTTCCTAAACCGGGGGTCGCAGGTTCGAGACCTGCCGGGCGCGCCAGCCTTCGCTCGCTTTGCAAAACCGCGAGCTACGGCTGGCAGGCCATACCAACGCCGACGAGTCCGCCGGCGGCAGCGCGAAAGTGGGAACAAGCCTCGGGAGCAGTGACTGGAGAATCGAAGACCCGGCTGTACTGAGTTAGGATCCGAACGACCATGAAAAGCACTGAACGTCACAAGCTGAAGGAAAACGAATTCGCCCGCTCGGTTGCGCGGGCGCGGGACGTCGTCGAGACGCGCAAGAGCGATATCGGGCGGCTGGCGATTGCCGCCGTGGTCATCATCGCGCTGGTTGGCGGGTATTCGTGGTGGCGGCAGTCACGCAATGCCAAGGCCGAAGCGGCGCTCGCACAGGGTCTCGCCATCTACGAGGCTCCGGTGATGACGCCCGAGCCGCCGAAGCCTGGCAGCCCGGCGCCGGTTCAGCAGGCAGGCACGTTCCAGAGCGAACAGGCAAAACTGGAAGCGGCGCTGCCGAAATTGATGGACGCCGCAAATCGATATCCGAACGCCGACGCGGGAATCGCCGCGAGGTATTACGCGGCATCGGCGCTCTCCGCGCTCGGGCGGTATCCGGAGGCGGAGCAGCGGTTCCAGGAAGTCGTCGACAAGGCGGGTTCGAAGATCTATGGACGCACGGCGCGGCTCGGCGTCGCCGAGGCCCAGGTCGCCCAGGGCAAGTACGACCCGGCCATCACTATCTATCGCGAGATGAGTACCGGCACGAAGGCCGATCTGCCGGCCGATGGCGTGCTGATGGCGCTGGCCCGCGCTTACGTGCAAGCCGGACGGAAGGATGAAGCGGCGCGCGCCTTTACGCGAATCGTGGACGAATTCCCGCAGTCTCCGTACGTGGCGGACGCACGCCGGGAGCTCGAGGAAGTGAAAAAAAGCTGAGATCAGCAGGGGAAAACCGAAGATCAGGAGATCAAGAGACTCTTTGTTTTCTTGTCTTTTGAAAAAGAGCCCCTTATCTCCTGATCTCCTGTTTTCCTTAGGCGCTGCGCGTGGCGGCGGCGGGGCCCGGCTCGACCATCAGCCGCACGGCGTACTCGGTCGGTACACCGGTAACGCTGCTGCAGGGGCCGACGCGGAAGATTGCTGCGAGAACGCTGTTCTTGCGCAGAACCTCGGGCAGGTCCGAGCGGTTTCTCGCGTGGCGATCGACCATCAGGTAGACCAGCCGGTAGAGCGGCAGGTTGAGGTCTGCGCGGCACTCGAACGAGGCTCCGGATTCGCTGACGTCGCGCGTGAGCACTGACACGATGCGCGTCTGGCCACGTCCGTCTTTCCAGACGATCTGGGCAGGCACCTGGATGCGCGTGCGGTCTGCGCTGCGCTGTTCGATCCGCCCTGTCGATCCCTGAACCAGCCGAAGCCTTTGTTCCATCTCTGCCCGCCTTCCCCTTGTCGATTCACACGTTGATCTATCAAGGTGCGGACCGGGAGGACGACAAGTGCGCAGAAGTCTGAAGCGAAGGGCGTAACTTATTTCGGCGCAAGGGCTTACATGATTCCGCGGAGGGCGACGGCGGACTCGCGATGTGAATACAACGTATCCAGACAGCAGATTGTCTGGATAGAGGGTAGTCAGTTCGACGTGAGCTCGTTGCGGATCTTCAGGCGTTGCATTTTCAGGTAGAGCCCGCGGCGGGTGAGCCCCAGGGCCCTGGCGGTAGCGGAAATATTCCCGCGGGAGGTCTGCAGGGCGCCGTCGATCATTTCGCGCTCGAGGCGATCCACGGCGGCGGCCAACGTCGTACGCCGCAACCGCCCTCGGGCCGACACGTTGGTATCCAGTGCGCTGAAACTGCCAAAGGCTGGCGATAGCATTTCCGGCGTCACGATCCCCCCGGGGGAGGTCAGCGCGACGGCCCGCTGCACTTCATTTCGAAGTTGCCGCACATTCCCTGGCCATGTGAACGCGTCGAAGAGGTCGAGCGTTTCGGGGCTCAATTGCACGCCCGGCTTGGCGAGGCGCTCGCAGGCTTCCCGCAGGAAAAACGTACTGAGGTGAGGGATCTCTTCGCGGCGCTCCCGCAGCGGGGGCACGTGGATCCGGATCACCGTCAAGCGGTAGAACAGGTCCTCTCGAAACTTCCCATCCGCCACCCGGTGCTCGAGGTCCGCATTGGTGGCCGCGACGACGCGCACGTCGACGCGTTGGGGCATCGTCTCGCCGACCGGCAACACTTCCCCCTGCTCGAGAAAGCGGAGGAGCTTCGGCTGCACGTCGAGCGGAAGATCGCCGACCTCATCGAGGAACAGCGTGCCGCCGACCGCCGACTGGAGCACGCCGGCCTGGTCCGCAAAGGCGCCGGTGAAACTCCCTTTGCGATGACCGAACAACTGGCTGTCCGCCAGCTCGCGCGTGGCGCTCGTGCAGTTGTACGGCAGGAACATGTTGGCGCGGCGCGGAGAGCCCGCATGAATTGCGCGTGCCACGAGATCCTTGCCCGTGCCGCTCTCGCCGGTGATCAGCACGGTGAGGTCGTTCCCCTGCAGGCGCTGGATCTGGTCGGCGACACGATGCATCGCGCCGCTGGCGCACACGAACCCGGGCAGCAGCGGCTCGAGCTGCCGTTCGAGCGCGCCGGGCGGCAGGTCAGGCGTGCGGTCGCGCGCCTGGCACAAGTCGAATCCCTGGCGCATCACGGCGCAGAGCGTGCGGAAGCGCTGCCGGGCGGGGGGTGAGAGGGGACGCGCGAGCGCGATCACTGCGTAGCGCGCGCCGTCGACATCGCGTCCGACCGCCTCGAAAGCGAGCCCCTCTCCCGCGCCTGCCTCGCGCAGGGCCTGCCCGGCAAGCGCCCGTGCGCGGTCGGCGTCGCAGCCGGCGACGGCGAGCACCCGAAAGCGGCCGCCCGGGAGCGCCACGACGAGCGCCGCCGCCGTCGCGTCGCACGCTTCCAGCAGGGCACTTGGCCCCTCACGCTCGAGGAGAGCCGGGATCGCCGCCGCATCCACCAGCCGCCGCACCAGCGCGTCGTCGTTGTCCGGCTGGGTACCGACGAACGCGCCCGTGGCAGCCTTCGGAAAGCGCGACGCCACGGCGTCCGCTTCGCGAAGTTCGGGCAGAGCGCCGAGCGTTTCGAAGAGTCGCCGCGCATCCCCGAGGAAGCGGCTGGCGCGGGATCGTGCGCCAGCGCCGGCGGCGAGCCGCCCGAGCTCGAGGCCTCCCAAGGCCGCCTGGTAGCGCTCGCCGAGCAATTCAAACACGCTCACGCTCTGGCTGAAATCGTGGTACGCCTCGGTCGCGCGGCCGGCGGCCGCGTGAAGGCGTCCGCGGAGACGCAGGAATTCTCCCCACGTCCCACTCATGGCGCCAGGCTCGATGCGCGCCTCGATGGCATCCAGCCGCGTCTGGGCATCGACGGTACGGCCGCGAGCGAGAAGCGCCTCCACAGCGGTCAGTTCGGCCTGCAGCGCGTATGCGGAGGGAGCGTCGGCTGCGGTGAACACTTCGGTGCAGAGCGCCAGCGCGTGCTCGGGATCCCCGCGCCGCAGGGCGACGCGCGCATCGAGCACGCGGACGGACCACTGATACCAGCCGCTGGCGCGTGTCTCGCCGTAGGCCTCACGCGCGCGCTCGAGGCTGCGGCTCGCCTCTTCGTGCGCACCGCGAATCAGCGCGATCTGCGCCAGCGAATCGAAGACAGCGCCGGTGGTTTCGCGCATGAACTGCTGCGGGCTGCGGACGTCGAGCGCGCGGTTCAGCGCCTCCTCCGCGCGCGTCAGATTGCCGACCCGGACGCAGATCTGGCCGAGCGACGCGAGTGCGATGCCGAGGCCGTGCGGCGTGCCCGCCTGCTCCTGCAGCGCGACGCTGCGCTCGGCGAGCGACAGCGCCTGCTCCGGCCGGTGCTGCATCAGCGCGACGTTCGCCTGGTTGCCGCAGACAGTCCCGAGCACATCTCCAGCTTCGACCATCAGGGCCAGCCGCTCGGCATGGCGCAGCGCCGACATCGCTTCGTCGAGGCGTCCGTCCTGCGCCAGCATGATCCCGGAAAGCGAGTGGACCACTGCGAGGTGCCGGCGGTCGCCGGCGGCGTGGAGCGCCGAGGCGGCGGCCGTGATGTGCTCGCGCACGATCGCGGTGTCGCCGACCTGGCGATAGCAGATACCCAGCTCGTAGTGGGCGAGCCCGATGGCCCGGGAATCGTGGGCGCGCTCGGCCAGCTTCAGCGCGCGGGTGAGGAGCGCGATCCCTCGGGATGACTCGCCGCGGCGGACGGCGATCCTGCCGTGCATCCGCCAGAGGTCCGACAGGCGCGCCGGGTTCAGCCGCTCCCGTCCCTCGGGTGGCTCGCCGAGGGCGGCGGCTGCTTTCTCGAGATCGTCCTGCAGAAGCCAGGCTTCGGCCAGGGCGCATCGGAACTGCGCGGTCTCGTCGCGGGACACGTCCGGTTTCTTGAGCGCCGGGACCAGCAGGTCAACGGCTTCTTCGCCGTGCCCCTGTTCCAGGGCTCGCGCGGCCGACGCGTGTAGGTCCTGCGCCATGAAGGGGCGCAGTATACCCCGTATACAGGCCACGCGCCAGCTCTGGGTTTCATGGGGGTGTGGGCCTGCGGTGGTGATGAGCAGCCCAAGACTGAACTACGGATTGCACAGTCAAGGGCTGAAGCGGCTGAGGCTAGTGCCAGTCCAGCCCTTCAGGGCTGCCCCCTCAGGGCAATTCGCGCGCGAATCGGTAGGTGAGGATCTTATAGATCAGCTTGGCGCAGAGGAAGTTGGGGGCCATCAGCCCGGGCAGGGGACTTAGCTCGACCACATCGCAGCCAATCACGTCGCGGCGCTCGATGGTCGCCCGGAGGAGGGCGAGCATTTCGTACCACGACAAACCCCCGGGCTCCGGCGTGCCCGTGGCCGGCATGATGGCCGGGTCCATACCATCCACGTCGATGGTGATGTAGACCGGGTCGCCGAGCGATTCGACGACACGGTCGATCCAGGCGGGATCAGCGCGTATCGACGAATCGTAGAAAACGGTGGTGCGCAGCTGCCGAACGACAGCCGCCTCCTCGGTCGACATGCTGCGGATCCCGACCTGCGTGATCGAGGCGTGCTCGAGACTTCGGCGCATGGCGCAGGCGTGGTTGTGCCGCGTGCCCATGTAGCTGTCGCGCAGGTCGGCGTGTGCATCGATCTGGAGGACGTGGACGCCGCGGTATTTCGCGGCGGCGGCCGCCAGGAGCGGCGGCGTGATGGAATGCTCGCCGCCCAGGGTTACGAGGAACTTGTCACGCGAGAAAACCTCCGACGCGACGCGCTCAATCTCGTTCATCAGCGGCTCGAGCTCGCCGAACGGCAGCTCCATTTCGGGCAGCGTGAAGATGCCGACCGAGTGGACGTCCACGCCAAGCTCCTCGTCCCACAGCTCCATGTGCGACGACGCCTGCAGGATCTCGCGCGGGCCGTTGCGCGTGCCGGGGACGTACGACGTGGTGCGATCGACGGGAACCGGAAGGATGACGACGCGCGAGTCGTCGAAGGAGCGCGGTTCGGGGACCGCGCCGCCGAACACCAGTGGCGCGCCATGGTCGTAGTGGAACGGGAAACTCATTCACGGGCCTCGTAGCGCGCCTCTGGAAACGGACGTCCATCGACGGCCATGATCGGACCCGAAAGGTCGAAGCGCAGCAGCTTCCGGGAGGCAAGCGCCGCCTGCGCGCTCGTCGCGAGCGCACTCACCAGCATTGGGAGCACGATGGTCGCATCGGCGTGGACGGTCACCTGCTCTGCGTCAGTCGCGAGCTTGCCCCAGCTCTGCGCCTCCTCGAGGCTCGAGCCGCTGGCGCCGCCGAAATGCGGCACGTCGGTGACGACCTGCAGCGCATACCCATGGCCCCCGACGCGGTCGTCGTAGAACTCCGCCTGCACGCTTGCCTGATTGATGAAGTTTTTCGGCGTCCCGCCGCCGAGGACGATCGACGCGGTCCGCGGGCGCCGGATCACGAGATTGGCCGATTCGATGATGTCGCCGATGACATCGATATGGCCCGCGGCGGCGTCACGATGCCGGCCCTGCGAAAGCCCCATCCCGATCGACGAGTCGGCGATCGCAGGACAGAAGATCGGTACGTTCGCCCGATACGCTGCGGTCAGGATGCCGTCACGGCCGGTTTCCTTCCACAGGTACTCACCGAGCCGGTAGAGGAACTCGCGAGTGGTGTACGGCCTGCGCTCCAGCGTCAACGCGAAATCCGCTATCCATTCGTCGTTGTCGCAGAACTCCTCTTCGCTCGCGTAAGTGTCGTAGACACGGTCGATGCGGTCCGCCTGCAGCGCGGCGTCGTTCTCACGCGGCGAGCCGACGTAATGACGCCTGCCGCGCGTCTCGTGCAGATCGTGGTACAGGTTGGCGCCGGTCGAGACGAGGCAGTCGACATAGCGGTGCGTGAGCAGGTGCGCGACGATGAGACGAAGGCCGCCGGCACTCAGCGCGCCCGCCATGCCGAGAAAGATGGTGCAGTCGGCGGTGAGCATCTTCTCCCAGATGCGGTACGCGGTCGCGACGCTCCGGCCCTGGAAGGAGATCCGCTCCATCCGCGAGAGCATTTCGTCGACCCCAAGCCCCGGCTCGACAGCGAACGGCTCGACCGGCACGCGGAGAAACCGGGACTTATTCGGCATGCGCGGTCATTTTACGTTAGTCGTCTAGCTCATATGGAATGACCGGTGTCAACCGCCTGGTTGTCAACATCTGCAGGGCGTCGGAGCACGGGCCGCGGAGACGACGGACGATCGAGGGCGCTTCGACGACGAGTCACGCTCATATACGGTGGTTACTACGGTCGCCCGCAGCAGAGCACACAGGACAGTACTTCGTCGGGAGGACGTGCAGTCTAGGGGCGCGCGTTGGGACAGGTGTCCGTATCGCATTGCTAGCTCGCCGATCCTCGCAATCGTGCCTTGATCATCCGTCGACTCCGCGGTCCGTCACTCCTTCGCGTCCTGGTGATGCCCGAAACGTCTGCCCCCGAGGGCAGTCGCTATTTCGCCGCAGTGGCGACGGTTGAAGCGCGGCCCACACGAAGCCCGACAGCTCGCGTGCGATCGCGACCACGATCTTCGGTGCAGGCTTGTGCTGTTCCGCCAGGCGCCGAAAGCGCCGGCACAGTCGCTGCTGCGCTTTGTCAGCGATCGCGATTACTCGGCCGGGCTGCCCCTTCCGTCGATGGGCGAGGCCGACCCCGATGCGGGCACGATGCTGATAGTGCCACGCCGCCTCCACCAAGAGCCGGCGCACCAGCGTGTTCCCGGTGCGGGTGATCCGGCCGCGCCGATG